>Ga0209602_1000853_pt1 | contig 28371 bp, 30 predicted proteins | sample COGITO_mtgs_1205_3_FD_184810 | JGI IMG/M metagenome (GOLD analysis project Ga0209602, IMG submission 184810) | Pelagic marine microbial communities from North Sea - COGITO_mtgs_120524 (SPAdes) (version 2) | ecosystem: Environmental > Aquatic > Marine > Epipelagic ...
CTTGCTAAGTTTAAAAAGCATTGTATATTTGCAGTCCAAAATAAGTTTGTCGGTATTATGAGCCGAGAGTTAAAAGCTAAGTAATTTATTTTGTTTTACATCGCGGGCTTAGCCCAGAGAGGTTGTAAGTTGGCATTAAAACCATACTCCTTGAAGATACATATCGCGGGATAGAGCAGCAGGTAGCTCGTCGGGCTCATAACCCGAAGGTCACTGGTTCGAGTCCAGTTCCCGCTACTACAAGAGTAATCAGAAATGGTTACTCTTTTTTTTGCTTTAAACCCAAGTATAAAAGGGGTTTAGCAGTGTATTGGTTGCGTGTTAAGCAGTTTAAAATATAGATGTAAAGTACTTACAAATACTCCATACTGACGTTGTCAATACTTCAAATTTAACCAAATTGACACTAAAATAGGACTTTACTGTCAATAAAACTGTCAGTAAAATGATAGTTTAAAAAGAAAAAACCCCTACTAAATTAATAGTAAGGGTTATAGGGAGTTATTAAAATTGTTTGTTCAGAAAGATAAGAGTTAAAAAAATTAGTCAAGTCTAATATTCGTTGGGATATTTCCAATAATCATAATATACTAAAATCATAAACAGCGTCATACCGACAGTTAATATGTTTCCACCAACACCCATTAAATCATCAATTTCATAAGCAACCCTAATAACGTGAATTGTAGTGCCTATGACTATAAGATATTTGCCAATCCAAGACATTATTGGGTAAACGTTTTTAATTCTTCTGTAAATATCAAATAATTTCATAAACCAAATATAAACTATTTACTCTTGTTTATTATATAATTGGTTTAATCCAAAGAACGAAAGTAGAGTACTTCATATTTAAAGTATAACCTTCTTTTTCTTTTGTGGTATCACCACAACTTACCGCACCTACTGTAGACCCATTACCCAACATAGCGCTGTTATGCCCTTTTGAGCTTTTCCAAGAGTATAGTATTAAGTCAGATATTTCATCTATAGAATTATCAGTATGATTAGTTGACACGGCACTTACATTTTCATTACCAATAATCCAATTATCATCTTGAAATAACATTAATCTATTCCAAAAACTACGAGTTTCACTATCTTCTTTATGAGATAACTTACCTTCCTTAATCATATACTCGGTATGTACTTGAGTGGATTTATAAGTTGCGTCATCCCATTTTAATCTATGCCTACCATTTTCAACACGGTAATCATTAATTTTTTGAAATACTAATAACTCTAAATCTGTCTGTGAAAAGACGTTTAATGTTAAAAACACAAATAATATATTCAATATCGTTTTATTCATTCTTTTGCATTATCTAAAATAAATAACGCATCTACAGAGTACTTAATTGTCATAAAGAAAATACCCCTACTAAATAGTAAGGGTTATAGGGAGTTATTGGAGTTGTTTTATTCTTCATTAAATAAAAAATCATAAGTGTTAACTAAAGCAGTTCTTTTTATTTGAACAAGGTCTTTTGTTTCTTTCAGAAAAATACCAAGTGTTCTTTCATTGTAAATTAACTTCATATCATCTGAATAGTCAGATACTATATACATATCACCTTGAAGGGGTTTGAATGGTATTACTAACTTTCTTTTTACCCTAACACCACTATTTGAGAGTTTCCCATTTAATAACGATGACGATATAAAAGGCTTGTCGTCTATACCAGATGCAACACTTACATACTCTGTTATCATATCAAGCCATTCAGATGGTTTATATAAATACCATCTTATTTTATTAAAATCTATACCGTATTCATTTACCCAACCTTTGCTCGTGAAAGCATATAGTACATATTTATGCACAATAATAAAAAGAAGTCGTCGTTTTGAAAAAAAGGATAGAATCTAATGAAAAAATCAATTTTACTATTTACTTTCCTACTAGCGATTCTTGGTAGTTGTGAAAAAGATGATAATAAAAATCCAGAGGAATGTTACTCAAATAATAATGCACAGTCCATAGTTCACGATGGTATCAATAGAGAATATGTTTTATACATACCTAATTCATATGATGGAACATCTTCTGTTCCACTAATGCTTAATTTTCATGGGTTTGGTGGTAGTGCAAGTGATTATATGCAAGAAGCAGATATGCGCTCATTGTCAGAAGCTGACACTTTTATTTTAATCTATCCTCAAGGTATTTGTTTAGATGGTTTATCTCATTGGAACGCTTGTCCAATAGGAGAAGATAATAAAAGTGATGCTGATGATTTTGGTTTTGTTGAATCCATGATAACTGAGATCTCATCTCAGTATAATGTAGATATGGAGAGAATTTATGCTGCAGGATACTCAAACGGTGGCATGATGGCATATGGGCTCGCAAATTATAAAAGCGACTTAATTGCTGCGGTAGCATCCGTTTCCGGAGTAATGTTAGAATGTACAGGATCTACCAGTCATCCTATGGCGGTAGTACATCTTCATGGAACCTCTGATGGTGTTCTTCCATACAATGGGAGTAGTGATTGGAGCTCTGTACAAAGCACCTTAGACTATTGGATTAATTTTAACAATACTATTACAACTCCAACTGTAAGTAATGACAATAGCGGAGGAATGTTAATTGAACATTATGTCTATGACCAAGGAGATAGCTCAGTCTCTGTTGAGCATTATAAATTTATAGGAGGAGATCATGTTTGGTTTAGCAACACTTACCAAGGTCAGGACGCCTCTGAATTGGTTTGGAATTTTGTATCCAGATATGATATTAATGGATTGAGATAAGAAATAAAGGTCACTGGTTCTAGTCAAGTTCCCGCTACTTCAAGAGTAATCAGAAATGGTTGCTCTTTTTTTATGCAGTACACTCAAGTTTACAATGGGTTTAGTAGTGTGTTGGTTGTTAAACAGTTTAAAATATAGATGTAAAGTACTTACAAATACTCCATACTGACGTTGTCAATACTTCAAATTTAACCAAATTGACACTAAAATAGGACTTTACTGTCAATAAAACTGTCAGTAAAATGATAGTTTAAGAAATAAAAAACCCTCACATTTCTGCAAGGGTTTGGTATTGGGGGATATAAATTTTTTAATAACCAAAAATTTAAAATTGACTGCAATCTGTATTGTCTAGAAAATCTTGGTATTCTTCTAATTCAGCAGCTGAAACTCCTTCGGCACATTGAATAAAAAGTTCTAAAGAACTTATATATGCTTGGCAAGTTGTTGAAGTTGGATTAGTTGTGAAATCTAAAACAGCATTTGTATATTGTTCAATAAGTTCCTCTTGTCCTAGACAAGCGGTAGCATTACTGTCATCATCACTACTACAAGCAACGATAAGTACAGTTAAAAAAAGGTAAAGTAGTTTTTTCATAATAAATTGTTTTTTAAGTTATTAAACAAATTTAAAAAATAAATCTAAAAAAGTTAGTACAACTTTTGTACATAAACCCCTACAAAATTAATAGTAAGGGTTATAGGGAGTTATTAAAATTTTCTTAAAGGGAGGTTCTTTGATTAGTGTAATTTGTAATTAACTTTATCTTCTGTATTTAACTGTATAACATCATTAGCTGATTTAAAATTAACAGCAATCCACTCACTAATTTTCTGTTTCTCAACTAGTTTTTAATCTCTAAATTATTATCGTGGTTCTACTAATCTACCTCCTTCAATTAAATATATACCATTAAGTCTACTCATATCAAGACAATTAGGATTATATAAATTAGAAACATAAATATTTTTACCCTCTCTTCTCCAGCTTCCTTTTGTATTACAATACTTAACACCATCATTCTTGTAAAAAGACACATCCCCATTAGAACTGAAATATGAATATGACGTACCTACAGTATATTCCCCACTTGGATCACTACTTCCACATCCAACAAAAAATAACGTTGTAATAATAATTAGTTTTATTTTCTTCATTTTTAATTAATTACAAGGAGAATTTGAAAAATTGAATTCTTTCGTCAATTTACCTCTTAGTAATAGAATTTATCGGCTTAAAGAGTATATCAGATATGAATAGATTGACACAGCTAGGCCAAAAAGTATAATTAAACTTGCCGTTGAAAAAAGGAAATTATTAACCACCAACAAAGACACAAAAAATAAAAGGAGAAATATCATTGATATAACCCTCAGATTTACATTATCCCTAGAATCATTAAATGAAACCGCTGTCAAAAAAGTCAAACAAAGCGATAACGTAACAAATGATATTGTCGCGATTAAAATATTTTGGTCAAGGCTGTTAAATGAATAAAATCCATATGAAACAAGACTTGAGGCAATAACTGAAAATATTAATTTAGGAATGTCAAAACTCATAATACTATTTTTTAAATGGGGGTGGGGTCATTGCTACTAGGCGCACTATTTCAGGGATTTGTTCTGCCATTTTCCATCCTATTAATCCGGGGTTCCACAAGTAAGTTTCGTTGACAATTTCTTTTTTGTTGATTAGATCACACAAGTCTTTCAATGAAAGTGGTCCAACTTGCTTATCCTTAATCATTGCATAAAAGAATTGATCTTGTGCATGTGTTTTTCCCTGGTGCATTGTATCGACACCTGGGGTATTTATATTTTGAAATGCATTATTCATTGATCCAACCATTTGCTGGGCAATGGCCATTCCCATGCCAAACTCAATGAGTCGATCAATTGAAAAAAAATGTGAATTATCCATAGTTTTAATTTGTTATAATTATTCTGATTTATCAGGAGCTGGTGATCCTTCACCTGGTGTTGGTGGCGGAACCGGCGGAGCCGGAGGTCCTGGAGGAGGAGGAGGAGGAGGAGGAGGAGTCGCGGCCGCAAACAGACTACTAAGTTCATTTACTTGGCTTGCGAAAATCCAATCATTCATCCCTTGCTTCCAAACATATGTTTCTTTAGTTAGTTTTCCCTGAGTTACTAGCATTTGTAATTCATTAAAAGAGAATGGGCCGCTTTGTTGTCCATTTACAGAGATACTGTATTGAACATTTGGAGGTGTTGGGGGTGGTGATTGTTTTGGGTCATTCATTCCTTGCATCATATTCCCTATTGAACCTGCCATTCCTGAGCCAACAGCGCCTCCCATAGCCATACTGGCCATCATTGAACCTGGATCCATCATTCCGCCACCTGCACCACCTCCACCACCTCCACCAGAGCCCATTTGCCCCATACTTTCTGCTGCAGTTTTTGCTACGTCGGCCTGCAGGTTTAACTGGTGTGCTGCTATAAATCCTGATTCTGTTTGAAGTTTCTGAGCGCGTTGGGCTTCCTCCCTCTGAATTTTCAATGCATCTTCCATATTATCAGCATTTATTCTTTGTTGATCAGCAATATTTTTTCGATTGACATCACCAGCAGCCGTAATAGTTTTTGAGCTCTCGTCTGCGGTAATTTGCTTGAGTTCTATATATCCCTCAGATTCTTTATCGATTTCGACAGCATTAAAATCAAAGCGTTTAAGATTCACTCCAAAATCATCTTTCATTATATCAGATAGCTTATCCTCAACCGCTTCACTAATGACATCAATTTTTCTCTCTATTTGTATTACTGGGATTTTATCGTTGTCACACTTGGATAAAACTACACTTTTCACCTTTCTTATTACAGTATCCTTAATTTGAGACTTAAACTGATCCAAATCAAAATTGATCAATCTATTTAGTTTTATAAAGTTTTTGTAGTCTGTAATGTTAAAGGTTGCGGTTCCTCTAACCATAACTGGCACTGCAAAATCAGCATGTCTAAAATCAAAAATGTCGAATTGTGGAATTCCAAACTTCATTTTAATATTTCCTGAGAGATTCATAAAATAAATCTCCGCTTGGAAAGGCGACTCCCCACCAAATGCCAAACCGACAATACTAGTTAGAACCGGAAAGTTTTTGGTTTTGATTGTCTGATCGTATGGACCAACAATAAAATCTTGAAGGACTCCTTCTTTTTTGTTGTTGTAAACAAATACAGCTAGCTCACCATCTTTAACTCTGAGGCTACTGCCATATCGTATGGCATTTTCTTTTTTTGTGCTTAGTGCCTCTCCAGAAGGCCTCCATTTCCAGACAAGATATTCAGGTTCGTCACACCTGATAACGTCCATAAAACCACCTTCTTTACTTTTCCCAAATAATCCCATCTTTTTAAAATTTCTGTTTCACATTAAATTACAACGAATACTGCAATCAATAATAATAATAATCCATACCAAATGTATTCAAACATTTTTGCTTTTTTACTACTAGCTGAGAAAATAGCAATCTCATTTTCAAATTCTTGCATGAGGTCTCTTACTTTTCTATTTGCACCAAAAAGAGTCTCAGCTTTTCTTGTATACTTTTTCAAAAGTGCTTTTTGATTATCAAAGTTATTTCCTCCAGAGCGAGACCTGTTTTTTATGAAGCTCAAAAGTTTTTTTGGGCCATAAACTAAAATCATTATTAATCCACCCAGAACCAAAACTTGTGGTATTGTACTTTCAGATAAAGTTGATTTGGAAACAAGTCCCAAAAAAAAGAAAAGAATTCCGGTGATGTATAAATTATTTCCGAGAGACTTTAAAAATGATTTTGAGGAATTTGACTTTAAATCCACTAATACGTCCTCAATCGATGATATTAAATTTTCAAGTTCATTATCACCTGAAGCTACCGCACTTTTTTCCATTACAAAATCACAAGAAGGACAAGTACGAGTTAATGCTGCGATTTGATCTCCGCATGAGGGACACTTCATTATTTTTGGGATTTTGTCATCCATTTGTTTTGATTTGTTATGATTTAATGGATTTAAAATTAAAATATTTTTTTAGATAAAAAAAAATAAAATGAAAATCATCTACAAAAATTTTCAAAATAAACAACTTTACAATTCCAAAGAATCTTCTTAGGGTACTGTAGCTATAAAAAATGCCTTTTTCAATAAAAATAATTCCGCTCAACCTTTTCGAGATATTATAGTTATCGACTTTAAATTTTGTTTTTTTTTTAAAAACTTTTCCAATTCTTTAAATGTACAAAAGTTGTACAATTAATGGTTTTTTTAAACAATATATTTGCAAATTATTTTGGTAGAAAAAACAATTTTTCTACATGTCACTATCTTAAATTTAGTTTATTAATCAAATATTATTTTATATATTGTTTCCTAAACTTATAATCAATTAACGTAAATTATTAAATTATGAAATTAAAAATTACTTTTTTAATGCTGATTTGTTTTAACTTTTCAGCATTTTCCCAAACTCAAAATCTTGCTAATGGGGGTGAGGTAAGTACTGATTTTCTTCGTCCAGGAGTAGTCATAACCACAATGAATTTTCCAGGAGTTACTCCTGTAGATTTAGGATCAGTTGAAAAACCCAAGAAATTTGACAATTTCGATATTGATGGAAATTCAGCAGCCCTGTCTTCGGCCTTTAGTAAGGATCTTGAAGCTTATGATAAGGAGGTTGAAGCATACGTATCTAGTATTTCTGGAAAAGTTATGGCAGAATTCCTATACATTGAGAATGGTAAGGCCGACTGGAATAAGGTGATGGAGCGTTCTAAGAATTCTATGACCGAGAGTCAAAGAGATGTGCTTAAGAATTTGTCTGGATCATTAGATGCCCAAGCGCAATCGCTATTGATGGAGCCTATGACAGGCAATAACTATGTTATTGTAGTTTCCCCAATAACAATAACAAGTGAAGTTGATGATGATGGTGTCACAGTGTACACTGCTCCTTTGGTGACTTCGGTTTATAAAGTTTTTATGGGACAATATGAAGACGAAAATGGTACTGCTATTGACGCACAAGGCCAAATCAATCAATTTACTGCAACCTTTGGCTCAGACCAAAGTGGTGTTGCTAAACATGTTTTTCCTGTTAAGAAAATATTTTCTAAATCCGGAGGAATTGCCTCTGGTTATGATGCAGCAACCGCAGAGATGAAAGCAGCAGCGGAAGCAGCAATTGAAGAAGCATTGGAAGGTAACTTCATTGGTAACTTAATCAACAAAATAAACAGTTTACCAAAAAAATTAATGGGTAGTATTACTCCGTCAGGTGAATTTAATAAAAGTATATTAGATGCTTCTATTATAGTGTCAACCAAAGCTGTTGATGAATTTAAAACAAGAGCAAAGGTTGAAGAGAAAATGCTTATTGCTCTTGGTACAAAAGAAGGACTAAAAGTTGATGATCGCTATTTTTCTTATGAAAAACAAAAAGACCCAGAAACTCGTGAAATGATTTTAGTGCGTAAAGGAATTGACCGTGTTAAAAAAGTAGGTGATACAGATGTAGACCTAGTTGCTGATCCAAATGCCATAGTGGAGCGTACAAAGCTTTATGGAGATGGTGGGAAAAAAACCAGAACTGGTTATGTCTCAATGGAAGCACCAGAATATGGGATTGGAGTTTCAGGGTTTTATCGAGCAAATCCAGGTGCCCGTATAGATTACAGAGCCGGAAAATTAGTTGGTGTAACTAATCTCTTTATATTCGTAGATGCAGAGTTTGCTACTCTTGGAGATGGTAATGATCCCCTAGAAGAGTACTCAGGATATATTGCTGCAGTTGGAATCCAAAAGAATTTTAATTTAGGAAGAATGTTTGCTCTAGCACCATTTGCTCAATATGCCGCTACTGCTTCTTTTACAGATGTAGCTGGTAATGATATAGAAATTCCGGTTTCTTATGCCGCTGGAGGACTAAGAGTAATTATAAAGCTTGGAGCCAGTTTGCAGTTAATGCCTGAGGTTACTTACATGTACAATCTTGATGATGCTTTAGAAACAGGCAGCAGTCTGCCTAATCTTTACGATGAGGATCTCTACTTCGGTGGTGCTTTAAGGTTCAATTTCTAATATTTAAAAACTCAAATCTCTGTTCAGGTAACTGAACAGAGATTTAATATTTAAAACACAAAAATTATGAAAAATATATTGATAGCAATCGCTTTACTCGTTTGTGGTACAGGCCTTTCTCAGAAAAAATATAAAGATTTAAAATCACAGTATAATGCACAAGTTGAGTGCCTAGGTACTGGTGCTGATCAGGTTCAAGTTTTAAAAGTTTATAGCTTTAAAAAGAAACGAAAAGTGAAGCAAGAAGATTACGCTAAAATTAAACGAGGAGCTATTTTTACTGTTATCTTCAATGGTATTCCAGGAACTAAAAATACCGGATGTGCAAACCAACCAGCACTCCTAAGTGAAGATGCCTACGAAGAGAATCAGGCTTATTTTGACGACTTCTTTCGCGGGGGTAAATTTGCACAATTCATTTCATTATCCAGCCAGTCTAGTATGGACTTAGTAAAAATGGGTAAAGGTTACGAAATGTCAATGGATGTGACCGTTCGTCGTGAGGCATTATCAAGAAAACTTGAAAAAGATGGACTTAGAAAAGGAATGAGTTCCGCATTTGATTAACTAAAAAAATAATTAAAAAAAATGAAAAATTTAATTTTATTGTGTTTGACGCTTATAACTGCGTCTGCATTTGGACAAGCAATTAAACCAAAAATGATGATCGTTCCCTCTGATGCGTGGATGACTGAAAACGGGTTTGTTACTGAAGAGGATGAGGACGGCGCTATTCAAAAGACTTTTGAATATGCCGAAGCCTTCCAAAACGATCCTATTCTAGTAGGAATAATCAATAAAGTTGGCGGCCTGTTTGCCGAGCGTGGATTTAACTTAAATGACATGGCTCAGGAAATAAAAGGTATTCAAGCTAAAATTGAAAGAAACAAGATTGCTGGTAGAAACATCAGTGCTCTAGACGAATTAGCTCTAGCAGTTGCACCTGATATTTATATGTATTTAGATTTCAAAATTGCTGACGCAGGAATGGGGCGTAAACAAGTTTCGAGATTTAGTCTAACTGCTATAGACTCATATTCAAAACAAACGGTAGCTAATGCAGGAGATGCAGGGCCACCAAACAGCGGTGTCGAGTCTGATCTCGTTGCAGAAAGAGTTCTAGCCTATATAAACGAAGTAGAAAACGATATTATGGGTGTTTTTCAAAAATACAAGACTCAAGGAAGAATGGTAACTGTAGAGTTTCAGGTTTCTGATGATGTAATTGACTATGAGTGCTGGGATCTTTATGGAACTGAAATCAATGGTGAAATGTTGATTGATTATTTAACAATTTTCGCAGAAGGAAGATCTATTGGCGCGGCGAACGTAATGGCCAGTAGCTCCGGTGAAACGGTAACCGTTGAGATGAGTATTCCTTTAAAATCTGCTGAAGGAAGAGCGATGAAAGCTCAAACTATTGCTTTACAGGCCTTACGCGATAGTGGATTAAAGACTTTATATAAAATGAGACCTGATGAACAAGGGCTTGGATATTGTATTGTTAACGTAACTCAATGTAAATAGATATGAAAAAAATATTTTTAATATTTCTCTTAGTTGGGGCAACCCTTAATTCTTTCTCACAGAAAAAACAATCAGAAGAAGGACCAACCCTTGATGATTTTGGAAGAATTGGTTTTTTTACTGATATAGTAACTAATGATCCAGATTTTGATGGCCGTGCACTCGATAAAGTAAAAAAAGGTTTAGAAAGAATGCTGCTCAAAGAATCAATGGGGAAATCTGTCGATGATAGGTTTGGCTTAGTTGCGGTACCCATTATCTACAGTAAAGAGAAGACCTCGACGACACCCCCAAAATACTTTTATGAGTTTGGTGTGGATATAATCGCAGTAGATTATAAGGAAAAAACCAAATACGGTGTTTATACTTATGATGGCTTGACTGGAATGAACGCTAATAGCCAGAGAGCTCTAATGTCTGGTTTGAAAGGATTCAAAACAAATAGGGGTTTTACCGAATTTGTTAGAGAGATGAAACAAAAGATAATTGATTATTACGAGTCAAATTGTGATTTCATTTTAACTGATGCAGAAACAAATGCCTCTAACGATGAATTTGATAACGCTCTATCTATATTGTCTGGGGTTCCTACGGTTTGCAAAGAATGTTATGATCGTGCACAAGAGAAATCTCGTGAGGTTTACATGCAAAAACTAGAAAGAGAATGCCAGGCTTTGGTAGCTGAGGCAAATTCTCTCATTGCTGCCGAAGAATGGGTAGGTGCTGCTGGAGTATTAAAAAAAGTACTCCCAGGAATTTCTTGTCATGCTGAAGCAGTCGCATTAATTGAAAAGGTTGAAACTCATTGGTGTGGTGTGAATTTAGGTAAAGCAAAAGGGTTCCAGCAAGCGAAAGATTTTAATCAAGCTGCTCAGTTCCTAGCACTAGTGCCAACTACCTCTGCTTGTGCTGATGATGCCGATGCATTAGGTAAAAAGATTTATGGAGAACTTACTGCCAAAGAGCAACAAGACTGGGAGTTTAAAATGAAGAAATACAATGATGAAATGAGTATTGAACAAAGGAATTTTGATTTTAGCGTCAATAAGTTTGAAAGAGGAGCTAATCGTCAAGATCGCTCACTAGAACTTGAAGATAAACGTCTAAACAGATCACTAGATCTTGAAGGAAAAGCAATGGATTATGCCTTAGAGACTACAAAAATAATCCAAAGTTCTCTAATAGAAGTTCAAAAGGCTAAATCTAATAAAACTGTTACCGAAAATAAAAATTGGTCGTTTCTCGGATTAGAATTTTAAGTTATAATTAATTTTTTTACAAAAATGAACCTTCGATTAATCGAAGGTTCTTTTTTGTAACCATATCTTATCTTTCAGATCAAATGGTCGTTGAAAAGTAAAATGATAATTAAAGCCGATTGAGAAACTAGTATAATTCAAGTCTTCAAAATCAGAAACATAACTTAACCCTGCGTTAACTGTCCAGTAATTTGAGATTGTTCTTGGATCTTTTAGGTTATTACTTCTGAATAAGACATAGCTCAGCTCGACGCTATTTAAAGAATATGATTGAGTCTGTTCCTCCTCCTCTACTGAACTAGTTATTATGACTTGGTCGTCAAGAATTTTTCCTATACCGAATTGTACTCTTCCATAGACCACACCGGCTTGGATTTCATTAAATGAAGTGTTAAAAGCAGGATTAAAGTCATTTGAATCTGAGAACACAAGTGCTTTCTTGGAATAGCGGTTAAAATGAATAAACAATCCTTGATGTTTTTCGGGATTTAATAAATATTTATAGCCTAACCTGAATGAGGGTATAAAATTATTAAATTCCATACTTACGGATTCGATATTTATGGTAGTTCTTGTGCTTTCTAAAATTCCAAAATTTGAGTTAAGGTTAGCTCCAATAAAAATTTCACTTTTTGGATAATTGTCAGCTTTAAGTTTTTTAATTTCTACTTTCTTCTTGAGTTCACCAATGGTTTGGCCTTGAGCCATGAAACATTGAAAACAACAAAACAAGATTATTGACACGATTTTTTTCATAAACACTTAAATTTTAAATTATAAGTTTAATATACAACGATTTAATTTATTTTTCATTGTTTTTTTTTAAATTTTATAATTTAATTTTTGCTAAATTAGAGGTTAAGTTATGTTTTAAAATTTGGGAAAAAAATGAGGAAAAAATATTTCAATTTATTAAAGTATCATTTCGAAAACGCTCTGTCAAAAGGATCAAATTTTGTTCTTTTCTTGTTGGCCATCAGTTCAATTTCAGCTGTAATTATGGCTCTTTTAGAATCTTTTTTTGGTATTTCGGATGGTTTTAATTTTAGCACTTGGTGGAATAGTCTAACAAATATTATAAAGCTTGGTAAAGGCAATTCAGGACACGAGCGTGTTATTACTTTTATTTATTGGGCTTTAAACGTTGCTATATCAGGAACTATTATAGCATTCTTAACAGCTAAAGTTGTTACTTTATTTCAAAAACTAAATTCTGGAAAATCACAAATTATAGACACAAAGCATTATCTTATTTTAGGGTGGAATAATAATATATTTCAAATATTTAACGAAATAGCTGAAGCTAATCTAAATCAATCAAAACCAACTGTTGTCTGTTTTAGCGCATTCCCAAATACTGAAATGCAGTCCAAGCTCAATTTATCAAAAATAAAGAACATTAGAATAAGGATAATTACCCGCTCTGGCAATCTCTATAATGAGAACGAATTATTAAGACTAAATATGAATGAAGCAAAATCCATTATAGTTTTAAATGATGAATCAGTAGTCGATTTTAATATTGAATCAACGCTTCTTGTTACGAGAAAAATTCTGTCAGATGTTAAGGTCCCAGTCATAGCACAATTTAACAATTCTGAAAACATTGATATTTTTTCAAGAAGTGATAAAAACCTTTTGCCAGTAAATAATAGCAGTGTTATGGCTAGCATTACTACACAAGCTATTAGAAATAAAGAAATTTCCGAAGTAATCCTTGATTTTCTGGACTATGATGGGGATGAAATTTACTTTTTCCCACCCGACATTCTTGCAGGTAAAACATTCGATCAATGTAAACTGCAAGTAATGAATATTTCAATTTTTGGGATATTCACCAACAATAAGTCCATTTTACTGAACCCAGATGGGAACACCATAATTAATTCAGATGACAAATTAGTTGCAATAGCTGAAGATGACGGCCTTGAAATTTTTTTCAAGAACGAATCTGACATTGTTACGCAAGAACCCCAATTAAATAAGAATGTAGATAAAAAAGAAAAGAAGTCCATTTTGTTTTTAGGCTGGTCATCTACTGGTCAATTAGTTCTTGATGGAATTCAACAATTTATTGATGATAAATCTCACATCGGAATTTATCATCAACCGAATTCATCAATGGATCCTCCAAGATATAAGCAAGAATTCATAAACCTTAGTTGCAAAGAGGTTAAATCATCAAGTTCACTAATTGATATTGAATACATAGAAAAAACTAATGTAGACACAATAGTTATCCTACAATCAGAACAAAAGGAATTAAATCAAGAGAAAAAAGATACCCTTAACTTGATTTTAGATCTCAATTTAAATGAATTAAAGAAGGCTGGTAAAATTGATAAAAATATCCGCGTTATTTTACACTTAAATGATGGGAGTAAAAAGTCTTTAACTCAGAAAGATAGTTCGCATGAATTTATAATGAGTGATTTGTTAACCTCGTTATTAATTACACAATTAACTGATAATCCATTTCTGGCAGGAATTTTTGATGAACTTTTTCAAGAAAAGGGAGCAAAAATTTGTATCAATCCATTATCAAAATTCGTATCAATTTCAAGTTCTACCTTTGAGGTGTGGCAAATAATCTCTCATATTAACAAGAATAATCATAGTTTCATTGGTCTTACAAAAAATGAAGAACTTATTTTAAACCCTAATAAACGTATGATTATTAATTATGATGACAAAATATCAATTATTACTATTGGCTAAAGCAAGCTGATTTTATTTTACATCAACGTATATCTAATTTTAAACACTCCTACAATAAAGAAATCAGTTTACGAAGCAATCGAAGTTTCTTTGGGCTGTTTTTTTCTTTGGCCCATTGCGAAACAACGTGAAGCAATGAATCCAGTTCCCGCTACTAAAACAATAAAACGGTTATACTATTATAGTGTAGCCGTTTTTGTATTTTTACAGCATGTTAAAAAATATTATTTACATCTTTTCCGCGCTTCTGTTTGCCTCTTGTACCAAATCGACTAACACTTCTTCTATCAAGGTTGTTGGTGAAATGAGAGATGTGATGTGGAAAGGAGATTTAAAAGGTAAGATTGCAACAGATTCATTAAATAACAAAGAAACCTATGGATTAGGACCTATTGAGTTTTTGAAAGGAGAAATAGTAGTATTTGAAGGACAAACATTTGTATCGAAGGTTATTGACAGTGTTTCTCATCAGGTAACTAAAATCCCCTCAGTCAGGGCTCCCTTTTTTGTATACAGCACAAATAGTGATTTAAAAGTTGTTGAACTTACTTTTGATAATTACTCGCTAAAAGAAATAGAAGAACACATTGATTCAGTTTATAAAAATTATGACCAACCTTTGTTGATACGTATTGATGGGGTTTTTAATAAAATGACACTTCATAGTGTTAATTTACCTGAGGGTGAGCAAGTGTCATCGCCAGATGAAGCGCACCAAGGATTAACTCAATATGAGTCGAATGGTATTAGCGGATCTTTGATCGGCTTCTTTTCTCGAAATCATAAGGCTGTTTTTACACATCATGATAGTTTTTTCCATGCGCATTTTATCTCCGACGATCGTCAAGTATTAGGGCATATCGATGAACTTAAATTTAATGCTTCTAAAGTAACCCTGAAAGTTTCAAAGTAATTTTCTCTTCTGTGAATAGGTAATCAAAATTCAAACACCTGAACCTTTCATAATAAGAGTCATTATATGATGAGTGTCAATCAATTCTCTTGGCGTTAGACTTATGTTCGATATTTCAATAGAGTTATCTACAACAAGAGTAATCAGAAATGATTGCTCTTTTTTTATGCAGTACACTCAAGTTTACAATGGGTATAGCAGTGTGTTGGTTGTTAAACAGTTTAAAATATAGATGTAAGAACTTACAAATACTCTTTACTGCTTTTGTTAATATATCAACACAAGATTGATTGATTTGAAAATGAACGAAAATTGCCTAAAAATGGAAGAAACATCCATTTTTTTAAACAAATTCAATAAAAATGACTCAAAAACCTCTAAAAATGGGTAAATTTAAAAATTCTAATAATTACCGCCGAATAACAAAATCAACAAGATTTGGATGAACATCCAAAATCTGTACGCTGCTTAGCAGAATAATTAAATGATATCTATATCAAAACTTTAAAAAAAAGTACCCAAACATACCAGTCTTTGCCCGAGTTGACTGCCGCTCTCACTGAAAATCAACAGAATACCTATCACCAAATAATTCGTTCGGTAGCTATACCAGAAGCTGCTTTTGAAGACTTTTGTTCCTGGTCTGAAGATTGTTACACACGAAATTGCATTTTTGAAAATGAAAAATTTGAACTTATCCTACTCTGCTGGGAGAAGGATCAAATAACTCCCATTCATGATCACGGCGGAGAGGAGTGCTGGGTAAAAGTAATTAACGGGACTTTAAAAGAAACCCTTTATAAGCAAGAAACTACTGGGCTTACCCAACTCAACACGAATACTTCAGAAAAAGGAACAATCTCTTATATGATCGATTTTATGGGCTATCATAAGCTAGAAAATATCTCTGGCCAAAGAGCTATGTCTCTACATTTATATGCCAAACCCATTAAAAAGTGTAATGTGTTTGATGATTCTAAAAAAATATTCTCTAAAAAGACCTTGTCTTTCGACACAGTCTCATCAGCATATTAAACTAATACTAGCTATTTAAAAATAGAGCTCTACCCAAACAATAAAACGGTTATACTTAAAAGTGTAACCGTTTTTGCATTTTAACTAAAGGCTATTTCTTTTTAGAAAAAACCTGTGTGCCAAATAGAACTAATAAAATCAATAAAACACTATTGATGTAATCTGCCCAATTAGAGTCTCCCCAAAAATCTGTAAATATTCCAATTACTAGGTTTACTAGGCCCAAAGCGATAGTGATGTACATTAAATTTTTATAATTCATGGTGTGATTGTTTGTAGGTTTTTTTTTAGAATCAACATTAACAAATGTTTTTCTAGTGTTTGTTGAGGTGGTATACTTGACAAGCCACTAATCAAATATATGAAAAATTGCTATTTATTATCTTTTGACTGTTAGTAATCACTGGCAGTAGCGTGAAAATTACAATCACAAAAAACACCACATAAGTATATTAGAATAGTTGTTAGGCAACCTAAATGTAAATAAAACGTTACATTTTAATTAATTTTGACTACTTTTGTAAAGTAAACATTACATAAAAATATGAAAAAACAAAAAAAGCCAACAAAAATTTTACTTATATGGGTACTAGCCTGGGTAGTAAGTACAGCAGTTTTATCTGCTGGAGTAAACAATTTATGGGACAGCCTGTTACTTACCAAAATAGGATTATTTATAAATCTTGCTCTTGGGGTTGGTATGATTATCGCCAACAAAAATTTATTTAATTATTACGATGAATTACAAAAGAAAATTCACTTCGAGGCAATGGCTCTTACACTTGGATTAACGGTGGTTGTTGGTCTTGTATATGAGATTTCGTTTGATTTTGGCGTTATAAGCTCAGAGCCTGAATTTGAATATCTAGTGTTTTTCATTTGCTTTTCATACATGTCTTCTATTGTCATTAATTCTTTACGATATAAATGAAAAATAGAGTTAAAGAATTAAGGAAAAATCAAAAATTGACCCAAGAAGAATTAGCCAACTTAATTGGTATTTCACGGCAAGCTATAAATGCCATTGAAAAGGAAAAATTTGATCCAAGTTTGCCCACCGCTTTTAAAATGTCAAAGCTCTTTGAGATAGCTATTGAGGAGCTCTTCTTTTTTGAGGGATCTAAATAGTGTGCTTTATAAATTAGTTAATTGCTTATAACAATTTATTTATTTATGTTTGATATGAACTTAAAAATTAAATCAAAATGATAAAAAAAGCAATCTTTTTAGCAATTGCAATTGTACTTTGTTCTTGCAATGAAACAAAACAAGAAGTAGTTACAGATTCTGGAGCTGGCCAGTGGGTTTCTAGTGGAGCCAAATACACTCTTGGGTCAGACGATGACGTGGCTATTGTAAAAGAATTTATAGCAGGGTATGCTGCTTTAGATGTGGAAAGAATATTTAAGGTGTCTACTGATTCTGTTAAAGTATATTTACATAACATGGAAAAGCCAATGAGTATAGATAGACAGGTTCTCTCTGAGATGTTATCTTCTTATGATTCTATAAACGTTACAGCAGTCTATTATTTGCCTTATAAGGTTGAAGGATGGGATCAAAGTGTTGTGCAGGTAGTTTCAAAGGAGGTAAGGTATTTGAAAGATGGCGGCATAGAAAAAGAGCGTTTGCTTGAAAAATTTATGATAAGTAAAGAAGGTAAAGTAACAGCGGTGCGTCAATTCGATGCTGCTTGGTAAAACGTATTTTACTTATAAACCTATAAAAAAGCTTTCTTTAAAGGAGGCTTTTTTTTATTATTTTTTCTATGTTTTTAGTGTACCCTTGATGTTAGCTATGAGTATTCTAGACAAATCTCATCACCTATTTCTGATTCATAATATATGGAAGCATCCACGCAATGCCGCTCTCCGTCTATCCTAATGAAAAGACAATCCTCGTCTGCTCCAAATCCAGTAATTGTGCCGCAAATGTCATCTGGGATGCAACTTGTTATCAGCAGCATTAGATAAACAATACCTAGTTTTTTCTGGATCCATAATAGCTTTAGAACCAAGAGGATGTTTTGTCTATTTTTCATGTTTCAAACATAATGAATACTTAATTGCAAAGTAACACTAAAATGTTACTTTTGTTTTTCACTTTAAAATTAATTAATATGCCTTGGTATGTTGTTGTAACTAGGCCAAGGGCCGAGCTCAAGGTAAAAGATCGTCTAAAAGCCATTGGGGTTTCTGTTTGCTGTCCTGTACGGGTAGAGAAAAGACAATGGAGTGACCGTGTGAAAAAAGTAGAAGTGCCACTATTGCCTTCTATGGTACTAGTGTTTTTGGAGATTAAAGACAGAGAGCTTATCTTTTCTGTGCCGGGTGTTGTGCGGTATCTTTTTTATCTAGGTAAACCAGCAGTGGTACCAAAAAAAGAGGTGGATTTGCTTAACGATATCGAGAAAAAAGGAACAAACATTATAGATGTTAAAGCTATAAAGACCGGAGATATTATAGATGTGCCTGGTTTTGGAGCTACTGCTCAAAAAGGTAAAGTAAGACACATATCTGGCAATAAATGCTGGGTGGTTTTGGAGCGTCTAGGTTTTGTAGTAACCCTACAGCTAGAATAGCTTATGCCCCAGTGCTTACAACATGAGCATTGGTTTTTTTGTTAATACAATAAAAATCAAACCATTACAAAAATGTAATGGGACTTTCAGATTTAACCATTTTTGTTGTACGCTATGGATACACAGATAAAGCCCTACTTAATTTATAAGCTTAAAAAAGCCCTCTTGATTTTTCAAGAGGGCTTTTTAGTACATGATATTTTAAATACATTACTCGTTTTCAGGAATACCATTTTTACCCTTTCTCGGGGCAAATGACGTGTGTAGTATTTTCCAACCGTCTTCTGTGTTGGTCCAGGTAGAAGATGCTCTTGTTGCATACTCTACATTTTGGTTTGTTTTGGTTATTGTGTATTGTCCATCTGCAACAAATGTGACAACTGCTGTTTTCATGTCTGGTGAGAAGTAAGTCTGCATATCAGAGAGTGTGAAAAAAGCCCATGTAATGGCCGAATTTTTAGTTACATCTTTCTCTGTATAGATATAAAAAGGATTTAAATTAGAATCTCCAGTAGAAACCTTAATTTCTGGATGTTCAAACATTTTATACCCCTGGTAATCTCCATCCAATATTGCTTTTTGCATATCTTTTTGCATTTGCTGAATCTTCTTTGCAGTTTCTTGAGCTACTGTCTTGGCGTAATATAATTTTAATTTAGCGCTGTATGGAGAGGCAAACGTGCCGTAGTCATAGGCCTTTAGTTGGTTTTTAAGTGCATTTTCATAATCTCCCGCTGCGGCGTAATGTTCAGCCATAGAATCATATGAGTTTGGTCCATCATGCATTTTTTGAGACATACCTACATACTCCATTGCTTTAGCAGTGTCTTTCTCTCCATATGCACCATTGGTATACCCGTAAGAAATCATGTTGTATGCAGAAGCTGCATTTTCAGGAAACTTTTCAGCAAAGACCTTGAAGGTATTAAAGTCTTGCATTGAGGTTGATAAAAAGTTAAGTAATGCGCTCTCTGGATACTTGCTTGCAAGGGTATTTTCAAGTGCTGCTTTTTCTTCTTTGTTAGCGCTCATGATATCATACCAGCCTCTTTCTTCTGGTGTTAGTGATTGTGTCTCGATAGCATCAAGTTTTGCCATTCTACTTCCCCATTTTTGGTTTCCGCTGCTAATGTAGGCCAAGGTTAGTTTAGCACATCCACAATCTTTATCTAATATTAGAGCAGCATTAGCAGCACCAAATGCAGCCATATACTCTAAATTCATAACATACTCTATTGCTTGATTTGCAACAAGTGCTGCGTTTTTATCACATGAGGTCTTTTCAATCCATTGCGCGTTTACTATCATAGTAAAGCATAACGCTGTAAGTGTTAAAAGTGTTTTCATAAAATTAGTTGTTTATATTAAATATAAATATATGTAAATTTTTAAAATATTACTTGTATATTAGTACTAATATTGATATATATATATATAGTTAAAATATCTTAATATTTGCGTTATTTTTTCTTTACGAACTAAAATTAAGTTAATTTTGCATAAAATTATAACGATTAATGTCAATAATTTAAAAAACCATGGAGTATCCTCTTCTTACTTGTGCGATTGCACGCTCTACAAAGGTTTTAGGAGACAGATGGTCTTTGCTTATTATGAGAGATATGCTCTGTCACAAACACTCTAAGTTTAAAGACTTTAAAGCATCCAAGGAAAAAATCGCTTCTAATATTCTCACAAATAGATTAAAATCATTGTTAGAAATGGGTCTTATTGAAAAACTAGATCCTGAAGGCACCAAAAAAAGTACAACTTACATCGCAACCCTTAAGGGTATGGATTCATTACCTATTATTTGTCAAATGTATTTATTCTCTATAGACTCTATAGATGAAACTTTACTAGACGACATGCAAAAAAATATAAAGAAACAAATTAAGTGTGATGTTACTCTTTTTCAACAAACAAAAATATCAGAATACAAGATTTTTGTTGAAGACTTAAGAGAGAAACTTAAACTTTCTAAATTGGCTCTAAAAAAGTAAATTAATCAAATCACCTTTTTACTTATTTATTGGTCTTGAAGTTAAAAGGAACTCGCATGTTAATCTCACGAGCTTTGCCACCCATCATACCTGGAGTTAATTGAGGTATCTTTAAAATATTTTTTTTTGCTGCCTCTTGTAAGCCTTTATTACCACCAGTGACACCGGTAATCTCAACAAAACCCTCTGTATTTATTTTAAAACTTACAACCACGCGTCCTTGAATATTTTTTTCATACTCTAGAACAGGGTACTTAAAATTACTCATGATGTGCTTTGATAATTGCTGGTTGAAACATGCATCTATCTCTTCAATACTGCCACTACACCCTGGCCAAACAGGTGGTATTTCTTTCATGGTGAGTTTGTTCTTTTTTAAATCACCCCAGTTTTCTTGGGCAAATGTAGCGCTGGTACTACATATAAATAAAAACAGTACTAATTTTCTCATGCGTATTATATGTTTAGTATTAAATAGCAACAGCTCCTTTTATGTGTGGATGCGGGTTGTAATCTACCAATGTAAAGTCTTCAAATTTAAAATCAAAAATTGTTTTCACATCAGGGTTAAGTATCATTTTTGGCAACGCTCTTAGCTCTCTTGATAGTTGAAGTTCTATTTGCTCCATGTGGTTGTTGTAGATATGTGCATCTCCGAAGGTATGGATGAAGTCTCCCACTTGGTAGCCGCATACTTGTGCCATCATCATGGTAAATAATGCATAAGAAGCAATGTTAAAAGGCACCCCTAGAAAGATATCTGCACTGCGTTGGTAGAGTTGGCAAGATAGCTTGCCATCTGCTACATAAAATTGAAAAAAAGCATGGCAAGGTGGCAAGGCTGCTTTTCCGTTAGCGACGTTTTCAGAAAAAGTTTTAGAGCTATCTGGCATCACACTTGGGTTCCAAGCGCTAACCAGCATTCTTCTGCTGTCTGGATTTGTTTTTAGAGTGTTTATAATGTCACTAATTTGATCCACCTCTTCACTGTTCCAGTTACGCCATTGGTGGCCGTAAACGGGGCCTAAATCTCCTTTTTCATCTGCCCACTCATTCCAGATACGTACACCATTTTCTTGCAGATACCCAATATTAGTATCTCCATTTAAAAACCAGAGCAGTTCATACACAATAGATTTAAGGTGTAGTTTTTTGGTAGTTACCATCGGGAAACCCTTACTTAAATCAAACCTCATTTGGTGTCCAAACACACTTTTGGTTCCCGTTCCTGTGCGGTCATGCTTTTGAGTTCCGTTGTCAACTACGTGTTTAATAAGGTCGTGGTATTGCTTCATTGCGCTTTTTTGTTTACAACTATAAAGATATGTAATGTAATAAAAATTATAAAGTTTCTTGAAGAGCTGTTATCAGTATTTATTAACGATAATTAAATGTATGCCCTTAAATGGCTATCCAATAATCATTCCTGCAATTGTTGCAGAAATCAGAGATGCTATAGACCCTCCAATTAAAGCTTTCATTCCAAACTTAGACAAAGTTTTACGCTGTCCTGGAGCCAGAGAACCAATACCTCCAATTTGAATACCAATAGAGGCGAAATTCGCAAAACCACAAAGCATATAAGTGGCCATAATTATTGATTTCTCATAATTAAGATGCATGATATTGTTGATGTTCTTCAGCTCTGCTAATTGGATATACCCTACAAATTCACTTGCAGCTAGTTTAATCCCAAGGAGCTGTCCCATCATCATCATGTCTTTGGAGGCAACTCCAATAAGCCACATCAGTGGTGCGAACACAGTTCCTAAAATAGCCTCTAAAGAAAGACTGGGGTAGCTAGTGTTTGAGGCCATCCAGTCGTTAACTGTAGTAACATCTCCTATCCAGCCTAAAATACCATTAAACATAGCGATAAAGGCAACAAAAACCAGTAGCATTGCACCCACATTTACAGCTAGTTTTAGCCCTTCTGTAGTACCGTTGGCAATTGCATCTAGGATGTTTGACCCAATTTTCTCTGAAGACACTTTTACATCTGTGTTAATTTCTTCTGTTTGTGGGTATAATATTTTTGAAATTACAATAGCTCCAGGTGCAGCCATTACAGAGGCTGCAAGTAAATGTTTTGCAAACACTAGGCGCAGAGCAGGGTCATCACCTCCTAAGAAACCTATGTAGGCTGCAAGTACAGCTCCTGCAACTGTTGCCATACCGCCAATCATAACTAGCAGCATTTCACTTTTGTTCATTTTCTCTAGGTAGGCCTTAATAAGCAGTGGGGCTTCTGTTTGTCCTAAAAAAATATTCCCGGCAACACTTAAACTTTCTGCTCCAGAAATCTTCAACACCTTAGAGAGTAACCATCCAAATGCTTTTACTACTTTTTGAATGATACCAAGGTAGAACAGTACAGAGGTCAAAGCAGAGAAAAACAAAATGGTAGGAAGCACTTGAAATGCAAAAATAAATCCAAAGGTGTCCATGTCTACAACCAAGCCTTCAAATAAAAACTTACTACCCGCTTTGGTAAAATCTAAAATACTAATAAACAACTTTCCGATGCCCTCAAATATTTTTTGAATAAAGGCAACTTTTAAAACCCCTACAGCAATTACTAACTGCAGCGCAAGGCCAAGCCCTACCGTGCGCCAACTAATCGCTTTTCTGTTTGCGCTAAATAAAAATGCAATAAATAAAAGGGTAACCATACCAAGAACTCCGCGCCAAAGACTATTAAAAGAAAATCCTTGGGAGGGTATGATTGTGTCTTTAGCCTCTGCCACATTTACTGCAGCAGGAGTTTTAGCAGCTTTAAACCAATAGGTAGTATTGTTTTCTGTGAAGGATAAAGTATCCTCTGTGAGTTTTGTAACTCGATATCTACGAATGGTATCTGTGGGCTGACTATAAAATAAGACTAATAAATTATTCTGAAATATATAATCTCCACTTGCCTTTAGGTTGTTTTTGGCAGCAAGTGAATACTCAAATGCACCACTGTCTAGCGTAAAAGTGTCTGAAGTTTCGTCAATCTCATAAAGAGATGTTCCTTCCTCAGAATGGATATAGTTAAAGATCCATTGCTTGTCGATGTTTTGTGCCGATAGGTTTCCCATCAAAAACAATACAACAATACTACATAATAGCTTTTTCATAGGTTTTGGTAGGGTTTAGTCTCGCTTTGAAATTTCATCTCTTATTTTTGCGGCACTTTCATAATCTTCATTTTTAACAGCGCCCTCAAGAAATTGATAGAGTTCTTTTAAGGTATTGGTTTTGTAATCTTCAGATGTTGCACTCTGAGCCTGCGGGTCATCACTTTGTAAAAAATCATCTAATATTACATCTTCTAGTTCTTGGTTTTCTTCTTTTTTTCCTCCAGTTTTCAAGAATATACCTGCATTGTCCAAGATGTCTTTGTGGGTAAAAATAGGGGCTTTAAACCGCAGTGCTAGGGCAATGGCGTCACTGGTTCGAGCATCTACAATTTCTTCTACACCCTCACGCTCACATATAATACTGGAGTAAAATACCCCATCAACCAACTTGTGTATGATTACTTGTGTGATAATAATTGAAAAAAGATCTGAAAAGTTTTTAAATAAATCGTGGGTAAGTGGTCTAGGAGGCATGATTTCTTTCTCTAGTGCAATGGCAATAGACTGTGCTTCAAATGCGCCAATGACTATGGGCAGTTTTCTGTTGCCCTCTACTTCGCTGAGTATAAGAGCGTATGCGCCATTTTGCGTTTGGCTGTAAGAAATCCCCTTAATATTTAATCTAACTAGACTCATAGTGTTAAAATTAAAAAAAGCTGTTTAAACAGGATGTTTGTCCTAATTTAAACAGCCATTTTCAAAGGCACAAAGTAACAAAAATTATGCGTTTTGCGCTTTAAAAGCCTTTAATTTTTCATTTAGTTGTGGAACAATTTCAAATGCATCTCCTACAATACCGTAGTCTGCTGCTTTAAAAAATGGAGCTTCAGGGTCAGTATTTATAACCACTTTTATCTTAGAGGAGTTAATACCTGCAAGATGTTGAATGGCTCCACTAATGCCAATGGCAATGTATAGTGTTGCAGCCACTGGCTTTCCTGTTTGTCCAACATGTTCTCCATGAGATCTCCACCCCATGTCACTAACAGGCTTTGAGCAAGCTGTAGCGGCCCCTAAAATAGTCGCCATCTCTTCAATCATACCCCAGTTTTCAGGCCCTTTTAATCCGCGCCCTGCAGAAACTACAACCTCTGCATCTGCTATGGTTACTTTGTCAGTAGCTTTATCTACAGAGATAACCTTAGTATCGCTTTGTTGAAGACTTGGAGAGAATGCCTCTGATACTGCAGGGGCAGATGTTTCATGCAAGCCATATGCATTTTTACCTAAACCAATTATTTTAATAGGTGTATTAATCTGGGTTAGAGAAAAAGCCTTGTTTGTATACACGCTGTGCTTTATTTTAAATGGCGTGATGCTCTGCGGGAGCGCAACTACGTTAGAGACATATCCAGCCTCTAGATTTACAGCCACAAGTGGTGCCATAAATTTTGCGTTTGCAGTTTGAGATAAAACAACAACAGTTGCATCCTGTGACGCGGCAGCTTGAGATATTGCATCTGCATATGCTTGCGAGTCGAAGTTTGCAAGGCTATCATTTGTTATTTCTAGCACTTTATCTGCGCCATATACTCCTAGCTGGGAAGTATTACTTGCGTTAATAGATACAGCTGTTAAGGTAGTGCCTAACTCAGTTGCTATGGCCTTTGCGTAGGATACAACTTCAAAGGCTGTTTTTTTAAAAGAACCATTTTCAGATTCTGTGTAGACTAAAACACTCATATGTTAAAGGTATTTGCTATTATATTTAGACATTCAAATAATTTTGAAGACCTATATTTGTTGTTAGTTAAATTACTTTGGCTTCGTTGTGTAATAAATCAATCAATTCATCAACACTATCAACCAGTTTTACAGCTCCTCTTGGGGCTGGCTTTTCAAAGAATGTTGCTTGGCTTCTTGGGCTTTGCTCAACTCCTTGTTTAACATGTAAAGGTTTGCTTCTAGCCTGCATGATACCGCGCATATTTGGTATGCGAAGATCGCTTTCTTCTACCAATCCTTTTTGACCTCCAATGACAAGGGGCAAAGAGGTATGAAGGGTTTCTTTTCCGCCATCAATTTCTCTAATAGCAGTTGCGCTGCTACCTTCTATCTCTAAACTAATACAGGTATTTACAAAATTAGCTCCAATCATTTTTGCAAGCATTCCTGGCACCATACCACCATTATAATCAATAGACTCGCGTCCTCCTATTATAAGGTCATAACCGCCTTGTTGAGCAACATCAGCCAATTGCAACGCAACGCTGTAGCCGTCTGTAGCTGGTGTGTCTATGCGTATGGCTTCATCTGCTCCAATGGCTAAGGCCTTACGAAGTGTAGGCTCTGTTTCTGGTCCTCCAACATTAACAACATGCACAGATGCACCTTGCTTTTCTTTAAACCACATCGCGCGGGTGAGTCCAAACTCATCATTTGGATTGATCACAAAATTTACGCCATTGGTGTCAAATTTTGTATCATTGTCTGTGAAGTTTATCTTTGAAGTAGTGTCTGGTACGTGACTAATACACACTAATATTTTCATAGTAATCTTTATTTAAATTGTAGTACTTTTTTTGAGTTTCGAAAATCTTAAAATCTCAAAATTTTCGACCACAAAGATAGTGAATATTATTCTTATTTACTATGCACGCATAGTAAAATAGTTGTCTTTAAAATGTTAAATGCCTTCACTTGTTGTATAAAAAATAAGATAATAATACTATTTTTGTTTTTTTAGATTTATGGGGTAGTTCTATTTAATTATTTCAGTAGCAAAAAGATCATAAAGTATAATTTAATGTACCCACCTATGTGGGCAATTAGCATGAAGACAATTCAATTTAGAGAAGCCATTTGTGAAGCCATGAGCGAGGAGATGCGCAAAGATGATACCATTTACCTAATGGGTGAAGAAGTAGCAGAGTACAACGGTGCATACAAGGCAAGTAAAGGAATGTTAGAGGAGTTTGGCGCAAAACGTGTTATAGACACCCCTATTGCAGAACTTGGTTTTGCAGGTATTGCCATTGGTAGTGCCATGAACGGTAACAGGCCTATTATAGAATACATGACCTTTAATTTCTCTTTGGTTGGGATTGACCAAATTATTAATAACGCCGCAAAGATTAGACAAATGAGTGGTGGGCAATTTAACTGTCCTATCGTTTTTAGAGGGCCAACAGCTAGTGCTGGCCAATTGGCAGCAACACATTCTCAAGCTTTTGAGAATTGGTTTGCCAATACTCCAGGATTAAAAGTGGTTGTGCCAAGTAATCCTGCAGATGCTAAGGGATTATTAAAAAGTGCAATACGAGATAACGATCCAGTGATTTTTATGGAGAGTGAGCAAATGTATGGTGATAAAGGAGAAGTGCCGGAGGGAGAATATTTAATTCCTCTAGGTGTTGCAGAAATCAAGCGTAAGGGTAGCGATGTAACCATCGTTTCTTTTGGTAAAATTATAAAAGAAGCCTACAAAGCTGCAGATCAATTAGCAGCAGACGGTATTGAGTGTGAAATTATAGACCTGCGAACGGTACGTCCTCTAGATATCAATGCTATTTTAGATTCTGTTAAAAAAACAAATCGTTTGGTGGTTTTAGAAGAAGCATGGCCTTTTGGAAATGTAGCAACAGAGATAACCTATCAAATACAAAGTCAGGCATTTGATTATTTAGACGCACCAGTTGAAAAAATTAACACCGCAGATACTCCTGCGCCATATTCACCTGCTTTATTTGCAGAATGGTTACCCAATAGCACTGATGTTGTAAAGGCAGTAAAGAAAGTGCTCTACAAAAAATAATATATTTTTAAAGCTAGTGGGTTTGACATTTTAACTTCCCATGTTTTAATGAGAAACTCCTTTTTTATTTTTCTACTATTGATTTCGGTTAGCGCCTTGGCGCAAACCAAAATAAGCGGTTTTGTAACAGATATCGATGGAGCCTCTGTGCCTTTTGCTAATGTGGTTTTTAAAAATAGCTTTGAAGGAACTATTACCAACGAAGATGGACGCTTTTATCTAGAGAGTAGCCAGAGCTATACAGATGTTGTGGTCTCTTTTTTAGGATTTCAAAATAAAGAAATCATACTAGATAAAAAGATCAACTATAACATGAGTATTGTCTTAGAGCAAGAAGCAGCATCTTTAGATGAGGTTGTTATCTTTAGTGGTAAAACTTCTAAGAAAAACAATCCAGCCATAACTATTTTGCGTAAAATTTGGGATAACCGAAGGCAAAATGGTATAAAAAAATTCGAGCAATACGCCTATGATAAATATGAGAAGCTAGAATTTGATCTAAACACTATAGACAGTACACTCACAAAAAACAAAATTTTTAAAGGCATGGAGTTTATCTTTGAAGAGATAGACACCTCAAAGGTTACAGGAAATACCTACTTGCCAATTTTTATT
>Ga0209602_1000859_pt1 | contig 28277 bp, 24 predicted proteins | sample COGITO_mtgs_1205_3_FD_184810 | JGI IMG/M metagenome (GOLD analysis project Ga0209602, IMG submission 184810) | Pelagic marine microbial communities from North Sea - COGITO_mtgs_120524 (SPAdes) (version 2) | ecosystem: Environmental > Aquatic > Marine > Epipelagic ...
AAAGGCTTGTCTGTTATAGCTTTCTTGTGTATCAGCAAGGACTCGCATCAACACGCGAGCACAGTATGCGTTTAACGTATTCTCTCCTGCTGGCATGCCTTGATGATAATGCACATTGGGCGTATCCCAGAACTGAGCCTTATCTTTTAAAATGACATCACCGACAACTTCGGTGGCCGTTTTGCTAGAGGTATCACTAGACTGACGGCCGCCTTTGCGCTTCGAGTGTAGCGACATAATAGAAGAGGGGTGAAACTCTGGCGCGGCCTTAAACCGTTGAATACCACCGGGGAAAGCCAGTTCTATTTCTAGCGGTTGATAAAACCAGTGCACCGGCATGGCCAGCGCATCAGCAATGAATTGTGTTTTAAGGGCGTTGGCAATGCGAAGTGACTGAGTAGAGTTATGACTCACGAAAATACCTTTAGTTAGTAAGGGGAAAAGTAAGTCGCCACCTCGGATACATTAATGACCGATAATGAACTGGTTAGTTGCTTTGCTGTGAAATGTGTTTGAAAGGAACAACATAATAAACAATACATTTGACCTATTCAATACAAGGGTGTGTTTTGACAAGCATAGGGATTGGCCAAGTTTGGTGTTGATTGAATTAGGAGCGTTATTATCTTGGAAAGTAAAATAACCGAATTAAAAGGGTAGGGTCCAATTAATCTAACCTGCTTTAACCATCCTTATGATCAAGCGCCTTTAATATGGGTTCATTATGCAATCTATGAGATATATTAGTTTTTAGGGGGTAGATACTATGGAAAAAGTAATTAAGTTATCAGAAGAGCTTATCAGTGAAGCTATTTTAATTTTTATCCAATAAAAAAGCCTCAGTAGAATTCACTACTGAGGCTTCGATATGTGGTGATACTTATGAGCCGAATCGAATCGGCAGGGCTGTATAGCCAAAGGGTTTTAAGGATAAATCAAAAAAACTATAATTCAGCCGTCGTATCCCCTTCGTAGCACTGCTTTTTTAAGAATGACAGCTTCAACTAAAAGTCGTATATAAGACCCGCCCAAACAGTACGAGCAATATTAGGTCGAGCGCCATAAGGACTGCGAGAAATGATCTCTTGCCTGGCAAAGACATTAACAACCTTCACAAACACTTCGGGCCCTTGATAAAACTGATAACGACTGATTAAATCCACGGTTGTTAGTGCATCCGTTTCATCGAATGAATTATTGGATTTATTACAACCTTGGGTACTACACGTTTTATCAATGTATTTGGCAACGGCGTAGTTATTCCATCCGCTGTTATGTTCAAGACCAACTCGCAGACTGGCCATGTTTTCTGGAATGTTTGCTAAGGTCAGGTCAGGTATGCCGGCACTATCACCATTCGTTTCAGCGTTGGTGTAGGTGTAGGCTAGATCAACCGGGATATAAAAATCACCCAGTGTAAATAGAGAGCCTACTTGGAACTCTAGACCTTGAACAACAGCTCCGCCAGTTGACGAACTACCAGTATTCTGACCATTGGAACATGGTTTAGCATCTGAACAAAGTTCAGCATACTTGCTAAAGTCACTATAAAAAGCAATAGCTTCAGAGTGAAGCGGCCCGTTATTAAAACGTACGCCTAACTCGTAATTATCACTCTTTGCAGGTCCTTCACCATCCTTTGCACCACCACCCAGTGGTGTCATACCTTCATGGTAACCGGCCAATACAGACCAATTATCTGTCAAGTCATAGCTTGCAGCGATACCTGGCAAGTACTCACGGTACTCATTAGAACGTTGCTCGCTATCCTCAGCTAGCGTTGAACGATCGCTAGTAGCAAACTCCTTACGACTGGTTTCTATATCTTCCATACGCAAAGATAAATTAACTAACAACCGTTCAGTCACTTGATAATCATCCGTTATCCACAAGGCAATTGCATCTGCTTCTTCTAGACGATTATTACTACCACTGATCTCACCTGCTTTTTGACCTTGATAGACTAGGTGACCGTTAGTTTGATCGTAAATATCGACCGGTTGAAAGCGATCCATTTCATCATGATGGATGCGCGCACCAAAATTTAGATTGTGATCTGCAAGTTGCCAGTTGAAGTTAGCCTGGAGACCACGAGATTTATATTCTCGACTATTGTGTTTGAATTCCAAGCCAGTAACATCAGTAGTGCCATCAAGAACAGCTTGAGCTGCTGAATCACCGTTATTGGCATCATTGATATAGCCTTTACTGTCACCCGTCTTAAACCAGTCACGTTCAAATTCATTGTTATAAATCGTCACCATTGAGTTCAGGTTCTCCGTCCACTTAAAGCTGTGACTTAAATTAATGCCCCAGTGTTTGTTATCCATATTCTCGTTATTACTGAGTCCATAACGACGATTTTCATCGTTTTTGAAATCTGCATTTGTCAAACCAGTATAGGTTTCATCTGATGTTTCTGAAGAGAGTTGAAACTTCATTAACACTTTATTGCGATCATTTTCCCAAGAAAGTTTACCGACGTAATCTTCAATCTCAAAGCCTGTATCGCTATTACTACGGTCAATATCTTTAAAGCCTTCGTTGTCTCGCTGAACCGTTTCTAGTAAATAGCCCCACTGACCCGACTTGCCACCATAGTTTAGATGAAGATCAGTCGAACCTTCATCACTAACCAAAAGCATAGCTCTTCCCTTATTCTGCTCAGGGATAGGTGTTGAAACCAAGTTAACCACACCACCGACAGTCTGAGGACCGTGGCGTAATATTGCAGTACCTTTCAGTACTTCAATCGAATTCATACGCATAGTAGTGGGGAAATAATAGGCGGCAGGATTAGAATAAGGTGCTGGCGCAATTAATACACCATCTTCCATCAAGGTAATATTTTCGCTTCGACCTGGCGCCGCAGCACGAATACCGATATTAGGACGTAGACCGTTACCTTCTTCCTCCTGAATATAGACACCGGGGACTGTTTTCAACAGCTGATTAATGTCGGTCGAAGCTTCAACCGTTAACTGATCATTGCCAATAACCGAAGCAGATCCAGGTAATCTTCTAGCAGCTTCGGAATCACCAATAATAAACATTTGTCCCAATGCTATAGGACTTTCATCTGCTATCGCGGTATTGACCAAGCCCATAGAGATCACTGTCATCATGCTGCTGGCAAATAAGTTGCATTTATATTTCATAGTAGGAACTTCTCTTAATCAATTAAAAAACGTGGCCCCAGTCTAACTTTATTTGAATGCAAATGCAAACAGTTGTTATTTGCGTTCAGGATTGATCGAGATTTAGGCTTGGGTAAAATTTTTGCACGGCTTGATTTAAGTCTCTGTAGAGAATGAACAATACATTTGGTTTATTGAATATAGGGGCGTGTTTTGTCTAGGATAATGATTAGTCAGCTTGGTTTTGAATAAATTAGGCACAATATCAACTTGGAAAGTAAAATAACCGAATTAAAAGGGCAGTGTCTGATTAATCTAATTATCCTTAAAATAATGAAGCGCATTTAGTATAGGTTTTATTATGCAAGCTATGGCGTATGAGAGGTTGGATTTTTAAGATAAGGCAGATATTATGGTAAAAGCAATTAAGTTATCAGAAGAGCTTATTAGTGAAGCTGTTATCAACGGCAAAGCGCAGCACCATAGTGCGCCTAAACACATTGGGTATTGGGCAAGAATTGGTGAAATTGCTGATGAAAATCCAGATCTGCCTTATAGGCCTCATTAAAGGCGAAGTAATTGGCACTGAAGAAAACAAGGCTGCTGAGGTATCTGAGTATCAATTTGGATGATTGTTAAACAAACGGGTACCTTTAAACTCCATGTAAAAAAGATGTATCAGCAAGAAAAAGAAGCACTTGATGAGGCTATTCAGCAAATTATTTCAGATCCGTCTACAGGTGAAATGAAAATGAGTGATTTGGCTGTCATTCAAGTTTTCAAGTATAAATATAAGGTACAACTTTATTCACTGGCTCATGTCTACTTGGAAAAAGAACTTGTTTTAGCACTTATTGGGCAAGGAACTCCCGAAAACTTTTATCGTGAGTTGAAAATATTTTAATGAGGTATCTCGCGGAGGTAGATAATATTTAGATGCTTAAAGTGGTCTACAGTAATGATATGTTGCAGCTGGCGGCGAGGCTAGCCGAGCAGCAGCAACTAGCACCATTGCCGCCATTGGAAGCTGAAACCATTATTGTTCAGAGTAATGAGTTGTCGCGTTGGCTGTCTTTGTATTTAGCACAACATCATTCGATTGCTAGTCATATAGAGTTTCCTTATCCTTCGGCTTATATCTGGGCTTTATTCCGTCGTGTGTTGCCTGATATTCCTAAGGAGTCTGCCTTTAGTAAGGATGCAATGACATGGCGAATATTTGATGTATTACCTGTGTGTGCTAAACAAGCTGGTTTTGAGCCGGTGGCTGGCTATTTAGGTGAGGCTGATGATCGTGACGATGCAGTAAAGCGTTACGGCTTGGCGCATCTTATTGCTGATAGTTTTGATCAATATTTAATGTATCGACCGGACTGGGTGCAAGAGTGGGAGCAACCGGGGACACAGTTACCGCATTGGCAAGCAATGTTGTGGCAGCGTTTGACTGCTGAAGTGCCTCAGCCTGCGATGCATCGGGCAAATTTATTAGAAAGCCTAAAAACCCATTTACAAACTTGTACCGAAAGGCCTGCTGGTTTGCCAACACGATTGGCTATTTTTGGTGTGTCGGCTTTACCGCCGGTGTATTTGGTTTTGTATGAGTTGATGGCGAAGTGGTGTGATATCACCTTGTATTTCTTGTCACCGAGTGAAGAGTATTGGGGGGATTTAATTGCGCCCAAACAGCAAGGGCAACAAACATTAGACTTTGATGATGAAGCGGTTATTAATGAATCAGGCCATCCTTTATTGGCGAGCTTAGGTAAACAAGGGCAGGACTTTTTTGAGCAGTTGCAACAGTGTGAGCATGAGTCAACGTCTTTATTCTCGATGCCCGATAATTCAGCATTATTAGGGCAACTACAATGTGATATTGTTCAGTTAGTCGATCCTAGTCTGAATTCGGATAAACGATTGGTTGCTGATGAGGATGATTCGATTCAATGTCATGCTTGCCATAGTACGATGCGAGAAATTGAAATCTTGCATGATCAGTTATTGGCCTTATTTGAAGGTCATCCTGATGTGTCGCCAACCGATGTGGTGGTGATGACGCCGGATATCGATGTCTATGCCGGGGCAATTGATGCGGTGTTTGGCACTGCAACGAAAGACTTATTTATTCCTTATGGCATATCAGGGGCCAGTGGTCAGCAGCAGAGTCCGGTGTTGTCGGCTTTTGACCGATTATTGGCATTGCCAGAATCCCGGTTTGATGCTGAAAGCATTGTCGCTTTATTGGAATGTGAGGCGATTCAACAGCGTTTTTCTCTGAATGAGGGCGATGTGGCGTTGATACGAGATTGGTGTCGTGAGACGCAGATACGTTGGGCCTTGTCGGCAGATGATAAGGCGGCATTGGACTTGCCCGCAACGCAAGCCAATAGCTGGCGGGCAGGGTTAGATAGATTGTTATTGGGTTATGCCTTGCCGTTATCGGATAATGATGGCGGTTGGCGTTTGTTTGATGGTCAGTTGGGTGTGGATGGTATTCGCGGTGAACGGGCGCAAACAATGGCACAGCTCTGTGCCTTTGTTGATAGTTTGGATCGAGCAAGACAGCGATTGAAACAATCGAATACGGCCGTGCAATGGCAACAGACTTTACTCAACTTATTAACCCAGTTTTTTAAACCGCAACATGATAATGTCCGTGATCAGGCTGATGTGATGTCGATTACGCAGGCATTGGATAGCTTGGTTGAGAGTGCGGCATTGGCCACGTTTGAACAAACGATGCCGATCAGTTTGATTCGGGAAGGGTTGCAAAGTCATCAGGATGTGAGCCCAGCAGCGCACCGGTTTATGGGCCATGGCGTGACGTTCTGCGGCATGGTGCCGATGCGGAGTATTCCGTTCTCAGTAGTGTGTTTGATTGGGATGAATGGCGATAGCTTTCCTCGCCGTCAGCCTAAACAAGGTTTTGATTTATTGTCTTATGATTTTAGGAAAGGCGATCGATCACGACGGGATGATGATCGATATTTGTTTTTGGAAGCGATTTTGTCGGCACGGCAACATTTATATCTTAGTTATGTTGGGGCGAGCATTGTTGATAATGCACCTATTCCCCCGTCGGTGTTGGTCAGTGATGTGCGTGATGTATTACGACAAGGGTTTGAGCAAGCCAGTGGTGAAGACATTTGGCAGCAGGTGTTAACGCATCATCCGTTGCAGTCGTTTAGCCGACGCTATTTTGATGGATCCTCTGAAAAGTTAGTCAGTTATCAATCGGCCCACTGTCCGCCTAATGGACAACAAGATGAATCAAGTTCAACGTGGTTTGAGACTGCTTTGCCAGCGCCGGAAGCAGAATGGCGACAAGTGAGTTTGAATCAGTTTATTCAGTTTTATCGTCATCCAGCCCGTTATTTACTGCAACAACGTTTGGGCTTACGATTGGAACTGGACGAGGATGTGTTAGATAGCCGTGAGCCATTTTCGTTGGGTGGCCTTGAAGCTTGGCGTTTGCGACAACAAGTGCTGGCACAGCGGTTGAATGGCGACACGTTGGCGGAGATTACACCGTTAATTGAAGCGACAGGGGTGTTGCCGCAAGGGGTTGTCGGTGAGTATGCTCTGGATGGCCAGGCGGCTCAGGTTGAAGAATTCGTTGAGCGGGTCTTACCCGTTTATCCGGAGGTGTTTTTAGCCCCGATGGGGTTTGATTTTACGTTGGACGAGTTTTCATTACTTGGGCAGTTGGAAGCGGTGAGTTCGACAGGATTATTCCAATACCGATTGGGCAAGGTCAAGGGTGGTGAGTTATTGGCTGTCTGGTGTCGGCATTTGATTCTCAATTGTCTGCGTCCGGAAGGTGTCATATGTGAAAGCCGCTGGATAACAGAAGGTGCTGATATCAAGCTATTGCCCGTTGATGAACCAGAAAGTCACTTATTAGATTTGTTGAATCATTATTGGACTGGCAGCCAGCAGCCATTGCCGTTATTTGCTAATACTAGCCTTGCGTATGCCAAAGCGGCATTAAATGGCGGGCGGGCCAATCCAGATAATGCGATGTGGGCAACGTGGTTGGGAGGGCAATTTGCTGTTGCCGAGTCAGAAGATATTTATTATCAACAGTTGTATAAAACGCCGCCATTAGATGAGGGCTTTAAGGCTTTGGCTTTGGCGATTTATCAGCCGATTTATGATCACTTAGAAGGTGGCCGATTGTGAGTCATCTAGATCCGAAAACGGTGGTCTTATCCGGCTTAAATGTGATTGAGGCCAGTGCGGGTACGGGTAAGACTTATACGTTAGCTGAACTGTATTTACGGTTGATTTTGGAGCAGGGTTTAACCGTCGATCAGATTTTAGTGGTGACGTATACCCGTGCAGCAACGGAAGAATTACGAGATCGATTACGTGAGAAATTGGTTGAGGTCCGAGATGGCTTGTTATCCGAACCAGCGCATGATGTTGCGTTAAGGCAACATTTGTCGCTAGCGATTCAGAGTTTTGATGAGTCTGCAATTTTCACGATTCATGGTTTTTGTCAGCGTGTTTTGGGTGATTTTGCTTTTGAAAGTGGCTTGTCTTTTGATCTTGAGTTGGTGGGTGATGATCAGCAATTACTGCAAGGCATGGTGGATGACTTTTGGCGAAAGCAGATTACGACGGCGGATGCACGATTAGCCCAATACCTTATTGCTCGCCGTGAAACCCCAGAGACGTTATTGCAGTCGATTCGACCGTTATTGGGTAAACCGTATTTACAGACTCTGCCGGTGTCGGAGGTCGATATTGAGCAGGTTTATCAACAGGCACAAAGTCAATTTGAACGGGTGAAGCAGCTTTGGTTGGATGAGCAAGAGGCGATGATGGCTGTCTTACAGGATAAGACGTTATTGAATGGTAATAAATACCGTTCGGCCAGTGTTGAAAAGTGGTTGGTGTTATTGGCTGATTTGTTATCTCAAACAAAGGTGCCAAGTCGTTTATTCGACGGGTTTGAACGTTTTACGCTTGCAAAACTAGACGATGCCTTAAAGAAAGGTAAAGTTTTGCCGGAGCTATTTTTCTGGCGGGCCTGTGGAGATTTGCAGGAACAAGTTGTGCAGATGCAAGCAGCACAGGCGTTGCAATATCAGAAACTTAGACTTGTCGCTTTGCAAACGGTGCAAGCTGAGATGCCAGCAAGTAAACAACAGCAACAAGTGCAGTCGTATGATGACTTATTATTGAACCTTGAGCAGGCATTGGCAGGTGAAGGTGGGGATTGGCTGGCGGCTAAGTTGCGAGCGCAATATCCTGCTGCCTTGATTGATGAGTTTCAAGATACCGATCCGGTGCAATATGCCAGCTTCAATCGTATTTATGCCGGGAGCGATTTGCCTGTGTTTTTGGTCGGTGATCCGAAGCAGGCAATTTATAGTTTCCGTGGCGCTGATATTTTCACTTATTTGGCGGTGAAGTCATCGACTAATGCTGAGCATACCTTGGGCACCAATTGGCGGTCGCATCCCAATTTGGTGTCTGCTGTGAATAGCTTATTTAGCCGTCAAACACAGCCGTTTATTTATGATGAGATTCCGTTCTATCCCGTGGCGGCTGCACGTGATGAGTTTGATGTGTTATCAGTTAATGGGCAGCCCGCACCATTGCAGTTGCTTTGGGCTGATGAAGATAAGCCGCTATCTAAGAAGGAGATGACGGCTTTGTCAGCGAGTGTGACGGCCGATGAAATTGCTAAACTGTTAAATGAAGCGGCTGTTGGCCAAGCGACTTTGTTGGATGAAAAAACACAGGAAGCAGTGATACTAACGGGTGGTGATATTGCTGTGTTGGTTCGCAACCATAAGCAAGCTTATACAATGCAACAGTGTTTGCAACAACGTGGCATCAATAGTGTGCAGCAGGGCAGAGAGAATGTGTTTGCTTCGGCTGAGTCGTTGATGCTTGAGCGTGTGATTAAGGGGATTGCCGAACCTGATAATACAATGGCGATGACGGCGGCCTTGGCAACGGATTTATGGGCTTATGATGCCAGCAGTTTGTATGCATTACAGCAAGATGAGGCGGCGTGGTCAGATCAGTTTGAGTTGTTTTATGATTTGCATCAAGTCTGGCTGCGAAGTGGTTTTATGCGGGCATTTCGGCAGTTGTTAAATCATATTTCTGGTCAACAACGGTTATTAAGTTTGCCGGGTGGGGAACGTAAACTGACTAATTTATTGCATTTGGCAGAGTTGGTTCAGGCACAAAGTACCCAGCAAGACGGCGGGATGAGCTCAATATTGCAGTGGTTTGCTAGCCGAATTCAGTCGATTGACCCCAATGATGAAACAGGCCAGTTGCGGTTAGAAAGTGATGAGCAGTTGGTTCATATTATTACGATTCATAAAAGTAAGGGCTTGGAATATCCGATTGTGTTTTGTCCTTTCTTATGGGATAGCCAGATTAGAGTGGCCAAAGGTGAGGTGATTTCCTTTCATGATGCGGATGCCAATTATCAAGCTTATGTCGCTTTTGCTGAACCTGACTTAACGCGGGCATCTGAAGCCAATAAAAAAGAGCAAGAAGCGGAGGCATTACGTTTACTTTATGTGGCTTTAACGCGGGCACGGGAACGTTGTGTGATCTGTTGGGGTAATGCGAAAGGCGTGGCTGAATCAGGCTTATTTAGCTTGTTACATCCGACGGCGAGTGATGCTGATAGTGAACTGATGCTGGCGGATGTGACAGCATTGGCAGGGGCGAGTGCTGGGACAATCTCTCTTGAGGTGATGGATGTTGATCAAGCTGTGGACTATCAGGCGAAACAAAATGGACAGAACACGTTTGCGGCAAAAGTATTTGAAGGTGATATTCAAGCCCCTTGGCGAGTCGGCAGTTTCAGTACGCTGACGCAAGGCCACGATGCTGAATTACCTGATTATGATGCACAAGCGAATGCTGATGTGCCAGTAGTACAAGTGCAAGAACGCCATGTTTTGGATCGGTTTAGTTTTCCCCGTGGTGCGCAGGCGGGGACTTGTTTGCATGCGATTTTTGAGTTTTTAGATTTTGCCAGTGATGATGATATTGCGATACACGCTTTGGTTAATAAAACGTTATTGCAGTATGGCTTTGAGATGCATTGGACGTCGGTGGTCTGTGATTGGGTGAAATCCGTTTGTAATACGGAATTGAGTGCTCATTCTGGGTTGAAATTAAACCGATTAACCCATTCGCAACGTTTGGATGAATTGGCCTTTTATTTCCCGGTGGCCGGTTTGTCGGTCTCTGGCATACAGCAGTCATTGTTACCATTTTTAGCCCCTGAGTCGCCTTTAGCGAAGGTGATTTCACAGCTTCAATTTTTTGACTTAACGGGCTTTATGAAAGGTTTTATTGATTTGGTTTTTGAGGATCAAGGCCGATTTTATATTGTCGATTATAAGTCGAACCATTTAGGCCATCAGCAAACGGGTTATCAAACAGATGAATTGAATCAGGCGATGATCAGTCATGATTATCCTTTGCAGTATTTAATCTATAGTTTGGCGTTGCATCGTTATTTGCGGTTGCGGTTGCCGGATTATGATCCTGAACAGCATTTGGGAGGTGCTTATTACTTGTTTATCCGTGGCATGCAGCCCGAGTGGGGGCAGACGGGCGTGTTTTATGACAAACCCAGTGTGGCAGTGCTTGATGCTTTAGATCTCTGTTTACAGGGATTGTCTGATGGTTGAGTTGCAGAAAAAAGCATCAATCATGCCTTTGTTGAGGCAAGCGGGTTTGAGTGAGTTGGCATGTCAATTTGCACAGTTTGTGGCGCGACAAGATAAAACAGGCGATAGCCTGATTGTGCTAACGGCTGGGTTATTAAGTGATGCGGTATCACAAGGTCATGTTTGTTTGAATTTGAATCAAGTCGGCGAACAAGGACCGGAGCTAGATTTTATTTTACCTGAGACGGTGGCTGATTGGATGCAACGGCTTGAACAAAGTCATCTGCTAGGAAAGCCGGGTGAGATAAGCCCAATGGTGCTCACGGCATCAGGGCAAGTATACTTATACCGTTATTGGCATGACGAACAATTGGTAGCTAAGTTGATCCGACAGCGTTTGCAAGCGATGCCGGTGATTGATGAGGTGGGTTTGAAGTCATGTTTTGATGACTGGCAAAGCACGCAACCGGGAGTGGACTGGCAGAAAGTGGCGGTTATGATGGCATTAAGCCGTCAGTTGAGCGTGATTTCGGGTGGTCCGGGCACGGGTAAGACGACGATTGTATTACGCTTATTGCAGCTATTGTTGCAGCAAGATAAGTCTGTACGCATTGCCTTATCGGCACCAACGGGTAAAGCGGCTGCGAGGTTGCAGCAGGCGATTTCAGAACAGGGTACTTTACCGGTCGAAGCCAAGACAATACACCGTTTATTGGGCATGACGGCTGATAATGATAAAGGGCATTATCACGCTGGTAAACCGCTGCCTGTTGATGTGTTGATTGTGGATGAAGCCTCGATGATTGATATCAGTTTGATGGCGACGATCATGAAGGCATTGCCGCGTCATGCCAGACTGGTATTGCTGGGGGACAGTGATCAATTATCATCGATTGAGTCTGGGGCGGTATTAGCAAATTTATGTCGTGACGGTGTGGCTTTTTCAGCTGCGATTTGTGAACAGCTGTTGGCGGTGACGGGTATTGCATTACAGCATCAGACTGGAACGGAGATGATTGATAGTGTGGTGATGTTGCAGCATAGCTATCGCTTTGATCAAGACAGCGATATTGCACGTTTAGCCTTGGCGGTTAAAACGGGTGATGATGACGGTGTGATTGGTTGTTTATTGAATGGGGCTGATGTTGTCTGGCATCAGCAATTTGATTCAGTGACAATACAGCGTCATGTGGCGGCGTTATATGCGCCGTTTTTTGATGCGGTCAAACGACATGAACCTGCCGAGGCTTGTTTGGCTTTATTCGAACAAAGTCGGGTGTTATGTGCTTTGAAACAAGGGCCAGAATCAGTTGATTCAGTGAATACTTGGGTCGAGAGAAGCCTGATCAAGCAAGGTTGGCGGACGCAGCACCGTTTCTATCATGGTCGTCCTATTATGGTGACGCAAAATGATTATCGTCATGGTTTATTTAATGGTGATACTGGGTTGGTACTTTATGATGAGAAAGGTCAATTATCCGCCTGCTTTTTAGAGCAGGATGGTGTGCGATGGCTGCCATTAAAACGTTTGCCTGCACATGAAACAGCTTATGCTATGACGGTACATAAAAGTCAGGGTTCTGAGTTTGATGCTGTTTGTATTGTGTTTCCGGAGCAGTCTAGTCCTGTTTTAAACCGTGCTTTATTGTATACCGGGTTAACCAGAGCTAAACTAAAGGTGAGTTTGGTGGCGAGTGAGCCGATTATACGGCAGTGTGTTATTGCTGGATTTGATGGTTAAAATGCAATGACAATTTTAACGTTAGAGTTGAGTGCGACTCTACTGAAGCATCATGTGTTACTTTTGAGATGGGACAATAATAATGAAAAATACCGGTTTTAGTTTATTAGCTGTATTGGCTTTTTTACCGCTTTCTGTTGCAGCAGGTACGATTCAAATTCAGTTGGTGAATCAAGATGGGGTTGGTGATGTTATCGGTAATGTCAGAGTGACTGTGGCAAAACAAGGTGGCTTGGTATTTGCCCCTAATATTCACCGTTTAAGTCCCGGTTTGCATGGCTTTCATATTCATCAGAACCCGAGCTGTTTAGCCAAAATAAAAAATGGTCATTTGGTAGCAGGTTTGGCAGCTGGTGGGCATTATGATCCGCACCATGTTAAAGCACATGGGACACCATGGGGAGTAGGCCACTTAGGTGATTTGCCTGCGTTGTATGTTGATGCAAACGGTTATGCTATACAAGCAGTGCATGCGCCTAAGTTAACGCTGGCTGATTTAAAGGGCCGTTCTATTATGATTCATGCGAATGGCGATAATCATTCCGATACGCCTAAAAAATTAGGGGGTGGTGGTGCGCGTGTTGCTTGTGGTGTGATTCAGTAATTTATATTTTTTGTTTAAAGTATTGCCATTAACTGCGCGACTGACTGTTTGTTGCTGAGTTTTTCATGCCATGCAGTTGGTATGCCTTTTTCCGTTCCTATGCCGTGGATAGCCCCTAAAATAGCGCCTAATAAAATGCTGCGGCCACATGAGTCGCCACCGGCAATGATATTTTGCCTAATGGATTCTTGGTAGTTTAAATGTTGGTTTAGGGTGTGAAAAACGCTGGGAATACCTAATTCAAGATTACAGCTCATGCCAATTTGTTTGGTAAACTCAGGCGTCGTTTTATTTGAGGCGCTTAGCGCATTATCAATTAGCAGTAAACTGTCTGGTGTGGCGGCTTGGCGGCCAGCTTCGATTACTTTATCGATGTGTTGTGTTGTGATAGCAGCTTCCATCATCTTGCTGGCGATATGTCCGTAACTGATAGCGGTGTCATTATTATTGGTCACACGAACGGCTGATTCGGTGTGTTGGCTGAGTTCAGAATGATTGGCATAAGCAGCGGCTAAGGCTGGCAGTTTAGAAATTGCAGGTAATTGGACATCATCTGCACCTTGGTAGTCTAGAAGTGGGCTAAGACAGCTGAGCAAACTATTCAGGTATTGGAGTTCAATATCCAAGCTTAACTCTGACGCAATAATACCTTTCAGTTCATTCGAAGTGATGTTGTTATTTTGTTTGAGCTTTGTCATGACGAGATTAATGACATTTTGTTTTGCATCATTGGTATTTTGAAATGGCAGGGCATTAGCCTGCTGTAAAACACCGTGTTCAATCAATGTGATGTTATCCAATGTGTCTTTAGTTGGTCGGTCAATATAACCAATATAATCACCACCATAGGAGAAGTGATCTCTAAAGGAATTCTGGTATTGTGCTCTATCATATTTGCCGTTGTTGCTGGCTAATGCATTCAGTAGTACGAAGGATTGTTCACCATAATGTGAACAATCACCGACTGATCTTTTGCCATGGGCAAAAAAGCTAGGAACGCCATCATAATCAGATTGTGTTGGTGGATGAAACTCTGGTGTTTTTCCAGCGACGTCAGAGATGCGATGTTGATCATAAATCCAATGTAAACCAGAGGTGGCGGCATCAGCGATTAGCGCGCCGAGGATTAGGTTTTGTTTTACGTTATCCATGATTTCTTTACTGTTAGTTGAAGTGTTGCTCTAAGCTAAACTAAAAAAACGCCCGGTCAAAAAGATAGGGCGTTTTAGATGAAATGACGATGAGTTGAGGCTAATCAGGAACAGGTTGTATTGCTTCGGTTATCTGATTGATATCAAGGTTGAAGTTTAATGTGGCGAATACACTATCGCCATCATTATCCGTTACACTCAAGTTAGCCGTTAGTTGCACATCATCTGAACCATCATTTGCACTATCAATTGGCACGAAAAGTTCAATGTCAAATTCACCTGGCTCTAGAATACCTTCGATGGAGAGTACATTACCATCTTCTGTTGAGCCAAATATAGCATCATTTTGGCCATCACTGTCAGTATCTCGGGCTTCGAATGTTACCGCTTTTCCATTTGAGGTCAAATCGCCTAGAATTGTGACCTCTTCAAGCGTGAAATCAATGCCGCCAGAACCTTCAGCCCCAAATTTTGGACCTTCAGCACCAAATGATGCTATATCGATACTATCACCGGTTACGGCTGTCCAATCAACGTTAATATTAACGTCATTGTAATCGCCATCACCAATTGGTATTGGTAGATCTTCCCAGTTTTGATTGCCGGTTAAGGCATTGTCGGTGACATGATCTTGGCCGTCTGCATTCAATTCTGCGACGTCGAAGAGCACGTGCGAACCACTCCCGCCCAATGGGTTGGCACCATCAAAGGCTTGCCATTGGCCATCAATAAATTGGAAGGTGACATCGGTGTTATCTGTCAAAGAAGCATTGTTGTTTTCGCCATTTGGAATGATGAAAAAGCCAATTTTTTCTGGGCTGTAACCTTGTATAGAAATCGGTATGGTATCGTTATCTTGGACATCATCCCAAATAACAGTCCCTGTTGTTGGGTTACCGTCGGCATCTTTAACGAAGTAGCCATAGCTACCATAGTAGTCTGCAGAACTAACTTCATCATGGTTGGTTACGGTAAAGCTATATGCAGTATCACTAATACTATCTTCGTCTATGGTCACGACCGGTGTGTCATCATCGGCACTGATATTAATACTGCCTGGGACACTATCACCATTGCCATCAGTCACTAAGTAGGTAATTTCGAATAATTGGTTATTTTCGTCTTGGCCATTAGCATGATTAATTGGTGCTAATTGTGTAACGGTGTAACGGCGTACTCTCCTGACATGGTGTCATTAAGAGAAACCTGTAGTACGTCTGTGCCGTCTTGGCTGACCGTCATGACGGTGCCATCATCATTGAGTGTGTAGATGAAGCCTGCTGGTGCACCAGTGTTGGAAAGAAGAACTGTGCCCGGGCCATCATTACCGAAATTATGTGAAAGGACACCGGTTAAATTTAGGTTGTTTGGATCGTCATCATTGATTCCACCAGGATTACCACCGAGAGTGTCATCATCGAACGCGATAGGAATATTTTCTCCGGTACTAGGTAGGCTATTAATGAAGGTATCAGTCTCTTCTGCTTGTAAATCATCACCAAATATTTCGATTTCTTCGGGAAAAGCAAAATTAATACCCGTTGTGTCGAAGCCAGAAGAGGGGGGTTGTTTCTGGTGGATTGTGTTGGACCTGAATAATCGTTGAACCTTCGTTTCCACCTTGATCATTAGTGCCAGCCGCTGTTGGATCAGCATCTTGGGTTGGGTCTGCACCATCTAGGATAGCTTGTTGTGTTGTAGCGTTTCAACTTCATTTTCAGCTGCGAGTTGTTCCGACGCTTTTACTTGGAGTACGGCTGGGTCGAGGACTGTTTCAGAATTCCTACCTAAGTCAACAAGTGAACCGTCCAGTAGTTGAATTTCTACAGCACCAAATTCACCAGTCAAAATAGTTTCATTTTGAAAAACGATATCGTTGGTTTGTAGAGGCAGCTGTATGCCGTCGACTGCTTTGGCAGTGGCTATTCCGGTTATTGTTTTTAGAATGCCAATTTCTGTAGCCATTTCATACTCCAATTAGTATTTTGTGCTGTTGTTGATAGTTGTAGGCAATATTATGTCTTAAAAGGTTCTATTGATACTGTACATGGGTACTAATTCACCTGTTCTGTGAACTAAATCACATCTACTTGTTTACATTAGTTTTTATTTTACGCTTTGTCATTCTGATTGACCAAGTTTGTTGAGCGCTATAGGATTGTTTCCGTTTAAAAATAATTATTAATCTGGAATTGAAATGCGTGAAATCCTATTCGTTAGAAGTGGTATTAGCTTAGTAGGCTTACTGTTAATCTCTTTTAGTTTGAAAGCTGAAACGGGGCTGGAAAAATTATTACCTGAGATGGTGGATATTCCGGCTGGCCAATTTGAGATGGGTTGTGTCAGTAAAATTGATTGTAGGCCGCGAGAAGAACCCGTCCACACTGTTACTCTACCTGCTTTTCAGTTAGCGAGCACGGAAGTGACAGCGGAACTGTGGGCAGCTTGTGTGATAGCGAAAGGGTGTGATTATATTCCTGAGAACAATGGTTGGGTTGAGCCGGGTATGCCGGTTCGCTATGTTTCATGGCATGATGCTCAAGTCTTTTTGAGTTGGTTGAATTCAGAAACGGGATTTGATTATCGCCTTCCTACTGAGGCAGAGTGGGAATATGCTGCGAGAGCGGGTACAACCTCTCCATTCCACACTGGTATTTGTATTTCACCTGAACAGGCTAATTCTGAGGGTAATGTCTTTGAACTCGGTGGGTGTGACCATGAAGGACATAATCGAAAACGGGCGTTACCGGTTGCGAGTTTTGAAGCCAATGCGTTTGGGTTACATGATATGCATGGTAATGTTTGGGAGTGGGTCCAAGACTGTTGGCACCCGAGTTATGATGGCGCACCGACTGACGGGCGTGTTTGGACGGGTGCGAGTAGCGAATGTGAGCGTCACGTCATGCGGGGTGGGACATGGCATGGTTCGGTGAGTTATATGCGTTCTGCGTATCGTTTTCGATATCCTAATGAGATACGGACTGGTGGGCTTGGTTTCCGTTTAGCGCGTTCAGTCGATTAGAATTTGGCCGGTATTTTATGGTGATGTGTTATCACTGGATGTTTGATAAACTTCGATGCGATTTCGGCCTGCACTTTTTGCTTGGTATAAAGCAATGTCGGCTTGATTTAATAAGTTATCGACATTACTTTTTTCAGTTAAGCTGGTCAGGCCAAAACTGATGGTGACAGAGAAGTCTGAGTCGGGGCTTGCTGCAAGTTTAGCCATGTCTTTTTGAATGCGAGACAGTAATCCAAGGGCATTTTCTTGATTGGTATTAGGTAAGGCTAAGATAAACTCATCACCACCATAGCGCGCGAAGATATCAGATTCTCTAATCGCTTTTTCGAAGACGCTTGCGGTGATTAATAAAGTTTGGTCGCCAAACCGATGTCCGAACTTATCATTGAAGATCTTAAAATTATCGATATCCATCATGACTAGCGTAAAGGGATGTTGATGCCGTTGACAATGGGCCAGCATCGGCTCGAACCGCTCAAAAAAGGCACGGCGATTTAGGCAGTTTAATAATGGATCATTGTTGGCTGTTGATTTAGCCTCGGCATGGGCTGCTCTGAGCTGTTGCTCGAGTTGTTTTTGTTCGGTGATATCAAAAGCAATTTCTAGTTTTACAATGCGGCCGTCCACCCATTTTATTGCTTGATCACGGCACTGATACCATTTTTGGTTGACGGGATTCTGAAATTCCCAAATATGAACCCCATTGGGTTGATTATTTTCATCTGTTAGTTGTGGGTTAGTACAAAACTCACAAGGTGTCGATTGGCCTTGTTGCCGGATATGAAAACATTGATCTTGGCCTTTGTTTCCCCATTCAGCTCGGCCATATCTATTAAGAAAAAGAAGCTCGTAGGTTTCCATATCAGAAACATAAACGAGGGCATCTAAGGTATCTAAGATAGTTGATAGGCATTTGAAGTCATATTCGATCTCTCCGGTAAAGAAGTGTTCGATTTGGAAAGGAGGCTGAGGTTTGACCATCATTATTTTTATACTTTAATCGAGAGTTATGAAAATGGCGGTATGCCGCATTGTTACATTTTAGTAAAATATCATTTTCGTTGAGGTTATATGTCAGTTTAAAATGTGTTAACGGTGTTTTATTTTGTCATTACAACTAAGGCAGAAATGTTGCGCAAGGGAATATTTATGTTGTGCCTTTGAATTAGTATTACAAGGCTAAAACAGATGAAAATATGTGATATGACACCATTATTTGATGCTTTTGGGTCAAAGGACTGATTAAGAAATATAGTGATTTTTTTATACTCGTTAATCTGTATATTCCGATTTTTCAGACACTATTGTCTGGCGGAATAGGTCATGTGTAATGATTCGAATTATAGAGGAGATTAAATGAAATCGGTTTTTCGTCCTGTTTTATCAGGTGTTTGTTTGTTAAGCGCTTCTGGTGCTAGTTTTGCTGAAGATATTACGTTTGATGATATGACAGTGACTGCGACTCGGAGTGAACGCTCTGCGTTGGAAGTGCCTGCCAGTATTGCGAGCAAATCTGGCAATGAAGTTAAAGCAGATAAAGCTGTCACGCAGCGTGAATTGTTAAACTCAGTTACGGGTGTACGAATTACACAGACGGGCTCAACGATCGGACATATGACCAGTATTCGTTTACCGACTGGAACAAAAGCTTATTATTTGTTTTTGCAAGATGGCGTGCCGATTCAATCATCGGGCTTCTTTAACCATAATGGTTTGGCTTTTACAAACTTTAGCTCAGCTGGTTCAGTCGAAGTATTAAAAGGGGCTGGTACAGCTTTATATGGTTCTGATGCTGTGGGTGGCACAATTAATGTTATTTCGAATTACCCGATGAAAAATTTAGGGGTTAAGGGTTCAATTGAAGGTGGCAGTGATGATTTTAGGCGCCTTAATTTAACAGGTGGAACAGAGCTTAATGAACACTCAGCCATATCGATGCATATTTCACATGCTGAAAGTGATGGTTTTCGTGCTCACTCAGAGTTTGATCGCCAAGAATTATCGATTAACTACGTCAATGACCTAAATGACGATAACACAGTAAAAATCTCGTTAAACGCGAATAAATTTGAGTCAGAAATGACGAGTGATATTAGAGGTTTTAGAGAGTATAGAGATAACCCTACATCAGCTGGGCGTAATGTAGAAAGAGTGCTCGGCCAAGGCATTGACCCTATCCGTAAATTTGATTATGCAAGATTAAGTGCTGAGTGGCAGCATCAACTGAATGATATGACTGATTTGAGTACGATTGTTTATTTAAGAAGCAACCGAAATCGTTATTCTGCTACGTGGGAACAGAATGTTTCTAAAAATGAGAATGAAGAGAAAACAGTAGGCCTGTTATTTAAGGCAAATATGGATTTTGGTCGTTTTAGAGTTATTTCTGGGCTTGATGCCGAATACACCAAAGGTGAACGCGAGACTATTCAAGAATTTGATTTTGTTCCGGCAGGATTCGGTAGTGCCGTCGCTGCGGGCACAATCTTTGATTACGATGTTGACTATAAAGCGATAGCACCCTATACCCGTGTTGAAATTGATCTGACAGATAAGTTAACACTTGGTTTAGGCGGACGTTACGATATAAATCAATTTAATTACACGAATAATACTGATAATGGTGTTTATGAAAACACTTATTTCAGACCTGATTCAGGTGAAGATCGTACCTTCAACCATTTTAGCCCGAAGGCTGATTTGACCTATCGTTTGGCTGATAACCAATCAGTCTACGCACGTTATGCTAATGGTTTCCGGGTGCCTCAAGTTAGTACGCTTTATTCATTAAAAGACGATGAAAGAGCAGCGAGTTTTGATGAAGAAGTAACGGATACATTCGAAATTAGTTATAAACTACGTCATCATCAACATGCATTTGAAACGGCCATCTATCATTTGATTATTGACGATACGATTGTTTCAACAGATGTGAATGGCTTTAGTGTTAACAGAAATGCGGGAAAAACATTACATACAGGTGTTGAGGTTTCTTTAGCATCACAATGGACAGATGAGTGGGCGACAAAAGTGGCTTATAGTTTTTCAAAACATGAGTATGATGATAGTGATGAGTTTGGCGATAATGAACAAGCGAGAGCACCAGAAAACCTAACTAATGTCCGTTTGATTTATACACCTGAAGCTTTGCCTGGTTTATATACAGTGCTTGAGTGGGAGCATATTGGTTCTTCATGGATGGATGATGAAAACACTTTACGTTATGCTGGCCATGATATTGCTAATATTAAAGTGAATTATGAGATCAACTCTCACTTAACACTCTTTGGCCGTGTGAATAATATTACTGATCGTTTGTATGCTGAAAGTGCCCAACTAAGATTTGGTGAAAATTACACGCCTGGTACACCAAGACAAGCTTTTGTCGGCTTCGAATATAAACTTTAAGTGTCGTTCAGTGGTCATTAAGTTACTTAGTGACCACTGAATTTAGCTCTGATGGAGTAAGCTGTGAATAAATTACGATTATTGGCATTGTTATGTTTGGGCTTCAGCCTTAATACCTCTGCGGTAGTATCTGAGCAAGCGAAGTCAGAGGTAGCAGTTACGCCAGTTTATTCTTCGGAGAATGTATTAAGTGTTGATATTAAATATGTTGATGACACAATTCATTTATTGTTGGGTAAAAAAGTAGCGGGTGCAGATAGCCTTTGGTATCAATTTTCTGCCGATCAAGGCCATACGTGGTCAGATGCCGTCAACATTACTGAAGGTCGAGATATTGAGGCGCGAATGTCACGAGGTAATGATGCTCGATTGGCAGTACAAGGTGAGCATATTGTTGCTGTTTGGATGAGCCGGAAAGAAGATGGCCGTCACAACTCTGGACCGATGGAGGCGATGGCTTCTGATGATAATGGTGAAACTTGGCAACAAATTGCTTCGCCAGCTGATTGGGATGGCGCACACGGTTTCTTTGCGATGGATACTAATACGGATGAAATGAGCTTGGTTTGGCTCGATAGTCGGACCAAAATAGGTGATGGTGCAACACAAGGTTTACGTTATGCGAAGAGTCTTGATGGCGGGCAAACTTGGTCGGCTAATCAAACGTTAGATGAACGGACTTGTGCATGCTGTTGGAATACGGCGCAATACCACGGTGATGATTTTTATGTTTTGTATCGAGATAAAGATCCGTCTGATATGACGTTGGGCAAAGTCGATTCGCAGCAGCAATGGAAAACTTTAAGTACGGTCGGCGCGTTTAATTGGGATTTCCAAGGGTGCCCCCATATCGGCGGTAGTATTGCTTTTGATAGTACTAATGAGTTGATTCACAGTACGGTGGGTACGGGTCACCCAGAAAAAACCGGTACCTATTATTTAAGATCAAGGGATATGGGTAAAACATGGTCGTCAGCTACCCGTTTGGGTGAAGAGATGGCCGTACATAGTGATATAGGAGTGTCAGCCAATGGCGATGTCATTGCAGCATGGGATATGATTACTGAATATGGTTTTCAGATTGTGACTGCCCAATCGAACAATCTCGGCCAAAGTTGGTCTTCCCCTATGACTTTATCATCTAAAGGCATTCGTGCTAGTCATCCACGCACAGTGGCATTGAAGTCTGGTTTTTTAGTGTTGTGGACAGAGGGTGAAGCGAAAAAATCTAGTACCTTACGTGTTGTGAAGGCTAAGTAGTATGATGAATTTACGAATTTGGTTGGCTGTTAGTTTGTTGGCTTTATCGAGCTTGGTTCAAGCTCAGGTAGTGACGCCTTTTGTGAAAGGATCATTTGCTGATATACAGCAGCAATATAAAGGTCAACCTTATCTTGTTTTATTTTGGGGACAAGATTGTGCTTATTGTATGAAAGAACTCGCCTCTCTTGCACCATTATTGAAGGCAAACCCAGAAGTGACTTTGGTCACAGTCGCAACGGATCCCTTTTTAGATGAAACGTTTATTCGTGAAAAAATGGCGGAGTTTGATTTAGAACAAGCTGAGAACTGGGTTTTTGCCGATGAATATACTGAAACATTATATTTTGATGTTAATAAACGTTGGCGTGGTGAATTGCCGTTAACGTATTTATCAAATGGCGAGACACTTATTCGTAAAAGTGGTTTGCTTAAAGAAGCGGATATTTCAGCTTGGTTGGCATCATTAAAATAGAATAAGGGGTATTGGTTTGAGTTGAGGCTGGATTGACGTAGAATAAGCCACTTAAATTTTAATAGGAACACTGACATGTTAGATCCTAAGAAGATCGAAGAAGTGGTACAGGGCTTGGTAAGTGCTGTACCACCAGGTTTAACTGCAATGCAAGCAGATGTAGAGAAGAACATTAAAACCGCATTGAGTGGCATGTTTGCTAAATTGGACTTGGTCACGCGTGAAGAGTTTGATGTTCAGATGCAAGTCTTGCAACGGACACGTGAAAAACTGGAAGCACTCGAGCAGCAAGTGGCTGCGTTAACCGAATCTCAAGATAAACAATAAGAGTCCAGCATGTCAGAGTTTAATAATGTCACGGTGACCCGTGAGGCGAATGTGTATTTTGATGGTAATGTGACAAGTCGTACCATTACTTTTGCTGATGGCACCGTTAAGACCTTAGGTATTATGATGCCGGGTGACTATACCTTTGGTACTGCCAAAGCAGAGGTTATGGAAATTTTAGCGGGGTCATTACGTTATCGTTTAGCGGGTAGCGAAGACTGGCTGGCTATAAAAGGAGGCGAGTCGTTTAATGTCCCTAGTGAGTCATCATTTGCTATTCAAGTATCTGAACTATCAGATTATTGTTGTTCCTATATAGATTAAAGTGATGTTTTCTTACATTAATGAAGGCCGCTTTTGAGCGGCTTTTTTGTTTTATTCGTTTGAGACTGATAGATTAGAATCATTAATTAGGATAAGGATATCTTTATGAGTGTAGCGACAGTTTTTAGTCGTGCAATTGTTGGCATGGATGCACAAGCCGTCACTGTCGAAGTGCATTTGTCGAATGGCCTGCCGAGTTTATCGATTGTTGGGTATATTAACCCTAATTTATTTTTAGTCGATAAGCTAATTAAGTACAACAAATATCAGGGCTAGATTACCGTTTTTGATAAGTCATATTCAACACTCCAATCTTTTACTATTATCTCCTATATACCCAAGCCACCAGGATTTTCTCACCTTATTTTTTTGCAACTCAATATGCAACCTTACAAATCAGCACTACCGAGCTCAACATATTTCCTATTGCTTTGCTATATATCAGTAAAAACAATAATTAAAAGTTGTTCTCTAAGTAAACTATGTTATTTTATGTTGCTTTTTATGTATAAAACATTTTACCACTCTATCAGAACGATTAGTTTTGTCATCACTCTTTCTATTACTTCCCAGGTAATGGCTCAAGATGCCTGTGTCAGTGGCACTGTACCAGCAATCGGATGTGTGCAGCTTACTGATGATGGTACCTTTGACTTAACGGGCGATATAACGCCGACTTCAGGATTGTCTGCTATAAGATTTATCGATGCTGACCGTAACACCTTCAGTTATACTGGGAATATAAGCACTGGTGCTTATGGGTCAATTGGCTTTTACATAAGTAACAGTACCTTTAACAACATCACGATAAATGGGAATATTGATGTAGGTGCTGCGGGTCTCTACGGAATAACAAGTTATGTAAGTACTGGCTCCAACACCATCATAATGAATGGTAATATCACTACAAAAGATATCTCGGTTATGGTTACTTCACTCTTTATGAAGACAATACCAACTTTACGCTAAACGGAAATATTACTACCAATGGGGATGATGCTCCTGGTATCTTAATATATCACAGTGACAATGCTATCCTCACGCTAAACGGGAACCTCACTGCGGGAGAATCGAGACTGCTAAATGGGCGTGGTATTGATATTGTGAACAGTACTGGAGTTACTATAACTAATCTTGGGACTATTACTACAGGTGGTGCTGATTTTAATCTTCCGCCGTACGATATTTATTTGAGAGGAACTTCTACTGTTGCCACCCTAAATAACCGCCAAAGCGGACTTACTTATTATGGAAAAATACCAACCAATTATAATGCTGTCTTTAACAGTACTTCAGACTACGGAAAAATAATTTTCAGCACCGTTAGTGGAACGACTTCTTTTGGTATATATGCAGGGTCTGTTTTAAAAGGCGGAACCACTTATGCTAGTGTCATTGATGGCTTAGAATCGTCAAATATTACCGCAGGATTTTCAGGTGATCATTCCTATGATGGTAGAACCTGGGCGTGGACCTTGGAGAATCCATCTGCTAATTTATGGGACTTGGTCGTGGGTGCATGCACAGGGTGTCTTAAAGAAGATACTGAGGACACCATTGAAGAAATTGGGGATGGTATTGTCTCAGAATTTTCACAACTTTTACACAAATCTGCCACTGCTAATTTTGCCAACATGAATACCTACGATTGTGATTTATTTAATCAAAAAGGAAACTGTTTCTCTGTAGGGGGCCGTTACACAGATGTGAATGCCCCAAATAACTCTGATTCATCAAGCTCAGGGGCAGTGTTTGTTTGGGGGAAAAAGTTTAACGGGAATTTTCGAGCCTCAGCGTTTGTCGACCAACAAGTCACAAGAAAGAACCCTAGAGGTCTTAGGGTGCACAATAAAGGGCCTATGATCGGTGGGAACTTAGTATGGAATCAGTTTGCTAATCATCGTGGTTTTCAAGTTAGAGTCGCCACTGCCTACCAAGCAAAAGATATGACCATTACCAGAAGCGAAATAGGTGAGGCAGAGAAAGGAAAAGGTAAAACCGAGATTGAGTTACAAAGTTATGTTGCTGAAGTGTCATACCAATTTAGTGATGGGGTTAATTTTACCGCCCCTACATTGCTGCGCGTCGTGCTGTTATTGAACAAGATGGTTATACCGAGACGGGAGTCGAAAACCCGTTGACCTTTAATACCTTAGAGGATAAATCGACTACAGTAGTTATAGGTATGAAAGCCCAACACAAACTCAACAGTACAATCACACTTGATGGAGCTATTGGTGTTGAACATGATGTAAGTAAAAATGTGGATAAAATCCAAGCCACTTCTTCAACCATATCTGGACTTACACCAGTTGACCTAAATACCAGTATCAACAAAACCAGACCAGTAGTTACCTTAGGTGCTACTTATTATATCACCCCAACTCAAGCCTTTTCAGTACAAACGCAATATCAAGAGTTATCCTTCACCAAGACTAGCTCTCAGACTCTATACCTTAATTACACAGTCGGGTTTTAGCTACTGGATACTTCTCCCTTCTAAGGGGGTATTGCGTCATGACAAAGTGATTGATAAGGGTGAAGACAGTGCGACTGTCAGATATCGCGTTGCTGAAGTGAGATCAAGACAAGTCTCGCGATCAGGCAAGGCAAACTATTTGTTGTCGCACGATGAGTTGGCAAAATTTTGTGTTTTAACCGATAGCGATTATCAATTATTAGAACAAGCGATTAGTCGGTTTGGTTTAGCGGCGCGTACTTATTGTCGTATTTTAAAGGTCGCGCGGACTATCGCTGATTTGGCGGGTTCGAGTTCAATAGAGACGCTTCATTTGACTGAGGCGATTGGCTATCGCCGTTTGGATACACAGACTTAGCTGGTGCCTGTTTTATTAGATTGATTTTGCAATTGCAAATCTAGCTCATCGTTATATGATGGCGGGCTGTTTAATAAAGAGTGATGCAGTCTTTTTTTGCATTTTGAAGCGGTTCCATCTGAGGTTCTATTGTCGTGCAAGATCTTAACCCTGAACAGCGTGAAGCTGCGCGTCATGTCGACGGGCCATTGTTGGTATTAGCGGGCGCGGGTAGTGGTAAGACACGAGTGATCACGCGGAAAATTGCTTATTTGATTGAGCAATGTGGGATTAAAGCTCGCAATATTGCAGCGGTGACGTTCACTAATAAAGCCGCACGCGAAATGAAGAGCCGGGTATCGGAGTTGATGGCATCTCGTGATATATCAAGCCGTGGTTTGATGGTGTCGACCTTCCATAATCTTGGGTTAACCATTTTACGAAAAGAGTTTGCTCATATTGGTTATCGCAGTGGTTTTTCTATTTTTGATGCACAAGACAGTTTGGCGGTATTACGTGACTTGATGGGACGCGACTTTGCTGCTGATAGTGAGCATGCTGAGAAATGCCAGTGGCAAATTTCGGAATGGAAAAATCAGCTTATCTTGCCTGAGCAAGCAATGAAAATAGCGGAAGAGCCAGAGCAAGTGGCCGCTGCCAAAGTCTATCAGCGCTATGTCGACGCATTGAAAGCCTACAACGGGGTTGATTTCGATGACTTAATCTTAATGCCTGTTTTATTGTTCCGAGATAAAGATGAGGCGTTAAAGCGCTGGCAAGCAAAAATTCATTATCTTCTGGTGGATGAATATCAAGATACCAATGGCTGTCAGTATGAATTGGTCAAACAGTTGGTGGGCATTCGCGAGGCATTAACCGTCGTCGGAGATGATGATCAGTCAGTGTATTCTTGGCGGGGAGCACGGCCTGAGAATTTGGTTCAGCTAAGAGAAGATTTCCCTCGACTTAAGATGATTAAGCTTGAGCAAAACTATCGTTCGATGGGCCGTATTTTACGGGTTGCTAATGGCTTGATTAGTCATAATCCACATTTGTTTGAAAAGAGCTTATGGAGTGCGATGGGCGAAGGTGAAGCGATTCGGGTGATTGGTTGTCGTGATGAAGATCATGAGTCTGAGAAGGTGGTGTCAGAACTGCTTTATCATAAACTGAAACATCAGGCTGACTTTAAGGATTATGCGATTTTATATCGGAGTAATCATCAGTCTCGACCGATAGAACGTATTTTACGTGAGCACAATGTGCCTTATTTTTTAACAGGCGGTACGTCATTTTTCTCGCGTGTTGAAGTTAAAGATATCATGTCTTATTTGAGGTTATTGGCAAATCAAGATGATGATAATGCATTTTTACGGGTGATTAATACGCCCCGTCGTGGGATTGGGTCGACGACTTTACAAGCGTTAGGACATTATGCCGCGGATCGGAAAACCAGTTTATTTGGCGCTTGTTTTGAAATGGGCTTATCTGAGAAGTTATCAGCCAAGGCGATGGGGCATCTTGAGCACTTTACGCGTTGGTTAGTCGATATTGCTGATCGTGCGAAGCGGGGTGATTTGATGGAAGCGATTCGCAATATGATCGAAGAAATCGATTACCGCGCTTGGTTGGAAGAAGTGACAGGCGACCCTGATCAAGCCATGCGCCGAATGGAAAATGTTGAAGAGCTATTAATTTGGATCAGCCGTGTTATTGAAAAAGATACTGAAGAGATGAGTCTTGGTGATATTGCGGCGCGTTTAACATTAATGGATATCCTAGATAGGCAAGCAGATGAGAATCAGGAAGATGCTGTCCATTTGATGACTTTGCATGCTGCTAAGGGGTTGGAGTTTCCGCATGTCACGATTATCGGTATGGAAGAAGAGATATTGCCACACCGTGTGAGTATTGAGGAAGATGGTATTGAAGAAGAGCGGCGTTTGGCTTATGTTGGGATTACACGGGCGCAGCGTAGCTTAATTTTTACGATGGCAAACACGCGAAAACGTTATGGTGAAAAAGTCGATTGTGAGGAGAGCCGTTTTTTACGTGAATTACCAGCAGATGACTTGATCTGGACGACAGAAAAGAGCCAAGTTGATCCAGAAGAACGTAAGGAAAGAGGCAAAGCCCATTTATCGAATATACGGGGTATGCTGGAATAGAGGATGTCATCCAGAGAATGGTTTTTCGAGTCGTTAAAAACAAATAAACCTGCCATTGACAGGTTTATTTGTTTAAAAAAGCAGCCCAGCCATCTTTAAATCGTGAGACATAAATACCATAGGCTTTCCGTCCTTGGTTCACACCAAGTTTGGCTAAAGAGTTGGTGCCAATCTACCCCCCCCCCCCCA
>Ga0209602_1000872_pt1 | contig 28100 bp, 42 predicted proteins | sample COGITO_mtgs_1205_3_FD_184810 | JGI IMG/M metagenome (GOLD analysis project Ga0209602, IMG submission 184810) | Pelagic marine microbial communities from North Sea - COGITO_mtgs_120524 (SPAdes) (version 2) | ecosystem: Environmental > Aquatic > Marine > Epipelagic ...
TGAATGATGGTCTGACATTCTTTTCCCATTTCTGATTCATTTCCAAGTTTGCAAACTCATCACCAATAATGTATTGACCTACGATACCATGGTTAGTGTTTAACACCATACCTTTGTTCTCTGCAATTTGGTCTTCGATGTATTGCTGTACGTTTGCACCATACTTTTCTTGAATGCCTGCTTTGTCAGCGAGGAAATTGTCGATAATGTACTTACCATCACCTTGTACCCAGCCACAGAAATGTGGGAAGTATTGAGTATCCCCATCTTCCATCCAGTTTCTTTCTTGAAAGAAGAATGATGTATTATTCTCTTTGATAGCTGCAGTTTCTTCATCTGTGAAGGTGAAGTTGCATTCGTCTGTAGTACCTTTAGAAGGTAGACCTTCGTATATGACGGATGTACACATTTGTCTTGCAACGACTCTTGCATTGACATAGGTACACTTAGATTCTTCTCTAAGTCCCTTCATATCTCCGTCCCATAGTAAGACTTGATACCATTCGTCATGAATGATTTCGGGGTCTTTCATTAATGGGATAACACGGATGCCTTCATCAAGACCTGTAGGGTCATCGGTATAGCAAGATAACCTTGCGATGGACATACCGTCATTTGTTAGACTTCTCTGTCTGTCTAACGATAACTTTAATCGATTTACATCTTCAGATGTAACTCCAAGACCATCGGTCTTAATTGTAACCACTTCAAACATTTAACACTCCTATAAAAATAATATATTTGATTTCTGATTTTATTTAGGGTATAAAAAACCCTTCATACTTCTATTATAAGATATATGAAGGGTCTCGTCAACTGGCTATTTAAACATTTCTTCTACAAGAACGTGTATGTCACCACTCTTCATCATATCGTTAAATTTGTCTGCTAGTGTCCTAAGATACGAGGCAGACAATGATGCGTAATATTGCATTTTTATCTCCTATATTTGTCGTAACAATCTGATACTCGGACTTCGAACTTAATCTACTTACTCTTGTATCGTACTTGTTACATAAGTGTGACATTTATGTGTCACACTTATATATAGGTGAATCAACAACTTAGAAGTTGTATAGTAATCCTACTGATATACTATCTGCAACTTGGTCTTCGAACACATCTTGACCAATCATACCTGTTAAGGTAAAACTCTCATTCAAGTCATAACTCACATTGAGTTGACCGAATGTATCTTCACTGTCATATAGACCACCAACCAATGTTACGTCCAATACTGGAATGAACCATAGGTCATATCCAATCTCGGCATAGTTATCATTCGTATCAATATCTTGATAGTATGATAAGGATAGGTTGCCAATATCTGCAGCTGCATATAACTCTTCAAAAGATTCCACTGACCCATCGTATGTATATCTGATATACCCAACGTTCAATGTTACCTTGTCGGTTATAGGTAGTAATAGACCACCATAGAAATCTGTCTCACTGGTTGCATCATCAAACTCAACGTCTGAGTTCCATGCACCAACATATAGTCCAGTTCCCTCGTGAAGAACCAAACCACCGACTGACAATGCTGGTTGGTTTCCTTGTGAGACACCTCTCCATACATAGTCTGATTTATAACCTATCTCACCAGTGAAAGAAAATGATGGTGTTGATTCCACCCCTGCTCTTTCATCTGCTAAGACTCCAAATGACATTACTGTAAACAATAATGTTGCTAATATATTTTTCATATATTCTCCTTTTTTTATTATCATGATTTTATTATCATGATTAGTACTGGTGGAGCTAGAGGGAATCGAACCCACGACCCCCTGCTTGCAAACCAGTCGCTCTCCCAACTGAGCTATAGCCCCAGTAAACTATTCTTTAATTTGTTTTGTCTTTCTTGACTTATAGACTTTCTTTTTAGACTCGTCTATGTTAGGTGTAGATTTATCGTCTGCAACAAAACGACCTTTCTCGTCTCTTGCTCTGACCCATTCAAATCCTAACCAGTCTGTGAATTTATCCCAAAATGCCATAAATTACTTCTCCTTTACACCGTTTTATAGTGTACGTTACCTGCTACCGATATCCTTTCACCTTGTGGGTCATGGAATGGGTAGACAGAATGATTCAACCACGATGGGAAGATAAGTATATCTCCCTTCTCGGGGTAATGTGACATGGATGTCCAATTCATAAAATTGTTCTCTCCATAATGTAAGTCTATATGACCAGCAAGTGGTCTAGACTCTTTCGTTGTTGCCCTATCAAATTGATTATTGATAGCGACATCTCGTTTGATGGTGTTCTTTGTGTAGAATACGAAACTAAACATACCATCATGTGCATGAATAGGATTGTATTCAAATTCTTTCTGTAGATTAACCCAAAGGCCCTCTATTTGCAGCTGTTCACTGTAAACTTCCATACCTATCTGTTGGGCCCATGTCACTACATGGTCTAGAATGTGACTCTTTGTATTCTCGGTTACTACATCTTCAATGGATACTTGTGTATCAACTCTACCAGCAAGTAAGTCTGCACCTATCTTGTGGTCTTTGTTGTATCTACGTGATTCTATATCTCGATTAACTTCATCGATGACATCCATATCCATCTTTCCAACCCAAACTGGTGGGCCGAATGGTGTGATGAGTTCACCTTCAGGGCTATTCTTCATCTGACCTCTTTTCAGTAAGGACTGCATGTGGCAATCCATTCTTTCTTCTTCTCACGAACTCGTTTGCAATCTTCTGACGCAATTTACCTTTCCCTCGTTGTGTAAGTATCTTATTGTATTCTTCAATAAGCTCTTTCAGTGGAGTAGATTTCATATAATAATGTGTTACTGAAACTTTTCCTGTTCCACGTGCAACGGTTTTTTGGGTTGGTTTAAATTTTGTCGGCATTTTGCTCCTTGGTTCGGGGTTTATGTTTAACATGCCAGTCATGACTACAATATGCATCACAAAAAACATGCACTGGTTTTTGGTTGATTGGTGTGTGGTATTTGACTTGTGTCATATCTAGTTCTTTTTTACACTCACTACATTTAATCTTGTTCATCGAAGTCACTTCCTTCTTCGTTATGTCGTTTAAACCATATTGCTAGAACGTATCTTTCACCTTGAAAGAGAGGTTCCACTCCATGCCACCTTTCAGTGGAATTGTTGAATGCAACCATGGTTCCTGTTCGTGGTTGTAAGATATGTCCTTCGACATTCAAACGTCCACCTTGATAATTGTCATTCAACATAAAGATTGTTGTACCTGTATCATCTTGGTCTGCTTCATCTTTATGCCATTGGAACATTGTATCCGTTGGATATTTCATTATCGTAGCATACGTTATTTCTCCAAACTCTGCAGTTTTAGGAAGATATGGCTCCACTAAGTCTAGAACTTCCTCGAATGGTGTAGTACCTTGTTCCAGTACAGTCACATCGTGTCCAGTACGTGGATGTTCGTATCTCCATGATTTATCCATAACAGACAGTTCTTTGGCACATATCTGTCCATTATCCTCTTGGAAAACTTCGGATATTACCATTCTATCCATTACATTTATAATAACATCACATGACTCTTGTGTCAATACGCTATCTGCAATCATTAGTAGATTGGATGCAGTCTCCTCATACTCATGTGAAGCATCTTTGACTACTTGTGTACTGACTACTAGTTTTCGTATCGGCATTATCTGTCTCTATGATTTGGTACAGGGTGGAAGAATCTCACGTATGAGTATCTCCATTTGTCTTCACAATATTTGGTGTAATCATCTATCCATGCACCATGTAATTTGTTACCAGTGAAAATAACACATGTGTTGTATTTGGCTGGTATGATGTAATCAATCTCAAACTCTTCTTCAACTGGATATAGAACACCCATATGTTCCATGTTGGTAATCCACTCACCTTTATATACTGCAGTTCCACCGCTCTCTTCTTTATCCATGTATACTAACATATTCAATGTGGACTTATCATCGGGTGTGATGAAATCACTGTCGATGTGTGGGTAGTGTTGCATTCTAGTATCAAACTCTGTTATTGTTTGAAAACAATTAAACTCATGAATCTGTTTGTAGTCATAGTCTCCTGTCCACCAGTATTTTCTACATAGTTCTAGGATTCTATCCATTTCATTAATCCCGACTCTAGTAGGATGTCCTATCTTGTCTGTAATACGACAATCATTGTATACGGTACCATTGGGTGAATCTCTTTCTGTAGAGTATTTCCACATAGGGTACTGTCTACTTGAGATGTGGTCATATATGTCTTCGGGGTTCTCAAAGAAATCGTGTATTGTGAGAACACCATTCTCGAATTCATAATCTAGTTTGGGGTTGATTGCATACAGCTCATCAAGTGCGTAAGTCTTTTTCATAATATTATTTATTTGCCGTCAAAAAGGTGACGATATGACATATTGTCACCAGTAGTATTGCTGTTGAATTGTTCTCTTAGTTTAAGGTTGAATGATAGTGAATATCTCAGTTCTTTGCTTTCTGATTCCATAGACGGTGGAACAGCATGCATCAAATAAGACGGCCAAAGTAGGAAATCACCAGCCGTTGGGTAGAACATCATATCAGACTGAAATCCAGTACATCCAGTAAACTCCATATGGGGTTTATCATTGAACGTTCTCAAATCCTCAACTCCATTATGTACATGACATGCAGCCATGTTAGGATTCCAAAACTTGATTGGTCTGTCGGATGAATTGATATACCATGTACCACTCATATGTGAATCTACGTGATTGTGTATTTCGTGTTGATGCTCTGCATCATATCTGTTGACCCATGCAAACAGATGTATATCGTCTCTGCAGTATTGTCTAACATCTCTATCGAATTGTGTTCTTACGAACTCGATATAGGTATCTTTGATTGTGTTTGAGAAATCCTTGAACCATGGTAAGATATGAGTTTGAGTTCTTATGTCCTCATCAAAGTATGATGTGTAATTAGACAACTTGTCCTTGTTACTCTTTCCAGCAACATGGTCAATCAACTTGTCTATATCTCTCTTCACCAAGCCTGGTGAGTAATCTAATTGACCCCTCAAGAATGGTGTCGCAAACATAGGTATCACCCTATGTCGTGCTGGTTGAAACTTCTGTTGGTCTTGTTTCGCAGGTTTCATAGTTTAATCGCCAATAATAGTAAAATTGATATTAGTAATATGTTTGTCATGAAGATACCGATTGCAAGAATGGTATGATACCAAATCCATCTTGTCTTGTACGCATTCTCAATTGATATGTCGTTGGGGTCAACATCATCTTCCATCATGTCGATTTTTTTAGGTTCTATCGACACATCATACACGATTTCTTTATCTTCTTGCCAAGCCCAATCTACAAATTTGTCAAACCACTTAGTCATCCGCCTTCTCTATTTTAACTGCAACCCCCTTCTCATTTCCTTTCGGGGTTTTGATAGTAACGTTTCTGTAGTATACAACTACTTCACCTAATTGCTTTATGTATCGTTTGAGTTCTTGCATGTTTGCACTCATGACCTCATAGTCTCCTATGGTAGTCGCAACGAATACAACCTCACCACCATTCTGTTCTTTCATTTCATCTAAGAAATAATCAAGGTGTGTGTAACCAACTGGCCACTCGGGATTGTCTCTGTCCTCAAGGTTACATGTCTTAGGACGTTTAAGTTGTTCTACACCCTCTTCATCGAACTTCTTAGGGTCAAATGATAGGGTCTTTCTGCATAGGTTATCTTTCTTTGCCTCTGATACAACAAACCATGTAGGTGCAGTCATTTCAATAGGTCTTGGTAATGTAGGTTGAATGATATCTATTTCAATAGGTGCAGATACAACCTCAATCTGCTTGGTTCCTAATAAACTACAACCACTAATCGTCGCGATTAGACTCGTCAAGATTATAAATTTCTTGTGTATCATCTTCTATTCCCTCAAATACTCTATCAGTTCCACGATTGAACTTACCTGTCATTATACCAGGCTTTGCAACTGCAAGAGCGTTTAAATTATGTCTTTGGAATATCTGTAGATACTCCGCCTTTTCTGCTTCAATCGATGCATTTTTACGACTCATGTTTTGTAATGCTTTACCCTGTTTCTCAAACTGTTCTTTCATTACTTCCATAGCACGTTGTTGTTCTTCTACTGCAGCTTCTAACTTAATGTTATTTTGGGTAAGTGTTTGATTCTCATTATACAAAAAGAAACAAAACAATCCCACTGCTACTAGAAGACCCATAGTTAATTGATTCATTAATCTATCTCCTCTATTTTTACTTCAAGTCCTTTGACCGAACGTATCTCTACTACGTTCTTGGTTTCATAGTCTTTGAATTTTAAATGTTTCGGTCTATTAATCATGACATTTCTTGATACATATTCCGACTTGTACATATTACCACCTTCCGATTGACGGTAGATTGTAATCTTGTATTCTGCTTTGAATAGGGATTTCAGCCATTCCCAAATGACCCATACCCCTCTACGCATGAATACTCCTATCTTTTTAAGCATAGTCTATCCATCCTGTTATTATTTTCTTCTCTCCCTTCAATGGTGGGTTGCCTCTATGCATATGCGTAAAACCAGCAGGCCACAATACAATGTCACCTCTCTTTGGTTTGATACGTAATGATTGATATAGGAATTCTAACTCACCCCCCTCTTCCACGTCATTTAGGAAGATTGCCCATGCCAGTAGGGATTTACTGCTTGATGGACAATTACAATGTTCACAATGCCAGACATGATATCCTTGTTGTGGTAGTGTCTTTTGAATCTTTGCACCACTGACCATAAGACCCCTGTAGTTGTCTCGGACTGGGTACTTGTCAAACCAACTATCAATTACCCCACCTTCCTCTTCGAAGATGTCTAGTAATCGATTCATCTGACCACCGAAATATGATTCGGGTACTGAAGTGATGCTGATTGCATCGTCTGATTTGGATGTAATGATTTGTGTATCGTAGGACTTTCTTGGTAGTGTTAAACCACGGTCTTCACACTTCTGATATATGTCTAACACATAGTCAATAAACTCATCCGTGGCAAAACCTTGGTATAACAGAACATGCTCACCCAAGTCTTCTATAGTTCGTTCTTGTTCTTGTTGTTGTCGATGTATTTCTCGTCTCATAATTTTTATATACCAAAAAGTATGGAATTAATCCATACTCTTATTTAGTGTCACTGTAAAACGGTGGCACCCCCGAGAGGACTTGAACCTCTAACCTACAGCTTAGAAGGCTGTTGCTCTATCCAGTTGAGCTACAAGGGCATTATTCACCGTTTCTTAACTCTTTCAACTGTGCAATAGTATCTTCTGCACTCGTGTGAAGGATACCTATTCCACCATGTTCTACCCATGCATCAAGGTTCTTTTGTCTGTCATCAATAAGGACACTCCCTTTGATTGCAAACATACCTTTTTGACTACCAGTCATAGTACAAGTGACTACCACTGTTGGACTGACATGTTCTCTAATCCACTCATTCTTGTCGTAAACGACCAATTCTCTGTTAATCACACCAGCTGCAGTTAGGATTTCCCAAGGCAATCCAGTGTGTCTTACATACCCAACCAAATCATACATATCAGGCATAGGTGGTAAGTTTCTGAACAATCTCTTGTTCGTTAACTCTTCCTTCCTTTCGTCATAATCGTTATGACCTTGGTCGGTGTTAGGGAACTCTCTCCCTGTCAATGTTTCAACTCCAGTGTTGAAATCGGCTAGTACTCCATCCATATCGATGAAGATTCTCTTTACTCTTTTATTTTCCATACGTATAGTATAACCTAAAACAGGGGCCATTGTCAAGGCATTTCGGGCCTATTCCCAAAATATTTTGTATAGTTTTTCTTCCTTTGCATATGCCTCACGCTCCCATGGTTGACGGCTATAAGGGGTTGTGGAATAGTCTTTTTTCTTCCAATTCTGTTTAATTGGACTCAATTGTCCTGTAATGAACTGTTTTGCATGGACTAATTCATGTGCAAGGTTCAACATCTGCTCCTCTAAGGAGAACTTTAGATGCCCTGAGCATCGTGCTAGGTCGATTTGAACCCCATTTCGGTCTCCATAACAGTGTGCATAAGCTGATTCTTCTAGGGTGGTTAGAACGTTTAGTTCTATTCTTATATCTTTACGTAATCTGGGCGATAAATAGGCAATACATGACTTAATATAAGTTCTGATACGCCGTTTTTGTGCAATTTGACCATTAATTTGAATGTCAATCAAAGGGTATATTTCCTTTCTCTGTAGTCGTGCCATAATTATATCAAAATTGCTAGGTCATTGTCAAGGCCTTATTCGTCTTCTTCTAACTCCTCTTGCATATCCTCGTCAATCTCTGCACCACAGAAGGGACAATGGTCTATTCCATATGGGTGTGCATCCATCTCATGAATGACTAAACATTCAGATTTACAATCCGAACAATGTATCCTAATCTTCAATTTTTTCTCCTACTATTTCATTAAAAAAGTTGTCATTTGACTTGGTTTTCCCATCAATAACACCATAAGGCAGTGTTCTACCCTCGGGTATGTCATTATTGAAGAAATCCTCTCCACATGTATATACTCTGACTTCGACTAAGTCCTTATCGACTGTACGTGCAATATGCTCTAATCTCATATCATCAGCCGTTTGTTGATGTGGTCTTCGTAAGTATACGTGAACAGAATTCATTAGTCTTTTACAAACTCTGCAAGTTGGTCGTATCCACCAATAGCATTTCCATCCACTCTGATTTGTGGAAATGTTCGTGCAGTTGGAAATTCCTCAAAGAGTTCTTCTCTAGTGAAATCAGTATCCAACTGTTTATAAGTGTATTCTAGTCCTTTCTGTTCACATAAAGCTTTTGCTTTATCACAGAATGGACATTGTGTTTTTCCAAATATTTCTATCATATTAAAATCCCGTTATTCTTGTTAAATGTTTAAATTCCACACACTTAGAACATTCCCCACATTGATTTGGGTAACCCAAAGCGCATGAATTGACTAGTGTTCTGATTTCTGACGGTATTGAATTCCACTGGTTTAACTTAGTCTGACCACCTAATGGTGGGTAAAGTCTGTAGTTGTGGTTCTTATTCATCAATCTCGCATAGAACTCAAACACCATTTGAAATTCCCATGCACGTGGTACCCATGGCCAATCAGAATGATGCTTGTGGTCATCAGCATAATTTATCATTCCACTGTTGACACCCCAATAGTATTCCTCTATATGTGGGAACTGAGTCAACGCACTTAAACATGCGACTGACCAGTGTCGTGCAGAATGAAAGTATTCTTCTGACCTTTCTTCATGGTCATATTTAGGATGCTTATGAGTAATCAAATCAACATCCAGTATATCACATATTTGTGTAATATTACTATGTAGTTGATTTGCTGTCGTGATAGGATTGTCCCATAGTGAATGCAGGGCAATAGGTTTCTTACCTTTCTCTACACACCAGTTCAATAATGCAGTGGATTCAACTCCACCACTAAACATAACAACACAATCGTGCATTACTCTTCCTTAATAAAAATCCCATCGACCATACGTCCCTTACGGTCTTTGATGTCATGATATGCAACATTTAGACAATGTTGTAGACCTAGTCCATTTCTAGCTGCAATGTTAATTAATACGACAATGATGTCACCAATATCATCGGCTACATCTTTTTCTTTACAGACATTGTCCGATAGTTCACCCACCTCTTGGATAAGTTTACATACTTGGTCTTTATCTGTTGCACCTTCAATAAGGTTTCTGTCGTAGTGCCATTTTTCAATGCGTTCAATTACTGATAGTAAATCTATGTCGGTAGTCATTATAACTCAAAATCCTCAAATGTAGAATCATCTACGTCCTGTTTGATGCCACCAATAAGATAGGATTCAATCTCCGTCTCTTGTGGGGCGTTTTGCAATCCTCTACTATTGAACCAATGATTAGTCCATGGTAGTGGGTTGTTCGTTGATGAGATATCGAACAGTGGGTTGAGTCCCAATGCACGTAATCTCTTGTTTGCTGTGTATTCTACGTACTGACCAAGCAATGCAGTAGATAGTCCAATCATAGAACCGTCCTTAAATAAGAAGTCTGCCCATTCTTTCTCTTGGTCTACTGCATCACGGTACATTGCATATACCTCATCCTCAGTCTCTTCCATAATCTTCAACATATCTTTATCGTTCTCTTGGTTCTTATATGCTTTCAGAATGTGTTGTGTGATTGCTAGATGTTGTGCTTCATCCCTTGCAATAAGAGATATAATCTTTGCACTTCCTTCCATCTGTTTTAACTCTCCGAATGCAAATGAACATGCAAAGGATACGAAGAATCTAATTCCCTCTAAGATGTTAACTGATACTAGTGCAAGGTATAATGCTTTCTTAAGCTCATATTCATCTACTTTAAGACCTAGTAATTTACGTCTTCCTAGTTCAATAAACTTGTCGTATTTTTCTGTTACCTGTTCTGCTCTAGCTACGATTGCTGGTTCATCTAGTATTGTGTCAAATATCTGACTAGGGTCACTATATACATTTTTTATAATATGAGTGTAACTTCGTGAATGAATAGTCTCCATGAAGTCCCATGTAATAATACAAGACTCAAGTTCAGGCAAGCTCACAAACGGTAAAAATGCTATGGATGGAGCTCGTCCTTGAACTGAGTCGAGTAAAGTTTGATACCTCAAGTTAGAGGTAAAGATGTGTTTTTGTGCATCAGATAGATTCTGATAATCACTTCTATCTTTCTGTAAGGATACCTCTTCGGGTCTCCAAAAGAAGCTCAATTGTGTCTGTGTTAGTTTGTCAAATATTGGATATTTGAATGTGTCAAATCTTTGGGTGTTTAACTCTTCCCCGAAAAACATAGATTCTTTTGTGAAGTCTACGTTCTTTTTATTAAATACTGTCATTTCTTTTTCTTCCACGTGTGTCTAGTTCAAAATCATCATAATTGTTAGTAAATGCACTTTTTTCATCTATATGATTAAAGTATACATCTGAGAACTCACTGAACCATTTCTTTGTTTCTTTGACATGCTCCTCATTGTTCTCATCTGCATATCTATTTGGTCTACCATCAAAGTCTAGTGCTAAATGTTCAGGGCAACCTGTATGCATTGCATTTATTTGGTTTAACTTACTGTCCTCATTCCAAAAATGTAGGAACATGTGATAGGAGTAATCACCCACTAGGTAATCTCTCCAGTGTATAACATTAGGCCCTTGGTATAGTAAAACGTCTCCAGGCTCTAGTGTTATTGGAATTCCCTTCCTTGCTCTATGTGGTAATCCTTGAGACATTTCAAACACCTCATCCATACTTGGAGAATCAACATAGTTACCATCATTCTGTACCCAAATCTTCCATGGTGCATTGTCATCTGTTTGGTAATCTAAACAAATTGTTGCACTTATTTCACATGATGGTCTATCAGTATGAGCTCTTAGATATGCACCCCTCTCATACTTTCTAGAATATGAGTATGTTTCTCTTAGACCCATGTCAATAACATTGTTCAGCTTTTCCTTTAGCCATCTATGTAGGGAAACTGCCATCGGAGTACAATAGTTTGCACGTGATTTACCTAGTGAATCTTTTGGTGAGTTTTGGGTAATCTCCGTTTCTCTTTTGAAGATTGCATCATCCCACTCTTTGTTATGCTCAATAGTTTTCCATGCATCTAGTGACATGTTGATGATATCTTTGGGAATGAAATCTCTTAGAACTACGAACCTGTCCTTCATTAAAGACCACGTCTCGGGTGTAGTTCTACCAGTTAGAAGTTTACCTTCTTGTTCTAAGTCCTTTATACAATATTCTACAGTCTTTTTCTCAAATGGCACAGGCATCGCAATCATCCTCACTTTCTGTAAAGTCACTCTGTGCAAGAGGTTCCTCTACTACATCTTCTACTTTACCGTCCATAGTATTTTGGTAATAAGAAGTTTTCCATCCATACTTATATGTATTCAGTAAATCTCTAGCCATTACTGAAACTGGTACTTCACCCTTGTCATAATTCTCGGGGTTGTAAGACCAATTGCCACTAATTGCTTGGTCAAAGAACTTTTGCATCACTGCAAGTACTTTGATATACCCTTCGTTACTATCCATGTCCCATAATAATGTGTAATTATTCTTTAATAAACTATATTGTGGAACTACCTGTTTTAGGGTGCCTTTTTTACTTTTCTTGACACTAAGGTAATCTCTTGGGGGTTCAACTCCATTCGTTGCATTAGAGACCACGCTAGAGGACTCTGAAGGCATCTGTGCAGTCAATGTGGAGTGTCTTAGACCATGCACTTTAATACATGTTCTTAGTTTATCCCAGTCACAGTTTAACACATTTGGTGTGATACTGTCAACATCCTTTTTGTAGGTGTCGATAGGTAGTATACCCTGTGAATACTTAGTTCTATCGAAGTAATCACACGCACCTTTCTCAGATGCAATTTGATTAGATGACTTCAGTAATTCGTACTGGAATCTCTCCGTTAGTTCATGTACTATTCTATGTGCTTCGGGGTCATCATACTTAACCTTGTTTTTCGCAAGGAAATGTGCGAGTCCAATGTATCCAATACCAAGACTTCTTCTTGCAAGTGTTGACCTTTCTGCAGCGACAACTGGATATTGTTGATAATCTATTAATTCTTCTAGCCCTCTAACTGCAAGGTCACATAGACTACCAAGCTCATCATAGTTCTTGATAATGCCTACGTTAATTGCAGATAGAATACATAACGCAATCTCACCTTCCCCATCGATATGACTGATAGGGTCGGTGGGTAGTGTTATCTCTTGACATAGGTTACTCATGTTAACCTTGTCGACAAAACTACTATGCGTATTGCAATGGTCGATATTCATAATGTAAATACGGCCAGTCTCTGCTCGTTCTTTTAATAAACTTGTAAATAATTCTCTTGCACTAATTTTCTTCTTAGGAATACTAGTTGCACGTTCGTACTTTTCATAGAGTTCATTGAACTCGGGTGTACCAAATGCTTCATACAATCCTTTAACATCATGTGGAGAGAACAATGTAATCTCCTCATTCTTTAGGAATCTTTGATAGAAAAGTTCTGACAGCTGTATAGAGTAGTCTAACTTTCTTACTCTGTTGTCTTCGGTGCCTTTGTTGTTTTTAAGTACCAAGATGTCTTCGATTTCTGCATGCCAGATTGGAAAGTGTACCGTTGCGCTTCCACCTCTGACTCCGTTTTGGGTACAGCTTCTAACGGTTGCTTCAAATTTTTTAAGAAATGGTATGACTCCAGTATGCTGGACTTCTCCACCTCTAATTTTACTACCAAGTCCCCTAATTCTTCCTGCGTTGATTCCAATACCAGCTCTCTGAGCAACGTACTTACCGATTGCCATGTCACTGGAGAAGATTGAGTCGAGGGTGTCGTCTGAGTCAACGAGAACACAACTTGCAAATTGTCGAAGTGGTGTTCTAACCCCTGCCATAATGGGGGTTGGGATGTTAATTTTAAATTGTGATATTGCATCGTAATATCCTTTGACATATTGTAACCTACTTTCTCCATAGTTTCTGAATAATGTCATAGCAATCATCATATACATGAACTGTGGTGTCTCATATAATGTATTACTAGACCTGTCTTGTACCAAATACTTGTCTACTATCTGTTGTAGACCAGCATAAGTAAAATCTAAATCTCTGTTGTGTCTGATAAATTTAGCACATTGTTCTATCTCTTCATCTGTGTAGTGGTTAAGGATGTCCTTATCATACACACCAATTTCAATGTTTCTTTTGATGATGTCTAATAGTGGTGGATAGATTTCTGAATCTTTCCATTTAGTATTGAACACCTGTTTCTGCACTCCAAACAATAGTAATCTGGCTGCAACGAACTGATAGTTCGGATTCTCTAGTGATATCAAATCACTTGCACTCTTCACTAGAATTTGTTGAATATCTTTTGTGGTGATTCCATCAAAGAACTGTAGACCACTGTTCATTTCTACAGATGACTCTGACACACCTGTAATTCCTTTACAAGCTTTCTCCATCATCCTATGGATTTTATCTAAGTTGATATTAGTTTTACTACCATCGGACTTAATTACTTTAAACTCTGCATTCATATTTTCTTGTACTCCATTAGTTTTAGTTTTGCCGAAAGACCTTCAAATGTACAAGTATTAATGATACCTACTATTTCACTTTGTTCCAATCCACTTACTATCATATCGTTTATATCTTTACAATCTGCAATACGTTTGTCGTCCCATATGCAAACTTTATAACCTAACTCAATTACCTCTTCTAGCTTTTTGAGTATCTCTTCATTACGTGGTTCATTATCATAAATGATAATTGAATTATCTTTGATACCATCGTCTATTTTTTTAAAGTCACTTCCCCCGACTGCGATACTGTTGGGAAGGAATAAACTATCTATAGGGCCTTCGGTGACATAGATAGTTTTTGTTTTGTCCACATTTTGTATGTTATAGATGAGTGGAACGTCATCTAGGAGTCTCATAGTAAGATATCGTAATGGTGAGTCATTGATTGCTCTGCCCGATACTCCTACAAGTTCCCCATCCTCTCTAAAGAATGGTATTACTATCCGTGGGTCGTTTCCAAGGACTCTATCCTTATACTTATCTGATAACAAACTTAGAGTTTGTGCAGAGTCGACATACCACAGCTCATCAATCTTATCATTAGGGACTAGTCTCTTTTCGAGGTAGTCACGTGCAACATGTTTCTCTTTTGCTGGAAACATAATTGCCGACAAGTCAACTTTCTTCATATTTAGTAATTCTGTTTTTGGAGTGAACTTGAAAACGTTTGCACTTGGCATCTTATGATTAGATGCGTGTTTTTTAGGTTTCTTACCACTCTCTGTTAACCATTCCTTGATGTACTCTTTATGTAGTACAGGGAAATGGTCTTTGATAAAGGTCACACTTGAAGTAGATTTACCACAATTATGACACTTAAATATAAAACTTTGTTCTACGACAAAGTGATATCCACGAGCCTTATGCTTATTCTTCTGTGAATCACCACAGTATAAACACCTGTGATTCAACGTTGTGTCTCCTTTCCATTTTGCAAGTTCTAACGAACCTACGCACATGGAGAGGTATTTTCTCTCTAACCATAGCATACATTCATTATACATGAATCCATGCTAAATTACAAGGTGTTTTTTAGGATTATTATCCGTCTATAAGTGCTTGAACACGTGCTACTTCGGTGTCCCAAGCTGCTTTAGATGTGTCATAAGATGTCTGAGCAAGAGCTCTACCATCTGTTCCTTCAGCAGGAGCTCCGTCCATAGAAGGTTCAGTTGCTACCAATTCTGCCATAAACTCTACTAAAGTCATACTATCTGAAATTGCCATTATTCTTGTTCTCCAGTTGTTGATTCCATTTCTGCTTCCATTTCTTCGAGTTCCATGATGAAGTTAGTCCAGTCATTTGACCAATCATCTTCTTCAGTTCTAATCCATTCACCTGCTACAGGGTCGTAACATGCATCCGTGTCAATGTTAGTAGACAAGTTATACTCATCTTCTTCCATATCGTTTGGTTGCATCCAACACTGATAAATACAATCCCAATAAGCATCTTCTCCAAATCCTTCAGGGCATGGGTGAGTAGGTGTCTCGGGGTGGATGTAATCACCTTCAGTAGATTCTACAAATACTACAGAATAGTCTTCAACATTCTCTTCTTTATGTGGTATTTGTCCAAGTGTATGTTCGATGTCTAGCAACATTCCACGAATGTCGTATATCATCTGTTCTATTTTTAAACGAGGGTCTAAATTGGGTTTGTTTGTGTCGGCCATTGATTTCTCCAAGAAATATTTATACTTTTATTTAGTTTTTTTGAAGGTTCTCGACCTTCTTTTTCGGTACCTGTAGAACAATTCTTTGGGTTTCTCTCAACTTTTTAGTGTGACCCTTACCCTGTAACAGTCCTAGTGATGTGACTAGTAACAGGATTGCTAGCGGGTCAAACACAAAGATTAGCATGTAAATTACCCACCTTACGGCATTGTCAAGGTACTTGACACTGTCCTCTTGTCCATACATTACCTCTGCAATATACTTAATTGGGCCTACTTCACGTTCTAATGAGAGTATAATCTGTTTACTCTCGAACATATCGTCTTTGTATCCATCTATGATATCATAAGACTCATCAATCAACAAGTTGAATTCGTCTGTTTTTTGTATAATCTCATCTGCATCACCAGTAGATGATTGTTGCAGTCTTTTAATCTCTGCATTTGCATCATCGATTGTCTTCTGCGCTTGAGCTCTATACTTATCAATGTTACTCTGTTGTTCTGATATGTCATCCCTTATCTGTTCTCTCTGAGATGATTGTTGGTCAAATAGAGTGTTTGCCTGTTCAACATAGTCTATGGTTTCTGATTCACTTTGTCTAAAAACACCCCCTTCATCGGTAGTGATGACTTCAACACCTTTGTTCCTAAGAGTGGATACAGCCGTGTCTAGCGAGGTCACAGTACCCCTTAGAGATGTTATCTGACCTTGTGCATAGTCTATATCCCCTTGAACTCTGGCCCATGCACCATCTCTGATAGTTTCCTGTTGTTTAATAGACTCTGATACATCTATCTTTCCACCACCAAGATTGTCTATTCTATCTTGATATGTTTGTATCTTGTTCTGTTCCCTTGCAATCTGATTCTCGATACGAGTAACAACGGACTGTGCTTGTGCAGTATCACCTGTTTGTTCTGAGTGTGCTTTTGATAGGTATCCAAATATACCTAGTGATGTGATTAACATGAGAACAAATACTGCAAACACTAGATAGTATTTCATGTAGTTGAGTTTTTCCCATGCAAGATGCAGATAGGCTGCGGTGACAACTTTACCGAATTCTAAAGCACCTGCCATAATTACGATACCCATGAAAGCACCAGCAAATATTGTTGCAAGTCCTAACACTGAGAAATATGCAGCTATAGATGCAATTCCTAAAGACGTAATTACCGCGAGGTAATTCAAAAATCTGTTCATAATCTATCTCTTAATGTTTCTTCTCAAGAGACCGAATAGAGCATTCGGTTCATACTTCTTATTCCTCTTCTTGAAACCGATACTACTTGCATCAGTTGAAACAGCTGCACCTGTGGCATTCATAGGTGCATCTTCGGTCTGAAGGTTGTCTTCAACCTTCTTCTTGTTCACATCAAATAGTGTACTAATATACGTCATTTTCTGTTACCAATACCCTGTCTTCGTTTGCGTAGCCGATATAAACATCAATGCCGAAGACTTTTGAATGATGTTCTGTTATTTCGACTGCAGTTTTATGTGGATGTACCACATCTAATTGTTCGAGTGTTCGTCTTAAGTGATACTGACCACCAACATGGAGTTTTCCGACTGACATGGATTCTTCTAGAACCTCTGAATCAACCTTACCTAATTCTTTTAGGTGTCTGTAAAACTTTTCACACAGTTCTTCCATTTGGTCTTCATCTAACTCATTTGTTTCTTTTAACATGAGTAATGCAACAGCATATGATGCAAATTGCGATTTACCAAATGGTACCTTGTTTATAATTTTCTTTAGATTCCATACTAAACGATGGAGAGGTGTCAAGGAAGCTTTCTCTGCAGCTGATTCGGGGTTGTTGTCGACATTCTTACCATCGACTTTTATCTGTTTTATCCTCGTTCCATTCTTGTCGATAAACCCAAATTTATATGCCTGCATTTTCTCCCAAGGTGTAGTCAACATCTTGAGTATTCTAAAGACTATTAAAGTATCTATGATTCTCATATATCTATTTAGGTGATTTGAGCAGTGGAGCTCCCAAACCGATTCGAACGGTTGACCTACTGATTACAAATCAGTTGCTCTACCAGCTGAGCTATGGGAGCTTACAATTCTCTCAATCTTTGTGCAATCACATCATCAATTGGTAGTTCAGGCCTGAAATCCTGTGTGATGTAATCTAAGTATAGTAATAGAGTTTTGATTGAAGACCAGTATCTATCTTCTTTGATTTTAAAATTCAACATTCTCATACATGCATCGTATCCAAATACGTTGAATAGACATATGAGATGATTGAGTAACAGGCGTTCTCTTAGTTCCCCACTTTCATGGTATCTAAAGAGTAATCTTTTAAAGTATCTAAATCTACGTAAGTCCTCTTGGAAGTCTTCCATGTCCTCACATTGAGGGTCATCATAGTGCTTCAGAGCAAATGCAGAAAAGTTTTTAGCAGTTAGTTTGTCAAATAGACTCATAATGTATTATAAAGTTAGTTGGTCTACCAGTATTTAGTAGACGCAACTAAAGGAGTTAGACCAATGAACCGTATACTTTATAGCTGTTGTTCATCAATCTCTCATATTTCACTTTGAGTGAAATTATTTTTTCTTCTTTTTCAAACTCATCGATAGGGGTATCGACTGTCTTCCCGAAAGTCTCACCATATTGAGAGAATGAAAGGTCAAACTCACCACTTTCATTGAACTCCACGTCATCATATTGCTTACATGATAGTCCTACGTGAGAAAGTTTTGCCTTCATTTGTTCTACTGCAGCTTGTGGGTTCATGTATTCTGAACTAGCACAATGTCCTAGTACTGCATTAATTTTTGCTTTCACAGATGAATCATCAATGTCGTATGGGGCATGCTCATCTCCAGGCCAAGCATTGAATTGCTGTTCTGCCATGAATTGATTGAATTTTTTCATAATTTTTTCCTATTATTGATTGTCGTAGTAGTTTTTATTTAACTCACCACGAACTATTGTTTCACCGACTTTTCTACACTTAATGTAGACTCTCTCTGTATTACCGCCAATCGATGTAAACGTTCTAATACCATTTGCTACAGTTCCATTGGATTCGGAGTATGTATCTGCAGTTGATTTATCTGCAGAGTTTTCATACTCCCAAATTCCGTTAGAGCCCGATACTGCCACCCAAGCCATTTAAGACTCTTATGCTACTGCAGTAATCGTTCCAGCTGCGGTACCGATACCTGCGACTGAAGTGATTGTAGAAACTGTTGAAGTTCCTTTATCTTTAATTGTACCACCGTTCAATGCAACTGCGTTAGCACCAATACTTAATACGTCATCCGCTGCAATCGCTGCATTCGCTGCACCGTATGTAATTGAGAATGTAAGTTCGTTAGAACCTGTTCCACTTGCATATGATAGTACGTGTGGGCCTCTTCCACTTCCACTACCTTGGTTACCGTTAGTAACTGATAGTTGAGGTGTTCCAGTAACGTCTACTGCTTCGTTAAATATAACTTTGGCAGATAGTGTTCCACCAGCAGATACGTCCCATGCAGTTGATACCCAATCGATATCAGTGATATCAGCAGCACCCAAAGCAGTTGTTAGACCAGAGCTTGACCATGCCACTAGGACTTCAGTCAATGTTCTACTTCCCACAACCTTCTTCAGTTCCCAACCGTGTGGTTTTGCTGATGTGTTTGTTTTATCCGCGTCACTCAACCAGTTAGGTTTTGATTCAGTTCCACTTGTATGTCCCCATAGTGCCATTTTAATTTCCTCTTTATTTTGCGACTCTTAATATAGTATCAAAAGTCTTTTTAAATGTTTTTACATCTTTTTGTAATAGACGAGAGTATTTATCACGCAAGGCAGGCTTAACAGACATTAAAGCGTCATAAACTTTCTCTGCATCCGCTGCTTTTACCTTTAACTTTTTCATGTCATCGGTTCTAATCTCGGTATCACGTTTAGTATCAACCATTTTCGATAGTTGTACTAAGATGTTTGCATCGGGTCTTAATTGCATTCCCGCTGCCTTTGAGTTAAAAGCATCGATAGCTCTATCGATAACTTCATCCTCTTGTGCTTCCGAATACTTTCCACCAGCCATAGTGCTGATTTTCTGTATCATGGCACGCAATTCTTTTTCTGATTTTGCCTTTGATACTGCACGTGCAATCTTCTTATTGCCACCGTCACTCATCATTGCAAAATCTGAAGCCTTCTCCATTACGGCATTGGTCTTCTTTGCAGCGTCTTTGATGTACCCTAATTTTTTAAGTTTTTCCTTAAAAATTTTGTATCTTGCATCACCTTTGACGCTCATTTTACTTCATTCCTTTGGTTAACATCTTATCTATTTGTGGTGTGGTGTAATCACCATTTGTAGGGTCTCCATATGAAGATTTACCTATGACCACTCTTAGAAAGTCGTTTACCTGCTTTTTATTTCCTTTGATTCTTACGTGTTTACCTAAAACTGCAGCTTTAAGTTTAAATCTTCTCGCTGCTTTTGCAATTTCCATTCCATGATAGTTTTGGTCAGATGGACTACTGAACTTTTTGTTCTTTGGGTCTACAGTAATGTCCTGTACTTCTTCTGCAAACATGTTTAGGTATGATTCACCTATGTTATCACCTTGCTTAAGATATTTCTTTGCCTTAACTCTGTCATGGTAAAAGAACTGGTAATTCTTCTTAGTCTTGTCATCTCTTACGATGTAACTCTTAGGGCCCATCTTGACGACTTTACCCATGTACTTTGCACCGTCTGCTTGATAGTAATCTACTTCTGTACCAACTTTGATTGAGTTCTTAGTCTCTGCACCCATACCATGTTTTGCAAGAACTCTATAGTTCTCTGATATAGTACTTTCATCAAGGATTGACATTATGAAGTCTTCTGCATCATGTTTACCACTGACTTCACCAGTTTGTGATGCCCAACCTAGTAATTCATCTTCTACCTTTTTAGGTAAATCTTTATTGTTGTTTCTGAATTTGTCAATATCACGTTTATATTTTGTGATAAGTTTTTTCCAGTCGTTATCTCTTGGGAACATTTTGATTACTTTTTTGTAATCTTCTGATACCATTTCACCTTCTGATATAGTTCCTTCGTTTGCATACTTAAGTGCAGACTGTACTTCTTTTGATTTAAGAATCTTATCACCAAAGAACTTCTTAATTTCTTTAGCTGCAATATCCATTGCACCACTCATGTCAAGTGCAACTTCTACTGCTTTCTTGACTTCGGGGTCACTGACTTTGTTTCTTCTGAAATAGGTAGAAACTTCTCTACCAGTAAGTTTCATCTTACCATAAGGGCCTAAAGGATTAACTTTCCCATCCTTGTCTAGTACCTTCTTTGCTTCGTGAAATAAATTCATTCTACTCTCCAAATATTGCGTATGACAAGATAGCATCTTGCATAATGATTTCTGCCATCTCTTCTCTAAACATTGTATCACCTTGGAAATCTTTCGAAAACTTATCGTGCATTCTGTTTGTTAATACAATATTCTCTTCGTAACCCATAACTTCACACTTCTTTAAGTGTCCTTGTATAAGTTTACCGTATTTTTGTGAATCGGGAAATTCTTTCTCCGTCTTCATTAATTTATCTAGGTCTTTTAAAATTTTATTTAACTTAGGTGCCTTATAGATGAATGGTTTTTCATTACCGTGTTTTGCTATAAGAGCATCTACTTGTTTGTAGTAATCTCTACTTGCCTCAGTAACAGGCTGCTTTAGATTTTTTTTTTCATCTCCAAGTTTAATGAATTTTTTACTTGGTTTTGCTTCGTCTAAACCTTCACTGAATGCAGCCATAAGAATCTTTTCAAATCCTTTGTCTTCTTTAATACCTAGTTTTTTAATTTCAGATGCAATCTTCTTGTTGATGTCACCAACTTCTTTAGTTGCAACTGGGCCTTGTGCAACTAGTCGTGCTTTTTGCATAAGAAGGTCTGAGTATTTTGCATACTTTCCAGCCTTCTCGTTAAATGTTTCTGATTCTGCGACACCGTCAATTGGTGTTGGTAGGACTTCTTCAATTTTAACTGATTCGTTTTTCGTTGGCCCGTTGACCTTACCCCTATACTTTTTAACAATCTTTTGTACATTTCTATCAGAAATAAATTTGTCTAAAGACTTTTCATCACCATAAAATTCTAAAGAATTTGGTTCATCAGATGCACCATCAAAACTAGTTACATGCATTTTCTTAATTTTACTAATTAGTTTATCTATAACTGTTAATTCATCTTTGGAAATTTTACCCTTTGTTTCGATATATAAACTAGCTTCATGACCTCTACGGTCTTTATTTTTGAAGTTTTTCATATCTCGAACATCTTCGTCTATCTTTGACTCGTGTGCATGAGGTTTGTCACCTTTCTTTTGATGGTGTTCATTTTTCTCATCTTTTCCATCCCAATTCTTATCGATGTAATCATAGAATTCTTTCTCTTTGTCACCTTTAAGTTCTGCTGGTGATGTAACACCAAACTTCTTAAGTGCAGCTTGGAAAAACTTCTTGTAGTCTCCACTCTCTAATACAATTGCATTGGCAGCTGCAAGTAAGTCTGCAGATAAACCATGTCCTAGTCCTTCAAATTTCATTGTTCTAATTCCCCTTTTTCGAAGTAGTCAAACATTTTTTCTTTACCTTGTTCATCAAGACGTAAAGACTTTGCAAGTCTACCTAACATGTTTTTTTCTGTTAATTTTTCAACTGTCTTTTCGAGAGATGTGTTCTCTTCTTTAACTTCAACTTCATCTTTGAGAGGTTTAACGCCTGCATCTCTGAACATTGCCAATAGTTTATTGTTGGTAGGTAGTGTAATCTTTTTCTCTTTACCTAACTGAACAATTAACTTTTCGAATCCTTTTGGGTTTTGTTTCTGCATTGATTGGACTACTTTGACACCAGTCATAGATAGCATCTTTGCAACACCGTATTGTGAATCTTTATCACCTTTAAGATTGAATAACTTATCAATCATTGCACCAGCAGATGCTTCTAATAGAATATCTTCTTCTATTACTTCGTTGAATGAATTGTTAAGTTCCTCTTCAATCTGTTGATTGATGATTTCATCTGCAGTTTGTGCTACAGAACCTTCTTTTAGTGCAATGTGTCCACGCACTTGGTCTAATTTGTCTTTCCAGTTTTCTGATTTATAACTCATAGTACTATTATTTATAATATATTTATGTTTGATACTTACTCTTCTATACGAATAGTCAAGTTCCTCTCACCTTTTATGATTCTATGGTAACTGTCTTTCATTATGAAGTGGTCTTGACCAACACATAACTCTACTGGAAGTTTATCTTCCATTTGCAATTTCCATCCAATCCCATCTAAAATATGAATTGTTCGTGATTTTTTATCACGATGCCATATTAAATCCTTTTCGTCAACGGTCTCATCAAAGGTTCTTAAAATAAATTTCTTACCTGTCCCGTGTTGTTCTAAAACTTTTTCTGTATATGGGTTAGTCATCTAAGCCAGGATAGAAGTTATCATCCTTTTGGTTGTACCCATAGAAGGAACCTTCCTTCTCGATTTTTAATATATTGTGAACCCAGTTATCTGCAACATCTTCTGCATAACTTTCTGAGTGATTATGTACTTCTCTAGTCTCTATTAAGGTGTCACCAGTGTATAGGTCTACCTCCCAACCTTGAGGAGTCTTAAAGACCTCTGCATACTTACCATCCCTCGCATAAGTGTGATATAATTCTTTCATAATATATTTCCTTCCTAATTATATAGGTCTACCAAAAAAAGTTTCCACCACCCGATAATCCGAGTTGTTTCGCATAATGAGGAAGTCTACACGCCCAATATGATGCTTTAGTTTTATCAGTTGCAGAAGAACAATTGTGTCTTGCAGCAAAAGATTTTCGTGCTTTAGGGTCGTCTATCTTAACTTTAAGTCCTGTAGTATCTCCCCAAGAAACTTTCTTAACATTTTTTGTTTTAGGGTCACGAACATACACATAGTACTTCTTAGAACCACCTGCTTTAGGTTTATTTAATTCAGGTTCTTTCTTATCGTCCTCTTCAACTATATCCATCATAGGACAATCAAGTGGAACTAAATCTCCTTCATAAACTTCATACTCACCTAAATCTGTTTCTAAAATATTTTTATCAATTTCTGTTAATCTATATCTTTGTTCTGCAACTAGGTTACGCACTTCTTTAATAGTTGCAAAATACATATATGAACCCAATCTGAAAGGATTATCAATAAAATTTGTATTAGATTCTTGTAGGTCAAGAATAACTGTATCTAGTGCTTGTTCCTTTAATGTCTTCATTTTTTAATTGGTTCTGCATAACCACCACCGTGGTCTTCTGCAGTCTTTAATGTAGATAATTGTTTGTATAATGGTGCAAAATCGTGGTCTTTATCTTTAGTGAACTTTGCAAAAAGACTTATTTTATATGCACTTGAACCTTCTTGAGGTGTTCCGAATACTTTGTTTCTTGGATTGTCTTTGATATCTAGTTTATGTTTCTTAGAATAATCCATAACCATCTTCTTTGCTTTTGCGAAGTCTTTCTCTTCTCCATTTCCTCTGAATTGGACGTACAAGTCTGTAACTCTTTCAAAACCTTTCATTATGTAAGGTTTATACTTCTCTTCAATTTTCCTTACTTCAATCTCTTCGTTGTAAGGGAATCCTTTTAAAGGGTTTTGGAACACTTGACTAAAGTGTTTTTGTTTTTGACTTTTTAGATTCTTTTGCGATTCTTTGACGTACTCTTCTATAGATTGTTCAGGAGTTGTTCTCTGAAGATAGTTTCTATATGAGTCTGTTCCTATTTCGTGATATTCTTTTAACATTTTGGTAATGCTCCTTTGTTCTTTAATTCCCTAAGTCTAGGTTCTTTTCTATTAAAATTTTTACTAACTATGGAAAGATTTGATTTGTCGTTGTTCATAGGATTGTTATCCTTGTGATGAACATCCTTTCCTTTAATATCCTTTCTGTCCTTTAAACTTCTTCGTGCTTCATTTCTCTTTGCACGTCTTTTAATTTGTTCAGGTTTACCTTGGTAGTTTTCGTACTCTTTTTTATAGTCTCTTTCTTCGGGAACACAATTAGGAACCATTTTGTCCCCTTTCTTTTTCATACCTTTTTGTGTGTATCCGTCCCAGCACTCGTCTTGTTCACCCATTACTAATGAAGATAACTGTTGAACTAAAACTGTTAGTTGTGAAGTGTTCATTGTTGACAATGTTTCTAGTTGTTTCTTACTTAACCCCTTAATCTTGCTGAGTTGTTTTTTGATATCAGTTCCTTCTTCTATTGACTCTGATTTACCACCTGCTTGTTTAGCAAGGTCTTTATCTGCACCACCCCAAGTTCCCGAACCTTTAGTGATGAATGAATTAACTCTTGCCATTGCCCATTGAGGTGCAGTTGCGCCAGGTCTATGACCAGTCTTAAATGCAGCAAGTCCTCTGTTGTAAACTTTCTGTAATATACCTTTTGATATACCCGACTTATCTGCTTTTGCTTGGAGACCGTTATCTTCTTCTAAACTGTCTTCACCAAACATTTTCTTAAACTTTATAGTATGTTGAGATGGTTTTGTTTCTGCATCGTGGTCGCCAGGTGCTGGGCCACTCTTTTTTGCTTTGAAGTGTGCATCTCTTTTGTCTTTTGTAGACTTAGACATATCTCCTGCATAGTATTTTGCAGGTTGAGTGCCTTTTTTATCCTTAACATCTTTGTCTTGTTTTACCGATGTCTCTTCAGATGATACTGACTTTCTTTGTTTCTCTCTTTCCTTTTCTGCATCTACATTGGATTTTGCAGTATCTGTTTGTCGTACTTGTCTTGATTTTAATTGTTCTAGTTCTCTTTCCTGTCTAGTCTTTAGTCTCTCTAATTCGTCTACGTGTTTTGCTTTAACATCTGAGACTGCATCTTCTTTTAGAGTTTTTATCTTATTTCTTATTAAATCTAACATACTACTATTTAGTTCGTTTTGCATCCAACTCTCGTTGTTTCCATTGTAATGCAATTTTGTTTTTAGGGAATGAAGTAGACCAACCTAACAGTTTACTGTATAGTGAATTTGCCTTTTTGTCAAGACTTGCAAGGTCATCGTCATTCGTAATCTCTACAAAGTCTTTACCAAAAATTGTTCTATACTCTTTTGCATTTTTTTGTGCAGCGTCCCAATCTTTCTTTACAATTGCAGATGGTAGTTTTCTAGACCTTAAGTCATTTCTTTTTTGTGCATTGTCTAGACTTGCATTAACAAATACCATTTTGTATTCATATCCTAATGTATCTAACAGTTTTTTGTAGGACTTAATCTTATCCGACTTTGCACTTGTAGTGTCAAAGATAAGACCTAGTCTTCCATCGATATATCCATCTAAGTTTTTACCTGTAATCTTTTTTGCTTTTGCACGGATAGGGTCTACTTTACTAAAGTCTGCACCTCTAAGGTCAAGTGACATTCCTGCTTTCTTTAATCCGTTCTCAAATGCTCTATCAGTGTTGACCATTTTTAAACCAAGTGCAGTTAATGCCAACTTTTTGACTACTGCAGATTTACCACTTCCTGGCCCACCTGAAAGAAATACTGCTTTGAATGTGCCAGGGTCATAGACTCCTTCTTGTATCAAATCTTCCAGCATATATGACGGTAGTGTACTTTCTGCAATACCCATTCCTTTACGGATTGATTTATATAGTTTCTCTGCAAATCTTACACCAGTAGAAGGAACTCCTTGTTTGAATGAATCAAAGTCACCTTTCTCTGCGAACTCTCTCATCTTACTTGCAGACATTCCACTGACATCATCTGAGTCGGGGTCTCTTTCACCTGCAGAGATTACTTCTATTTCCTCAAATTTGTAGAAACCGTGTCGTGCTTTAACCGAGTTGTATTTGTTTAGAAGTGTATCAAACTCTCTTACTCTATCTGACCCAACAACCATTCTAATTTTTGTATATTTTTTATCAAAAAGAAACACTAAGATTTGGAACACTTGTTTAACATCTGTGTCTATAACTGTTACCTTTTTACCAAAAAATGCTTTTAGATATTTAACCTTATCTTTGTGGGATAATGGATTTTTAACTTTATCATTTGAATGAGATGAGAATAGGAGTGCATCTCCATATCCTTTTGCAACTCCATTTAGTTTGTTAACAAGTTTTTCGTGTCCTGTTGTGGGTGGATTGAATCTACCGAAAGTAAATACTGCACCTTTACCCTTTGCTTCTGATAACCAACTTGTAAAATTTTTATTTGTCATCTTCTTTCTTCACTTTCTTAGTTTTTGATGCTTCTTTTTTGCGTATTAATGGTAGAAGTTTTTTAGCAAGTTTTGCTATTGCACCCTTTTTCTTATCTAATTTCTTTTCGAGTGCTTCTTTACCACTCATACCTAATTTTGCTTTTGATTGACCCTTTAACATTTTCTTTGCAACCATATCTCTTGCTTGTTTCTTAGCACGTTTTGCAAGTTTTACAGGGTCTAGGTTTTTCCTCTTCATTGCCTTTTTGCGTTTCTGAAGAATTTTATGTTTGTTTTTTCTGAATGCTTTCTTTTTCTTAAGACGAGTTTGCATAGAGTCTGCTTCTTGCATTTCTTTAAATATTTCTATAAAAGATTTCATCTACTTATCCCAGTTTTTGATTGCAGTAAAGTTATTAAATGCAAACTCCATTCTATCTACGAGTTTGACTGCTTTACCATCATTATCAATTGCAACATATCCCTCGGGGTTTACTGTTTCAAATCCTGTTGCAGTTTTTTTAAAAGTTCCTATACTCTTTACTCTATTTAGTACGGTTATAATCATCTGTTTTGCAGACACTAGGTATCCCATAAATGCAGTTAGATTTACAATAAAGGATTTAAGACCACGAAGTTCTGCAAGGAGTTGTTGTCCAATCTCTGTTTTAATTTTTTTAGTCTTTTCCATCTTGACCTTTGCGACTACTTTATCTTTCCAATAGTTTTCAAAGTGTTTTATGTATCCATTATATGTTGGATTAAACTTCCCTTGTCTTATTAAAGTGTTGCAATATGTTTTATAAGATGCACCTGCACCTTTCATTGCAATAGTATCCTGTATCTTAGTAAACTTCTGTAAGTCGTTTCTTTTGATACCGTGAAATGCTTTACCTGTTTTAGATAGTTCTTGTGTAAGTGAAACTGTTTCCTTTGCAGTCATCGACCCTTTACCACTGACATCTTTATATGATGCATCATCCATCCACACATCTTTACTACTTCCACTTGG
>Ga0209602_1000877_pt1 | contig 28054 bp, 23 predicted proteins | sample COGITO_mtgs_1205_3_FD_184810 | JGI IMG/M metagenome (GOLD analysis project Ga0209602, IMG submission 184810) | Pelagic marine microbial communities from North Sea - COGITO_mtgs_120524 (SPAdes) (version 2) | ecosystem: Environmental > Aquatic > Marine > Epipelagic ...
CGGTACATCTGGATACTTATGGTATTTAAAAGCTGAATCTGAAACTCGTTTACGTTTTGAAGATCACTTAGAAATGTCTGTAGTTGAAGGTGAACTAAATGTTAACGCTACCCCACTTGCTAATTATGGTGCTGCTGCTTTACCTGGTACTCAAGGTTTATTTGCTGCTATCGAAGATCGTGGTAATGTAAACACAGGTTTTACTGCTGCTACTGGATTAGCTGATTTTGATGCTATCTTGAAAAACTTAGATACCCAAGGAGCAATTGAAGAAAACATGTTATTCTTACAAAGACAAACATCTCTTGATTTTGATGATATGTTAGCTGGTGTTGGTGGACCTTCTACTGGACTTTACCAAGGTGGTAGCTCTTTTGGATTATTTGAAAATTCAGAAGATATGGCTTTGAACTTAGGATTTAGCGGTTTCCGTAGAGGATCTTACGATTTCTATAAGACTGACTGGAAATACTTAAACGATGCTTCTACTCGTGGAGGTATTGATGGTGTTAGCTCTATCGAAGGAGTATTAATTCCTGCTGGAACTTCTACTGTTTACGATCAAGTTTTAGGAACTAACATTCGTCGACCATTCTTACACGTACGATACAGAGCTTCACAAGCTGATGATCGTCGTATGAAGTCTTGGTTAACTGGTTCTGCTGGAGGAGCTTACACATCAACTTTAGATGCTATGGAAGTAAACTTCCTATCTGAAAGATGTTTAGTAACTCAAGCTGCTAACAACTTTGTACTTTTCAAAGGAGTATAGTAACTTAACAATAATAATCCCTGCCTTCGGGTGGGGATTTTTTATATGACATTAGCCCCTTACTAGTTATATACTATGGCTATTGTCACAATTTTAAACTATTTAATTATATTATATTATGGCTAAAAAAGCTACAGCAGAAACAACTGAGGTTGCACCTCAAGAGGTAGCAGTTAAAACTGCACCACAAAAACCCACAAAACCAACGTGGGAAATTAAAGATAGAGTTTACTACTTAAAAGGTAGAAAAACACCTTTAACACATACAATACCTAGTAAACATACTAGAAAACATGCTTTACTTTATTTTGACCCTATAGCTGGAGTACAAAAAGAAATAAGATATGCAACAAATCAAGATTCTCCACTTGCAGATGAACAAAAAGGGGAATGTACTATGGGTCACATCATGTTTTTGGATGGGAAACTAGTAGTACCAAAAGAAAAACAAAACTTACAGAAGTTGTTATCTATATATCACCCATTAAAAGATAGGATATATCAAGAGTTTAGTGCTGTTGCAAAAGCAGAAGACGAACTTGATGTTTTAGATCTTCAAATCGATGCTTTAAATGCAGCTAGATCAATGGATGTAGATCAAGCAGAAGCAATATTAAGAGTTGAACTAGGGTCTAAAGTTAACTCAATGAGTTCTAAAGAACTTAGAAGAGACTTACTTTTATTTGCTAGACAAAACCCAGCATTGTTTATAAACTTAGCTAACGACGAAAACGTTATGCTACGAAACTTTGCTATCAGAGCTTCTGAGGCAAACATAATTAAGTTATCTCAAGATCAAAGAGTTTTCACATGGGGATCAAACGGTAGAAAATTAATGAACGTACCATTTGACGAAAATCCTTTCTCAGCTTTCGCGGCTTATTTAAAAACCGATGAAGGTGTAGAAATTTACAAGTCTATAGATAAAAAACTATAAAAACAAGTAATACTATGTAGTAGCTAGGTCACTTTAAAAGTGGCCTAACTGCTATAATTAATAAAAATATAAAATGGCCATAAACGTAGATCAAGTTTATAAAACAGTCTTGTTAATAATAAACAAAGAACAAAGAGGTTACTTAACTCCTAGTGAATTTAACAAGCTAGCTACTCAAGTTCAGTTAGACATTGTTGATACTTACTTTGAAACAATAAACCAACAATCACGTGGGCCACAAAACGAGACGGAATATTCTAACCGACTTAAAACAGCTCAAGAGTCACTAGATACTTTTAAAGAAATAGGACCTTGTACTTTCACCCCTGCGACAGCATCAACACAAGCGTTTTTCTCAACGCCAGCTGCTTCAGGTGGAGCTAGTGGCGCTCAAGTAATTGCCACTCAAAATACTATACTCTCTTATCCACTTACTTCAATAACACAAGCACAAGTAGAAACCAGTAATGTAGTTGTTACTTTAGAGTCTCCAATAGGTAGTCCTGGAGTTCCTTACTTAGATTACAGTATAACAGGTGGTGCTCTTCTATTAACTAACGGAGCTATTCCAACAGGTAGTCAAATAAGAATTGTTTTATATCCTGAAAACTTTTACAAGCTAGGTACTGTTTTGTATAATGGAGACAAAGCTGTTGAGCCAGTACAAAGAAATGAATTAGCTTTGCTTAACTTATCTTCAATAACTAAACCCTCTGAGTATTATCCGGTTTATGTATATAACAACAATAAGATAATAATTCACCCACAAACCATAAGTAGTAATATAGAAGCTACTTATATTAGAAAACCAAACGATGTTATTTGGAACTTCAACACATCTACGCCTGTTAATGGTTATTATGTTTGGGATCCTGATACTTCTGTTGATTTTGAATTAAATAAAACAGAGCAAACAAACGTTATATTACAGATATTGTTATACGCAGGGATAGTAATAAAAGACAACACGATCGTTCAAGCAGCTTCAGCTGAAATTCAAAAAGAAGAACAAAACGAAAAAAGTTAATAAAAAATGGCTATAACACCGAAAAGTAATGGATTGATAACTGAGAATGCTAGACAGTACTACGAAGGCGCTCAAGAATTTAGAGGGTACAACTATAGCGATGCTGGTTTTACTACAGACTTTAATACCGATTTGTATTTTAAAACATGGGACGAGAATTTACCGGGGTACACTCTTAATAATTTTAAACTTTACACTAGCCCAACAGGAATTCCTGGCACTTATTTAGAGTATTTATCTGAGTTTTCAGTGTCTGGCAACACTATAACCTTTCCAGTTGGATCAGAACCTGCTAGTAGTCTGTATGTAGTCGTTCAGTTAAAAATATTAACAGGTGGGAAATATGGTAACAACGATACAGAAAAAGCTTACGGTCAAGTGGTTGAAGACAACTATGGGGGTTACGCTTATACAACTTTAAATGATGTTATAAATAATTTTTTAGTAGCATATGTAGGTAATGAAAAGTTAATACCTAACGTAAAAAGAACGGATATAATATTTCATGCTAAGAGAGGATTACAAGAATTTAGCTTTGACACTTTAAAAAGCATCAAGACATCGGAATTAACGATTCCACCAAGCTTAACACTACCGCTACCTCAAGACTACGTAAATTACGTTAGAACTTCTTGGATAGATAGATTTGGCGTTAAACATGTTATATACCCTACTAATAACTTGACTAATAGTCCTTATTATACTAATATACAAGATTCTACAGGTATACCTACTCAAGACAATTTTGGTAACAACGTGGAGGGTACTTCTATTATACAAGAAAGATGGCATAGTGCTGGCAATCAAGACTTAAATAATTACTTAAACTCTAGCCCAGACACGGGCTCTAGTTCTAATTTTTATGGAACTTCTTTTCAAGAAGACGGTTCTTTAATACGTAGAGATTGGGGGCAAAAGTATGGCTTAGATCCTCAATACGCGCAAAGCAATGGTTATTTTAATCTCAGCGAAAGAGAAGGTAAGATGTCTTTTTCTAGCGGTTTAGTTGGTAACTTAATATTGTTAGAATACGTATCAGATGGCTTAGCTTATGACATGGACTCTAGAGTACCTAAAATGGCTGAGGAAGCTTTATACGCGTATATATTGCATGCTGTAATATCTACAAGAAGAAACCAACCAGAATACGTTGTTCAGAGGCTTAAACGAGAAAAAAGCGCAAAACTTAGAAACGCTAAAATTAGGTTATCTAATATTAAACTAGGCGAAATTGCTCAAGTAATGAGAGGTAAATCTAAACAGATTAAACACTAAAATAAAATGGCAGAAGCTAAAAATAGTTTTATAAAATCTAAAATGAATAAGGATTTAGACGAAAGACTAATTCCTAACTCAGAATACAGAGACGCTTTAAATATAGCTGTTTCTAGATCAGAAAACAGTGACGTTGGAGCTTTAGAGTCTATTAGAGGCAATTCTCAAACGTCTTTACTTTCTGGAGGTGGCCATTTTATAATAGGAACATACGTAGACGAAACAAACTCTATAGTTTACTATTTTAGAACAAACCACACATCAGAGGTTAAAGCACCCTTTAATGCCACATGCACTATCGGTGCTTACAATACTATAACTAATATAAATGTAACACTTGTTAGTGGAAGTTTTTTAAACTTTTCCACAACAGAATACATGAATGGTATTAGCTTAATTGAAAACCAGTTATTTTTTACTGACAATAGAAATCAACCTAGAAAAATAAAAGTAGACGCTGCCCCAGGTACTCATTATTTCAATGAAGACCAAATATCTGTAGCTAAATTTTCTCCCTACAAGGCTCCTGAATTTACAAATCTTAGGGCTAATCCACAAGACTTTGCTAACTACACAGATAGCCTAGAACCTTCTACCATGTCTGACGCTCAAGACCCTGTCATCGTTGAGGTAGGTATATATGACCTAAGCACAGAAAATTTAGCTGTAAAAAGATATAGAAATGGAGAAGAAATAATTGAAGCGCAAAGCAGGACTGAATGGGACGCTGCTGATGTAGCTCAAGAAGGCAGGTGGTGCTACTATGACAACTCTCTAGGTAATGGTGTTACTTACGGAATTTTATATAACAAGTGGGCTGTTTTAGATCCAAGACAACTTGCTCCAACTGGTTTTAGAATACCTACAGCTGCTGAATGGAGTAATATCATATCTGCTGGTCCATCGTCTTCAGGTCAAAACTGGAGGTCTATAGATCTATGGGATGTTACAGCTCCTGGTTACCAAGAAGGCAATAATTTAGTTGGTACTAACATTAAACCAGCTGGATATAGAAGAACAGCTGGTACGGGTGGGGATGGTTTTAACTCATTAACAACAGCTGGTAGGTTTTGGGCTAGTGACTCAGCTACCAATAACTACGCTCAATGGAATCCAACAGCTGTCATAACACAAAACTCAGACGGAAACACTGGAGATGGTTATTCTGTTAGAGTTATTAGAGACGCTGGGTATAACGGTTGGAATGGTGATCCTGATTTTCTATCTGAAAAGTTTGCTAGATTTAGTTATAGATTTAAGTTTGAAGATAACGAGTACTCTACTGTTGCTCCTTTTAGCCAAGACGTTTTTATACCTCACCAAGAAGGTAGATTTGTTAATAATGACGAAAACAACGCTTTTGTAACTACAGTTGTTGATTGGATGCAGAACTCTATAAATAATGCTGTTTTAAATATAACACTTCCCTGCAATGATGTTATAACTAATTACAAGATAACTGAAATAGATATATTGTTTACAGAGTCAGATTCTTTAGCTTTTAAAGTTATAGAAACTATTAGAGTTAATGATTCTTTTATAGCATCTTTAAACGGCACTAATATATATCAATACTCTTACCAATCAAGACTGCCTGTTACAACTCTTCCGGAGGCTCAAAACATTAGAGTTTTTGACAAAGTGCCAGTTAGAGCCTTAGCTCAAGAAACCTCGGGCAATAGAATAATGTATGGCAATTACTTATCTAGCCACAGTGCTCCAGATAGTTTAAGTTACTACGTAGGTTCTAAAGAAAAATCAACACAACAATTTATAGAATATCCACAGCATTCAGCTAAGCAAAATAGAAACTATCAAGTAGGTTTAGTGTTAGCTGACAAGTACGGAAGACATACGGATGTAGTTCTGTCGTCTCAAGACGGTTTATTAGATTCTGATGGAAATCCACAACCTGGATCTAACTACTTTAATGATTATAAAAAAGGTAATTTTGGAAGTAAAGTCGCTGATTGGAAAGGTGACAACTTAGCTTTGTTTTATTTACAGCAAATACCAGAGGGAGACATAGGTATATCAGGTTATCCTGGAGCTTATGCAACTGGTAATTATTACACTGTCGATTCAAGAACTCCAGACTCACCTAGCGCTTTATATCCTTTCTTTTTAAGTTTAGGAACTCAGTGTCTTGTCTCTACTTTAGATCAAACAGTTTTTGATACCTCTGTTTTGTTTTTAGATGCTACAGGTCTAGACAATACATTCAATGTTTTTAAGAACTTTGGAAATGGATGGGTGCTTCAAGAAGAATCTAGTTACACGCAGTCGCCTTATAATACTTATAGCGATGATTACACGAGGATAACATTCAATGATGGGGTTGAGTTAGGTGTAGTTATTAAAGTAGAAGTTTTATATACATCAAGTAAAAAATATAAATACACAACAGGCGCTAGTACTGGGGATGCGGTTAGGTCTTTATTCCCTAACTTTGCTGCAACTTATCAGAATTATTTCTTTTCAGGTCAAAAACTAAGAGGACTTTACATAGATTACACTCAAATTTCCGACGTTACAGCTATCTTAGATAATAACAACGACGCGAAGGCGGTTGTTTTTTATACAGATGAAGAGGTTGCCACTGATTATTTATTTGATAATACACCTAACCCAGTCACAACAGAACCTAGCAAGCAAGCTAAAGAACATACTTACGCTACTTACACTATAAACCCCTTAGGTTTTTATATGTATAAACCTGTCGTTAAACAACAGCAACAGGATTATTACAATGTATATTTACCAGGCATAGTTAATGGATATCCAATAGTTGATGAAACGAAAGAAAAAGGTGAAACTGGCTTTGTAACTTTGATAGCAGATAATGTAAATAAAGTACCTAGAAGCCTACAAGATGTTGGCCCAACTCAAAACCAATTTACCAGTGATGTCAGCATGTTTGGGCGCGTAACAAACATAACGGAGGTTGAATCTACAACCGGTATTTTTTCTACTTATAATGTGCAGTATGATCCTGTGCCTTCTGCTGATAAAGTTGATTTGATAGCTAACACTTTAAACGCATTTCCAGAATTACAGCCAGCAGATCCTTTAGACCCACTTTCTGGAGATGTAAATTCTTTCAGTGTTTACAACTACGACACGAACCCAATTCTAGCAAAAATATCTACTAGAAACGCTATAGGTATAAAAGAAACTTTATACACCCTGCCTGCGGAAGGTGATGGTAACTATCCATACCCAGAAAACATGGGATTAGCTGTTTATGAAACATCTCCTTTTGTTTCTAATTTAGACTTGTTTTATGAGACTTCTACAGCAGATCTAATATCAGACTTGAACTTGAGTATTGTTAATACTAGCTCTGATATAACTGGACTTACGACTTTCGAGTCTGACTTTTCAGAATCCGCAAGTTTAAATACTCCTATAACAACAGATTTTTTTCCTATAGCTGGAGGTAACCCACTGCTTACAACTTCTTTGCAAAGCTTTCAAGTATATAATTACGACCCAGCTACGCAAACGTTAGATACAATAAACCCGGTGACTAGTCAATTCCTTGTTTCTAGTGGTGCTTCACCAGGTAGTTATAGAGTTTTAACTAATGACACTTTTTATGCTGGATCATCTCAAGAGCCAGCGTACAATGTAACTTGGAGAGGCAGGTATCAGTTTGTTTTAAATATAGAACAAGAAGACGGAACGGTAGTCGCTCAAAGTTTTGAAATTCAATTAGAAAACTCTGTGCCAACGGTTTTAAACCCAAACCCGACTCTAATTAACTTTGATCTACCTTCAGAATCAAACGCTACTATAGTTACAACGCAGGGTAATGGTACTATAGTTAGTCAATCTCCTCAAGGTAGAAACGGGTCAGCTAAAGTAACGTCACCTGGTCAATCAACATTCTCAAGCAGCTCTGGGTGGACTATATATGAAGCGTCTAGAACTAGACAAAGCACTGGTGTCACAGAAACTATAACTAGCGGCTTTAACGCTTGGTATCAAACAGCCTCTGGATCTACGGATAGACCTACGTTTCAAACTACAGTTGCAGATTATCAAGTTTTTACTCTGTCAGGTGCACCAGATACTAATGGAAATTACCCAGGTGAAGGAAACAAAAATGGTTATTCTTACTCTGTAAAAATGAGATTGACTGATACCTTAGGAGCTGTTAACGAAGAGTCTACGCTAAACTATACGATAGGCGCTATAACCAGCTACGAAGGTACAGTTCAATGGATTCCTTACCAAAGACTTAACAACACTAATGGCGCTGGCGATTGGAACACTAGCGACCAGTTATCTAACTGGAAATCATCACTTCCATACACACGTTTGATTGGAGCCGGACCTGATACTCAAGTGTTAGGCCAGTTAACTAATTGGACGGACCAACCTGTTTACATATATAGCGGTGGAGCTATAGTTTCAGGTGTTGGAGGTGGTCAATTGACCCGGATAATTACATTTCCTTTTACATTCCCTAATCCAGGTGGTACAAGCTCAGAGGTGTTTGGTCCTACTTTTTTGGACTACAATCAATCATTTACCGATGCTTTAGGAGATACATACGTTACTGATATAGGCCCACAAAACTCAACCTCAACCACCACATCACAGGGTATAGGTCCTTTTAATCCATGTTATTGTGTAACTGACCCATGTTATGACGTGAGTCAGTTACAGGGTGTTTTAGTAAGTGCAATTCTTCAACCTTTCACGCAAGCGTCTGGTGGTGCTAGCTCAACAATAGACGATTTAATGGCGGCTGGTGTAAGACCTGGAATGAAAAATACAGCTGGCGGTACTTTAGGTAACTACGACTTTACCGGTTGTGCTATTGTTAACTTCGGCGCTGTTTTAAATAGACTTCCATCAACCGCTAGTGTACAAGGCACGATGGGATGGTCTCATGAAAATCAAAACTGTTCTAATCCAAATTCACCAAATAAGCAACCTGGAAACTACAACGTTTTAACGACAGGTGTTGGATTTTACGTAAATGAAACTGACGGTAACGTTGACACGTACCCTACTAACGTGAAGTTTAGTACTCAAAATATAGGACCAACAGAACCTATATAGAGATAAATTAAATATAAAGGTAATTAATATAGAAATAAGTAATTATAATATAACATGGCAGTTACAATACCAGTAAAATATTACAACACATACATTCTTAAAAAGCTAGTGGAAGGGGATATATCCTCTTCATATAACTGGTATGTTGAAGAGGCTAGAATAAAAGGAGGTTATAACAATGTTCAAACAGGTTTAGCACCTAGAGCTTTTATAAGATCAGACAATACTAGACAGCAAGTTTTAGGTAATTCTATTACTTATTCTGGTGTTTTAAATTCTAGAACAGGTATTAATGAGTCAAATCAATTTCCTTCTGGACAAGATATAACAAGAAGTGTCGACCCTGGTAAAGGAACTATACAAAAGCTTTATGCGGAAGATACTAATTTAATTATATTTCAAGAAAACAAAGTTAATAGAGCTTTAATAGATAAAGACGCTATATATTCTCAGGAAGGCCAACCCATTCAGACTGCTTCTAACGTGGTAATAGGAGCTATAACGCCATACGCTGGTGAATTTGGAATAAGTAAAAACCCTGAAAGCTTTGCTGTATATGGGTATCAAAAATACTTTACAGACGTTAACCAGGGAGCTGTTTTAAGGCTTTCTAGAGATGGCATAACAGAAATATCTAATTATGGTATGTATGACTTTTTTAGAGATCGATTAAACAATCTTAACAACGGAAGAGCCATTGGCGGTTGGGACGTGCACAACAAGTGTTACACTTTATCTTTAGCTTCCACAACTCATACTACTGAAACACTATCTTTTGACGAGCAAATAAACGGTTGGACTAGTAGATATAGTTATGCACCTAGCGGTATTTTTAGTGTTCAAAGTGAATTCTTTTCAACTTACCAAGGTGGTATTTGGAGGCACTATCAAGATCCATCTGTAGTAAACAGAAGTAATTTCTATGGAGCAGCAAATGACTCATCGGTAACAACTGTATTCAACGCTATACCTTCTGTTGTTAAAAGTTTTAAAACAATTAACTACGAAGGTGAAGGTAATTGGGCTTTAACATCTATCACTACAAACAGTGGTGATTCGGCTCACTCTATAGGCACGTATTCTTTTGCTACATCTTTAGCAGCTATGGATAATTTATTGTTTCAAAACAAATTCAAGAAAAAAGAAAATAAATATTTTGCAAATTTAATAAACATATCTCCAGCAATGGACGGTGAAGTTATTTTTGGGCAATCAATTTCAGGTATAAAAGGATTTACAGCGACAGCTGTTTTAACAGCAACAAACGACCCTGATTCAGGAACTAACGAATTGTTTTCAGTGTCTAGTAATTATAAGGAATCATCATATTAAATCAAATCAATGAGTGAATTAAAATCAAGACTTTTAAAAGATAGTGATTGGGAAACTTTGTGTCAATGGTGGGAATCATGGCCTAAATGGGTTAATCCTCCAAAGTCTTTTTTGCCAGACAATGGCAAAGGAGGTCTTATGATAGAAAAAGAAGGTAAACCAATAGTAGCTGGTTTTTTATATATAACAAACTCTGACGCGGTTTTATTAGAATGGATAGTGTCAGATCCAGAATACAGAGATAAGGATCGTAAAGATGCCTTAGAATTGCTTATAGCAAGCGCGGAGGCAACATGTAAAGGGCTTGGTAAAAAACACATGTTTACCATAGGTAGAAACAAACATTTAATTGAAACACATAAAAAACTAGGTTGGACTGTTGATCCAGATCCTTCTCATGAGATAATAAAAAATATATAAATTATGGCAGTAGTAGCAGCAATAGGAGCCGCGGTGGTTGTAGGTGGAGGTTTAATATCTGCGCACCAGGAAAAGCAAGCCGCTAAAGGGTTTGCTAACGATGCAAATGGTAGAGCAGCAGAGATAAGAAGCATAGAAGCAAACAGGCAAGCGGTGCCAAATCCATTTGCTAATTTTGAAGACGTAAGTTCAATGGCTAAGGATTTATCAGGAATGATGTCTAATCCTTATTTAAACCTAGGAGTAGCAACTCAAGCCGCAGAATTTCAAGCAGAGGAAGCAGATATAGCTTTAGCTAATACATTAGATACATTAAGATCCAGCGGAGCAAGCGCGGGTGGCGCAACGGCTTTAGCTAGAGCCGCTTTAGAAAGCAAAAAAGGTGTATCAGCTACTATAGAAAAACAAGAGGCCGATAATGCAAAAGCAGCCGCTCGTGGAGAAGAAGTGTTACAAGCAGCTAAGGTTGGTGAAGCTACTAGACTACAGGATGTTCAAATGTCTGAAGCACAAAGAATGCAAGCAGCAGAGGCTCAAGGAATAGACTATCAATTTAAAGGTGAAGAAGACAGAACCATGCAACAGTTAAACCGTTTAGCGGGTCAACAACAGCAATCCGAAGCTAATAAAGCTCAAGCTAAAGGAAATCAAAATGCTGCTTACGGTGGAATTGCTAGCGGTCTTGGAAGTATTGTTGGAGGTTTTTCAGATAGAAGATTAAAGAAAAATATAAAACGAATAGGTGTCTCTGATAGTGGGTTAAAAATTTACTCGTTTGAGTATATTGATAAGAATCTAGGTGATGGTATATTCCAAGGCGTTATGTCTGATGAAATACCTAAAGAAGCTGTGATTCCATTCGACGGCTATGATTTAGTAGATTATTCAAGAATCGACGTTGAATTTAAAAAAATAGCTTAAAATGAGTAGAGAAAGTATATTAGCACAAGAAGCAAGAACAGCCGCTAGAGTAAGAAGCGGTTTTGAACAAGTAGCTGGAGTTTTTAAAGAAAAAGCTAAAGAAACAAGAAATAAAACAGAGCTTCTTCGTAAGACTATAAATGAAACTGAGGTTTATTGGAATGACAAAGTATCTGATCTTAAATCTAAAGTAAGCAAAACTGACACGGCTATTGATGACCAAATACATAGTGTTATAAATACAAATATTCAAAGCGCTGCAGATGCTCAAATAGGTTTAGTTAATGAGACAGACCCTGAAATTAGAAAACTTTTACAGAATAAAGTTAGAAACGCTGAGAAAGTAGTTGGTTTAATGGGTGATTTCACTGGAGCTTTATTAGATGAGACTAAGAAAATAAAAGAACAAGCGCCTAGTGTTTACGGCCAAGATGGTAGTTACATAGTTAATGGTAAAGACGAAGAAGAGTCTTTAGACTATCTGTCAGCTATAAATGTTTTAAACAAACAAAACAAATATCCTGAATCTTCAAAAGTGAATTTAAACTTTGATGAAAATACCGAGCAATTAACACTTAGTATATCAGGTAAAAGAGAAGATGGTAAGGATTTTTCTGTAAAGCTTAATGCTGAAGATTACATGACAGCTGACGGTGTTAATGCGGGTCTTATATCTGAAGTTCCAAGTTTTTCAGAGCAAAACCAAAGAGCTAAAGATTATTCAATCGTAGGTGGTAAAGGAGCTGGTGCAACCAGTATTAAACCAGGTTTTTTAATAGAAGGAAGAGATATTGTACCTATAAGAGGAGGTAAATATGAGCTTTTAGGCGCTAAAGAAGTTAACGTAAAATCTTTAGAGTCTCAAGTTAAAAAAGAGGTTTTTACACCAGCAGCCGCAGGTGTTCTTGCTAGGAATAATCGTAACTACATGAAGAATACTTTTGAAGTTAACTTAGATGGTTTCACTCCAGAGGGTATGACTTGGAATCAATTTAACAATATATCTGACCCTGTTGTTCAAAGAAATATATTAGCTGACGCTATGTCTAAAAAGTTTATGTATGACAAAGACACTGGACTTGTTTCTGCTTTTGAAACCTCAGGTGAAGGTGAAGATAAAAAATACTACAACCCTAGTGGTCAAATTAGAGAAATAAAAACCGTAGAAGTAAAAACTAAAAAACCAACAGAGGCTTCTATTAATAGAGGTATTAAAGTTCAAAAAGTCAAGAAAAGAGCAGAAAACTTAATGAATGAAGTTTTAAAAGCTAGCTCTAATAAAAATAAAAGTTATTTTAAAAACAAAGAAATAAACGGTAGACCCATTGTAGATGTTAGTTTTAATGGTGGCGTTATAGAATTATACACATCATCTAAAACATCTGATGATCCAGAAAAAGAAACCTTTGTAAGCTTTAACTTAAATAGACAGGAGGAGTTAGAAACTTTTATAGACGAACTTGTTGCAAGTCAATACGGTGGTGATGCTAGCGCGGAAGATGTAAAAGACGCTATAAAAATATTGTTAGACGAAAGAAAGTCTAAAAGAGAAGGTGGTAAAGATAAAAGATCTGATGCTCAAAAAGCGCAAGACTTGATAGAAAAATACAAACAAAATTAATATGAATGAATTAGAATCAATTATCCAGCAAATGGTGTCTGCTGGCGAATCAGAAGAAAATATTAAGATTGTTATAGAAAACTATCAATCTCCTGAAGTGTCGGGAAACCAAGAAGCTGTTGCGGAGGAAACTGCGGGTGTAACAGCAATAGATCAAGAAGCGGTTTTACAAGAGAACTTAGAATTGGCAGATGGAGTTTTAGAATCTCCAAGATCAACAACTCTTAATAAGCAAGAGGGTGAATTAGTGTTTGGAGATCAAAGAGATTTAGATTCTCAAATAAAAGACTATGAGCAGCAGCTTAGCGACGCTGTTAACGCTACTGGCAAGTTTGAATATTTAAAAGGTAAAACAAAAAAAGAAAGACTAAAGCTGTCTCAAAAGTTAGTGGCTAAACCTACTTATTCAGAATCCGTTTATAACGAGTACAAAGATTCTTACGAAATAAAACCAACTAAAGACTTAGCTGAAGTCGTGTCTTCTTACTTACCAGATGATTATGACATGTACACTACGAATGAGGAGTTTCAAAATGCTTTAGATCAGGGTGTAAATCAAGCTTTAATAAACGATCCAGTTCTTAATATAGAAAGAAAAGCTTTTGAAGCTATAGCATCTGAAGATGTTAACGAGCAGATGCAAGTTATATCAGGTAAATATGACCTAACAATTCCTGAAGAAGTTGATAAAGCCAACACAGAGCTCAACAACTATATAAGAGATGAAATAGTTCTTCCTTTTGAGAGTTCAAAGACTTTTGAAACAGTAAAGGATCAATACAAAGATATAACAACAGCTGTAATGGCTGAGCGAAACAAAGAATTTGGCCGTAGTAAAGATTCTTTTCTAAAAGATGATCCTTATGCTTTTATTGAAGGAGCTAAAAAAGGATTAATTCAAATGAACGTTGGTCTTAGGCAAGCTGATGTTAGTGCTTTACATGGTAGTGTAGCAGATATTGACAAAAAAATACTTGAAATACAAGCTGGATTAGACGACGGCTCTTTAACAGAAGAAAGCGAGCTTAAATTACAAAGATTCAAAAAAACAGGTGATGCACCTAAAGGTTCTCCTAAACAAAAAATAGACGAATTAAACAAGCAAAGAGATAGTGCTATAAAGAGAATAGTTTCAAACGTTGGAACTATAAGTGAAAAAGAACAGAGAATGAGCTTGTTTAAAGAGTCAGACTTTGATGATGGAATAACTCTAGAGGAAGCAATGCTTTCCCTTGGTGAGGCAACGCCTCAAATAGTAGCAGCTGGAGCAAGTGGACTTGTTAGCGGTGGAATTGGTTTGTCTTTAATATTTGCTCAAGAATATGGTTCAAACTACTACACGGCTTTAACAGAGGGTCTAGTGGCTGATGGCATTGAGCCTACTAGTGATAACATAGCAAACGCTATAGCTGGAGGTAAATACGCTGATAGAGCTGAAGCCGCTGCCTTTGCGGTTATGCAGGCTAGCTTAGAAAGAGTCGGCGCTACTGGTGTTATGAAAAACTTCACTAAAAGTGTTGGACTTGGAACTGACTTTAAAAAAGCTACAGCGTCTTTGTTTAAAGGAGAAGTGAAGCAGTTCATTAAAAACGCACCTAAGAAGCTAAAAAGCATGGCCGTTTCAGGTACAGGCGAAGCGCTTACCGAAGGTGGTCAAGCTATTTTAAGCCAAGTAAGTATAGGTGCTCAACTAGATAAAGATTTAAGAACTTTTTTAGATCCAGAAGAAGTAAAACAATCTATGCAGCAAGGTGGTTTTATAGGTGTTATGATGCCTTTTGCTGGTAAAGTAGCTGGACAGTCTTCTATAGAAGCAAGACAAGCAGCTAGAACAGTCAGCACTAGATTTAATTTGAAAGACGCAGAGAGTATAAAGGTAGTCGATGCTTTCTTTAAAGAGTCTGAAGCAAACATAAAAAATAAGCTAGATACTAACGAGATATCTCAGGAAGAGTACAACACAGAGCTTCAAAGCCTTAGCAATGCTAGAAACACAGGTTTAAAAATACCATCAAACTATAGCGTTGAAAACAAAGAGAAAGCTTTTGATCTTATACTTAAGAGAGACAAGCTTCAGCGAGAAGTTGAAGGGTTAGACTCTGCTCTTTCTGAAAATCAAAAAAGCGAAATAACAGAAATAAACAATGAGCTTAAAAGTATATCAGACTCAGAGCTAGTTGGCTCTAGATTAAAAAAGTCTATTTCTTTTGCTGAAAAAGAAGCTGGGTCTTACGGTTTAGAAGTTGAAACATTTGAAAAAGCTTCTGATGTAGTTGCTAAATACGGTGAAGAAGCTGGTACAGCTGACGGAGGCGTGATTGACGGTGTTATATTTATAAATAAAGAAGTAGCTAAAAACACAAAAGCAGTGAACGTAGGTAGTCATGAACTGCTACATGGTATTCTTAAAAACGCTTTAATAGAAGGTAGTGCTCCAGGTTTGGTGTCCGATTTTAGAAGCATGCTAACTGCTGAGCAAAACGCAGCTATAGACAAGAGAGTTTTAGCTGTAGATAAAGACGGTAATAGATTATATAGTGAAGAGTATTTAAAAGAAAACCCAGACGAATACTTGACTATGTTTTCTGACGCTATACAAGATAAAGAAATTTCTTTTAACGAAAGCATAATGACAAAAATAGGTGATTTAATAAAACCTATACTTAGAGCTGCTGGATTTAAGCAGATAAAATTTGAAACAGGTAAAGATGTTTATGATTTTTTAAGAGAATACAGTAAGAGTGTTGAAAAAGGGAAGTTAAGCAAGGGTATAAAAAAAGCTACAGAAGGCGAAGTTGATATGAAGGGAAGTAAGTTTTCTTTATCAGCTAATGACTCAGCTAAAGTAAATGAGCTTTACGAGACTCAAGGTGACGCTGCTTTAATGGATGTAGTTGATTTAATGGAACCTACAGCAAGAGGCTTGGCTGATTCTTATAGAAATAGACCAAAGTTTTCTGAATTCAAAGATCAATTAACAGACGAAATACTTACGGGTAAAAGAGGTATGATGGAAACCGTCATGGATTACCCAGCTTACGTTAAAAAACAAGAAGCTGAAAGGCAGGGTTTAATTAGTCAAGGAAAACGAAAAGAAGCAGATAAAATAAAAACAGCACCTTTATCTGGTTATATAAACAATTCTTTTTCAACAAAAACTGGTTTTAAAAGGTACATAGAGATAGCTGATAGAATCTTAGGTAAAGACGAGCAAAGTCAGTTTACTCAAGAAATAAACGAAGAAGCTACATCTGTAGTAGATGAAGATGCCAGCGTGGAAACAGAAACTGTAAAACCTACAAAAGAAAGAGAAAGCTTAAGAAAAAAAATAGAATTAACCCCTGAAGTAACTCAGAAAGTTAGAGACGCTGTTTCTAAGACGTTTGGGACCAAGCTGCCAGATATTGACTCACCTAAGTTTAAAACGGCTTTACAGAAAGCTTTTAGGACAGAGCTAAAAACTACTATGGCTAAAGATGTTATGGGTAGCAGAGCAGCTTTTGAGACTTTTTTAAGAGATAATTTTGAAACTATATTCGAAGTTATACCTCAAGGTGTAATGAACAAAAGGTTTAAAGCTTTTATAGAGCCTGTACTAGATAGTAATGGAAAACAAAAAAGAGAAAAGACACCTCAAGGTAATCCAGTGTTTAAGAAAAAGCCAATAGTAAAAGCAGAGTTTATAAAATACTTTTTAGGTAGTGAAGTAGGTGGATCTACTAAGGGTACTAGAAAAGATGCTTTAGCTGAAGCGTTAGCTGAAGAGTTTGCTTTTGACGCAACCATGGAGACTATTCAAACTGAAGACGTTGCTACAAAAAGAGAGTTCTTAGATAAAGGACAGACTACAGATAAAGTTTCTAAGAAAATAGATAGACCTTCTACTATGAAGTTTAAGAAAAGCGCAGCTGTTGAAGATATTAATGTTTTTTTAGAAAACCAAACTCTTGAAAAAACGTCAGACGAACTAGCGGCTGAAGCTAAAAGATGGAGGTATATAGCTAAAACAATTGATGTTGAATTTATTGACTCTAAAAAACCTGAAGATGTTAAAAAAATGCAAGACTGGGTTTTAAACGTTTTAGCTCCAAGAGTTCCAAAGTCGTTTTTCACTAACGGTACTTTTGCTAACGCTGGTGTCAGCGCTGCTAAAAGGAATTTCTTTTTTACTTCAGGTTTATTAAAAAAAGATGGGAGTCTTGGTGAGCTAGGTGTTTTACTAAAAGATGCGGTTTTTGCTAAAGAAAACGAAAACATATCTCAAGCTGTAAGTAGAAAAACTTATGTAACTGGAGGGAGATATGGAGAGGTTAGTAAGGCGTTTGTTAAGAACTTTGAAACCAAAAAGTTTAAACAAGAGCAACAACAAAAACTCGATGGTTTAAAAGATGTGTTTAAAGTGTTTGAAACTTTAATGAAAGAAGATAAAAGCAATGCTTCTTTTATAATAGCTTTATTAGGTAGTACAAGTCAAGGCATGGGGCATTTTGTAAGAACTTCAGCGCCAGTTAAGTTTTATGCTAAAGATGTATCTAGTGGTATAGTGGAAGAGCACACCATGCCTGCTAGTCTAGTTGCTAAATACTTGTTTAATTCTGCATTTGCTGGAACTTTAGATAAAGACTTTAGTGGTATTGAAAAAAACTATTTTCAAGGTGCACTACCGTATGCTGACGATAAAAAATTAAAAGGCACTAAACCTAACGGTAAACCTTTTAACTATACTGAAATGACACCAGAAGGGTGGAAAATATCTGACAATATATGGGCTAGATACTTCAATGTGAACGTAGGTTTAACAGGAGGAGGTATAGATCCTAGTAATATAGTTTTATCCAATGGTAAGACTGTTTATGAAACTTATAGTATAACATCAACAGGTACTAAAGTTGACGCTAAAGCTAAATTCTCTAGATCTAAAGCTAACGACTTAGATGGTGACTTAGTTCCTGATTCTATAAAATACAGTAAACCAGTAACTACTCAAACTCTTATAAACGCTTTAGCTAAAACTGATAAAGCATTAGAGCTTGCTAGAAAGCTAGATCAACCAGTTAGAAAGATTAGAGTATTTGATTTTGACGACACGTTAGCTAGAACTAAAAGCAATGTGTTATACACTATGCCTGATGGAACTACTGGTAAAATTGACGCTGCTACATTTGCTAAAGAAGCTGGTAAAATGGAAGCTGAAGGAGCTAAATGGGATTTTTCTGAGTTTAGTAAAGTGATGCAAGGAAGTAAAGGGCCACTATTAGATGTAGCTAAGATCATAGCAGATAAACGTGGAACTAAAGATGTATTTGTTTTAACGGCAAGACCTGCAGATGCAGCAGGACCAATTAAAGAATTCTTAGCTAGCATGGGATTAGATATTCCACTTGCTAATATAACTGGTTTAGGTGATGGTACTCCACAGGCTAAAGCTGGGTGGATTATGGGTAAAGCGGCTGAAGGTTATAACGACTTTTACTTTGCTGACGATCACACAGGAAACGTTAAGGCGGTTAAAGATGTATTAAGTCAAATCGATGTTAAGTCTAAAGTTCAATTAGCAAAATTTAGTAAATCAGCAACTTTCGATACTATCGTAAATGATATGATCGAGGACTCGTCTGGCATTGAGGCTTACAAGAATTATTCTGCAGCTAAAGCTAAAACAGTTGGCGCTAGCAAAGGTAAATATAATTTCCTTATTCCACCATCTGCTGAAGATTTTACAGGGTTACTATATAAAATGATAGGTAAAAGCAAAAAAGGAGATGCTCAATTTGCTTTCTTGAAGGCTAACTTACTTGATCCTTATAATAGAGCTGAATCAGCGGTTACACAAGCTAAGATAGCTGCTGCAAACGACTTTAAAGCTTTAAAAAACCAACTTGAGACGCTACCTAAGACGCTAAGTAAGCAAACTGGTATTGGTAAGTTCACTTATTCACAAGCAGTACGTGTTGCTGCTTGGACTAGACAAGGTATGGAAGTGCCTGGTTTATCTAAAAGAGATGTTAAAGAGCTAAATGACTTTGTAGCAAACGACTCAAAGCTAAATGAGTTTACTAATGAGCTCATAGTTATACAGAAAGGTAAACAATATCCTAAACCTACTAAAGACTGGTTGGGTGGAAATATTACAACTGATATAATAGGTGACATAAACAAAGTTAATAGAGCTGAGTATCAGCAAGAGTGGAGAGAAAACATCGACATTATATTCTCTGAGGATAATATGAACAAGATGGAGGCTGCATATGGAACTAGATGGCGTGAAGCTATGGAAGATTCTATACGTAGAATGAAGTCCGGTAGCAATAAACCCATCGGAGGTAATAGAGTAACAGAAGGCTTGTTAACTTGGTTAAACAACTCTGTCGGTGCTGTAATGTTCTTAAACACAAGATCTGCATTACTACAAACTATATCTGCAGTAAACTTTATAAACTTAAGTGATAATAATATAGTGAAAGCAGGAGTAGCGTTTGCTAACCAAAAGCAGTTCTGGGGTGACTTTATGACACTTATGAATTCTGATTACTTAGTAGAACGTAGAAATGGTCTTAAGATTAACGTAAGTGAATCTGAAATCGCTGATGCAGTTAGAGAATCTAAGAACAAACCTAAAGCGGCTATTGCTTTCTTACTTAGTAAAGGTTTTGTGATGACTAGATTTGCAGATAGTTTTGCTATTGCATCTGGTGGTTCTACTTTTTATAGAAACAGATTAAAGTCTCTACTTAAAAGCGGTATGGATCAGAAAGCTGCAGAAGCTCAGGCGTTCGCAGATTTTAAAGCTATAGCAGAAGAAAGCCAACAGTCTAGTTCACCTAGTAAAATTAGCCAACAACAAGCGTCAGCAGCTGGTCGTGTAATACTTGCTTGGGCAAACACGCCAATGCAGTATGCTCGTATACAAAAGCGCGCAGCTCAGGATCTTATAAACGGTCGTGGCGACTGGAAAACAAATGTTTCTAAGATAGTTTACTACGGTGCTGTTCAGAATTTAATATTTAATACATTGCAACAAGCTGTGTTTGCTTTAGGTTTTGGAGATGACGATGAAGACGACGAGAAAAAAGCTGAAAAGAAAAACAAAAAAGCTTTGAGCGTTGCAAACGGTATGATCGATTCGCAGTTAAAAGGCTTAGGTATATTTGGAGCTGCCTCTGCTGCTATGAAAAATACTTTAATGACTCTATATGAACAACATGGTAAGAAAAGTCCTAAGTATGACGAAGCAGTTGCTGATTTACTTAGCTTTTCACCACCACTTGGGTCTAAGATTAGTAAGATAAAAGGTGGATTTAGAAGTTTTAGCTGGAATAGAAAAGAGATACAAAGTAAAGGTTACAGCTTAGATAATCCAGCTTATTTAGCGGGAGCACAAATCGTGACAGGTTTTACTAACGTTCCACTTGATAGAGTTGCTAAGAAAATTAACAATATAAGAGGTATATACAGCGAAAAATCTGCTCGTTGGCAGAAAGTTGCTTTAGGTCTTGGTTGGTCAACTTGGGATGTAGATCTTGGTTATTATGGAGGTTTCGACGAAGAGGTTGAAAAGAAAAAAGTTTCTGAAATGACTAGAGAAGAAAAAAGAGAATATAGAAAGCAAAGAGAAGCTGAGAGAGCTAAAATTAGAAAACAAAGAGAGTTTGAACGAGAAAGAAGAAGAATTGAGAGAAATAAATAAGATTATTGTTCACTGTACCGCAACACCTGAGGGTAGACATACTACAGTAGAGGACGTTAGACGATGGCATTTAGATCGAGGTTGGTCTGATATTGGATATCATTTTTTAATCTATCTAGATGGCTCTCTGCACGCGGGAAGACCTGTTGAAAAGCAAGGAGCTCATTGCAAGGGTCATAACAAAGGATCTATTGGAATAGCTTACGTTGGTGGGATTGATAAGGTTAATTTTAAACCTAAAGATACTAGAACTGAAGAGCAGAAAGAAGCTTTAGTATATATACTAGAGTATTTGAAGATACAACATGCCCACGCTACGATACACGGTCATAATGATTTTGCTAATAAAGCTTGTCCTAGTTTTAACGCAACAGAAGAATACGATAACATAACTAACATGTGGAAATAATGAAAAAAATAATAAAGTTTTTGAAAAGCGAATGGAACTCTTTAATGTATAAATTAATGTTTAAAAAAGAAAAAAAATGAGTTCACCATTTAAAATGAAGTGTTGGCCTGGGTACTCCGCCAACGGAAAAACTAAAAATTCACCTTCAGGCAAAAAGGACTCTAAAGGCAAGCCTAAAAGAGTAAATGATTGCAAAAAAATTAAATAAAAGGAACAAAAATAAATAGGCGTACCATACCTAAAAGTTCCTGTAACCAGAAAGGGCCCTCATTACGAGAGCCCTTTTTTGATTTACATACATACACTATGTATAGCATAATAGTGATTAACCATCACAAGCTAAGCAGTCTTCGCTCATTGCTTGCTGCGCTATGTCTCCTCGTAGCACTGACTCTGTTCTTGTATAGTACAAAGTCTTAACTCCGTTTTTCCAAGCATCAAAGTGAACTTTATTAAGCCACTTAGGTGTTGCTTCACTAGGGAAAGCTAAATTCAAACTAACTGACTGATCTATATACTGTTGTCTAAGTCCAGCTTGATTAACTAATTCTAATTGATTAATCTCTTTAAAAGTTTTAAAAACTTCTTTAGCCGGTATATCATGTCCCATTGTAACATCGTCAAGTTCAGATATATCTTGAACAGAACCTCCGTCAGCCAATATTTTATTCCATATTTCATTTGTATTCAGTTTATGTTTCCTTAATAACTTTAAAAGCGTAGGGTTTTTTCTAATAAAAGTTCCTTTAGCTGATTGCTCTGTAAATACATTAGCTGCCCAAGGTTCTATTCCTGCTGAAACATTTCCCGACAACTTACTATTGCTAACAGTGGGAGCAACAGCACGGAGGTGAGTGTTGCGATACCCAGTGCCAACACACCACAAAGGCTCGCCGTAAATTTCAGCAAGATCTCTGGAAGCTCTTTCACTTTCGATTTTAATTTGCGAAAAGATTTTCCTAGTTTCAAACTGAGATAATAAACCTTCGAAAGGAATACCCTTTTCTTGGAGATATGTATGCCATCCGAGGACACCCAGTCCCAATGCTCTCCCTTTCTGTGCAGATCGTATAGAATTCTCGAATCCGCGTAATCCTTTCGCCCTTTGAATAAATTCTTCCATAACACCGTCAAGAAAGAACGTGGCGTCATAAATAAGATTAGTGTCTTTCCATTCTTCATATTTTGCTAAGTTTAATGATGATAGACAGCAAACAAAGCTGTGGTTCTCATCTGTGTGTAATGCAATTTCTGAACATATGTTTGTCATATGTACTTTTAATCCGTTGTCTTTATATGCTTTTGGATTTGCTTTATTAACGTTTCCTTTAAATAATATATACGGTTCTCCAGTTGCTTTTCGTTTTCTAAGTAATTTACTCCATCTAGTTCTAGCATTCGCATCTCCTTGTTCAAGGCGGCGCATAAACTTATCACCCACAACTGCGCATTGATGTAAGTTAAGCGATTGTCTATTAACATCTCCTTTAGGTTCTCTGATTTCAAGCCACTCTTCGAAATCATCGTGTTCAATATTGATGTTAACCGATGCTGCTCCTCTTCTGACTGATCCTTGATTAGTCGCGAGTATTGTTGAGTCATATATTTTACAAAAGGGTACAACTCCGTCTGATGTTCCATTACCTGTTATTTTTGCGCCAGCGGGTCTAATTTGATTAATACCGATACCAACTCCACCGCCGTGCTTAGCGAGTAGCATCATCTCTAAATTTTTTTGTCCTATATCTTGTATACTATCAGCAACATCAATACCAAAGCAGCTAATAGGTAGGCCGCGATCGGTCCCGGTATTAGATAGTACTGGGCTCGCGAGACAAAGCCATCCGTTCCAAATATACTCGAAGAAAGTTTCTGCCATTTCCGGCTTATATAATCTACGAGCAACCGTTTTACTGACGCGCATGTATGCTTCTCTAGGTGACTCTCCGTCAAATAGATATCCCCCGGATATTGTCTTCTTGTATACGTCCGTATTACCCCACGTAGGGTAATCTTCTCCTTTAATCCATTTTTCATTCCACATATTTATTTTATTTTAATATGTCCCAAATTTGTGTTATATTTGGGACATATATAGTATTGTTACTTGTTATTTTTTTCTCGATTTGTTAAAGGCATTAATAAAACCCCAAACTTCTTCCATTGTTGTGTTCCATTGTTTTTCATATGTAACAAGTGGAGGACCATTTTGAAGCTCTGCTAAATCTGTTAACAACTCCACGCTTCTAGCTAGTGTATCTTTCATTCCACATTATTTGTATCTGTATTGCTTGTTATTGTCCACCTTGGTTGTTCATAAGGTCTATAAGTCCAATCAACATAAGGTAATTGCACTGGCTTGCCTGCTGTAATAGCATCTAAAAGTAAGCCTGTTTCTTCTTTTGTTATATGGTCATCTTTATATAACTCTAAAATTAAATCTCTTGCTGTTTTCATTATGATAAATATAATATTGTGTAAGCTATTGCTACGTTTAAATTTACTAATACTAAGTTCCATTGTTTAGCTACAAACACTTGAGGTATCGATAACGTACCTGCTATCATGTATGTAACTATACCGATTTGATCTGGTAATAAATGGGGAGACATCATCATAAATGCCGTCCCCATATATCCTAATCTACTCGAGAGTCTTTCCACTGGCGTCAGCTTTTTTTGCCTTACCAGCTTCTGCAACCATTTTTTCTTTAAGCTTTTCGATAGCTTTCTCATAACCCTCCATTTGTTTAATTGTTTCTAATGTTCCTACAGCTAGATCTTTTAGATAAGCTGTTTCATCTAATAGTTGTTGTACTACACTAATCAGTGCTTGTACTTTTTTTTCTAATAGATCTGTTCTACTTTGTTTTTGTGTTTTCATTCCAATTCATTTTATATCATTATTAAGTGTTTTCGTTATACCACATTTGACCAATCATCAACATCCTCCATTAATTCAATCTGTTTGTTACCTTGTTCTATTATTTTATTTAAAACACCTAATCCATAAGATGTTGCTGTTCCGTACGCTTTTTTGTGGCACTTATAACAACTTCCACTAAAGCCAATAAAATAATAAAAGTTTTCGTCTTGTTCTACTTTGCTAATTCCAGAGTTCAATTTCCATCTATCGCCATCTAAATAACCACCTGCCCAAGTTCCAAAAACTTTATAATAGTTATTTGGCAATTTAAATATAACCCATCTATCAGGCACTTCACTTCTACTTTGTTTTTTCCCGTTCATTATTTAATTGTCTTATAAAACATTACTAATACTCTTCTGCTGTTTATAAATTCATTAGGATATTTGCTATGAAAATATTCACAAGGGTATGATATTAATCTATTTTGTTTGTGACCTATAATAGATTTTAAATTCCATTTAGAGCTATCGTTAGAATCTTCTTTAAGTATTTTATTAAATTCTTCTACGCCGTTTCCAGTGTAAGTGTCTCCGTGTTTTTTGTGAGACCAAAAAGCAGTCCCATTTAAACCCTCGTTATTGTCTTCTGATAAATAAAGGACAATAGCTCTATCTGGTTGCACACCATTTATTATAGTGTCATTATGTATTCTCCAATCATTGTCTTGGCCTTTTTTAGCTTCTCTAATGAATGATAATACATTTTCAACTCTACAGCCTTCTATGCTTGATAACTTATCACAGATTCTATCTATAACCTCTGGTATTAATTCTTTAACCCAAAACGATTTGTCTGGAAATTTAACTTCATTAAACCCTTCGGTGTCATTATTAAAACTATCTAATAGTCTTTCATGTAAAAAGTTATCCTTTATATAGATCATTGTATATGTCTCTTTCAGTTATATTTATCTTACCAAATGTCTTCAAAGTCTTCGCCTTCCCCAGCTTTCGAGTAATCTGTCGGCCTAGTTGCGAAAAAATCAGTATGAGTGACGCCCCCGGTAAGATGATAGAACCAATCAAGATTGCCCGCTGCTTTGGTGTCATAAGCAAAATACGACCCCAAGTCAACATAACCAAGTTCCACAAGTTTTTCATTTGTTCTCTTTTTTATAAAGTGTTTTAAGTCGTAAGCTGATATACCTTCGATATCTCCAGCTTCAAACATTTTGTCAATATACTTTGTTTCTAATTTAATCATTGTTTCAGCAGCTTTTATTATATCTTCTCGACATAAGTGTAGTAACTGACCGTCTTCTTCACACATATTGCGAAACAACTTACATCCCATTTTACTATGCAATGATTCATCTCTCACTGACCATTTCATTTGCTGTCCAATACCTTTAAGCAAATTGCGTAACTGAAAAGAATACAGCACTGCAAAAGCTGAGTATAAACTAACTCCTTCAGCGAATGCAGAGAATACAGCAAGTGATTTAGCAATGCCAATTGGATTATTGCCATCGTAAGCAACAAGATTATCAAAACGAGCAGCCGTAGCGGGCTCATGTAAAAACGCTTCATAGTCTTCTAGTTTTAAGGTTTCGTTTAAATAGCTGTAAGCAACAGCGTGAATTGTTTCTTGTGATCCAAACATCATTGCCATCTGGCGGATTTCGTGTTTTGGAAACCAGCCAACGACTTTTTGGGTCCAATAGTCCGACACTGCGCATTCTGTTTGAGCAAAGCCGAGCAAGATGTTTCCAACAAGGTGTTTTTCTTTTTTGTTGAGTTTTTCATTCCAATCTTTTATATCGCTCTGCATAGAAATTTCAGTGTGTAACCAAAATGCTTGAGCTTGTTTTAGCCAACCCTCTGTGTAGTACTCAGGGTACTCAAAAGGTTTGTATGCTATTCTTTCGTTAAATAATCCCATTATATATCTATTATATGTTGTATTGTTTTTAAACTAGTCTTCCAGGCATCAATATAAGCCATTATATCGATCTTTCGCGTAGACTTTGATACTTTATCCATATCATCTAAAACAGACCGTATAAACAGGTCTATTGTATGAAACTGCGTTTCTGTATCTTGTATCATTCTTTGTAGAATGTTACTGCTATATCAATAAATGGAACATATAACACGTGTGTTGTTTGTTCAGGCTCAAGGTATGTCCTAGCACCTATTAATACTCCAGGGTAAAACCCAATTTCTACTGACCAAAATTTAATATCTTTCTTATCTAATTGCATAACATTCTATTTTATATTCGTTTTGTAATTCTATTAGTTCACTGTATTTAACTTTGCCTCGTATTTCCCAGCTCCATTTAACAAACTTTTCAATTTGTCGCTCGGCATACTTCTGTCTAGCTATCCTTTTTGCTTCCCAAGGATTAACCTTACTGTCTCGTCGCATTCTGCTTGATTTTGTGGTTTATAAATTGTATATCCTGGAAATTGATTTGTTACTAATTGCTTAAATAACTTCCAACGCATAGGAAAACTCTCATTTGCTCTGCCTTTAGTTTCTATGATAAAATCCTCACCAATAAAGTCTGGAGTGTATTTAATAGGAAGAATTCTCTTACAACCTCTATTTTTATACTCACCTTTTCCATTAGCTTGTCTTTCATACACTTCGTTTTCAAAATGAAAACCATTAAGTAAAACAAAAGTTTCTCCTTCATACTTAGATTTTATTTTAACTTTTTGCATAGCGACATACATATACTTTTCTAAGCCAGAGGCAAAGTCGATACCGTCATACGATACCTTCTTTGACCTTACTGGACCACGTTTGCCGCTTTTTCTTTTAAATGGCTTCTTCATAATGTGTGCCTTCGTTACCATGGCCAGCATATATCGCGCGTATCAATCTTGTCAATTTCATCTGACAAGCAACGCTTAGCAGCTTCTATGTATAGCAAAGCGTCCATTAGTTCTTCTTGAACATCAATCAAAAACCTATTAAGATCTTTTTCTTCACCAACTATTTCTTGCATCATTGTAGCTCCATACTTTTTCTGGCCAATAATACTACGTTCGTCCATTTTCTTTAGTACTTTTAATACTATTTCATCTTTAGTGTTTATCTTCATTACAGTGTCTGTTTAGTTAGATTAGCATTTTCCATTTTACCTTTACGGTTAGCTATTTCATTGTAGGCTGATTCAATACAGTTTTCAATTTGCATACCTTCTAGCACTGCTAAGTTTGTAAGAACTACAACCATATCGCCAATAGCATCTTTTATTTCATACTTATCATTCTTAAGCAATGCTTCAGCTAGTTCACCAGCTTCTTCCATAAGCTTAACATATTGTGTATGTGAATTGCCTTTATCATAAATACCACGCTCTTGAGCCCAGTCTCTAATTAAAGGAAAGTAGTTAGTTAAATTAACTTGCTTTGGTGGATTATGATCTTGATTAAAAAAGGCTTCATAAAAAGCCTTGTTGTAAATGTAGCTTCGATTATCGTTAAACATCGAGGTTCTAGCGTTAGCTAATATCCAAGGTATATGCTCTCTTTCTAGCTTAAAACTATATTCTGGTGTTTTCCACTCCATGCCTAAGTTGTCTATAAGATTACCTTTTAGTTTATTAATTGGCACTGGAAATGTACTTGTTTGTTCTGTTGGGTTTACTTTCATATTTAATTTGAATAGATTTTTATATAATGTTCTGTCTCTTTTGTAGC
>Ga0209602_1000882_pt1 | contig 27980 bp, 38 predicted proteins | sample COGITO_mtgs_1205_3_FD_184810 | JGI IMG/M metagenome (GOLD analysis project Ga0209602, IMG submission 184810) | Pelagic marine microbial communities from North Sea - COGITO_mtgs_120524 (SPAdes) (version 2) | ecosystem: Environmental > Aquatic > Marine > Epipelagic ...
GGCAAAATATGGATTTCTGCCAAGGAAGGAAGGGTCACATGATGTACGATTTTGCTACGATTTTCATGTTGTTGATTTTACACAGTATAAACACGTTTTTCGTATTTTTCGTAGCTAATCGTAGTCAAAATCGTACGATTGGACATGACCTACGAAGAATACGATTTGCCTATAAGGCAATCGTATTAGTATGTCGGGAGAAAATTAATGGCTAAAAAGGTGGCCAAGGCGAGGGCTGATCGTGGAACCTTTGACAGCAAGCATACCGACCATGCCAAGCCGATCAATCGAAAGGTCGCCGCAGCGGTTGAGCCGTTCACCTTTGCGTCAGCGGCGGCCAGCAAAGTGTGGGGTGATACGTTGGTGAATTGTGTGCCGCCAGCATACGCCGTCAGATACCGTGAGCTTCGTGATGACCTAGAAGGCGCGATGGCCGCCGAGGATGCCGCACTTTGCGTTGAGCTGGCGACCAGCCTGATTAAAGCACTCAAGATGATGAACCTGAAAGCTCGCCAGGATGGCCATGAGCCGCCGAAAGTTGACGGACATATCTGCGAGTGGGGTGGCAAGATATATTGCTTCCTCGCCAGCGGCGATATAAGCGCCGTGAGACGCTCAAACCCAAATTGGACCGTCTACCACCTGTCTGACGTTTGTGCCGTCTTAAACGCGCTTACAGACGATCTGGTGGCACCTGTGGTGAATGAGTTCCCTAAAGCCAAGATCACAGCGGTCAGAATGTACGATGATGAGATTAACTTTGAACCAAATGGAGAGTGAAATGACAGACAATGTGAGAACACAGGTGCTGAAAGAGGCATCGCAGCTCGTGAACGGCCAACGGGCAAGCGACTACGGTGACGCATCGTCCAATTTTGGCTGCATTGCAACCATGTGGTCAGCATATCTTGGCTACCCTGTCAGCGCGGCTGATGTTTGTCACATGATGGCCCTGCTCAAGATCGCCAGGTTGCGCAATGGTAAGCACAGGGATTCATCAGTGGACTGCGCTGGCTATATGGCGCTGGGCGCTGAGTGCGATGAAGGCGAGTAGACTTTTGCTCAAATATGTGATAAGTGACGTTCAGAGCATCTCCTCCCAGACACGCTCTTGTTCACCTGGACCCCTGCTTTTTAGTGGGGGTTCTTTTTTGCTTTGTTTGCCAGTAAGGTCGCCGCAGCAGGGAAGGTTGAGCTATGTCAAGTGAAGTTTTTGTTATCTCAAAAGGCTTGGAGATTGACGCCGAGATCATTGATGCCGTGTTTGACTTTATGGATGAGTGCCACGACGAGGGATATAACGCCGCGCAAATAATGGTTGCGATGTTGTGCGTGGTGCAGATGATACAGGAATCCGCAGGCGTCTCGCAATCTATCCACTGATCGTGTATCATATGGGTGAGCTTTTCCATCGGTGGTGAGCTTTTCCATCAGGGGGTCAAATGTCTATTCGCTTCTCAATCAAGGCCGACACCGATCAGATGTACAAGAAGTTGGACAACTTGGCGCGTCGGCAAATCCCCTTTGCGGTTGCCAGAGCTGTCACGCAAACAGCGGTGAAGGTTCGCAATGAGGACATCACCCGCGAATACATGCGGACATTTGAGGCGCGTAACTTATCTTTCATCATGGCAGTTCACCGGGTTTTCGGCGCCAACGCATCTTACACCAAGCGAACTGGGATGGCTGTGGCGTCAATTCAGCCTGTTGATGATCCTGTGCCTGCTGGGACAACCCAGTCCGCTGCTGGTGAGAAGCAAGGCCCAAGAAAAACAATAGCTGGCACGCAGTTTATGAAGCGTCATGTTACAGGCGACATTAAAACATCTGGGCGCAAAAAGCTGGCCATCCCGATCAGCGGCGCAAAGATCAAGCGACGGCAAGGGTCTGGCCCTATGGCGGGGCGTATCACCGAGGCATCCAAGCCAAAGCAGGTGCTGGCGCGTAAGAATACTTTTTATGGCACTAGCAAGCGCACTGGTAAAAGCATGATTATGGAGCGCACTGGCGGCAAGAAAAACAGAAAGATAAAGGCGCTTTATACTTTATCACCGAGCGCAAAAATCAAGCGCGTTTATGATCCCCTGCCAGCGGCCAAGCGCGGCATCGCGCGAACTTTCCCCACACTTTTCCGCAAATCTTTTGTCGGCGCGCTGCGCACCGCAAAAATGCGCGGCTGAACTTTTCCCTCGGTGGCCTGAACTTTTCCCTCGGTGAGCTTTTCCCTCGGTAGGGTGAGCTTTTCCACTGGTGAGCTTTTTCCACGGTAGGGTGAGCTTTTCCCTCGGTCATGGTTTTGTGTGCTTTCGGTGGCATTTTGCCGCCCGCTCGCCGCGTTGCAGCATGGTTTTGGCGCCGCGTCGCAGCATTTTGGGCGGGCTGATTTAATTGCGAAAAATTGGGAATTGGTGCATTTTCTACTTGCCCGGCATATGGTTTCAATATATTCAGGTGGCAGGCGGTTTGATTGGCCGCGATAGGAAAGGAAAATAAAATGTGCAAGGAATGTAGAACTTACCCGCAATTGGCCGCGCTTGGCGCGATTGATTGCCACTATAAAATAGCGGGCGAATTTGTGGCCGGAATTGTCGGCATAATATTATTTGCCGCGCTTGTGTTTTATGCGCCCGCGCTTATGGCAACCGAATTTTGGACAGATACTTGCGGTTATGGCGTTTTCAATAATTGGTTTGAGATTGGATACTATTTCCAATCTTCAACAAGCGCGCTTTGCGACGCGGCGCAAATTCAATCGCAAACAATTGTAAATTAGGAAGGAAGAAAACAATGGAAAACGCAAAGTATAACTTTATTGGCAATCTAATCCGCGCGGGCGGTGATGCTAAAACGGTCAAAGGTAATGGCTCAGGCTATTTGACGGCAATCATGTATATGACGCCCTATAAAACATTGGGACGCAATCTTTGCCCCATGGCAGAGACAGCGGGCTGTCTTGATGGTTGCCTGAATACCGCGGGTCGCGGCGCCATGAATAGCGTTCAAAAGGGGCGCGCCCGCAAGGCGGAATGGTTTATCAAAGATCAATCGGGCTTTATGGCGCAATTGATCAAAGATTGTATCCGCTTTGTGGCATATTGCGACAAGCGCGGGATCAAGCCCGCAATCCGCTTGAATGGAACAACGGATGTTAGGTGGGAATTGATAAAGCATGATGGGCTTAATCTCTTTGAGATATTCCCCGAGATTATGTTTTACGATTATACAAAGATTGCCAATCGCCCGCTTGATATACCTAATTATAAATTGACGTTTAGTTATAGCAAGGCAAGCGCGGCATATGAAAAGCAATGTGAAATTGCGTTAAAGCGTGGAATGAATATTGCCGTTGTCTTCCGCGACAAGGAAGGCATTCCCGAAAGCTTTTTGGGATTGCCGACGATTGACGGCGATAAAACCGATTTACGTTTTCTAGACCCGTCGCAATCAATCGTCGCGCTATATGCCAAGGGTAAAGCGCGCAAAGATCAATCGGGCTTTGTTGTTGATATGGTGGCGGCATGAATATCGAAAACAATGTTGACGCGCTGACAATGGCACTCGCGCTTGCAATTTCAGCGCCCGATGAAAGCCGCGCGGCTGAATGCATAGCAATGGCTGAAAGCATTGCAAATAATGGAATGACAATTGAGCAAGTGACCGCTTGCAAATTGGCGGCTGAAAAAATGGTAGGATTGGCATAATGGAAAAAACTTGCAACCTATGCGGCATTGCAATCATGATTGCAATCATGGCGCTAATCTAAGCGCGCCGCCATAACCTAGCATCAAGCCCGCCTTTGCGCGGGCTTTTTGTTGTCCGCTTGCCCGCCCGCCCGCCTTTGCGCGGGCTTTTTGTTGTCCGCTTGCCCGCCTATATTCCAGGCGGAAACTATGCCGCGCAAATAGCGCCGCTCATTGCCCAAACCTATCGCGCTACCCTATCGGCCCGCCGGATATACCGGCCACCAGAGCGTCTAAAAAGGGGCCGTTTTTAGGCCGTTTTAAGCGCGTTTTGCGTTATGAAAAGCACTTGCGCCCAGAAACGGCTTCCCCCCACTCAAAACGCCTTAAACGGGTCCTCCGGGCCTGCTAGCCTGCGGGTACGCGTGAGGCACGTTTGTTTTTCCCATTCAGAATTTACGTTGACCTAGCGATCCAGACCGGATAACTTGCTAGGCATGGCTTCTGGATTAAACATGATTAAAAAGTACGAAGATAGGATTCGCGGTGAAGGCGATAGCCTTGAGGTCCGCTGCAACTATTGTAGTACATGGAAGGCTTGCAATGAGTTTCACCGGACTAAAAATAAGTATAAATCAATTTGCAAAGAATGTCATCGGTCTAAATATGGTAGGGGAACTGGGTACAAGCCACCTAGTAAAATTCAAAGTAGTAAAGAGTCTCGACTGCGTAAGGAGAGATGGTTGGAAGAATTGCAAACCTGTACTTCCTGCGAATCTATAAAGCCGCGAAGAGAGTTTTACAACGAACGACAGAAGGCGTATTTGCCTTATTGTTGCAGCACTCGAAGAACATTGGATCAGATTGAGAGTGACATCAGTGAGCAAAAGAAGACATGCTTTAGTTGCGGCTTGCGTCTTGATTTTGATGAATTTGGCTTCAGTCCTAAAAGCAGAGATGAGAGGAGGCCATATTGCAAGTGCTGTGAATCGGCGAGGGCAAAAGTTTACTCTGATAGACCTGAGAGGGTGCGAGCGATTCAGCAAACTGACGATGGCAGCATTGACGTAAAGTCCTTGAGTGCAATGATCCGTAAAGCATCAAATTGCCAGCATTGTGGGATTGAGTTGGTTCAGGACCACCCTGTCGGCCCTCGAAATAAGACCATTGACCATGACGTTCCATTGTCTCGCGGCGGTCTCCACACTTTATCGAATATAACGATTATGTGCTTGGGCTGCAATTCGTCCAAGGGCCAGAGGACTTTATCAGAGTTCTCCAAGGTAAAAAAAAAGAGAGCTGCAACATGAATGACGAAGGTTCATATATTACTTATGATGAGGCTCGTACCCGTAAGGTTGCTGCTGAAGCCGAGATAGCGGAGCTTGAGTTGGCGAAGATACGCAATGATTTGGCAATTGTCGAGGATGTGGTAAAGGCTTGGAGGGATGTTCTAGCTGCAATGAAAGCAAAACTTCTGGCCATCCCCACAAAGGTTGGCCCATCACTCGCCTCTGAGGATGACGCATCCTTGATACAGTTACGTCTGGAAGATGAAATAAAGGAATGCCTTGATGAACTCGCAACTTATGACCCACTTTCAGACCCCACAGGCGCTTCAATCTCTGTCTCACAACCTGAAGGGAGCGATGGAGATATTGAAGCCACCCCCAAAGCTAACAGTAAGCGAGTGGGCCGACCTAAAAAGGCGTCTAAGCTCTCAAAGTAGCTCTGAATCGGGTAGATGGCGAACATCTAGAGCGGAGTACCAGCGCGGGATAATGGACGCTTGTTGTGACCCATCAATTAAGCAAGTCGTTGTCATGGCTGGCGCTCAGTTAGGTAAGTCGGAGGCAATACTTAACATTGTTGGCTATCATATTGAATATGATCCAGCTCCCATTCTTTTAATGCAGCCAACAGTTGAAATGGCGCAATCCTTCTCAAAGGACCGAATATCATCTGGACTTTTGGCGACCACTCCAAGCCTCAAGGGCAAAGTGAAAGACCCAAGGGCCAGAGACAGTGGTAATACAACTTTGCACAAGACGTTCCCTGCTGGCGCTTTGTCTATGGTCGGCGCAAACAGTCCTGCTGGATTGGCGTCTCGACCGATCAGGATTGTACTTTGCGATGAGGTTGACAGGTATCCGTTATCTGCTGGCGAGGAGGGAGACCCAATCGCCCTCGCATCAAAGCGAGCCATGACCTTCTGGAATCGTAAGATTGTTCTAGTAAGTACGCCAACAGATAAGGGTGCATCTAGGATTGAGGCAGCTTACGAGGAAAGTGATAAGCGAAGATTTTATGTTCCATGTCCTCACTGTGGAGACTGTCAGATATTAAAATGGTCTAATGTTAAGTGGGAAGACAAGCGACCAGAAACAGCGGCTTATTATTGTGAGGAATGCGGGGCAGCCTGGTCTGATGCACAGAGAAACAAGTCAGTTTCTCAAGGGGAATGGAAGGCATCCGGAGAATTTAAGGGTGTAGCTGGTTTTCACATCTCAGCTCTATATTCTCCTTGGGTCACTATTTTCGACGCTGTAGATGAGTTCTTAAAGGCCAAGCGAGACCCAATGCGACTGAAAACTTGGGTCAACACCTTTCTCGGTGAGACCTGGGAGGAGCAGGGTGACAGGATTGACGAATTTGACCTGATGGATCGCTGTGAGGACTGGGGCGATGAATTGCCGGAAGATGTCTTGCTGATGACTGCTGGCATTGACGTTCAGGATGATCGCTTGGAGATCGAGGTCGTTGGCTGGGGCCGAGGCGAAGAAAGCTGGTCAATTTCGTATGATACGCTTTATGGCGACCCCTCGACCTCGGAATTGTGGATCAGGCTAGACAGCTTGCTGCAAAAGACGTTCACGCATCCTCTGCATGGTGAGATGGTTATACGCTCTTCCTGCATTGACTCCGGCGGTCATTACACGCAGCAGGTTTACAATTATGCGCGCCAAAGGTCAGGCCGCAGGGTATTTGCGATCAAGGGTGTCGGCGGTGAGGGAAAGCCTATCATTGGCCGACCAACCAAGAACAACATCGGAAAGATAAACCTTTTCCCTGTTGGTACTGACACTGCCAAGGAATTAGTGTATGCTCGCCTGAAGATGACGGATGAGGGTGACGGCTACTGCCACTTTCCAGAGGGTCGTAATGCGGAATATTTCCGTATGCTGACCGCTGAAAAGAAGGTCACGAAGTATTTTAAGGGTCGCCCAAAACGCGAATGGGTTAAGATTAGGCAAAGGAACGAAGCATTGGATTGCAGAGTTTACGCTACCGCCGCACTGGCCGTATTGAACCTGAATATTGAGGCAGTTTACAAGCAGGCACAAAATAGGGTATTATCCGAACAAACTCAACGTCCGTCTAGGGGTCCAGCAATGCCTAGACGCAGTTCCTTTGTGCATGGGTACAAATAATGGCTAATCTTTTTGACTCCGCTAATGCACCAGAGGGCGAACCTCTCGAAGTTGTTGTCGGTGACTTCCTGCAATGGAAGCGCAGCGATTTGGTCGCTGACTATCCTGCTGCGACACATACTGCTGAATATGTGGCCAGGGTTACTGGTGGCGGAAGCAGCGAGATCAAGTTGCTTGGGGTCGGCAGCGCAGATTACTATCTGTTCACGGTTGATAGTGATACATCGTCTGACTTTGACCCTGGCTTTTATCACTGGCAGCTTGAGATTACTGAGACATCCAGCGGCAATCGCGTTGTTGTGCAGCGAGGTGAGTTCAACGCTATTGTTGACCTTGACGTAAACGGCACTGATCCTCGGACGCACTCGGAGATCATGCTGGACAAGATTGAAACTATACTTGAAGGCAAAGCTGACAGCGATGTTTCTAATTATAGCATTGCTGGTCGTTCTCTAACAAAGATGACTTTTGATGAGCTTATGGTCGCCCGCGACAGGTATCGTCAGGAGGTCTTGGCTTATCGTCGCAAGCTGAGAATAGAGGCCGGGAAAGCCAGCGGAACAACTGTAAAGGTTAGATTTAGCTAATGGGCATTTTGGACATCTTCAGTCGGTCTAAAAAGCCGAAAAGTCGCAGAAACTATGCAGCCGCCAGCAAAGGGCGGCTTTTCGCTGACTTCAATGCAAGTAATCGCAGTGCTGACAGTGAGATATACCCGGTCCTGCGTGATTTGCGCAATAGGTCGCGCGACTTGGAGCGTAATAACGAATACATGCGCAGATATTTGCAGTTGTTGCGCACGAATGTGGTCGGTGAGGGCGGCATTCGGCTTCAGATGAAGGCCCGCAATCCAGATGGCGGCATGGACATCGGCGGCAACAATATTGTTGAGTCAGCATGGACTGAGTTCTGTCGTTACGGTGGCCCTACTGTTGACGGCCAGATGTCTATGATTGACTTGCTGAACCATGTCATCACTGGCGTTGCGCGTGATGGCGAAGTGTTCTTGATGAAGGTTCGCGCGAACTATTTGCGTCAGGGGTATGCTTTGCAGCTCATCGAGCCTGACATGATTGACGAAGACCACAATGAGCGTGTTAAGGGTGGCAATCCTATCCGCATGGGTATCGAGATTGACGAGTCCACCCGACGCCCAGTTGCCTACCATGTTTTGACAGCTCACCCTGGTGATTACGATTACACTACACTGGCAAATGGCAAGAAGCGCACTCGCATCCCTGCTGACCGCATGATGCACATCTATCGTCCAGATCGTGCGGATCAGACGCGCGGAGTTCCTTGGTCAGTTTCCGCTATAGCCTCCCTGAAGATGTTACATGGCTATCGTGAGGCTGAATTGGTCGCTGCCCGCGTTGGCGCGGCCAAGATGGGTTTCTTTACGTCTCCAGCGGGCGATGGCTTTACTGCTGACGATTACGAAGACAACGTAACTCCGATCTATGACGCAGAGGCTGGAACCTTCCACCAGCTTCCTGCTGGCGTTGATTTCACGGCTTTTGATCCGAGTCATCCTAATTCAGCATTTGCTGACTTTGAGAAGGCTGTCTTGCGTGGGATCGCAGGCGGCTTGGGCGTAAGCTATACCTCACTGGCCAATGACTTGGAGGGTACGTCGTATTCCTCTATCCGCCAGGGTGCGCTTGAGGAGCGTGATTTTTATCGCACTTTGCATCGGTTTATGATTGACCACTTCATTGACCCATTGTTCCGTGAGTGGCTTGAGCATGTAATGGGCTTCGGCGTTATTCCAATCTCCGGCACAAACAAGATCGCCAAGTTTAGCGCGGGCATCTCTTGGCGGGCGCGAGGCTTCCAGTGGGTTGATCCGCTGAAGGAAATCAATGCTGCTGTTGTCGGTTTGCAGAATGGCATCTTGAGCCATACTGACATTGCGGCCAACTATGGCCGAGATGCAGAGGAAACATTCTCTCAGATCAGCCGTGACAAAGAAATGGCAGCAGCCTACAACTTATCAATGGCTTACGAGCCATTTGGCGATAAGCAGCCAGTCCCTGCGGAGGTTGATGTCAATGACGAACAAGCCTAACAGCGGGATGATCTCTGAGGCCAAGAAGGGCTTAGACTGGCGCAGTGAGTACGGTCGCGGTGGTACTGAAGTCGGCATAGCCCGTGCGCGTGACATCTCAAATGGTAAGAACTTGTCTGATGATACAGTCAAGCGAATGTATTCTTTTTTCAGCCGACATGAGGTTGATAAGAAGGCCGAGGGGTTCCGTCCTGGCGAGGATGGCTATCCATCAAACGGGCGTATCGCCTGGGCGCTCTGGGGCGGCGATGCTGGCTTCAGTTGGTCGCGCAAATTAGCTGCTAAAATGGAAGAGGAACGCTCTATGGAAAATGTCGGAAATTCTGATATACTGCCCGAGAACACCGAGGGTGAAGTTATGAGTGAAGTTCGTGATGCGGAAATTGAAGTTGTTGCTGATGAAGTAACAAATGAGGTCCGCGAAGAAGAGGTCGAGGTTGCTTCAGAGGAAGCAGTTGATGGAGCAGAGGAAACTCGGTTGGCTCCTGAGAAGCTGATCTCTCGCGCTGTATCCGCAGACAAGAAGGTCATCGACGTAGATGATCGTCGTGTCCAAATTGCTGTATCCTCTGAGGAGCCAGTTGAGCGTGGATACGGTAATGAAGTTTTAGATCACTCTGAGCGCAGCATTGACCTGTCGTTCCTAAATAGTGGTCGTGCGCCTTTGCTGTTGGATCATGATCCACGCCAGCAAATTGGCGTTGTGGAATCAGTCACATTGGATGGCTCGGCGCGTAGATTGCGTGCGACGGTTCGTTTTGGAAAGAATGGACTCGCCAAAGATGTGTTTGATGATGTTACTGACGGCATTCGCAGCAACATCTCAGTTGGCTATCAAGTCAACAAATTGGAACAAGATGGCAAGGGTAGCTACCGTGCTGTCGATTGGCTTCCAATGGAAGTTTCTGTTGTATCTATCCCCGCTGACAGGACAGTCGGCGTTGGCCGGAGCGCAGATGACGACCTTCAACACCGTACAACTAACTCAACCCCTCAAAAGGAGGCTACTATGTCTGATATTGACATTGAAGCGGTGAAGGCCGAAGCTGTTCGCGCCGCCGCAAAAGACCATGCCGAAATCTATGCTCTTGGTGGTAAGCACCAGCAGCGTGATATGGCTGAAAAAGCAGTCGCAGAAGGCCGTACATTGGCCGAGTTCCGTGGCGAGCTTTTGAACGTAATCGGCAACAAGCCGCTGGACAACACTGAAATCGGTCTTGCACCGAAAGAAGTTCGCCAGTTCTCTTTGCTGAAAGCGATCCGCGCTCACGCCAACCCAACTGATCGTGCTGCACAGCAAGCTGCCGCTTTCGAACTTGAGGCATCTGCCGCAGCTTCTGAAGCCTATGGCCGCGAAGCTCAAGGCATCATGATCCCGAATGAAGTTCTTCGTTCATGGGCTGTTCGTGACCTGAACACCACAGATGACGCTGCTGTAATCGCAGACGACTTCCGTGGAGGTTCTTTCATCGACGTTCTGCGCAACCAATCTTCGGTTATGCAGGCTGGCGCTACAATGTTGTCTGGTTTGTCCGGCAATGTGAAAATCCCAAAGAAAACTGCCGCATCGGCTGCTTCTTGGATTTCCACTGAAGGTGGCGCTGCTTCTGAGAGCGAGCCAACTTTGGGCCAAATTACAATGGCCCCAAAGACACTCGGCGCGTTCACAGATATAACACGTTTAATGATGATGCAGTCCAGCCTTGACATTGAAGCTCTTGTTCGCAACGACTTGTCCACAGCGATTGCTCTTGCAATTGATCTGGGCGCGTTGGCAGGTTCAGGTTCCTCTGGTCAGCCTACAGGCGTAAAGAACACATCGGGCATCAATGCTCCTACTAACTTTGCTGCTGCAAACCCAACCTTCGCAGAAGTTGTTGCGATGGAAACTGCTGTTGCAGAAGACAATGCTTTGTCTGGCAACTTGGCCTACATCGCCCCAGCAGGCATGTACGGCGCTCTGAAAACAACTGCAAAAGACGCTGGTTCAGGCCAGTTCGTAGTTGGCCCAGACGGCAACATGAATGGTTACAACACCATCGTGTCCAACCAAGTCACAGCAGGCGATCTGTACTTCGGCAACTTTGCTGACTTGCTGATCGGCATGTACGGCGGTTTGGACATTGTTGTTGATCCATACACCAGCAGCACAAGCGGCACTGTACGCATCGTTGCACTGCAAACCTGCGATGTGGCTGTACGTCACGCTGTATCGTTTGCCTTTAACAACGACGGCGCATAATATAACTGGTGGGGGCTTCGGTCCCCACCAACCCTACTAGGAGTTTTATATGCCATATCTTGTTTTGAAGTCCTGCGTCATTGACAACTCTCGTTGCAATGCAGGTGATATTTTGAATTTATCCGATGAGAATGCTCGCTCCCTTACCGCCATGGGTCGCGTTGAGTACGTTGATGCTCCGCAGCCTGCGAAGGAAGCTGAAGACCGTTCAGTTGCTCTGCCAAAGAGCAAAACCACAAAGACTGTTACTCGGAAGGCCAAGAAATGAAGATAACTCTTCTCAAGAAAGCAAGCTGGGGCGGCAAGAGCTACAAGAGTGGCAGCAGCCATGATGTTGATGATAAGGTTGCAGGTAAGCTGATCTCTCGCGGATACGCAGAAGTTTATACTCCATCAGAGGAAGTTGAAGATGGCCCTGCCACTGGCGAGTGATCTCGCAACAATACTATCGGTTGATGAGTTTGCTATCCGCGCGCTTTATAAGCGCATGGGAGCTATGGGTGACACTTACATTAATATAATATTCGACAATGAGACTATCCCCGTGGATAACGGCGGATTTGTTCAGGTCCACCAAGAGCAGCCACAAGCCACTTGTAGAACATCTGACATCCCATACATCTCTGAGACTGACAGGATGGTTATCAATTCGGTTGAGTATGTTGTGCGTGCCTGGATCCACGATGGTACTGGCGTAACTGTAGTGCAATTGGAAAAATCATAATGTCTCATGTTCGCCAGCAAATCAGGGAAAGAATATCGACCCTGCTCAATAGCAATGTTGCTTTAGTTTCGTCTAGGGTTTACGGCAGTCGCGTTTACCCACTGACAGAGGCTAAATTACCTGCTATAACTGTTTATGCGGGCGCAGAGCAGTCCGGCCTGATGACTTTGGGTCGGAAAACGCTTATGAGAACGCTGACGGTCAATGTTGACGTTTATGCGTTAGCAACGGCTAATTTGGACAACGATCTTGACGCAATTTGCGTTCAGGTCGAAGAGGCCATTGCTGGGGATTACTCCCTGAATGGTCTTGCGAAGAACACAGTGCTTTCGGGTACTGAAATAGATTTTTCTGGCGAGGCCGAACAGCCTGTTGGTGTCGCCAGATTAAACTTCAGTGTCGAGTATTCTACCGACATTGATGATGTGGAAACGGCCAGATAGGAGATATACCATGGCTACGCACGCTGGTAGCGAAGGCACCGTAAAGGTCGGTTCCGACGCAATTGCAGAAATCCGTTCCTTCTCAATTGAGGAGACTGCGGACACACTTGAAGACACATCCATGGGCGATGGCGCTCGCACATATAAACCATCGCTGACCAGCTTCTCTGGTTCTATCGATGTTTTCTGGGATGAAAATGACACAGCAGGTCAGGGCGCATTGACAATCGGGGCAGAGGTTACGCTCAACCTTTACCCAGAGGGTGACACCGCTGGCGACACTTATTTGTCCGGCGCGGCCATCGTGACAGGCCGCTCTGTAAGCTCTTCTTTTGATGGGCTTGTAGAAATGTCAATTTCAGTGCAGGGTAGTGGTGCATTAACACAAACAACGGTGTAAAACATGACCCTAGCAAAACGTATCGCGGCGAAGCGAGCGGAACAACAGCGTGGTTTCTCAGACGTTGAAGAGTGGGGCGAGGCGGACAATCCGCTTCGCCTTTACTTCACACAAATCTCTGCAAGAGATATTGAGAAGGTCCAGCGCAAATATCCCAACTTTCTGGCTGAACCCAGCATGAGCGCAATGGTCGAGATGATTATTGTCAAATGTGAGGATGAGGCTGGCGAGAAAGCATTCACATTGGAAGACAAGGCCATCCTTTTGGGCGAGCCTGTAAATGTGATTGCAAAAGTGTTTGGTTCTATCTTTGATACTGATAGCCCAGAGGATCACTTAAAAAACTAAAGGGCGACCCATTTAGATGCAATCTCTTGGGATTGGCTCTCAGACTTGGCAAGACGATCTCAGAGATTGAGGAAATTAGTCTTTCGGAGTATAATGAATGGGTCGCATATTTTGCACTGATTGAGGAGCGCGATAAAAATGAGTGAAAAGATCAACATTATTATCGCTGCCCAGACCAATAGCGCGATCAAGGGTTTGGATCAGGTATCCAAGTCCACCCAGCGCGTTGGTCAATCAGTGCAGAATGCTCAATCTAAAATGGGCAGTTTTAATAAGAGTGTTACTGTTGGAAATACCAATATGCGTAAATTTTCCATGGGAGGCTTGCAGCAGGCTGGTTATCAAATCGGTGACTACGCGGTTCAGGTTGCCAACGGCACATCTAAGATGCAGGCGTTTGGGCAGCAGGCTCCGCAGTTCTTGCAAATATTTGGCCCGATTGGTGCGGTTGTCGGCGCGGCGGTTGCTATCTTTGCGGCATTTAGGGTTGCTATTGACAGGTCTGCTGCTGCCGCTAAAGAGGCCGCTGGAGATATGGGTACATTCTCTGATTCAATGGCCAAAGCTGAAACAACCACAAGTGACGCCGCCGCCGCGATAAGTGCTGCCGCAAGCTCGAATATTGAAAGTGCGCGCAAGAAGTTTTCTGATTTTGATGGAGACTTGAAGGGATACCTTGAGACAATGGCTCGCGTCCGCAGAGACCAGGCGTTGACAGCCGTCTCTCTTGCCGCAAATAAGTTCTTTGAAGAGCAGGGTGCGTTGGGCAAACTTCGCAATGAATATGCTGATTTTGTTAAAGAGCGTTCTAGTTATGCAGCAGCGGTTAAGGACAGTCAGTCTGACAGGGCTGAGACTATCAAATGGTATGAGAATGAAATTGGCTCTCTTAAAGCACTAGAAGAAGCTCAATCTAGATTGAAAATCATCGGTGCAGCCGCCCAGACTAGAAAGGAAATAAAATTACTTTCCGCTGAATTACTTGCTATTAAAACCAATTCTATCGAACCTTTTATGTCCGCCCTCTCCTTGCCCGAGGGTACTATTCAGAACCTTCTGATATTTGAGAATGCTATTAAAGCAGCGTTTGATGGCGGAAATCTTGATGGCGCTGTAAAGGTTCTGGGCCAAATGAGGACCACAGTTGATGCGCTTCCTGATCCAATAAAGGAAAAACTACTCCCTGCCTTACTGGAGATGGAGGGGTTTGCTCGAAGGGCTGGTGCGGAGCTTTCTACTTCGCTTGATGATTCGTCTGATGCGATTGATGACGCGGCTAAGTCATCTGCTAATCTTGTAGTGAAGCTCTCTAGGGCAACCCAGGAAGCGATAAGGATGTCAGAGGCCCTTGCTAATGCTCCATTCGGCATACAAACGATGGAGGACCAGACTGAAGTCATCCGAGCCGAGTTGAGGGCTATCAATTCTGGCTACGGCGAAATTGCGGCATCTGCTGCTGCATTCAGGAAGCGGAGGGAGCAAGAACTTGGTCTAGCAGACGCAGGTCACGCTATGGAAGAGGCGTACATTAACGCGCAAATCGACAGAGATGTAAAAGCATTTGAAGCTAGAGCTAAGGCGAACTCGGAGCTTGCCAAGGCACGAGGTATATTTGATAGCGCCAGTGAGGGCGGAAAAAAACTAGCAAATACAATTGATTCTAAGATTTCACCAGCCATGACTAGGCTTGATAAAATAGCTGAATCAGTCGGGCAATCATTTGAGAATGCCATGATGAGTGCTGTTGATGGCACTTCTTCAGTCAAGAGCGCCTTCAGGTCAATGGCGAGTGAGATCATCAAAGATCTTTATCGAGTGTTTGTTGTAAAGCAGATCACGGGATTCATTTCAGGCTTCATTAGCGACCCTGCTATGTTTCGTGGTATGGGTGGCACGGGCAGCATCGGAAGTGTCCGCCCAATGGCGCGGCCTGCTAGCCTGGATGGCGGCGGCTACACAGGCAACGGCGCCCGCGCTGGTGGTCTTGATGGCAAGGGCGGCTTTATGGCCATGATGCATCCCCGTGAGACAGTAGTTGACCACACCAAGGGTCAGGGCGGCGGCCAGGTTATCGTAAACCAAACCATCAACGTCTCAACAGGCGTACAACAAACTGTACGGGCTGAAATCCGACAAATGATGCCACAGATTGCACAGAGTGCTAAGGCTGCTGTTGTGGACAGTAAACGTCGAGGCGGTAACTATGGAAGGGCAATGGCGTAATGGCTATCTCATACCCACTCTCACTGCCTACAAACGTAGGTATGGCTAGTATTGAACTAAGGGCTAAGAACACTGTAGCGGTGTCTATGTCCCCGTTCACATACAAGCAACAGACACATTCCTACGATGGTCAGATGTGGGAAGCTGATGTAACCTTGCCGCCCATGAACCGTGATGATGCTGAATCTTGGGTGTCGTTGCTTATGTCCCTCAAGGGCCGTGCTGGTACGTTCTTGCTCTACGACCCATCCGCTAGGTCCGTTAGAGGTACTGCTAACGCTATCAACGTCACTGGTTCTGCTGGCGACGATAGCCTTACTGTGAACAGTTCTAACGGCACACTTAAAGCTGGAGACTATATTCAGCTGGGGGCTGCTATTGATGCGACACTACACAAGGTATTAGTTGACTACAGTGGGTCTGGTGACTTAGAGGTGTGGCCTAAATTGCGTAAGGCTCGTACTGATGTAGACGCTGTGTTAGTTGACGCATCTGGCTTGTTCCGTCTTGCCTCTAACGAGACAGCTTGGTCTGTTGACAACGCAAGTTTCTTTGGCATCTCTTTCGGGGCTACGGAGGTTGTAGGATGAGCCGTACAATAGACAGTGGACTACTAACTGCCCTGACTGGTAACTTAGTCAACCCATACTATGCTGTAGAGTTGATGTTCGACACTAGGACTATTACGGGTGCAGATGGAAACCCTATAGATGTGGGGCCATTGCGATTGTGGACAGGTCTGGGTAACCGAACTATCGGTGGGGAGACTTACACAGGAACAGGCGCTTTGCTCAACATAGCAGCCGCTGAAGAAGTCGGAGACCTATCTGCTAAGGGTATGGTGCTAACCTTGACTGGTCTTGACAGTTCTATCATCTCAATAGCCCTACAGGAACCCTACCAGAGGCGTATAGCTAAAGTCTACTTAGGTGAACAAAGTGTCACCCCAGTAGTAGAAATCTTTAGTGGCTTCATGGACACCATGCAAATCTCAGACGAACCCGAAACTGCTACTGTCGTGCTTACTATCGAAAGTAAGCTGGTCGAACTGGAGCGTTCCCGAAATTGGAGATACACAGATGAGAGCCACAAAGCCCGATACAGTGGAGACAGCTTCCTTTCCTTTGTGCAAGACATACAGGATCAACAAGTAGCATGGGGAAGATCAGCAGGTTAAACGAATACCTTAGTGAAGTGTGTGATGTCCCCTTTGAGTGGGGTGTGCATGACTGCTTCACTTTCACCAATGGCGCTTGGAAAGCTATGTACGGACAAGGGTGGGCTGAAGATTGGTTAGGTAAATACATGATCGAAGGTAAGCCCATGAGAAGAGATGAGCTAAGAAAGACATTTAGGTTTGGCGGTATTGACGCAGCCCTTAGATCAAGGCTCACACCTTACGACAGACCAGTTCTAGGCTCCCTAGTTACCACTGAGAGAAGTCAGAGGTGGATGATTGGAGTTGCTATGGGCATATCTCTAGGTTCACGTTGTGTGTTCCTTAGTAAGGGTGGCCTAATCAAATTAAACGCAGAAGACGTACAAAGTTCTTGGGGGCCAAATGTCAAGATATAAATTAGGCAGCTACACAGTAACGCACTGGAACTCTTGGGACAGAGTAGCTCGTGAACCAGCTACTATTGGGTCTTGGCTCCTTAGTTATGCGGGTGCTACTGGTGCCACTATTGCAGCTACCGCGTATGGGTCTTATATTGTAGGCTATATTGCCACTACACTTGTTACCTCGGCCCTCCTGTCTGCGCTTGCGCCCAAGCCTGACTTCGGTTCTCTCGGAAGTGGTGGACTTCTGGTTAACGGTAAAGGTGCTACAGAACCTGCACAGGTTGTATATGGTCAAGTCCGTAAGGGTGGCACAGTAACTTTCGTTGATTCCACTGGGGACAGCAACAAGATACTACACCAGATCATCGTACTGGCTGCGCATGAAGTAGAAGAGATTGGTGACATCTACCTAAACGATGAAGTCGTTACTATGTCTAACGAGGATGTTACTTCTGCACCCTTCAACGGCTTTGTAAAGATATACAAACACCTTGGCAACCAAACAAGTATAAACGATGCCTTTGCTAACAGCACAAGCACACTTGCCAGCACTATCATCTCAGAGACATCTGCTGACAACGATTTTGTTGGCAAGGGTTTAGCTTACTTGTATTGTCGTTTTACATACGACCAAGATGCCTTTGTAAACGGTCTACCAGTTGTGACAGCTGTTATTAAGGGTAAGAAGGTTACTAAGACTGTATCTGGTGTCGATCAAACACCTGTGTACTCTAACAATGCCGCTTGGGTTATCAAGGACTACTTGACATCTAACTACGGTATGAACGACGATGACATCAACATCAACTACACTACCTTTGAGGCAGCTGCTGACGTTTGTGACCAGACTGACATCTTATCTGATGGTACTGAGCAATACACAATCAACGGTGTTGTAAACCTAAATCAACCTATACGAACTGTGCTTGAACAGATGATGACTTCATGTGGTGGTACTCTGTTCTGGGGTGCTGGTATGTGGAAGTTGCACGCTGGTGCGTTTATTCCACCAACCAAGACGTTCACGCTAGATGATCTTAGGTCTGGGGTATCCCTTGATACTAGGGTTTCCTCTAGGGATAACTTTAACAAGGTAACTGGTACGTTCATCGACAAAGATCAAGATTGGATTAGTGCTGACTACCCAGCTATTATCTCTTCTGAGTTCTTGAATGATGATGGCGGGGTAGAGACACCACTTGACCTAGCTCTCCCTTACACCACAAATAGCTTTGCTGCACAGAGATTAGCAAAACAAATGCTGTTCCGCAGTAGGGAGCAAATCTCTCTGTCTGCTGACTTCGGTTTGGAAGCGTTAGATGTTGAGGTTGGAGACTTTGTTAAGTTTCGTAACGAGCGTTACGGATGGGGTGCGGGTAGTGAAAAGACCTTTGAGGTTATAGGTTGGAGACTTAATCCTGACCCAGATAACTTAGACCTACGGGTTAACCTGCAACTGAGGGAAAGTAGTGTAGCTGCATTTGGGTTCTCAGTGGCGGATGAACGCGAGATCATATCTAACAACTCAACTTTGTTGAAGTACTACGAAGTGCCAACTATCGGCATCACAGTAAGCCAAGAGTACCGTGAGGTGAACGAGAACGTAGTTAACGTGTTGGTCGTGAATGTTACCAGTAACGCTATTGACCGGGTAGACTCAGTTATCCTTAAATACAAGAAGACTTCTGACGCTAACTTTAAGTCTGTTGGTCAAACCATTCTTGTTAATGAGGGCAACAATGCTGGTCGGTTTGAGATCGTAGGTATTGACGCCCCTCAGATTAACCAAGGTGCCATTAACTATACAGTGTCGGTTACCCCGGTTAACGCTCTTGGGTTTAAGGGCGAGACAATAACTACAACCTATAACCTTACTGCGGATACAACACCACCATCCGCCCCTGCATCCCTAACCCATTTACTATCGGGGGGTACAATCTTCTTTAGCTGGACAGCGGTTAGTGACTTGGACCTGTCGCACTATAAAGTGTACTACTCAGCTAATGGGTCTGCCAACTTTAGTGATCCAACAGTGTCAGAAAAGATAAGCAAGATCGCAAGACCTGCTACTTCTATTAGCTACCCTGCACTCTCTGGTAAGTTCTTTATCACCTCTGTTGACAAAACAGGTAACGAAAGTGTTGCGGCGGCATCTACAACAGTTCTCAATTCTGAGTTACCCTCGCTTGGTCAGGATCAAACTGACACTGAGAACCCAGACTTTAGTGGTGCTAGGACTAACCTTACTGTCTCTGGCGGTAACTTGTTTATGTCGAGCTACGCTACAGCGGGTGCAACTGGTGTCTACGACTTTTACCATGATGGGGACTCTTACTTTGATGTGGGAACTTCCCGTACAGTCCGTATTTCCAGTTCAGTAACAGCCTCTCGTAAACATGCTGATGCTGTAGGTGGTGAAGTAAACTGGGATGATATCCCTAACAACTGGGACACTTGGCCCGGTAACTTCGATGACTGGACAAATGAGACTACAAACTTCGGGGACTTCTCTGTATCAACACAGGCGAGGGCTTCCGATACTGTAGCTGGACTAGCTGCTGAAACATTTGTAGACGCATCTGGTGAGCTAGTTGGTCAGTATGTAGAGTTCAGAGCAACACTTTTAAATAGCACTGCAAAAGTAACCCCGAACATAACAGCACTTAGTGCTACAGTGGAGTATTAAACATATGTCACAACATGACTTTACAATCGCCAACCAAACAGCCTTTGGCGCACGAGACAACATCAACAAGGCGCTACAGGCTCTTGCCTCTAATAACAGCCTTGGAACAGAACCCACTACTCCCTATGAGAAGATGTGGTGGTATGATACATCTAACAACATCCTTAAATCCTATAAGGGGTCTGGAACTTGGATCAATGTGGGACGCTTTAACCAAACAACCGACGAGTTTGAGATACTGGACAACACTAAGGTGGTCACAACCTCTGGTTCTCAAGCTGGCCTTCTGGGGGATCAAACAACACTTACTTGGGAGACTGGTACAGGTGATACTGAAAGTCTTGTGTCTCCAGCTAAGGTTAAGGCTGCAATAGAAGAGAACAGTATAACTCAAACTTCTGGGTCGGCTCCCTACTATGGTTGTCGAGCTTTTGTATTTATCGCAGATGGTAGCAACGCTTCTACTACATGGACTGGTCAAAACATTGCCTCTGTTGCTCGTACCGCCACAGGGGCTTACACGGTTACATTCACTACAGCCATGCCTGATGCTGACTATGCTGTTGCTGTTGGGCCAAGCAATCAAAGCAATCCAAACGTCGGCTACGGTATGGCTATTGGTTTTACAGCAAAGAGCGCAAGTTCTTTTTCAGTAAGGACACGGCGTTCAACCGACCATGATATTTTTGACTGCGACCAAATGTCGTTCTCTGTTTTTACATAAGGAGAAACTATGCCCTACAAGCTAGTACAACTGACCCCGCAAACCCAGTTTGGCCAATTCAGCCTTCCTGATTTACTACTGGAAGCCTTTGTGTTAAATTGCAGGGGCATATGCTAACATAACCTTCGGAGGCCGATCATGGCAACTTTTAATAAGGTGAACGATTTCGTTGCAAACGCCGTTCACAACATGGACTTAGAAAGCGATCAAATCGTTGTAGCTCTGTCCAACACTGCACCAGCTTCAGAGTCCAGTAACCCTGCCACAGATGGCAATGGTGTCCTGGCCAATGTCACACAGATCGCTTACACGAACTTGTCTTCACGCAATGTGACTACATCTTCGTCCACGCAGACTGGCGGCACATACAAGCTGGTACTGGCTGACATTACGTTGACATCTTCCGGCGGCTCAACAGGCCCGTTCCGCTATGTGTACATATACAATGACACAGTGGCTACTCCTGCTGACGCCCTGATCGGCTATTATGACTATGGTTCATCCTTGACCCTTAACGATGGCGACAGCTTGACTGTGGATTTCTCCGCCGCGAATGGTGTTCTGCAAATCGCATAAGGTGACTCAATATGGTGACGCTCGCAAACCGAGTTAAAGTTGAGACCTCGACAACAGGCACCGGGACAATAACTCTCGGTGCCGCAGTCGATGGTTATCAGGCATTTTCAGCTGGCGGCGTTTCCGATGGCGACACTGTTCGCTATACGATCGAGGACGGCTCTGATTGGGAGATTGGCTCAGGCACTTATTCCACTGGCACTCTCACACGGGTGCTGGATGAAAGCTCGACAGGCTCTCTGCTCAACCTCTCTGGCGATGCTGTTGTCTATGTGACAGCCGCAGGTGAGGACATTCAACAGCCCCCTTCTGAGGGTCCGTTTGTTGATGGCGACAAGACCAAGCTCGACGGCATTGAAGCCACGGCTGACGTAACTGACGCTGGCAATGTGAACCCGTTGGTTGATGCCCACCTGAATATCTCCTCTGCTACCACTGGTGAATACCTTAGCTGGACAGGCTCGGACTACGATTGGGTTGCTGTCTCTGGCTACACCGATGCTGACGTTGACACCCACCTTAACACTGGCACTGCTTCCTCTGGTGAGGTGCTGTCGTGGAACGGTAGCGACTATGATTGGGTTGCCGCTGGTGGTGGCACTGCCCTTGAGTTGTATGCTGAAAACCCGTCTAGCCCTACTGCTCCCTCTGCTACTGGCACGAATGCTGTGGCGATTGGCTCCAACACAGAAGCTACTGGCGACAGGTCAATGGCTCTTATTGATGGTGCTAACGCTGGGGGACTTAGAGGTTTTGCGGTTGGGTTCAATGCAACCACAACTGGTAATAACAGTGTCGCAATCGGCCCAAGTTCGGTTTCGTCTGGAAATCAATCCATAGCGATTGGGGGGCTAACGGATGCGACTGGCGATCAGGCACTAGCAATAGGTTACACGGCACAAGCTGTGACTGGAGCTAATGCAACGGCAATCTCCCGCTCCTATGCCTCAGGCGCAGACTCATTAGCAGCAGCTATCGCCAGCAACTCCTCAAGCTATGGCGCTACTGGTGCTAACTCGGTGGCTATTGGGTATCAGGCAAAGGCTACGGCAACAGGCGCTCAGGCGCTTGGCTATAGTGCAGTAGCTTCTGGCCTTTATGGCACCGCAATAGGTGGATCATCTGGTGCAACAGCGTCAGGCACAAATAGTTTTGCGGTCGGCACCTTTGCCTCGGCTTCTACAACATACGCTTGGGCTGTTGGCCCGTTCAGCATTGCAAGCGCCAACAGCAGTGTTGCGCTAGGTAACGCTGCCAAATCTGATATTATTGGTAAGTTTGCGTTTGCAAATGGCACACCAAACCAACAGGGTGGCTATTTCGTCCTTCGCTCCGATACGACAGACGCCACGCCAGAAGCCCTGACCACTAACAATTCTGCGGCGGGATCAGACGACCAAATCGTCCTCCCCAACAACTCAGCCTACGCCTTCCACGGCACCATCGTAGCCCGTCAGCAAGCCTCGGCAGGCACAGCAAGTGCAGCATGGAAGGTTGAGGGTTTGATCCGCAGGGAAGGTTCTGCTGGTACAACAGTGCTAGTCAACTCAGCAACAACTGTCCTAGACAACACACCGTCTTGGGCCTTGGCACTATCCGCTGACACAACAAACGGTGGTCTTAAAGTAGAGGCCACAGGTGCAGCATCAACTAACATCAGGTGGGTTGCTACGATCAACACATCTGAAGTAACTTACGCCTAAACAGGAGAATCCAAGTGGCTATTCAAAATAACATCGCAGAAGGTGCCTCCCAATATGGCATCGCTTTTAACAACGCATACTACCGCATCGTGACAGCGGCAATCAGTCGTCAACGTGGAACTGATCCAAAGTTCACAGTGATGATTGACTTGTCAGCATATGCGACAGCTACACCCGGTGACGACACTCGTGAGGTGGACTTCAAACGGTACAACGCAAACTTAGATGACGTTCAGGCTGCATCTGGTGACGCTTTCTTGGACAAGTGCTATTCTTGGGTAATGGCTCAGGACGACATGGCAGGGTCTACTGCCGTTTAAGGAGTAACCGATGCTTGGCTTTTCCCCATTAGCTGCTGCCCCCTTAGCGGATACTGGGGCTGTTGCGGAAGCAGCTTACGATTTGGTCGCTGATGCGGGGGCATTTGTTGCGACAGGTCAAGATGCAAATTTCGCTACTAGCGAAATCATCGGCACAGGTGTGTTTACTTGCACGGCTCAAGATGCTGGCCTATTTCTCACCAAGGTCGCTGATGCCGGATCGTTTTCAGCCACTGGGCAGGACGTTGGCTTTAGGTTTGACGCCAAGGTCATCGCGCAACAGGGTACGTTCCTGATCGCAGCACAGCAGGTTACAGACAGCACTCGCAAGGTTGCTGCGGTCGGCCAATTTGCGCTGGAGGGCCAGACAAGCGGCCTAAACTACCCGATGGTCGCAGGCGATGCGAGCTTTTCCATCACTGGCCAGGTCAGCGTGTTTGGCGTCACAATGCTGGCTGGCGCTGGCGCACTGGCGCTGGCCGGTCAGGCTGCAAACACAAACACAAGCATAGCTTCTGACAACGGATCGTTTGCGGTCACTGGTCAGGACGCTGGATTGCTCCCAGCTGTCATCTTTGATGTTGACCCTGGGATATTCACGCTAACAGGTCAGCAAAATGAGTTGACCCGCAACTCTGCCTTCGCCGTTGATGCTGGCGCATTTACGCTCACGTTTACTGACACTGATACCGCGACAAGCATCAAAGCTGACACAGGCTATTTTGCGCTGACAGGGCAGGATGCAGTTCTAAATGTTGGCGAAACGCTCGATGCTGATGCTGGCGTATTTGCTGTCACTGGCCAGGACATCAACTTTGATGTCAGCGACAACTTTGTAGCAGAGGCTGGCATCTTCAGTTTAAACACAGAGACCGTTGCGCTGAAGGCTCGCTTCCACATTTACCCTGACGCTGGTAGCTTTGCGCTACAGGGGCAAGACGCTGACTTCATTGAGTCTGAGGTTATCGTTGCCGAAACTGGCAACTTTGCGCTGACAGCAGGTGAAGCACAGTTAATACCAGTGCTGACCCTGCCTGCCGCAACTGGCACCTTTGCTCTGGCTGGTCAGAACATTGGCATCGGCCAATTCTTCAGGATTGATGGCGTTGGCGTATTTACGCTTGATGGCCAAGATGTCGGTATCAACTCTGGGCGAGCCAGACGTTTTGAATATGCCAACAAAAATACTAAAGCCGTGCTGTCGCAAGCCAACGCAAATAGTGTTATAGTCACTGCAAGTAAAAACGAGGCTGCTTAAAATGAGCTTTAAGATCAAAGAAAACGACACAACGCCTTCATTACGAGCGTCTTTGCTTAATGGCAGCGGAGACCCGGTTGACCTGATTGGAACAACCGTTCGCTTTTATATGCGTCTGATGGGGAGTAACTCAACGACCATTGACGCATCGGCTTCAGTTATCAGCGAAGAGAATGGCATAGTTCAATATGATTGGGTCGCTGGGGACACAGCAGATGTTGGATCCTATCAGGCCGAATTTGAGGTGACTTACTCCGATGGCAACATCGAAACCTTTCCCAACGCAAACTACATTGGCGTCGAGATAATCGACGACATTTCATAGGGGTTTACTAAAATGCGAGACGAAACTCCTTGGCATCTCAACAAGTCAATACCGTTGAGCTTCATACTGGCTATCATCGGTCAAACCTTGGCGTTGGTTTGGTTTGTTTCGTCCCTAAATAGTGCAATTGATAGCAACACGCGGGACTTGATGCGGCACGATGCAAGATTAAACGCGCTGGAGAAAATTGTGCAGTCTCAGGCCGTCACTATGGGCCGTATAGACGAAAACATTAAATCCATCCGGCAGATGATGGAAACCAGCAGACGTCAATAGAATGCTTTGCGCTCTGGTCTTTGTGGGTTTCGGACACGCTTGGATACAGGGCGTAGGAAATGTTCTGGTGAAGTCGTGCTACTATAACTGTGGCAGCGAGAAGATAACAAAGGCGCAGTGGTATGATCGCAAGTATAGCGTGCCGCCGCATTACGTCTGCCCGGTGAGGTTTGCTGAAGCATGATTGATCCAATTTCCGCACTTTCCATCGCAGCCTCTGCTGTATCCAGCGCCAAGACCCTGCTGGCTGCTGGCCGAGATGCGTCAGGCGCATTAAGCAAGTTTGCTGGTGCAGTGAGTGACGTGAATTACGCCGCTGAGAAGGCCAAGAATCCCAGCATCTTTGCATCATTGACTGGCTCTGCCGAGCAGGAAGCTATCAACGCTTTTTCTGCGCAAAAACGTATTCAGGCTATGCGTAAGGAAATTGAAACGATCATTCAGTTCCAATACGGCCCTACTGGCTTAAAAGAATATAAGGACACTCTTCGCAGGGTTCGTGAGCAACGCAAAAAAACCGAGTACCGAAAAGCCGAGATTAAAGAGGCTATAATAATGTGGGTTGTTGGCGGCGTCATCGTAATGGCTGGGGTCACTGGTTTGGCGGCTACCCTGTGGCTAATCGGTAGGCAACAAGGCAAATGGTAATGGCACACACGATACTTGATAATTGGAAGGTTCTGCCGCGCTTGATGATGTTCGTCACAACAGTTATGTATATACGCTGTTTAGAATGGGCAATGGGTCAGCCAGACTTGTCAGTAAGCCAGGCAGGACTCATCTCAGTGGTCACTGGTACTTTCACGGCAGCCTTTTCCATCTGGATGGGTAAGGAGTCCAAAACCACTGTAACTCCCACCAAGATCGTGCATGAAGAGAGGTATGACAGATGAGTTTTCTCAGCGATCTAATAGCGCCAGCCACCGAGCTGGCAGGCAAGTTTATCCAAGACAAAGATCAAGCGGCACGGCTGGCGCATGAGTTAAGCACGATGGCCGACAAGCACACGCAGGAAGCCCTCTTGGCGCAGATCGAGGTCAACAAGGCTGAAGCGGCCAGCGGATCAGTGTTTAAGGGTGGTTGGCGTCCGTTTATCGGATGGGTTTGCGGCGCTGCGTTTGCATACCACTTTGTCTTACAGCCATTCATCGTCTTCGGCGTCACCGTTGCTGGCGTTGATATACCGGAGCTGCCTACATTTGACATGAGCAGCTTGATGACAGTTATGATGGGGATGCTCGGACTAGGCGGTCTTCGCAGTTACGAAAAGAAACAGGGGCTAACGAAATGACTTACAAATTATCACAACGCAGTTTGGACCGCATGGAGGGCGTCGATGAGAGATTGGTGGGAGTGGTTAAACATGCAATCACGGCAACCAAGACCGACTTCGGCGTTATCCAAGGGCTTCGCACGATTGAGATGCAGAAGGCTCTGGTCGCCAAGGGCGCGTCACAGACAATGAAATCCAAGCACCTCGATGGCCTTGCCGTTGACTTGATGGCCTACATTGGTGGACGCGGCTCATGGGAACTGAACCTATATGATGACCTGGCCGACGCAATGGCCGAGGGTGCCAACGCTGTAGGCTGCAAAGTGCGCTGGGGTGCTGCATGGCACATCGACAGCATTGGCCAGTATAAAGGCACAATGGAAGAGGCCATGAACGAATACATTGATTTGCGTCGGTCACAAGGGCGCCGGCCCTTCATTGACGGACCGCACTTCGAATTGATGATTTAGCTTAGTCAGGTTAGCTAAGTGGCCAGGCAAGATCAGAAGGCCAGTGCATCGGTGGGTAGGGCCGGAGAGCATTTAGCTCTCGCCTACTTGTCGCTCGCTGGTTACTCTTGCACGCTCTGCCAGATCAAAGACCACGATGCGTATATACAAACGGATACACAGACGCTTACCTTGCAGGTGAAGACGGCCAGCAAGACGCATAAGACCAGCAATAGATACGCATTTCACACTCCCAAGAAGAACGTAGGCGTGTCAGACGTGTTTGCGTTTGTGGCAATTGATTTAGGCGCCGTGGTCTTCCGCCGGGGTGATGAGCTGACCTCCGTTACGACATACATTTCGCCAAAGGAATTTATGGATGAAGAGCAGTCAATGCAAAAAACATTCGACAGCTTCAAATAATCGCTTGTGACCGGGCGCGGCTTTGATTACAAAGTTCGAGTGGGTGGCTATCATCACAAGTAAAATCGACTTACCACGGGAATGGTGGTTGTTTAGCCTAGTGTGACGTTGCTACAAATGTGCCAACATCTACTTCAACGGCCACCCACACGATTACTAGAATATAATACCCACCAGCGCCATCAAGCCAGCGCCGCTAATGAAGCCAATGGCGCACCCAAGTGCGCCTGCAATGTGCAATTTGCGCTCCAGTTCTTCGTCAGTCATTATACATCCTCCTCAAACTTATTCGACAGCGGTTTGATCGGCTGCTTGCTGAACACCCAGCGCCATTGCGGCTTAGTGTAGCCAGGAACCTTAACAAAGTCGCGCACTCGATACAGCTTGCCAGCGTCCGCCATGTTGTTGAGATAGCTTGAGGTGCGCGCAATGCTGTCACCAAGCATACCAGCGCCCTCAGAGGCCGTAATGCGCTGGTCATAACGCAACATGCGGAAAAGATGCTCACCCTGCTCTATGCCGTGCTGGCGGCGTCTCTCGGCCAGCTCAACGGCGCTGGGGTGCATGGTTGACTTGCGAACCTGCATAGACGGCAATGGATCGCGATTGCCCAGCTTGTGCTGCAACTTCTCAAACTCAAGCAGGCAATGACCGTAAGTTATCTCATAGCGTTCATGCTTATCAATCACGCCCTCCAGGCTGGCCTTCAATCTGGCTTCGGCAGATCGCTGATCGCGGACCTTAGCTTCTCTAGCAGCGCGCTTTGCTCTTGCAGCCTCTGCTGCAACGCTGGCCTCATCGCTGTCTTCGGTTCCGACAGCAGGATCGAGTTCACTCTTTCCAGC
>Ga0209602_1000912_pt1 | contig 27417 bp, 22 predicted proteins | sample COGITO_mtgs_1205_3_FD_184810 | JGI IMG/M metagenome (GOLD analysis project Ga0209602, IMG submission 184810) | Pelagic marine microbial communities from North Sea - COGITO_mtgs_120524 (SPAdes) (version 2) | ecosystem: Environmental > Aquatic > Marine > Epipelagic ...
CCCGACCAATTTGCAATCCATCAAAGAGCACATCTCCCAGCTGCTTGGGAGAGCCCAAGTTGAAGGTTTGGCCGGCCAACTCGAAAACATCCGCTTCCAAGCGCGCCAAATCTTTGGTTAACTCTTCCGAATAGGCCTCCAGACCCGCTTGGTCTACTTTGACTCCTGCCAACTCCATGTCGGAAAGCACCGGAATTAAGGGGGCTTCCAATTGGCTGTACACCCGCTGCACATCACTCTGGTCGACAAGAGGCTGCAGGGCCTCGCGCAAACGCCAGGTGATGTCCGCGTCTTCGCCGGCGTATTCGGCCACGTGGGTCGGGTCGATGTCCCGCATCGTTTTTTGGTTCTTTCCCTTCGGGCCGATCAAAGACGTGATGGGAATGGGCGTGTAGCCGAGCAGCTTTTGAGCCAAATCATCCATGCCGTGGCGCTGATCGGGCTCGACCAAGTAGTGCATCAACATCGTGTCCACCATGGGGCCCTTCACGCGAATGCCATAGCGCAAGAGCACTTGGTAATCGTATTTAAAGTTGTGTGCCACTTTCTCAATGGCCGCGTCCTCCAGGGGTCCCCGCAAAGGTTCGAGCAAGGCCATGGCCTCGGAATGGTCCGCCGGAAGGGCCACGTAGTAGGCCGTATGCGCCTCGTAGGAAAAGGCGATGCCGACCAATTCCGCCTCTAGGGTGTCCAGCGAAGTGGTTTCGGTGTCAAAGCAAAACGCGGGCTGCTGGGCCAATTTGCGCGCAAAAAACTGCACCGCCACGGCGTTGTCCAGCAAGGTGTAGGTGTGATCTGTGGAGGCCGCATCACTTCCGGGGAGCGACTCCACGGTGGGTAGGGCCGCTCCAAAAAGGTCCATTTGGCCGTCGGTGGAAGGCGCCGCGGGAGCACCGGAAGCGGGAGCACTCGAGGCGGAAGCTCCGCTGCCCGCGACACTGGGTGCCGGAGTTGAGCTGGGTAACAAGCGGCGCTGAAGACTGCGGAATTCCAACTCATCCAACAGGCCTTTAAGCACCTCCGTGTCCGGCTCTTCGCGCACTAAGTCTGCTTCGTTGAGTTCGATGGGCACGTCCGTGAGGATGCGAGCGAGGACCTTGGACATACGGCCCTGGTCGGCAAATTCTCGAATCTTTTCGCCCAACTTTCCCTTTATTTCCTCGGCATGAGCCAAAATGCCCTCCATGGTGTCGTATTCGGCCAGCAGTTTGGCCGCCGTTTTTTCCCCGACGGAGGGAATGCCGGGGATGTTATCCACCGCATCGCCCATGAGGCCAAGCATGTCTATGACTTGATCCACCCGTTGAATCCCCCAGCGGTCGCAGACCTCTTGAACCCCGAGAACCTCCGCGGGATCACCCCCTCGGCCGGGCTTGAGGATTTTCACTTTTTCGGTGACCAGCTGGCCAAAGTCTTTGTCCGGGGTCATCATGTAGACCTCGTAGCCCGCCGTTTCCGCCTTGTGCGCCAAGGTTCCAATGACATCGTCCGCTTCAAATCCGGGAACACCCAGCGAGGGTATGCGCATGGCTTCGAGCAACTGATGAATGTAGGGGACTGCCACTTTGATGCCCTCGGGGGTCTCGTCCCGGTTGGCTTTATACGCTGGGAAGAGCTCCTCACGCACCTGGCTGCCGCCGATGTCAAACACGACTGCCATGTGGCTAGGGCGTTCCTTTTCGATCACATCGAGTAAGGCTAACATAAAGCCATAGACCGCCGATGTGTCGACCCCCTTGCTATTGACCCGGGGATTTCGAGCGAAGGCAAAATAGGCTCGAAAAATCAGGGCATAGGCATCGAGGAGATAGAGACGGGGCATGGACATGGGAAGGAGATTTCTTCAAAAATACGGCCCTTAAGGACTACTTTTGGGGGCTATGTCATCCTCTTTGGTCATCATTCCCACGTTCAACGAACGCGATAACATCCAAGCCATTTTGGAGGCGGTATTTGCATTGGAGCGGGAGTTTCACGTCTTGGTGATCGACGATGGTTCTCCCGATGGCACCGCGGATTTGGTCCGTTTGGCGCAATCGGACTATCCAAATCGCCTTTTTCTCGAGTGCCGCACAGGCAAATTAGGACTGGGAACGGCCTACATTCACGGATTTCAATGGGCCCTGGCCCGGGATTATGGCTACATCTTCGAGATGGACGCGGATTTTTCCCACGACCCCAAAGACCTGCCCCGCTTGCTGGACGCCTGTGCGCTCTACAAAGCGGACTTGGCCATCGGTTCGCGCTATTCCAACGGCGTGAACGTCGTGAATTGGCCGATGTCCCGCGTTCTATTGAGCTTTTTTGCATCCAAATATGTCCGCTTCATGACCGGCATGCCCATCCACGACACGACGGCCGGATTTAAATGCTACCGGCGCGAGGTTTTGGAGTCCATTGATTTTGAAAAAATACGCTTTGTGGGATACGCCTTCCAGATCGAAATGAAGTTTCGGACTTGGCAAAAAGGCTTTCATCTTGCCGAAGTCCCCGTCATCTTCACAGACCGGAAATTGGGCCAAAGTAAAATGTCTTCTGGGATTATTCGGGAGGCCGTCTTTGGGGTAATTTTGCTGAAGATTACGAGCATATTCCGCAAATGACTTCCATACCCCCACGCTATCTCATCAAGAACGCCCGGCTCATCAATGAAGGCCGAATCGAAGAAGGTGAAATCCTCCTTGAAAATGGGCGCATTAAGCGCATGGATCGCACCCTCACACCTAAAGATCTGCATGTCCAAGTTATCGACGCCGCTGGATGCTATGTTATTCCGGGCGTCATCGATTCACAGGTGCATTTCCGCGAGCCCGGACTGACGCACAAAGGGGACATCGCCAGTGAATCCCGCGCGGCGATTTCCGGAGGGATCACCAGCTATGTGGAACAGCCCAATACCGTTCCGCAAGCCACGACCGTCGAAGAGTTAGAAAAGAAATACAGCCGGGCCGCAGAGGTTTCTTGGGCCAACTACAGTTTTAACATGGGTGCCACCAACGACAACTTGGAGGAACTCAAGAAGATCTCCAAGCGGGATGTCGCCGGGATCAAAATCTTCATGGGCTCTTCCACGGGGAATATGCTGGTGGACAATCCCGAAACCTTGGAGCGCATTTTCCGGGAAGTGGACCACCAACTCATTGCGCACTGCGAGGACGAAGCCACGATTCAAGCCAATTTGGAGCGCTTCATTGCGGAAAAAGGACGCGAAAACCTCACCGCCGCCGACCACCCCTACATCCGTTCTGCCGAGGGCTGTTATGTTAGTTCCTCCGCCGCCATTGGGATGGCGCGCAAAACGGGAGCTCGCTTCCACCTCTACCACGTTTCGACGGCGATGGAGCTGGACCTCCTTGATGGAGACATTCCATTGAGCGAAAAGAAAATCACGGCCGAAGCCTGCGTCCACCACCTATGGTTCTCCGAAGAGGATTATGCGGAAAAAGGCAACCTCATCAAATGGAATCCGGCGGTCAAAACCAAAGCCGACCGCAATGCTTTGCGCGAAGCCCTACTCAACGGAAAAATTGACGTCGTCTCGACCGACCACGCCCCCCACACCTTGGAAGAAAAAATGCGGCCCTACGCCGATGCGCCATCGGGAGGCCCGCTGGTCCAAAATAGCTTGTCCGCCATGCTGGAACTGGCCCGCCGCAACGATATCGACTTTGCGCGCATTGTTCAGCTGATGTGCCACAACCAGGCTGACCTCTTTGGAATCGAGGAGCGCGGCTATTTGCGCGAAGGCTACCATGCAGATGTAGTCATTGTGGATCCTTCCCGCCCATGGAACGTGACTTCCGACAACATTCTCAGTAAATGTGGGTGGTCTCCCTTCGAAGGGCGCACCTTCGCGGCACGGGTGACCCACACCTTTGTCAATGGCCACTTAGTATACAAACAAGGAAAAATTCGAGGCGAGGCCGGCGGGCAGCGCTTGCTCTTCCAACGCCCATGAAGCCTGTCCTCCTCCTTTGCGCCCTGTTGAGCTTGACCGCGTGTTCATTCATGGGGTCAGAGGAAGCCGTCAACCCCATGGAGGCCCCAAAGGACTTACTCCCCGAAGAGGCCTTTGTGCGCTTGATGTATGAAATGAATTTGATTGAGGGCGCCCGAACGGGAAACACGCTTCTCGGAGACTCCCTTCCTTTAGGGCCATATTTCGAGACGCTCTACCGCGACTTTGACGTGACGGCCGAACAGGTACAGCGAAGCTTTGCCTACTACCATGGCGATCCCGAGTGCATGGCGCGCTACTACCAATGGATTATCGACAGCTTGCGGGCGGATGTCCAAATTCTCAGCACCCCGACCTCGGTCTCTGACGATGAGTGAGGCTTTCCCTTTCATCTCGCCCACCTTTGAGGAGGTGGCGCTTCGGCTCTTTCGATTTCAAGCGCAGCACAACCCTGTCTATGGGACATGGCTGCAACACCTAGGGGTCGATCTCGCGCGGCAAGAGGCCATTCAGTCCCTGCACGACATTCCCTTCTTGCCGATTGAAACGTTTAAAACGCATGCGGTCAAGACGGGGCAGTTCGATGCAGAGGTTATCTACACCTCTAGCGGCACCGCGGGCCAGGCGACGTCTAAGCACCACGTGGCCTCCACCGATGCCTATCTGCGCAACGCGCAAGCCTGCTTTGAGCATTTTTATGGCCCGGTCGATCAATACGCCTGGCTTTGTTTGCTTCCCAGCTACATGGAGCGCGAAGGATCCTCCCTTATCGCCATGGCCGAACACTTTGTGAAGCAGTCCCCCGCCGAGGAATCGGGCTTCTTCCTGAAGGGATTGGACGAGTTGCGCTACCGCCTGGAAACCCTGGAACTCAACGGCGTTCCCACCGTCATCCTGGGCGTGACCTTCGCCTTGCTCGACTGGGCGGAAAGCTTGGAAAAACCGCTGTCCCTGAAATCTACCCTCATCATGGAAACAGGCGGCATGAAGGGCCGACGCGTGGAGCCCGTGCGCGAAGCCGTGCACGCGCAGCTGCAGCAAGCATTCGGTGTGGACCGCATCCACTCCGAATACGGCATGACCGAAGGGATGTCGCAAGCCTACAGCTTTGGCGAGGGACGCTTCATCCCCCCACCCCAAATGCGCGTCCTGCCCCGAAGTCCCGAGAACCCCCTCGAGTGGGCAGGCCTCGAGTCGCATGCCGCACTAAACATCGTCGATTTGGCCAACGCCGACTCCTGCGCCTTCTTGGCTACGGCGGATCTTGGCAAGGTCTTTGAAAATGGTTCTTTTGAAGTGCTAGGCCGTCTGGAAGGTTCCGACCTCCGCGGCTGCTCTTTGTTGACCGTTTAACCTCAAAGACCCGACTATGCGCGCATTGATTGCTACCTTGCTATTGCTTGGCGCAAGCCTTCAGGCTTCTGCCGACCACCACCCTCATCGCCCCTATGCTCATCGACGTCCCTATGGAAACGCATACAATGCACAGCCCCGTCCCTACTATCCGCAACCCGCGATCATTGTGGTGGATGGCCACCCTTATTCTTCTCGCGTCACCCTTGTCCGCCCAGTGGGTCAACGCATGGACCAACATTACCGTAGACAAAGAGCCCGCGTTCACGTTGTCCGACAGCACCGCCGTGCACGCCGTTCGTGCCGCTGACGGTGGCTACAACATTACGAAGCGCGTTTGGGTCGAAAAGGGCGCCGTAAGTGACGGCGAGATAGCCGCGGAAACCCCCTTGTACAACGCGAAAGGCCAAGCCATCGGCCAAACCCAAAAGGCCCTCCTCTTGGATGAGCCCGGCATCCCCTCGGACCGCCGTATGGCCAAGAAATACGTAACGGGCCTCATCCATGGCCATGTGCGCTCCTCCGCCTTTATCAGCAATTCCTGGCCCGAGCGCTCCCTGGTGGAATTCCTCACGGAAAAGCGAACCGGCCCCTTCTGGGACGCCTTTTCGGGCTACCTCCAGAACTTTGGATTTGAAGAGCTCAAGCCCCTTCCCGGTGAATTGGACGATGCGGGACTCAATGCCTGGGTGCTCCGCTATCAGGACGCCAAGAACCTAGACGAACAGCGCTTCCGGATCATTATTTTCACCCGCGGCGAAGTGGGCATTCAGTGCATCCTCACCGACGCCGAAGTGCTGGAAATTCCCAAACTCAAGCTGCACGAAGACAAGGTCTACGGCCAATTGCACCACCTGGCCAAGCCTACCACCGCGCAGTCCACGGGCTACGAATACGCGGCCTACGCCTGCATTCCGCTCGAAAGTGAGTAAGCAGCTCTTTATGGTGGCCGTGGTCGTGCCGGACTACGACGAAGCCATCGCCCACTACACGCAGGCATGGGGTTTTGAGCTCTTGGAAGACAGCGTCCGAACCCCGGAAAAACGCTGGGTCCGCGTCGCTCCCCCAGGAAGCCCCTGCGCCCTGCTTCTCGCCAAAGCCGCCACCCCCGCCCAAGAAGCCGCCATTGGGCAGCAGACCGGAGGGCGCGTCTTTCTCTTTATGTACTGTGAAGACCTCGACGCCGATGTGGCCCGCCTGGCAGCGCATGGCTGCTACCCGGAAACTCCAGTGCGCCATGAGGAGTTTGGGAAGGTCTGTGTCGTCGCCGACCGCTACGGCAACCGCTGGGATTTGATTCAGCCGCTCAGCTGAGCACGACCAACGCGTAGTTCTTCTTGCCCTTCTGAACGAGTAAGTACCCCCCGCCAATCACATCGTCCAAGGTGACCGTGTAGTCGCCCTCCACTTTATTTTTGTTCAGCGATACGCCGCCCGCCGCCAGGAGCTTTTTGGCCTCCCCGCGGGATGCAAACAGGGCCGTATCGGCACAGGCTACGTCCAAAATGGGCAGACCTGCCGCCAAGGCGTCTTTGGATACCGTCATTTGTGGAACGCCTTCAAATACATCCAAGAGCGTGCGCGCATCCAAGGCTTTGAGGTCCTTGGCAGTGGATTGGCCAAAGAGGATTTGGCTCGCTTGCAGGGCTTTTTCCAGCTCCTCTTCGGAGTGAACGCGCGCGGTAATGTCCGCCGCGAGGGCCTTTTGGATAATGCGTAGGTGCGGGGCCTGGGTGTGCTCGGCCTCCAGGGCCTCAATTTCTTCGCGGCTCTTGGTGGTGAAAATGCGGATGTAGTTTCCGGCATCTTCGTCCGCTGCATTGAGCCAAAACTGGTAGAATTGGTAGGGGCTGGTACGGTGGGGATCGAGCCACACGTTGCCGCCCTCCGTCTTGCCAAACTTGGTGCCGTCCGCCTTCTTGATCAGGGGCGTCGTAAGGGCAAAGGCCTCGCCGCCACCCATTCGGCGAATGAGTTCCGTACCGGTCGTGATATTGCCCCACTGGTCGCTACCCCCCATTTGCAAACGGATGCCTTCTTCCTTCCAGAGGTGGTAAAAGTCGTAGCCTTGGATGAGCTGGTAGCTGAATTCGGTATAGCTGATGCCGCTTTCTTGGCGACTCTTCACCGAATCCTTTGCCAGCATGTAGTTGACGGTGATGTGCTTGCCCACGTCCCGAATGAAGTCCAAAAAGCCGATGTTTTTGAACCAATCGTAGTTGTTGATAATTCTAGCTCCCTTGGGGCCGTCAAAGTCGAGGAACTTCATGAGCTGGGCCTTTTGGCCCGCCAGGTTCTTCTCCATCGTCTCCGCATCCAGCAATGGACGTTCGGCCGACTTGAAGGAGGGATCGCCCACCATGCCGGTCGCTCCGCCTACCAAAGCGTAGGGCTGGTGGCCCGCACGCTGGAAGTGCACGAGCATCATGACTTGCACCAAGTTGCCGACACCCAATGAATCGGCCGTGGGGTCAAAACCGATATAGGCCTTTTGAGGGCCGGAGGCTAAAAACTCTTCGGTGCCCGGCATGCTGTCGTGCAGCATTCGGCGCCAACGCAATTCTTCAACAAAGGAGGGACTCATACTACAAAGGTATAGCAGGGGCTCGAGGGAGGCCGTACCTTTAAAACATGATTGTCGTCACGGGTGCTTCGGGAATGCTGGGATCGCACATTGTACTTGCCGCGGCCTTGGCGCAGAAGCCCGTTTGCGGCCTGTATCGCAGCGCCTCGGCGTTGAATTCAGTCCAAATGAGTTGGGCCGCCCAAGGCCATGCCGAGGTCTTTGACCAGGTCATCTGGCGCCAAGTGGATTTGCTCGACGCCCTAGACACCGCTGAAGCCTTGGACGGGGCGACCCAAGTGGTCCACGCGGCGGCCATCGTCTCCTTTCGCAAGAAGGATGCGGCTTATATGCTTCGCGCCAATCCCCAAATGAGTGAAAACCTGTGGCTCGCCGCCTTGGATCAGGGGGTGCGCTTTGGCCTGCATATCAGCAGTATCGCAACACTGAGTGTGGACCTGAGGGAACCGGTCGTCACCGAAGCCAATGAAAGTAAGCGCGACACCTTGTCGGCCTATGGTAAATCCAAGCTAGATGCCGAACTGGTGGCATGGCGTTACCATGAGGAAGGTCTTCCCCTAGCTGTTTTCCATCCAAGCGTCATCTTGGGCCCACCCGCCTGGCCAGACGGGAGCTCCCTCTTCCCCAAAACGATTTCTCGCGGCTTGCCTCTCGTTTCTCCGGGAGCTACGGGCTGGGTAGATGTCCGCGACGTCGCAGAGTCCGCGCTCAAAGCCCTCGAACTACCCCCGGTAGGGGAGCGCTTCATCCTCAACGGGGCCAATGCCTCGTTCAAATCCGTCTTTAGTTTGCTGGCCGCCGGACTTGGGGTTGCCCCGCCAAAATATATCGCCAAGCCAGCCCTCCTTCAAGTCGCCTGGCGTCTGGAACGCGCTCGAGAATTCCTTTTTGGCGCGCGCCCCTTGCTCACCCAAGACAGTGTTCGCGCTGCGTGCCAGTCTATAGAATACAATGGCGAAAAAGCCCGCGCACAAGGCTATTCCACCCGGCCCATCGAGGAAACCACTTCTTGGGTCGCCCAAATGCACCATGCCCTCCACCCCTAATCTTCCCTGGACGTATTTTCCGCAATGGCTGGATGACGGCCGCGCCGAACATCTCATGCGCACGGGGTGGGAGGATTGGCCCTGGGAACAAGGTACCGTGAGCCTCTTTGGGCGCCTACATTTGGAGCCGCGGAGGAGTTTTTTTCAGGCGGACGTGGGCTGCGATTACCGCTATGCCGGTCGCACCCTCCGAGGTCAGGGTTGGCATCCCGATTTGGCCCAACTGCGTTCGGAAATTGAGACGGAACTCGGAACGCCCTTCAATTCCGTTCTCGTCAATGCCTACCGAAATGGGCGCGACTACATGGGCTATCACCAAGACAATGAACCGGAGCTTGGTCCCCATCCCCATGTGGCCAGCCTGAGTCTTGGGGCCTCGCGAGACTTTATTTTGCGATCCAAAGACGCCTCCAAAAAGCGCTTCACCCTGGCCTTGCACTCGGGCGACTTGCTTTGGATGCAGCCGCCTTGCCAGCATATGTTTGAGCATGCCTTGCCCATGCGCTTGCGCGTAGATTCGCCCCGAATCAACCTCACTTTTAGGCAGATAGTCCCCGTTTTACTTTGATAAGCCTGGTAATCGTTTGAAAGAACGATATTTACAGGTCCATGCCCTTGCTTCGAAATTATCCATACTTTCTGGCCCTTTTCGGTTTGACTCTTGCCTGTCAATCCCCGGAGGAGCCCTCGGTTGAGCCGGAGGGAAATCGATTTGAGTGGACTGATCCGTCCTTTGCCGTCGCATATCCGGGTCCCTACACGGACGTTGATAGTGCCCTCATTCAATTGGCTAGCCGAGCCATCGCTTCTCTCTCTGAAGGCCATCCGGATAATATCCCCTTTCCGCTGAGTGATAGTGTGAAAGTTAGTATGGTCAATTGGCCCATTTCTGTGCTAGATCCTCAAGAATTTCAAACCTTCTTTACAACATGGCATGGACAGTATGCCGGTGTTCGATATGAGGCATTCAATGTCCGGGCGGCCTACAACGAAGTATACCAAACCCACGTTTTTCTTTGTTTTGGTCGTTGGCAATTCCAATCGGAATCCGGAGATTTTGAAGATCGATATTCGACCATCCTCTTATCCACGGACAACTCCGGATCCTTAACCGCCGTGACGGAGTGGGCTATGTGCTGGCCCCAAAATTCACCTTTGATTTTTCAAGCAAACGCAGATCCATCTCATTTTCATTACTTCTGTGATTCCAAAATAGGGTCCATGGAAGCTGCAGTCCGGGCGGTTTCTAACGCTCAGGCACTCTTCGCTCAGGACACCCATCTTTTGAAGACTTACCTCGCTGACAGCGTGCAATTCACCTCCTCTTGCGGCCTGAATACCATGTGGTCTCGTGAGCAATTAGCCTCCAGTGTACAATCCAATGCACCCTTCATTGGCGTCGATCCCATATCCGTCATCCCTTTCTACCAAGATCGCCAGGAAAACCATGTGGTGCTGGTCTTCGATTTTGAGAGTTTTATTGAAGACGGGCGTCTCAAGCGGTATTCCTACCTCCGTATGTTTATCCTCGACCGCCAACTTAAAATCATCAACATTCTGATCCAGCGTCGTCTCGTCCCCAATGCGGTCAATTGGGATTGGCAGGACGCCCGGAGGAGCTGAGATTAGATGTGGGCCACCATGTCGTCGACCATGGCGTCCAGGCTGTAGCGCGGCGCCCAGCCCCAATCGGCACGTGCTTGGGTATCGTCCATGCGTTGGGGCCAGCTCGCAGCAATGGCTTGCCGAAAATCAGGCGCATAGGTCATGGCTAGGTTCGGGTAATGCCGGCGCATGGAATCTGCCAATTCCGACGGCGTAAAGTCCACCCCCGAAACATTGTAGCTGGTCCGCACTTTGACTGATTCCGTCGGCGCGTGCATCAGCATCAGCGTCGCGCGAATGGCGTCCTCCATATGCATCATGGGCAAACGGGTATCGGCAGCTAAAAAGCTCGTGTACGCATTCTCGCGACGGGCGGCATGAAAAATATCGATGGCATAGTCCGTGGTCCCACCACCCGGCAGAGTCTTCCAGGAGATTAATCCGGGGTAGCGCAAACTCCGCACGTCCACCCCGAATTTCTCGTGGTAATATTGGCACCAGAGCTCTCCCGCCAGTTTGGAGATGCCGTACACCGTGGTGGGGTCCATCGGGCTGTACTGCGGGGTGTCCAGCGCCGGGGTGTTGGGTCCAAATGCGGCAATGGAACTCGGCCAAAAAACACGCTTAAGCAGCCCCTCTTTGGCGAGGTTCAGTACATGAAAAAGGGTTGTCATATTGAGGTCCCAAGCTTTCTCGGGCATCTTTTCCCCCGTGGCGCTTAACATCGCGACCAGGTGGTAGACTTGGGTAATGTCGTGCTCGACCACCAGGGCACGCAAGGCTTCGCCATCCATCGCATTGAGGGCAAAGCATGGGGCTTCGAGCTTTTCCGGATGGAGATCCGTAGCCACCACGTTTTCATGGCCTAACTCGGCACGCAATGCGGCCACTAACTCGGTTCCAATCTGCCCAGCTGCGCCAAGCACCAATGCCTTCTCCATAGCGCAAATGTATCGACCAAGTCCCTGTCAAAAATCCATCGTGCGTCAGAACCTATGCGCATCCTAGTGACATGTCCGCAAGGAAGGGTGGGTAACTTACCTTTGTTCTATGCCTCCTAAGACGCCAAAACCCGTTCTGTACAACAAGTACGATCGCGATACGCTCGTAAAGCGTTTGGCGGAGGAGTCCTTTGCGCGCCGGACGGTTTCCTTCTACCGCTATGTGCACCTTGAAGACCCGCAAGCCGTTCGGGATCAACTCTTTCTGCAATGGGATGCCCGCCAATGCTTTGGCCGAATTTATGTGGCCACCGAAGGCATCAACGCGCAGATGAGCGTACCCGAGCACCATTGGGAGGCCTTTGTCCAAGAACTCTCTGCCTGGGAGGCCTTCCGGGATGTCCCCTTCAAGATCGCCGTGGAAGACGACGGCAAGTCCTTCTTTAAACTCACCGTCAAGGTTCGGGCCCAAATTGTCGCGGATGGTTTGACCATGGACGACTATGACGTCACCAACGTGGGCCGCCACTTGAATGCTGCCGAATGGAATGCCCTGATGGAGTCGGGGGAGGCTCTTGTCGTGGACATGCGTAACCACTACGAATCGGAAATTGGGCATTTTGAAGGCGCCCTTTTGCCTCAAGCCGAGACGTTCCGAGAAGAATTGCCCGAGGTTCTCCAAATGCTCGAGGGACACGAAGACAAGCCGGTACTCCTCTATTGCACGGGGGGAATTCGCTGCGAAAAGACCTCGGCCTACCTCAAGCATCATGGCTTTCAGAATGTCAACCAGTTGCACGGAGGCATCATCGACTATGCACGCCAAATCCAAGAGGCCCAGCTCCCCAATAGGTTTAAGGGCAAAAACTTTGTCTTTGACGAGCGCTTGGGAGAACATATTTCTGACGATGTGATTGCCCACTGCCACCAATGTGGGGAGCCTGCGGATATACATGTAAATTGTGCCAACAAAGCCTGCAATCTCTTGTTTATTCAATGTTCGGCCTGTCAAACGGTCCACGAAGGCACGTGTAGCCCCGAATGTCAAGCCATTATTCACCTACCGGAAGACGAACAAGCCAAAATCCGCAAAGAACACGCCGCCCAAACCCGGGCTAAGCGTTTTCACCGCGCCAAAACCTAACAGCTATGGCCTACTACCATCAACTCGGCTCCGTGCCTCCCAAGCGCCACACCATCCACGAAAAACCCGAGGGAGGGCTCTACTACGAACAGCTCTTCGGAACGGAAGGGTTCCACGGTGTGAGCTCTTTGCTCTACCATACCCATCGCCCGACCATGGTGAGTCACATTGGCGCGTCCCAGGACTTGCGCCCCACCGCGGCCGTGGAGCGGAACATCCATTCACGCATGCTGCAGGGATTTCAGGCCCTTCCCGCCGATGACTTTCTGGAAGCCCGTACCGCCGTGCTCTTTAACTCAGATGTCCAAATAGACGTCGCCGCCCCGCGCAAAGGGATTCAGGACTATTTCTACAAGAATGCCGACAGCGATGAACTCCTCTTCATTCACCAAGGAAGTGGGGTGATGCGGTCGATGTTTGGCGAGCTTCGCTTTGAGTATGCGGACTACATTGTGATTCCCCGTGGCACCATCTACCAACTGACGTTTGATGGGCCCGACAACCGAGTGCTCGTAGTCGAGAGCCATTCGCCCGTGATTACCCCCAAGCGCTACCGAAACGAATTTGGCCAAATGCTCGAGCATAGCCCCTTTTGTGAACGGGATTTCCGCCTTCCCACCCTCGTAGCGCCCATCGATGCGCGCGGAGAATTTGTGATAAAAATTAAAAAGCAAGGGGTCTTGCACCACGTTACCTACAGTAGCCATCCTTTTGACGTGGTGGGCTGGGACGGCTATTGCTACCCCTATATTTTCTCGGCCCTCAACTTTGAGCCCATTACAGGTCGAGTGCATCAGCCGCCGCCCGTGCACCAAACGTTTGAAGCGCACAACTTCGTCGTTTGCACCTTCGCCCCGCGCATGTACGACTACCATCCCAAATCCATTCCCGCCCCCTACAACCACAGCAACATCGACTCCGATGAAGTGCTATACTATGTGGATGGCGACTTCATGTCCCGCAACCATGTGGAAAAAGGCTTTATCAGCCTGCACCCCGGAGGCATTCCCCACGGGCCTCACCCCGGTGCCTACGAGCGCAGCATTGGCCAAAAAGAAACCGCCGAGCTCGCCGTGATGGTGGATACCTTCCGCCCCTTGCAAGTCACCCAAGCCGCCTTGGACATGGAATTGAACGACTACTGGAACTCCTGGAACGAATAACCCTACATACCCTAAGACATGCAAACGGACTCGACCTCGCTTAAACTTCCGATTGAAAACCCGGAAGCTGAGGACTTCCTCCCCCTTAACGGCACAGACCACGTCGAATTCTACGTCGGAAACGCCAAGCAGTCCGCCCACTTCTTCAAGACGGCGTTCGGCTTCCAAGACTACGCCTACGCAGGATTAGAGACCGGAGCAAAAGACCGCACGTCCTATGCCCTGAAGCAGGACAAGATAATTTTGGTCCTCACCTCCCCGCTGACCGCGGATAGCCCCATCAATGCACACCTCGTCCAGCACGGAGATGGCGTGAAGAATGTGGCGATTTGGGTGGATGACGCCACCAAAAGCTGGGAGACCACGACGGCACGTGGGGCCGAATCGGCTTTTGCCCCCTACACCCTCCAAGACGCCCACGGGGAAGTCACCCTCAGTGGCATCAAGGCCTATGGGGACACGGTCCACGTCTTTGTGGAGCGTCATGGCTATCAGGGCGTCTTTATGCCTGGTTACATCGCTTTGGACACCGGCTACCACCCTGCGCCGACGGGGCTTAAGTTCATCGATCACATGGTCGGAAACGTGGGCTGGAACGAAATGGATACGTGGGTCAATTACTACAAGCACATCATGGGCTTCGCGCAACTGGTGTCTTTTGACGACAAGGATATTTCCACGGAATACACCGCCTTGATGTCCAAGGTGATGACCAATGGCAATGGCCGCATCAAATTCCCCATTAACGAACCGGCAGAGGGCCGCAAGAAGTCCCAGATCGAAGAGTACATCGACTTCTACAATGGTCCAGGAATTCAACACCTCGCCATGGCCACCGACGACATCATCTACACGGTCACCGAACTGCGTTCTCGCGGGGTTCAGTTTTTAGAAGTTCCCAAGAGCTACTATGACGATGTCCTTGACCGCGTGGGGAAGATTGACGAGGACCTGAGCCCCTTGAGTAAATTGGGCATTCTGATTGACCGCGACGAGGAGGGCTATCTGCTTCAGCTCTTTACCAAGCCCTTGATGGATCGTCCCACGGTTTTCTTTGAAATCATCCAACGCAAAGGCGCCAAGTCCTTTGGAAAGGGGAATTTCAAGGCTCTCTTCGAAGCCATCGAGCGCGAACAAGAACGACGCGGCACCTTGTAAGCTCGCCCCGTGAGCCGTAAATACCAAGGGCGCCCCGATGGGGCGCCCTTGGTCGTTCTAAACGGGATAGGATTAGCCTACCAGCTGAGCGGCGGCCTCGTAGCGCTTGATGAGTTCAACTTGGTTGTACTCTTCTTGCGTCATGGGCTTGTTGTCGTATTCATACTGCATCACCATGCGGACGAGCATCTGATAGAATTGGAGGCTCGTTTGAATCTCATTGGTAATCGCTCGCTTGTCCGCGCCTCGGAATTGGGCGTAGTAACGCAGTTCTTCGTCGAGACTCGCAGCAAACCCTTCCACGAGGGCCTGGGCTTGCGTCTGGGCGCCGGAGATGTAGAAGCCTTCCACCATGCTGAGCATGAAATAATCGTAGCCGAGCTTTTCAACCGGCATTTTGGACATGGCGTATTCCAAGACTTGAACGGCCATTTCCTTTTCCCCGCGGCGCGCCAATTCGGCTCCGAGACGGCCGTAGTTGATGCGTAGGTTAAAGGTGGAGCGGCGCACGGTTTCATCCAAGAAGACCCCCGGCTTTTCCATGTTGCCAAAGTTGAATTTCCCGGGGTCATTGTCCGGGTTGTACATCATGGCATACATCTTGTCTGCATCGACGGAACCAAAGTCGTAGGCATTGCCCGACGTTTCGGTCATGACGGGCACAAAACGGTAGGCCAATCCTTCTAAACGAAAGAACTTCTGCAGCCAAAAGAACGAACTTGCGCTGCTTCCCACGGTGGTGGAGAAATAGATAGGCCGGCTCCAATCGTTGTTGGCAATCAGGTCAATCAAAACCAAATCGCGCTTGGCAATCACATTCCCGTTCCAATCCCAATCGATGAAGTCCACGACGCGGTTGCTGTCCGCTGCGGGCACCACCTTGTTCGCCATGACCGCAGTCTTATCGACAGGGACACGGAATTTCTTCATGGGGAAGTACTGCAATTTCTTAGGGCTCTTCGTGTTGGGGAAGGCCGTAAAGAAGACGGCATCGTCATTGCGCAAGGCATAGTTGATGAAGTCCTGGGCGTACCAACGGCCTTGGAGATTCATGTCTTGGAAGTAGAGGACATCGCGGGTTCCCTGAACGTAGTCCTTCTTTTCCAGCGTGATGGGTACGGGATCTCCTAGGTAGAAGGTGCGCTTCATCATGTCGATATACCAGTCCGTATTGAGCAGTGAGAGGTTCACGATTCGGACATCCGTTCGGTAGCCTTCGACCTCTTGCACGTACCACAAGGGGAAGGTGTCGTTGTCGCCGTTGGTGAACAAGATGGCATTGGGAGCGCAGCTATCCAAGTACATTTTGGCAATTTCCCGGGCGGTGTAGCGGTCACTGCGGTCGTGGTCATCCCAGTTTTCGGCCGCCATGAGCGTGGGCACACCCAGGGCCAAAATGGTCAAAGCGCTCGCCGTGACGGTACTGCGGTACTTGCCCATCCATTCATACAGGGCGATCACGCCCAGTCCGATCCAAATGGCAAACACATAGAACGAACCCACGAAAGCATAGTCGCGTTCACGGGGCTCAAAGGGTTTGTGGTTGGTGTAGACCACAATCGCCAATCCTGTAAACAGGAAGAGAAGGGTGACGACCCAGGCATTGCGTTGGTCTTTTTGAACTTGGTAAACGAGGCCCAACAAGCCCAGCAAGAGCGGCAAGGCGTAGTAGACGTTCCGCGAGGGGTTGTTCGCAAAGTGTGCAGGCAGATTGTCCTGTGGGCCGAGACGCATCTCGTCCAAGAAGGTGATTCCCGTAAGCCAATTCCCCTTGGTGAGTTCATAGCGGTTTTGGTCGTCATTTTGTCGGCCGGCGAAGTTCCACATGAAGTAGCGAAACCACATTTGGCCTACCTGGTAGTCCATGAAAAACTTGAAGTGATCGCTAAACTTCAGCTTATCGGTGGGCTTGACACCCATTAGCTTTTGGTAGTTCTCCACGTGATCTGCCTGATCGCTCCACATACGGGGGAAGAATCCAACGTCGCTCTTCGCATAGTTAGGCTTGGACGCCTTGCCGTCATTGGTGACTTCGTAGGTGCCCGACTCCTCGCTGTATTGGTAGGCGGGGCTTCCATCCTCATAGGGTTGAGAATTGTCCAGTTGACTGTTGAAGCTTTGGCCATAGAGGACTGGCCAATCTCCGTATTGATCCCGCTTGTAGTAGGACAACAGGGACATGGCGTCCTCGGGGTTGTTCTCGTCAATGGGGGTGTTGGCGTTGGAGCGAATAGCCAAGACGACAAAGCTGGAATATCCAATCAAGAGGAAGACTACAGCCAAAATGCCTTGCTCCACGAGGGGCCGGCTATTTTTGCGCGCCCAATAAACACCGTAGTAGACTCCCCCCACGATGAGAAGGAGGGCGAAGAGAGATCCGGAGTTCTTGGGCAACCCGATGCTGTTGACAGCGGTAATTTCCAGCCAGCCAAAGAGGGACAAGATAAAGGGGATCAAGATGGCAAAGACAAGTGCCAGGACTCCGATGGAAGCGGCGTTTGCCGCGACCCAAGACTTCCAGGTCACGTTGGGGAACTTCTTGTAGAAGTAGATCATCACCACGGAAGGTATGGTCAAGAAGACCAAGATGTGGATACCCACAGATAGACCTGTGAGGTACGCGATTAGGAGTAACCAGCGGTTGGCATAGGGGTCTTCGTCTACCGCGGCTTCCCACTTGAGGACCGCCCAGAATGCGATGGCCGTAAAGCACGAAGACATGGCATAGACCTCCCCTTCCACGGCCGAAAACCAAAACGAATCGCTAAACGTGAAGGCCAAAGCACCCACGGCGCCCGCGCCCAAGAGTACGATTTCCTGCCCGCGACTCAGCGTTTCCACCGAGAAAAGCTTGCGGCCAAAGGCCACAATCGTCCAGAAAAGAAAGGGAATGGTGAAGGCACTCGACAGGCCGGAAGCCAAGTTGACGTAAAAGGCTTGGCGCTCCACATCTCCCAAAGCCAACTGGGACAAGACGTTTGCAATCAACTGGAAGACCGGGGCACCGGGGGGGTGGCCCACTTGAAGCTTGACAGATGTGGCAATGTATTCTCCACAATCCCAGAAACTTACAGTCGGTTCCAGGGTGGAAACATAGGTGAACAGGGCAATCCCAAACGTGAACCAACCTCCGAGGTTGTTCAGATGCTTAAAGGAGAGATTCATACGGCGCAATTTTATAGAGGAACGAAGATACCCAATCCGCTGCGCCTAACCCGCGACGGGTTTGAAGAAATGATTAAATGACTGCCGTCATGTCCACCCCGAGTTTCTTCCCAATCAACCGATGCAGCTTGGCCTGAAGACTCGGGTGTTGGATGTCCGTCACGGCATCGTGGGCAAAGGCTAGCATCAACAAAGCTTGTGCTTCTTTGCGCTGAATGCCTCGGGCACGCAGGTAAAACAGGGCGTCTTCGTCCAATTGTCCCACGGTACATCCGTGCGAGCACTTGACATCATCGGCAAAAATCTCGAGCTGAGGTTTCGTGTCGATACTTGCCTTTTCACTGAGGATCAGGTTATCGTTTTCCTGGAAGGCGAGGGTCTTCTGCGCGTCTACGTGTACATGGATCTGCCCATTGAAAACGCCATTGGACTGGCCGTCAAAAATGCCTTTGTAATTCTCGCGGCTCGTGCAGTGGGGGGCCAAGTGGTCCACGCGCGTATGGTGGTCCACCAGCTGCTGACCGTCGGCCAGCGAGAGACCAAACATGCGGGCTTCCGCCCCCGGTTCAATCAATTTGAAGTCCAGGTTATTGCGCAGAAACTTGCCATCCGTGCTAATGGTATGCACGGTGGCGTGGCTGTCGCGCTTTTGCTCAATCACGCTGTGCTGCGTGAGCGCTGCAGAAGCTTCATCGTGCTGCAGCTTTACCCAATGAAGGTGGGACTGCGCTCCCATGAAGACCTCATCCACGGCGTTGGTCCAGCTTGCGGAGGTAGTGAGGGATTGGTGGCGTTCGATGATCTCGGCCTTCGCCCCTTCGCCCAAAACAATTAAACTGCGTGTCTGGGTGAAAATGGGTTGGTCCCCGGTCGTAAAGTAGAGCGCCTGAATGGGCTTGTCCAGCGTAACATGGTCTGGCACGCGAACATAGAGGCCATCCCACGCAAGGGCGGTGTTCAATTGCACGGTGGCGCCGAGGCTTTCCGTCAAGCGGCCAAAATGTGGCTCCACCTGATCCTTGTATTTCTTCCAGGCGCTGCCTAAGGTGCAGACATCAAAGCCTTGGTGGGTTGTTTCCGACAACCATGACGAGTACCGGCCGTTAATAAAGACGACCCGGTAGCAATCGATGTCGTTGACCAGGTAGCGCTTGATGTCTTTGAATTCAATGGGTTCGGCATCATCTTGCGCGCTAAAAGGCGACGACAAGGCGTAGTCCTCCTTTAAGATTTTTTTAAGGGGCGTATACTTCCAGTCCTCGTGGCGCACCGTGGGAAAGCCTTCCGCCTCAAATCGCTCCATGGCGACGCGGCGACGCTCCGTCACCGTCGCGGAAGACAGGGCAGCATACTGAGATTCGTGGAGCCAATATGAGGCAGCAAGGCGCTCCTTCATTCCTGCTCTTTTTTGATCCAATCGTACCCACGTTCTTCGAGGTCGTGCGCCAAGGATTTATCCCCCGATTTCACAATTTTCCCTTTGAACAAGACATGCACATAATCCGGCACAATGTAATCGAGTAGGCGCTGGTAGTGGGTGATGACCATGAAGGTATTCTTGGGAGAGCGCAAGGCATTCACTCCGTTGGCGACAATGCGCAAGGCGTCAATATCCAGGCCAGAGTCCGTTTCGTCCAAGATGGCGAGCGTCGGCTCGAGCATGGCCATTTGAAAAATCTCGTTGCGCTTCTTTTCGCCCCCGGAGAATCCTTCGTTCAGGGAGCGGCTTAGGAAGCCCTTGTCCATCTCGAGGATGTCCATTTTTTCCCGCATCTTCTTCAACATGGACGAGGCATCCATGGGCTCCTCGCCCCGTGCCTTCTTGATTTCGTTGATGGCCGTCTTGATAAAATTGGAGACGGTGACGCCGGGGATTTCGACGGGATACTGAAAGCTTAAAAACAGACCCAAGTGCGCGCGCTCTTCCGGGGCTAGTTCCAGGATGCTCTCCCCATTAAAGCGAATATCGCCTTCCGTGATTTCGTAGTCTTCACGGCCTGCAATGACATTCGATAAGGTAGACTTACCCGAGCCATTGGGGCCCATGATGGCGTGGACTTCTCCGGCTCCCAGCCGAAGATTGATTCCCTTCAAAATAGATTGGCCGTCTACGCTGGCGTGTAAGTTGACAATTTCTAACATGGTATTTGGGGGCTTATCCGACCGAGCCTTCAAGACTGATGGCCAAAAGTTTTTGCGCTTCCACGGCGAATTCCATGGGTAATTGATTTAAGACGTCTTTGCAGTAGCCATTCACTATCAGAGCGATGGCGGCTTCCATCCCCAAACCTCGCTGTTGACAATAAAAGATTTGGTCCTCCCCGATTTTGCTGGTGGTCGCTTCGTGCTCCATGCGGGCCGAAGGATGTTTTACCTCGATGTAAGGGAAGGTGTGTGCGCCGCAGCGGTCCCCCATGAGTAGGGAGTCGCATTGGCTAAAATTGCGCGCATTCACAGCACGGGGCCCCATGCGCACCAAACCGCGGTAGCTGTTGTGGCTGTGGCCGGCGCTGATGCCCTTGCTCACAATGGTGGACTTCGTGTTCTTGCCCAAGTGAATCATCTTGGTGCCCGTATCCGCCTGCTGGTAATTATTCGTGACGGCCACAGAATAGAATTCCCCAATGCTGTAATCGCCTTTCAGGATGCAGCTGGGGTATTTCCATGTCACCGCCGAACCCGTTTCCACTTGGGTCCAGCTGATTTTGGCGCGTTGCTCACAGATACCGCGCTTGGTCACAAAATTGAATACCCCACCCTTGCCCTGCGCGTCGCCGGGGAACCAGTTTTGGACGGTCGAATACTTGATTTCTGCGTCGTCCATGGCGACGAGTTCGACCACCGCGGCGTGCAGCTGATTTTCGTCGCGCTGCGGGGCCGTACAGCCTTCGAGGTAGCTGACATAGCTGCTTTCGTCGGCCACCACCAGGGTGCGCTCAAACTGACCCGTGCCGGATTCGTTGATGCGGAAGTAGGTGCTCAGCTCCATGGGGCATCGAACGCCCTTGGGGATGTAGCAGAAGGATCCGTCCGTAAAGACGGCACTGTTGAGGGCCGCGTAAAAATTGTCTGTTTTGGGGACCACCGTACCCAAATATTTTTTGATGAGTTCTGGGTGGTCCTGGATGGCCTCACTCATGGAGCAGAAGATGATGCCTTTTTCGGCCAAGGTCTTTTTGAAGGTAGTAGCCACCGAAACGGAATCCACCACCACGTCCATGGCCACACCGGTCAACCGCTTTTGCTCGTCCAGGCTGATGCCTAACTTTTCAAAGGTTTTGAGCAACTCGGGATCGACCTCATCCAGGCCATTGATTTGCTTCTTCTTGGGCGCAGAATAGTAGCTGATCGCCTGGAAGTCGGGCTTTTTATAGTGCACATTGGCCCATTCGGGCTCGATCATTCCTTGCCAAATTTTATAGGCGTCCAAGCGCCATTCCGTCATCCATTCCGGCTCGTTTTTCTTCGCCGAAATCATGCGGATCACGTCCTCGTTCAGGCCCGGGGGGACCTTATCCGACTCGACGTCCGTGTAAAAGCCGTATTTATATTCCGAGGTGGTAACCTCGTTGAGAATTTGATCTTGTTCGCTCACAGGGCAAAGCTTTCCCCGCATCCGCAGGTGCGCGACGCATTAGGGTTATTAAACGAAAATCCTTTGCCATTCAATCCGCCACTGTATTCTAGGGTCGTCCCCAAGAGGTACAAGAGGCTTTTCTTTTCCACGAGGATTTTGACGCCCTGGTCTTCAAAAAGTTGATCGCCCTCTTCGGGGCCATCGACAATGCCCATGTCGTAACTCAATCCGGAGCACCCTCCAGACTTGACCCCGACACGAACATAGCTGGCAGCCAAGTCCTTGCCTTCCTCATTCATGAGGGAAGCAACTTTTTTGGCCGCTTCGGCGGATACGTTAATCATTTGGACTCATTCTAAATTGAGCAGCAAAGATACAACCCGCTGAGGGCTTAATTAGTTCGTCTTTTGCTTCAGAAACCTAAGGATGGTCAGTCCGTTGGACGCGATGCGATACTGTCCTAAATCAACAATGTCTTGTAGGCCCCGAGTTTGGGGGTAGCCCTCTAGGGGCTTGGTTTCGAAAAGGACTTGCGGCCCGTCAAGGGTGTTCAGCCCATCCAACATACGGTAGAGTCCAAAGTACTGCGGGTTGGCGTTTCGGTTCACCATCACCAACAGGACTTCCTCGTCGTTGCTCCAGGCGTAGGCGTAGACATCGTTGTAGGGCGCCCATTGGCGCAAGGCTCCCGTGCCAATAACGGGGTGGGCTTTGCGCAGGTCGGCCAGCTCATGCACAAAGGCCAGGGCCTCGGCCTCGTCTGGGTTCAAACCCTCGCCCGTGAAGGCGTTCTTGGCATCCCCCGGCCAGCCGCCGTAGAAATCCTGGCGCATGGCGCCGTGGTCGTTTTCAGCCTTCATGAGCACTTCGGTGCCGTAATACAGGCAGGGAATGCCGCGCATGGTGTAGAGCATGGCCAGGCCCATCTTGTAGAGGTCCTTGTCCTCCTTGACTTTGGCAAAAAAGCGGCCCTCGTCGTGGTTGTCCAGGAAAACGATGAAATTTTCGGGCTCCCGATAGAGGTAGTCGGCGGCCAAATTCAAGTAAAAGTGATTGAGGCCCCCTTTCCAGGTGGTGGGCTTTTCCAAGGCCTCCTTCCATGCATTGTACATCATAAAGTCTGCGGCTCCGTCCAGCGTGGGGTGGCGGTCTAAGAAATACTGCTGTGAATGCTCGTTGTTCACCCAGCTCTCCGAAAAAATGAAGAAGTCCGGATAGACGGAGTGAATGGCGGTGGACCACTGGTTTAAGAAGTTTTGGTCGGGATAAATCCACGTGTCTACCCGGAAGGCGTCCACGCCAATGGATTCAATCCACCAAAGGGCATTTTGAAGCAGATACTGCGCGCAATGGCGGTCCCGCTGATTCACGTCCACCATGGACGACACAAACCATCCGTCCGTGAACTGCTGTTGGTCGCTTGGCGCCACATAGGGGTCGTAGAGGGTGGCGTAGCGGTGGTTGGTGATGAGGGGCTCGCCTACTTCCCCGTTTTTATCCGTTTCAGGAAGTCCAGGCCAGGCATTGATCCAGTTGGAATCCGGGGGATTTTGGTAAAAGCGGTGCCCCGTTCCGATGTGGTTGGGCACCATGTCCATGACGAGCTTCATGTCTTTGGCATGGAGGGCCTCGGCGTATTCTTTGTAGGCACGGTGGCCCCCAAAACGTGGATCCACGCGGTAGTGGTCCGTGATGGCATAGCCGTGGTAAGAGGCACGCGGCATATCGTTGACCAGAACGGGCATGGTCCAAACGGCCGTCGCCCCCAAAGAAGCAATGTAGTCCAAGTGGGCCGTCAAGCCCTGGAGGTCGCCTCCATGGCGTTGGTAGCCTTCACTCCGATCGAGGGTCTGCTCCTCCAGTCCCCGTATTTGATCGTTCACCGGGTTGCCGTTGGCAAATCGGTCGGGTGTGACCAGGTAGATGAGGTCCCGCGAATCCAAGCCCATATGGCTGCGTCGGGAGGCTTCACGCGCCTCTAAGGGATACGAGTGGCTGTATGTTCGGCCTTTTTTGGTTTTCACCGTGAAGACCAGGGTTTGCGCGGGGGCACTGGGTTCAATGACCACCGTGACGTAGTGGTAGGCCGGATTTTGGGCCGCTTCACCTTTCAAAATACGAACGCCTTGGCCCTGGGTCAAGGCGACGGAGGCAATGGGTTCTTGACGGAAGGTCTCAACCAAAAGCTCGACCGAATTCCCCGGCATGCCTACCCACCAGTTGGGCGGATCCATTCGGACCTGCAATTCTTTCGTGCCAAAAGCGGAAAACGAAAAACTCAGTGTGGCCAGCGCCATGGCCCACATGCGCAATCTCTGTGTCATCATAGGTGTAAATGTAAGAAGGCCGGCGATGGCCGGCCTTCTCATTTTCCTTTTGGAGAAAGGATTAGCGGCTAACCGCTACACGCTGGATAGACTTCTCGCCATCCACCACGACTTCTACGAGGTAGTTGCCGTTCTCCACCAAGCTGCCGTTTGCCGCGTCCGAGTTCCAACGGATCTCGTTCTTGCCAGCGAATACCGCAGCGTCGAAGCTGTTCACGCGCTGACCCAAAACGTTGAATACGTTGATAGTAGCGGTAGAAGAAGCCTTCGCCGTGAACGCGATCGCTACAGGACCGTTTGCAGGGTTGGGGTATACCGACAAACCAGAAACGGCTGTCTCGTCTACACTGATCGAAGCTCCGCTGCCGTCACACTGGTAGCAAGCGTCCCAGCAGAAACGCAATACCGTACCGTTGCCGGAAGGAACCACGATTTCGCGGTTGATGTTGCCTGAACCGTCGTCAGCGCCACAACCATCCGTAGAAATCGTGCAAGCAGGGTCGGTACCTTCGTTGGTGCCCCAGTCGCCATTTACAAACTTGTAGTAAGTCGTTCCACCGATCGCGGTAGAAGGGAAGGTCACCGTGATAGACCATACGCCGTTGCCTTGGTCGGTCATCGCAGAACCGGTATCCGTGGGAGACCAGTCGGCCATCGCCAAAGAACCGTTGGTGGCTCCGGCCGTAGCGAAGTTGCCCCCTACGCGGAGACCGTTTGCTGCCACTGCATTACCAGCTGCAACGTAATCGGTTACGTCTACTTGAAACGTAACATCTACTTGGCCATAAGCCATTACTGACGTCAGAGCCGCCAGTCCGAGAGTAAGCATTTTTTTCATACTCGTTGTTGTGATTTGGGGTTAATGGAAGGTTTAGTAGCCTGGGTTTTGGACCAGGTTTTGGTTAGAAATCATATCCGAAGAAGGGATGGGGTACAGGTTGTAGTGAATGGGGGTCGATGTGCCAAACTGCTCACCGCCTTTGAAGGCCCAGAGGTAGGAACCGCCCGTGAATTGGCCGAAGCGAATCAAGTCCGTGCGGCGGTGGCCCTCGCCATACAGCTCACGCGCGCGCTCGTCCAAAATAGTCGGCAAGTCCAAAGTGGTCACATTGTGGTCGCTGTTGCCATAGGCCCGCTCACGAACCATGTTGAAGTAGCCTACGCCTTGTGACAGGTTGGTGCCCGTGCGCGCCGCACATTCAGCGTACATCAAGTACACATCAGCCAATCGGAACATGGGGAAATCTATGTCTACGAAGGTGACAGGTTCGGACCCCACGGATCCGTCGCGGTTCACATTGCGCCACTTTGTAATGCCTATCCCTTCCGTGAAGGTGCCCACTGTGGTGATGGTGTCCTCCATGCCGTCCAACCATACCAGGCGGCGAGTATCCAAGGTGTCGGGAAACTTGTCGTACCATGCCTTCGTGGCCCGGTTACCCTGCCACCCAGACGTCGTACCAAAGTACGCGGGGTCCATCGTGCCCCCCATGTGGGAATGCACGAGGAACGTCGTACCGCCATAGGTGCGCGTATGTTGTCCATCAAATGTGGCCACAAAAATGAACTCCGATGAGGTATGATTGTCCGCAAAGAAGTTGTGCTCATAGACGGGCTCCAAGCTATACCCTGCGTTGATGAGATCCGAGCACTCTGCCATCGCATCTGCGCAGCGATCCGTGCCGGCAAACACCTCGGCATTTAAGTACAACTTGGCACGCAATGCCTTCAATGCACCCAAATCCGCACGGCCGTACTGGCCAGCACGAGCGGGCACCATTAACGCTTCGATGTCATTCAATTCTGCCTCGATGTAGGCGAATAGGTCCACGCGGGAAATTTGCTCAGGGTAGTACACCCCGGGGCGGTCGCTCTCATCGACAAAGGGCACATTGCCAAAGAGGTCCAAAGCGTGGTAGTAGCTCAAGGCACGGAGGTAGCGCGCTTCGGCGCCCATATCCTTGATCATGGCCACTTGCTCGGGGGTAAAGTCCTTGGTATTCAACCACTCGTCCATGGTGTATCGAATGAACTCGTTGGCCAAGGCGATTTGGTAGTAGATGCGGTAGTACATCGCACTCACAAAAGACGAGTTGTCATTCCACGTCATGGTGTTGAGCTCGGGGACTCCGGGATCATTCCAGCCGCAAACGGCCTCATCGGTGGGGAGCTCTTGGAGGTTCCAATACACGCGGACATACTGGGAGAATCCCTCATCGATGCCGCCGATGTCGGGCATCCCAGCGGGGCCTTGGTTACCAGATGTCGATAAGCCCGCATACAGCTTGGCCAACACGTTGATGTAGTTATTGGGGTCGGAGTAAACCGCATCCGCGTTCAAACCATATTTGGGCGTCAGGTTCAAATCCTTGGCGCATGACGCGGCCAAGAGCGCTGCACCGGCCAAAAGAGAAAAGAGTTTGATAGATTTCATGGCGTCCGGGATTAGAGGGTAACAGTCAATTGGAGGTTGAATACGCGAGGACGGGGGTAGATCATGTTGTCAATTCCCCCGGCGATTTCGGGATCCAATCCTTTGTACTTCGTGATGACTAAAGCGTTCTGCATGGAGATATTCAAACTCGTAGCATACTTGTCTTGGTAAAGGTTGCCCAAGTTGTAGGATAGGTACAGGTTGTCCAAGCGAATGAACGAGGCCTCTTGGATGTAATAGCTTGAGAGGTATTGGGGTGAGCGGAAGCCTGTATTCAAATAATCCGTCACTAGGTTGTTCAAGTGACGCATGGAGCCTCCCACTTCAAAGTAATTGCCGTGGTTGGACGACAAGTTATTGTACATGTACTGTCCCTGCTCCGCGCGCCAAGTCATTCCACCTGACCAACGCTTGTGCGAGAAATTAGCGTTGAATCCAAAAATCTGACGGGGTTCAGGTGTTTTTCCTGCCCAAGCCACCAAGTCGCTGGTATTGATGATGCCGTCGCCATTCTGATCCACATAGGCTTCGATGTCGTCAATCTTGCCATTGCCATTGACGTCCACTCCGTCGCTGTATTGATCCAGTGAACCGTTGCGCTCCAAGGGGCGGCCTGTTGCATCGTAGATCTGCTCATAGCTGTAGAAGGTGAACATCGGCATGCCTAGCGCATGAATTTGGATCGTGTTGCCCACGCCCCCTGCGATACCGCCCACCTGAATACCGGGTGAGGTTGTGTCCTGAACCAGTGATAGCTTGGTGATTTGGTTGCGGTTGCGTGAGGCGTTGAAGCCAATCTCAAAATTGGTCGTGGCATTGTCGACCAACACGAGGTTGACGGACGCTTCGATACCATTATTGGTCATGGAGCCCACGTTCGTCAAAACACGGTTGGAGAAATTCGTTCCCGCGGGGATGGGCACGACTCCTAAGAGGTCATAGGTGTTTTTGCGGTAGACGTC
>Ga0209602_1000931_pt1 | contig 27095 bp, 29 predicted proteins | sample COGITO_mtgs_1205_3_FD_184810 | JGI IMG/M metagenome (GOLD analysis project Ga0209602, IMG submission 184810) | Pelagic marine microbial communities from North Sea - COGITO_mtgs_120524 (SPAdes) (version 2) | ecosystem: Environmental > Aquatic > Marine > Epipelagic ...
TCTTTGATCCTCTTGATTTGAGCCTCAATGCTGACACCTTCATCCACTTGTCTTTGGGATGAAACCCTGACATACGCAAGAGCCCTTGACGGGTTTTCTGCGTTCAGGGTAAGTAGCATACTCGAACATTGGTGTCTTTCTACTTAATACATCTCTTTTATACTAATTCGTTTTGGAATTGATTATGGGACTCAGAGATGCGATAGATGACGAGAATAGAAACATATCTCTCCTCGCTGAAAAATGGATAACTCAATATGTTGAACCTATTGTAAGAGAATATGTAGCGAGGGGGTGGGGTGACCTTGTTCAATTATCTTCTTCTAAAAAAGAAATTAATGGCCATCGTTTTATGTGGCCGGAGTCACCTGCAGTTTTTTTGGAAGCGGTTAAACAAATGCATGCCGATGGATTCCAAGTTCTCCTTTCATGCGATTCAACCTGTTGTCAGGAAGTTGGATACACTCCAAGTTTAGGTCTTTCTTGCTATCAGGAATATGATTGGCGGGATTGTATGATTATTTGGGAACAGGATTCGTCTACTTCAGAAAAGTCCAACATACCCCAAACCATTACTGAACAAGAACCCACAAAGATCAATCAGGCACAAAGACATCAGGACATGAAGCCAAAAAAAGTCGTTCAGAATATTACTTTGAATATTCAAGATTCAGCAATTTCAGGGGATATCAATTCCAATTTCTCTGAAAAAAATGATGACTGATTCAATCGTTATCCTAACAAATCATAGGGTCAATGCACAAACCCACTGATTCGTTTTGACCTCATCAGAGGGCTCGCAATGGGCCGAATCACTCGCTACCCTCTCATGACACGCCTGTACAGTGGGTGTTCAGAGGGTGGAACCGAGTTAATTATAACCAAGCCCCGCATAGTGAGAGTATGAAACCAGGGCAAATTCTCGCAACAGGTTTACTTTTTTTCCTTCTTTTTATGCCATTATTTGCTCTTATTGGAGACATGAGAGTCCAGTGTGAATTTAATGTTGAAAATGATTGTTCTGATTACTCAAATATGCAAGGATTAATTGGTGCAGGATTATTGTTCGGCCTAATGCTTTCAGTTGGTGGTGCATACAAAATGAGGAATCTCTCGAAGGGAACAGGAAGTCCAACATTTGGTAAGTATTCCTTACAAGATCACAACATGAAAGGTAGTATGTGGGATTCAGACTCAAAATCTAATGACGTTTCTTTCGTTGAACAATATGGTATAGATGATTCTGTTCTCGTAGATGTCCTTAAGATTCTTCAAAGCGAGAAGGATAATGCTCTGAACGATTCAAATCAACTGCTTTCTAAAATTGAACTTAACAACGATTCAAGTTCAGAAATTGGTGCCTTAATGCAGAAGCAGATTCACCAGAAAACAAGAGTGGGCGATATCGAACAAGCCATGACAAAAATCAAGGCTGAAATGAAAGGCATCAAAGAATCACAAACCGAATCAAATCTTGACATGAAGGATTCAGTTATTTCTGGAGACGTGATGGTTAACAACCCTCATGAAATTGCTGAGGCTGCAATAAAGGCGTACAAAATGGGTCAACAAAGCAAAGATTAGTTTTTTTTGATACGCAACAACCGACATATCATTCCCACGAAATCGCAAGGGTTCTCTCAAACCCCTCAAGACATTATGGAGGAGTACAATGGGTGTTCAGTCCCCCAGTACTGAGGCTACCCATTGACTCATTTTGAATTATAGGGGGGCCCATTGCCTCGCCTTCAAATTACTCGCACTTTTCTGTTTCTTGGTTGGTACATTGAATAAATATTGACCCAATGTCTAATTTTTTTAATGTCCTATGTTCCTACATTAATATCTTTTTAGAAGCAAAAATGAATATTGCATAACAAATATATACTGAGCATCTTTGGTATTTACTCATGGGGAATAAGCAAGCATCTAGATATTGTCCTGGCTGTGAGTCGAATACACTCGCAGTTGGTACTACGCCAAACCACGTTTTACACTTGGTTCTAACAGTATTGACCATCGGTCTTTGGGGCATCGTGTGGCTTTTGATTGCTCTTGGAAAAGCCGGCGGATACAAGTGCAGTAAGTGTGGAATACCCGTTTAATTTCCGACTTGTGGTTCTGAGCCTCTTATTTTATTTTGCGCTAGCCTTGTTATAATCGTAAGGGGCCCCTTTGATTCAGAAACCGTGAATGAAAGGGCTTTCAGTGGGCCCTTTCATTGCCTACCCATTCAAACGCAATTAGCACCTACGGCAATCCATCGTTGGTTGGCCCATTGATGCGATATTGAGTGCTCAAATGACAATATTGATGTCGCGTTTGACAATCCAGTCGTACATGGATTGAATCGATGGAGCGAGGTGTCGAGCGTCTTCGGTAAGGCCGTAGGTTACGACTGAAAAGTGCCTGCAGCAAACGTGACCGATTGCATGTCTGCTCCAACGGTTAATGGAAACCCGCTTTCCTTTACCGTTGGCGACAGCGTCATGGTCAATGGAGCAACCGTCGTCGACGCTGATATCGCAACCAGCAACGGTGTCATTCACGTCATTGACAAGGTCTTGACGCCAACCTCAACACCAAACGACCTCCCTCGTACCGCTCAATGCACCGGCATCCACAACTCCCTTGTTGCTGCCGTCATTCAAGCAGAACTGCTTGAAACGCTTCAGGGCGACGGTCCGTTTACTCTGTTTGCACCTACCGATCAAGCGTTCATTGACGCAGGCATTGACCTCACATCGCTTGACACACCAGAAGGTAAAGCGGCCCTTACCGACATCCTCCTTTACCACGTCCATTCTGGCTCAGTCCAAGCTTCGAACATTAGCGAAGGCATGATGCTGCAAATGGTGAACGGCGATAACACGACCCTTTCTTTAACAACAGGAATCAACGGAGCCAACATCACACTAGCGGACGTCATGACATCAAACGGAATCATCCACGTGATTGACGCCGTTCTCATGCCGCCCGAAGAAGCCGTTGACGACGCGTCTGGAGACGGTGTAGCCTCAGAAGACGATGAAGGCGGTTTGATGACCATCATCTCGTTTGTTGCAGTTGGCCTAATTGGAGCCCTAGGGGCCGTTCTTTTCTTGAGGTCCCGAGCCTCTGACGAAGAAGTTCAGAAGGATCTCTCCGAACTTGGTATCATTACCAACTCTCAACCCATTGCTGCAACCGTTGACTACAGCGCTCAATATGCCCAACAAGCCCAACCGGCCCAACAGGTTGCGACCCAAGCATACGTTGCTCAGCCCGCGCAGGCGGTTCAACCGATTCAGACGGTTGAGGTCATTCCCCATCCGATGGCGGTACAACCCGTCGTGGCTGAACCCACAGTGGTTCGGCAATGGACCGATGAAGGTGGATATACCTGGAGGTCCATGGACAATGGAAACACCTACTGGTGGACCGGTACCGAATGGAAACTCTACGGCTGAGACAAAACACTGTTTCAATCGATGAGGCTTCACTTCCCTGAGGATGAGATACATTGATATTTTGCGGCCTGCTCTTTACAGCATGGGCAAAAGCGTCTTTGTAAACTTTGTATCCGAGCCGAAAAATGACACGATCAAATCCATTGTTGGACTTGCATGTGCAGCACAAGCCATTCAAGACGGGCACCAAGTGAGCGTCTTCTTTGCTGCTGCAGGGACCCGGTTTCTCGACCCTTCATACATCAAAGAACTCGATGCAGAAATGGGAGCCGACACATCCATGATTACGAACTTCATGGAAGTCATTGTTTCTGGAGCAACGCTTTACTGTTCCTTTGCTTCAGTGAAAGCCGTCCTCGGCCACAGTGAAGGAGACGGCGCCCTCTTTGTTGCTGACGACCGAATTGAATGGAGCGGCCCACCTGGCGTCATTGCCTTGGCCACTGCAGCGGATGTCCAACTCGTCTATTGAGGCAAGGGGTTCATCGAGCAGGATCAAATTCGCTTGATGTCAAACCAGACCGGCTTGTGGTCGGAAACCGCTCCACTGCTCACGGTTTCGTCAATGCCCCACTGACCTGTTAGGCGCTCATCCAATTGACTTGAAGTCACGATCCGGTCGTAGGCACAACGTGAGTTGCCCACTGTTGTATCGGCATCATCTGGAATCAGCCAGGTATAATTCTCTGAGGAGATGGACAGGTCCACCAATTCGTTGTAAGATGCATAAGAGCAATCGCCATTGAAATCACCAAGAATAACGTAGTCGTCATCATCGGAATAATTGGTTTGTGCCCATGAAAGCACGTCGCCGAGGGCTCCCAGTTCCTCAACCGCAAGGGTGGGTTTGGTGTGGATGTTGACAAAAACGATGTCCGTGCCGGTTTCTTCTCCATTGGTGTCCAAAAGCATGAAGGTCGCAAGGAACGGTTCCCGTTGAAAGGAATCGTTGGTGCTGTCATCGTACAAGGTTCCGTTGTCCATCGACGTAAATACCGTAGGCTTGTAATAAAACGCATATTGCTCTTGAGAATTCTTGTCATCATCTTGCATGCCGCTGCGCTCAGAGAGCACCATCTCCCATTCCCTCGATTGGTTGGTGAGGTTTTCTTGACCTGCAATACCGTTTAATTCATTCAGGAATAAGTACGGAACTTCCTCGTCGATGTCTTTGATCTCTTGGACGGCTACCATGTCGTAGTCCTGGAAGAGTTCTACCAATTCTGCAACGACCGTAACATTGCTCATTTTTGTGTCACCAAAAACCTTGATGTTGAATGTAGCAACGCGTGCAACCTCGCTTCGGTCCAGTTCTTCAGCGGTGAAATTTTCATCGATGGTGATTCGGTTATCAATGAGTACGTAAACGATTTCAGGGTCTTGTTCCGGTTCGTTTAGAAGGTCAATGGCCACGATAGAGAGAATGACAATCGCGATGAGGCTGAGCGCTTGAAGACCCTTCTCACCCCCGTTCATAAAATCCGCTTTTGAATCGTGGTAAAAACCTTGACGCTGTCTTTTGAGTTGCCGAGGTCACTTGAAGGCCAAATGACGCATAAGCGAAAGGGCCGGATGGCTTGATGACCAGGCGAACTTTTGGCCTCACACGACCATTTACTCATCGGTGCCGATGAGTTTGTAATCTTCAGAAAGAGGCGTAGCTCCAGTTTCCATGGAGATGATTTGACCGTCTTTGAAGCGCATGAATGAAAGGACTGCTTCCGAGTCGGAATCGTTAGCAAAGTGAACGATGGAATGGGCAACGCCAACTTCATCGTTTTCAAAGAGGATACGGTTGTGCTCTGAAGTTGGTGTGTTGTTGCCTGATACAAAGCCCAAAATATCGGATTTGCTCATGGTGAAGCCACCAACGTGTGGGTTGAACACACAATCATCGTGAATGATGTTCGCAAGAGCGTCCGCATCTGCATTGTCCCAGGCTTCGTTGTATGCTTCTATGATTGACATGGTTGGGACTCTGTGGCTTTTGATTTAAACACAGCGATACTGAATCACGGCTCCAGCCGACGAGGTTCTGTTCTCCGGACCCGTCGATTGGGTCCCAAGACGCGCGTCCCGAACCGCTCAATGGCGCGAAAGGTGATATAGCCACCAACAGCACTGCCCGATATGGCCGAAAAACCAGCCGAAGAATCATCGTCGTTGGACGGTGCTCGTCGTCGCGCCGGTACAGCAACTTCGTCCTTCGGTGTTTCCAAGCGTGAAGGCCACGACGCTTCGTTGTATTACAACAGCCGTCTCAACGAGGGCTTGGTTGCTTCCCGAGAGGTAGGAGACGCCCAGAACTGCCCTGAAGAGCATCTTGATTCTCTCATATGTGGCGATTCAAGAGCGCTCCCTCTTCCGGATAATTGCGTCCATCTTGTCGTCACTTCTCCACCCTACAATGCTTCCAAAGAATACGATGAGGACCTTTCCCTAAGAGAATACCTCGGCCTTCTTCACGATGTCTTTGCCGAATGCTATCGAGTTCTTACACCAGGCGGGCGGATGGTCATCAACGTCGCCAACTTGGGCCGAAAACCGTACATCCCTCTTTCATCCCACATCAACATCATGATGCACGAAATAGGATTTTTAATGCGAGGTGAAATCATCTGGGATAAATCGGCAAGCGCCGGTTCGTCGTGTGCCTGGGGCTCGTTCCAATCGGCATCAAACCCATGCCTAAGGGACGTTCACGAATACCTTCTTGTCTTTTCAAAAGGCAATTACAAACTTCCCCGAACAAAGAGCGAGCGGGCAGAAGGGCGTGTTGATACCGTGCCTCGTGATGATTTCATCAAGCATACCAAATCGATTTGGTCGTTTCCAACCGAGCGAGCATCGCGAGTCAACCACCCTGCGCCGTTCCCGATTGAACTGCCAAAGCGTTGCATTGAACTGTACAGTTTTGTCGGAGACGTGATCCTCGACCCCTTTAACGGCTCGGGAACTACATGCGTTGCGGCGAAACAACACGGTCGGCACTACATCGGTGTTGACCTTTCAGAGGAATACTGTTCAACAGCAGAACGACGCTTGGACGAGGTAGAACCGTTCGTTTTAGACGAGATCACTCATTGAGTTGCTCAATATTTTCCCAAGGTACTGACGGTTGTGAAGGCTCCGGGGCCGGTTCAACTTCAGGACCTTTGACTGCGGGATTGTTTTCATCGCTCTCCGTTTCATATCCATCATGACCTTCCAATGATCCCGTAGCCGCCAAAAGGAAAAAGGCAAGAATGAAAATCGACCCTCCTACCGTGAGATAGCCAGCCCACTTTCCAGCCATACTCGTTTCAAGAATACTCAGTGTTTCAGTATTTTTACAACTTCTGCCTACTTGATTGCTCCGATTGGGTTTTGAACGGTCGCCGTCCACATCGAAGCATGACGACTTGGACAACCGACGATTTGGTTGGCCCCGAGGGTGAGGATTGGCGCGTCCCAGTCTCCGAACTTGCTCACCGGCAAGCAGGCCTTGCAGACATGCTCCGCGATGCGGGAATTGCTGGTGCTCTCATTCAACACCCCGTTGATTTGTACTACTATACCGGAGGGCGGCAAGACAGTTCCTTCTTCGTTCCCGCAACAGGTGCTGGCGGCAGCATACAAGCGGGTGGCGACGGCCCGGTTAGTTTCGTCCGTCGTTCTCTGAAGCGAGCACAGCACGAGGCCGGTGGCGACGATGCCCCACACCAAGTTCTTCCATTTCCTCGCCTTTCACTGCTTGCAGAAACATTGCAGCAGCGAGGCGTTACCGACGTTCCAGGTCTTCAATTCGGAGAAGCCCCAGGTACGTTCACTGCTCGCTTTGCAGCGGCTCTATCATCGCTTGGCGACGCCCCCGACATCACTACAATCGTTCACGCCCAACGTGAAATCAAATCCACATGGGAATTGGAACAAATGGAAACCGCAGCGGCCGTCCAGTTCAGAATGTTTGAGGCAGTCCATGCGGTTGGAGGAGAAGGAATGACTGAACTCGACATGGTAGCAGCGGCTGAAGCCGTCAGCCGTAGCGAAGGGTTTGGCGGCAACGTTCAGATGCGTCGTTATCCGCTCCAATGCGACCGTGGTGTCATCGTCGCAGGGCGCGCTGGAGGCATTCCATCGTTCTTTGATTCAGCAGTCGGAGGGACAGGCGCTCACCCACTTTCGGGGATGGGCTCTGGATTTACCAAGGTCAAACCCAACGAACCGGTTTTGGTTGACCTTGTTCATGCACACCGCGGATACATGGTCGATGCCACCCGAATCTTTGTTGCGGGTTCGCTTTCACCGGAATGGAATCAACGTTTGGAAGACATGGTCGCGGTGAAAGAAACCGTCGTTGATGTTCTTGACCAAGGCCGACCGTGCAGCGATGCGTGGGAGGATGGATATGCTTTGGCCGTTGAACTGGGTTATAGCGACCATTTGATGGGTACAAATCCAGACCAAAGTCGCTTTCTTGGGCATTCAATCGGCCTGCAATTGGACGAATCGCCTGTCGTCGCAGCAGGTTTTGACCGTCCCTTGCCGGTCGGAGGAACGATGGCGATTGAGCCAAAAGTCGTCTACGCTGAAGGAAGCGTTGGCTCAGAAGATACGTGGGTTCGCGACGAAGACGGCATGAACCCGATTACTGCAGGTGGCGGCCTGCCTTGGTTGATGGAGTGGTAAGAATGACACAAGAACAAGCAGAAGACGATGTATGCGAGAAGACAGAGGGTTGGACGCATGAAGACGTGGGTAAGCGGATTGTCAAGCGAGAAACCCCTAACGGGACCTACTTCAACGAACTCATTGTCAATGTGTTTTGTCAAATGTGTGCGGCTGAATTCATCGGCCCATCTCGTGAAGCTGGTGGATTCCTTGGAGGCCATGAATGCCTTCATGCTTGGGAATTTAGCCAAGTGATGGGGCGAAACGACGGCTTGACTGAATGAGCCATCGCTGACGACCACATCATTCAAGGTTCGCTGGAGTCCCAGTCGGTACATGGTAGCCAAGCCGTACTCGCCAAGTCACATTGCAGCAGTTGCTTCTCATTATACTGAGATGCGACTTTCTGGAGCCGTCAAACAGCGTCTGGTTGAATTGCTGTGTGAGGAATTGGACCGAGTCGTTCCACAAATGGAAGAGGAAACACTGAACCAAGACCCAGAGCGAAAAACGCTTGACGACCCTCAACGCAGCCGATTGAATTACAACCGAACTCGGGAATTGATGATCGACCGAATCAACAACATCGACTCCGTAGGCTCAGCAGCCGTTCAAGCTGGCATTGAACACGTTGAAAATCATCTGTCCAAACTCCTCCGTCATGCAGAGGATGCGGCTACAAAAGACCGAGTTGCCACCATAAAACCTCGCCACCTTGAGAAAGCGGTAGCCGGACTTGGCCTTGATGACGAAGATTCTGAAGGTACGCTTGAGGAAGAAGAAGAAACCGCAACAATGGATTTCGTCGCCAGTCAAAGCGGAGGCATTGTCACGGCGTCATCTTTGCTCTCAATGGCTCGCAGCATAGCGAAAATGACCGTTACAAAAGACGCTCTTGAAGAACTCCTGGACACCTATACCATGGTGCTTGAAGAACTGGAAGCAGACATCAGGAAGCACGCCCAACTCGGTAGCAATCCAGTGCATTTCATTGAATCCATTAACAAAATGCGAGGCATGATGTCCCTGGGATGGATGCGCTCAATGCTCACACGAGCAGCCGCGCAGGCACAAGAACGCGATGGGAAAGTGATTGACCTTCAAGACATTGTCCACATTGACCCCTTCGCTTGACTCTTGTAAGGGTGCCAAACGGGTGGTCTCATGGAACAAAATGAACTTACAGAAGCCGGTTACAGCGATTTGGCGGCCCAACCCCTTCTCTTGGTCGTGATTGGTCGCGATTCTTGCGACGACTGCAAAGCATGGAGGGAGGTGTTGACCCAGTGGGTTCCGGAATCCAAAATCGAAGCGCTCCTCAACGTTGTTCATTTGGACCTTGATTCAAAGGTCGGGCAGCAATTTTGCAGGGATCACCAGTGGACCGAACACATCTCATTCATTCCATTCAACGTACTGTTCCAGTACGGTACACCGGTTGACCAATGGCCAGGTGGCACAGTTGAACGATTGATGACGTGCATTGAGAATGAGGGTTGATTTAATGCTTGCATCTTCCATTCTTCTTTCGGCACTACTGGCCGGCCTGGTTGCAACAGCGGTCACCGTTGCTATTGAGAAATGGGGCGGCCTTGTTGGCGGTTTCCTCGGCACGGCTCCTTCTACCATTGTTCCTGCAGGTATTGGGATGTACCTCGCCGGTGGCGAAGACGAAATCGTCAGTAGCATGATGGTGGTGCCTCTTGGAATGTTGCTCAACGCGCTGTTTTTGGGGGCGTGGCTGGTGCTCCCACGTTGGTTTTCTAACGCCTCCCATCCGCTTCTTTTGACCTCCATATGCGCCCTTGCCTTTTGGTGTGTTATGGGCATAGGCGTGTGGTTTCTCCTCCAAAACACGGTCGTCGGCATACTCCTTTCGGAACAGGAATTTGCTGCAGTCGGACTGATCCTTTTGGTGATCATCGCCGCAGCCTTCAACTGGCGACCTCAGCCAACACCCAAGGGAAGCGAAGCAGTTTCCAAAACGGTGCTGGTCTCTCGAGGTACGATGGCGGCAGTCGCCATTGGCATCGCGGTTTGGCTGGCTGGTTTGGGCTTCCCCTTGCTGGCTGGTTTAGCCAGTGTTTTCCCTGCCATTTTCCTCACCAGTATGGTCGCCTTATGGATCGCACAAGGGCCAACTGTTCCGCAGGGTGCGGCCGGACCGATGATGTTGGGTGGTGTCAGTGTTGCTATTTATGCGAATCTCGCCATGTGGTCACTGCCTGCATATGGAGTGGTTTTAGGAACACTGGTCGCTTGGTTTGGCTCTGTGTTGGGATGGTCCATTCCTGCGTTCTTGGCCCTCAGAAAGGTCCACGAACGAGCCGCCATCAGCGATTGATGCTGCGGGTCCAACGCGGTGCACCGGGGATTCCGACAACTTCTGCATGAACAAAACTGACGCCTTTGACTTCACAAAGACGCTTGCGTAGGGCGTCGAGGTCAAGCAGGCAACAGGGGCAGTGAGGCCGTGAGGGTTTGACGGAGAGGTTGATCTCACCGTCTTCGGCGATGTTGATGTGTTGAATGATGTCAAGTTCGGGGTAAGGTCGGTCGTTGTGGGGGTCCTTCCATGTGGACAGAACGCGAGCCACCCGTCGTTGGAGCGCAGCATGTTTTCTCCCGGCCACAAGAATTCCTCACGCATCTTCGGCAACCGTGGTTTCTGCTTCATCCAGTCGCAGTTCTGCTAACCGGCCCTCAGCTTCAGCGAGTTCGGTCTGGCATTGGCGTAGAAGTTCGGTTCCTTCCTCAAACATGGCGAGGGTTTCATCGAGGTTTTTTCCACCGCGCTCAAGTTGAGCAACTATGGATTCCAGGCGCAGTACTGCTTCATCGTAGGTTATTTTTTCATCGGTCATTTGTCTTCCTCCTTGGGTTCAATGGTGTGAACATCGGCTGCGGCACGACCGTCGGCGAACTGAAGGTTGACGGTTTGCCCTTGTTGAAGGCTCGCTAAGGTTGTGAGGACTTCACCATCGGCGTTCTGAACCATGGTGTATCCGCGTTCCAATACGCGGTGAGGGTGTGCTGCAGCAAGCGTTGCCTCAAGACGGGCCAAGCGTTGTTGTTGCATTGAAATTGAATGTTCTGCGCTCCTGTTCATTCGGTTCGCAAGACCAGCAAGTTGTTCCTTGGCCCGGAAAACACCTTTGCCAGGAGCATGTTTGAGTTGCGTGGTGAGCAACATCAAACGTTGACGCAGTTCGCCGAATCTTCGCTTCACGGCTTCGCCAATTCGGAGATCAACATCGGCAAGCATCATCATGACACTGTGGCGGTCAGGAACCAAGATCTCAACAGCATTTGATGGGGTAGAGGCACGAGCATCGGCTACCAAATCCGATACGAGAACATCTTGCTCGTGACCCACTGCGGAAATGATGGGTACGGGGCTGGCGAGAATCGCACGGGCAACCGGTTCAAGATTGAACGCCCACAAATCCTCAACCGAGCCACCACCTCGTCCAACGATGACCGCATCAACGGGCGGTAAACCGAGACGGTCGGCCACCTCAGCACGGCTCAACGCACGGGTCACCGCAAGTCCACGGACGATTTCATTGACGGCTCGGTCGCCTTGAACCAACACGCCGATCACCGTTGTTCTCAAACCCGGCCAACGGTTGGAAATCAATCGTTTCATGTCGGAAAGAGCAGCTGACCCAGCGCCCGTAACGATGGCCACGTGTTTGGGCATGCCTGGAAGTGGTATTCGAGGGCGATCAAGCGCACCTTCTTGTTTGAGCGATTCAATCAAAGCCCGCTTTGCTTCTTCAAGAGCACCAAGGGTTCGCACGGGTTCTATTCTCTGTACAACCAACTGGAGGTTCCCTCGTTTGGGCCACAAATCCAAACTTCCAATGACGACTGCATCGCTTCCTTCTTTGATTGAGGGGTCGACGGTAAGCCTCGCATTTCGCCATATGACGCAGTCCAATTGGCCGTCATTATCGCGGAGTTTGAAGTAGATGTTTCCGTTGTGTACGTTCCATTGAGAAACCTCTCCGCGCAGGGCTTGGTGCTGGAATAACGGGTCTTGCTTGACCGTTGACTGAACGAGTTTGACAAATTGCCCAATGGGCAGCGGACCGGTTGTGGTATGCGGCCCTGATGACACAACAAGATGTTGAGGTCAAGGGTTCTTGAAGCATCGGTTGACTCGGGACGAAGTTCAACGGAGGTTGTTGAGCCAACCGCGACGCCAAAAATAGGTCAGCATGACTGCAGCAAACATGAGCATGATGGTAATGATGCCCCAAAACCCGCCAACGCGCTCTATGGGCAAGTCGTCGTTATTCATCCCGAAAATTCCAGCGATTAACGTGAGTGGAAGCATGATTGCACCGACGATGGTGAGCGTCGTCATCACTTCTGTGAGTTTTGCATTTGACTCTGAAAGTTGGAGGCTAATGTTGCTCAGATAGGTGTCCCGCGTTGAAGTAGCACCGCTTGAATAATTGTTAACACGCTTGATGAAGGCGATACTCAGTTGGTGCAAGTCGTTGATGTATCGCTCTACATTTTCGCTGATGAGTCGTTCCGAGGGCTTGAGGAGTCGCATGGTAACGGCGTGAAGGGATTCAACCGATTTGTTGGCCTCACGCAATTTCCGTTTCAGGTCGTGAAGACCTTCAAGAAGGTCATCGTAACGTTGAGACGGGTCAAAGACTCGAAATTCAAGGTGGTCAAGGTCGCTTGAAATCCGACCAAAAATTGGAGACCAATCGTCAGCGATAGCATCCAACAACTCATAGAGCATGTAGTCAATTCCAAGCGCACGGTTTTCTTCGTCACTGGTCAGGAACCGCCGTGCAAAGGTGGTTAAAGCAGGGATTTCAGTGTGGCGCACGGTGATGAGCACGTCATCTTTGACGAATACAGCCACGGGAGCGGTGTCCAAACGATGGTCTCCATCCCGTGCGGTGACGACGATAAATCGGTGGTCTTCAAACCGTAGGGATGCTGTGTCCGCATGACCAAAAACGTCGTCTACAGCCAATTCATCAAATTTCATAACCGATGACAAAAAATCTTTGACTTCTTCGTCGGGTTGATCGATGTCCAACCAGGCCATCCCTTGTCCCTGAACGGTTTCTAAAAGCCCTTTGAGGGTAAAGGAGTCGGTAGCCATTCGGCCCGACTCGGTCGTGTACAAACGGAGTTCGGCCATGAACGACCCTCGCGTTTCTCTCACCTAATGGTTTCAGTCGCGGGATGGGGGCGATTTCTTATCCCTGCGGGCGGATTTTTTTTGTTGCAGGTGAAAGTCTTGACGCAGTTCAACTTCCTTCAATTTACTCTGAATTTTCTTTTTGAGAAACAAGACAACGATCACAATTGCAATGACATCAAGAATGACGATGGCCCAATCGGTCGGCCCCCATCCGTCAAACATATTGCTCCCTCACAAGGGTGGACGAATATCGATGTCAACATCGCCACGTGGCTTTCCAATACAGCCCAAGCGAGCGCCCTCTCCAACAAGGAAGTCATCAAGACCAGGCGGTAGAATTTCGGGCAGTGGAACTTCACCAAGAATCAAACTGACCATACAGGTTCCACAGGTTCCCGACGTGCAGTTGGTTGGAAGTGAGATGCCGCATGCTTCTGCATGGTCAACAATGGTTTCACCGGGGTTCACTGGGCATTGGCCAAGCAATTCCGCTCCCTTTAGAAAACGAATAACAGGTGTTGTTGACGGAGCGATTTTTACCCCGTCATCGTCCAGTTGGAGGCTCGTGGTGCCAGCGGACATGGAGATACCTCATCGTCCCTTTTCACGCGTCCAGCGACCCGTTTGTTTGTTGAAGAACAATCCCGCCTTCTTCATCCACTTGTTGAACTTTGTAGCACCGGCTCCGGTTCGTAGGATGAAGTCTTCACGGTCTTCCTGCGCTTGGATGTAATTCTTCGCTGCGAGGGTTTGGTCAATCCAGTCGTTGATGTCCATGAGCCCACCTGCTACGACGCTTTCTTCAACCGCACGAGTCATTTGGTCGGCGGTTGCTCCGGTTTCTTCCAAATCACGACGAATCAAATCGTTCACCGTTGAGAAGTCCATGCTTGCTGGCTTGGGCGGAACGGGGTTGCGAGGTGCCTTGTCGGGGTCAACGCTAATGCGCTTTTCGCCATCAAGGATCGATTCAACATTCAGGGTCAGTTGTGGTGTGAAACTGGTTTCACATTCCCAGCATATGAACGCCCAAGATTCGGGTTGGTCCGGGTCTCGAGCTTGTCGGGGGTCCAATTCGTCACCGCATTCGGGGCAAGCGTGGAAGATGAGTGAAGGAACGTGATTGCGTCGGAAATCCACGATGTCCTGAGGCGTGCCTTCGAGTTCCAGCATTTCGTGGTCACGGGCGGCTTCAAGGCCTCGGGTTTCCAATTGGTCGCGAATCTTGACCTTCTGATCGTCCTTGCCTTCATCGTTGAGGTTGTTCTCCAATTTGACAATGAGTTCAACGGTTTTACCGAGTCGGTTCATGATGAGTTTCTGAGCACGGAACGCTTCGACCTTTGCGATCTTCAGACGCTCTTTTTGCTCTGCAAGTTCAGTCAGGACGTCCTTCTGCTTTCGCTTGAATTTGATTTCCTCAATACGAGATTCCTGCTTCTTTTCTGGAGCAAGAACTTTGGAAAGAAAACGTTCTTTTCCGTGAGATTGAGGTCCAGCGGTGATGATGTCAATGACACCACGTGCGATTTCTTCCTTGAGCCCGTAATTTTCAACGAGCATGTCCTTGTCGATCTTTTTCAAATCGCCAATTTTCAATCCTGCATCAGCAAGTTGGTTTGCAGTTGTATCGTCAATACCTCTGCGTAATAGCGCTAAGTATGTGTCCTTCTTTGCCATAACATCCCCTCCGACAAGTCTAGGCGAGCAGACACTCCTAAGAAAAGCCTCTGCCGCAAGTGTTCACTCAATCCAGCCCTTTTGAAGTCTCATTCCTCTTGGTCGCCGGCTTCAAAATCAGCACCAAGTTCAGCCCAGTCATCGATATCAAAGGTCTCCGGACGTTGGTCAAGTCGCGGGTCATCTTGGAGGGATGCATAAGCACTCTTCCAACGACCAGCATGCCATCCAGGTATACGAGAAATGCGTTTTGGAGCAGAACGTAACGTGGCCTTTAATTTCTTTCTTCGCTGGGAAAAACCAGCATGGATCATCATCACAAGCAGCCGGCGGTCACAGGGCCATTCTTCATCGTGAGGTTTCATCCGTAACAAACGAGAGTGAACCTTTGGCATGGGCGAAAATACGTGAGGTCCGATGCGTTCACCCATTTCGGGTTCAAAATCCAATGCGACAACCATTCCGAGTGAACCGACATCGCTTTCGTATTCCATCACCACTCGTTCAGCGAATTCTTCCTGAACCAGCATGACTACGGATTCCAACGGGTGGGTGTGTGGATTACGGTGATGACGGGTGAGTGCATCGATGAGTGGAGATGAGATTTGGTACGGAATATTGGCGACGATTCGGGTGATGTCCTTTGGCCAGCGAGCTTTCAAAGCATCTCCCTCAACAAGGGTCAATGCTCCGCTCTCAAGTTCGGGAATGAATACGGAACGAAGGTGTTCACAAGCCCCGCTGTCAAGTTCGATAGCAGTGACCTTGCATCCGGTTTCCAACAGAACCTCTGTCAGGACACCGGGACCAGGGCCAACTTCCAACACATGGTCGTCTTTGGTGACTTCACCCCAAGCAACCGTGCGTTCAAGAACATCATCGTGAACGAGAAAGTGTTGACCGAGCGCCTTGTTGAACGGTTGCTTCCCGCGAAGCGAATCCACCAGCCAACGGGCGCCTCTCATGCTTCCACCGGCAAGAGCAGTTCCGTTAGACGGGGAGCCATTGCCGGGTCTTCCAACTCTGACACAAACCGACGGGCGAGGAGTTCGGCAGCGTCGATGTTGCAGGCTGTATTGAGTTCTTCAACCGAGGCAAATACGCCTACTGAGTTGCGAGCCTCAACCATCTGTGCAGCCTTTTTCTTGCCGACATCAGGAAGCAACTCAAATCCATGGACCTTGAGTGAGATTGGGCCAGCCTTGTTGTAAAATTCATCTACGAAGTACGAAGCATGCTCTTCAACAAACATTTGCACGACAAGGGGCATGTCCATCTTGGCCATGTTTGACATTCGGTCGCGGCGAGCCATTCCCAAGATGCTGACAACTTCCTTTCGTTGTGCACCGTCAAGGCCGATGTAAAGGCGCTGACTTGGAATCAGGAGTTCTCCTCCAGACTTGACCTTGAGTCGGCAGAAGCCAAGCGTCTTTTCGCTCATTGCGGTAACGACGTCTTCCTTGGTATCGTGTTCGATCACTCGTGCCCAGTCTTCACCGATGAGTGCCTTTGGACGTTCAGGCTTTGCTGGGCGTGGCCGTCCGCCTTGTTGTTGGCGTCCACCACGACGGTCGCCCCCTTGACGCCCCCCTTGGTTTCGTCCGGTTCGCTGGCCACCGCTGCGGTTTCCTTGTTGTTGGCGACCTTCAGACCGGCTGGGTTCTGGCTTCGGCTTAGGAACTTCTTTGCGTCCTTCAGCCGGGCGCGACATCTTGTAAGAATCAGGACTTGTTTCCTTCTTCTTTGGAGCAGAAGGTGCGTTAATGTGGCGTCTTCGCCGAGGGTCAGTCATAGGTATCGCCTCTACTTAATGGGAAAATTTGCTTCATTCGGTAAAGCCAATGACTTGCTTTACAATATCGATAATCGCTGAAATTTCCGAGTCATCGATGGCGATGCGCTTGGAGCCGAGAACGGCTCGCACATCTTCGGGGTGAAGTGGGATGAGTTCGGCCAACTTTGCAGCGAGGCTTGGGTGCTTTGAGAGCGTTTCAACGTTGAGGAGAGCACTGCGCAGTTCTTCAAACATAGCGGGTTCAGTTCGGTAACCGTTGCGGATGTCACTTGCAGCCCATTCAGCATGTTGGAGTGCTGCTTTCTGCTCGTAACTGAGTTGTCCACGGCGGCCTTGAGCGTCCAGGAGCATGTCCCGGACGGTTGCGAAATCGAGAAATGTATCTTCTTCTGACATGGTAATTCCTCACTCGAGTGGACGTAGGTGTTCTGCACGGGCAATGACCGTCTTTTGCATGTTGCCGTCCTTGACAGCAACAATCCAAGCGACGCCTTGGCGCTTCTGGATGAATCCGGTTCGGCCGTTGAAACGGCGATGAGGCATACCGCCTTGTTGTCCACCGTCAAGAACGATAGCAACTCGGTCGCCTTCTTCATAGTGGTGCATGACGCGGCGAATGTTCAAGCGGCTTCGCTCGTTCTTTCGTCGTCGCAAGATGCTTCGAGTTCCTACGCGTTGTCCCTTGGATCGCTTCATATTGGTCGCCTCCTTCCGTCCGAATCAGCATAAGCGCATCTTCGGAGCATTTTGCCGACCGACCATCCCCATATAAGCACCGCGACGAAATATCTCTGCACGACGAATGGGGTTTGGTTCAGTCTGCGTGAATATCTCCCACGTCCAACCACACGACGTTGCACTTGGCTTTGATGAGAGAGGCAATGGAAGGTTGGGTCCGTCCGCTATCGCCGTGTACGGTTTCCTTGACGTAAGTTCCCGATTCACATCGCAGCGTGACCTCCACTTCACGAACGCCATCTTCGGCAATTTCAATGGTAGGGGGGTGAGCCTGGTAAACCGTGCGCCGACGGATCAAATCAGCACGCCGATGGGCAACACGCTCCGGCGTTCTTTGAGCCAGTTTGACTCCGTTCAAATTCTCAATGACCTGAATGATGGTCTCGTCATCGGGCAAATCAAAGGTCTTCGGGGCAGGCGGTAAAGCAGCGAGAATACGTTCAACGAGTTCCGCTTTCTTTCCGGTTTTCTTGAGTTCATGCTTGACGGCAAGAGCAACCAATTCATCCTTTTTCATCGCTTTTAATTCATCCTCAGTCGGGCTAGCAGCAGGAACTTCAAGGACCGCTTCAAGAGGTTTGGTACGGTCGCTGTTCCGGTCCCCTCTTCGTTGGCGTCGTCGCTTCTTCGTACTTCGTGTTTGGACGTCTTCTTTGGTCAAATCCACGGGAGCCGTCAGCACTTCATATTCTGCTTCGTTCATGGGCTCCACGCGAAATCTGATGGTGTAGGATTTCTCGGCTGGTGTATCCTTGATTCGAACCACTTCACTGCGGGTTGAAGGGCGCATGGAGGTGATTTCAACCGAGCCTTCTGCAAGACTGTTGATGCGATCCATCATCACTTGAGGGTCAACGGAGCGTTTCCGTGGATTTTTGAATTCAATGACGAAGGGTCGGCCACGCCCCATACAACGGACGTCAATGTCTTCTCGCCCCATTCCGTGAAACGAATGTTCGTTGGCTTCAAACAGTTCAAGGAGGGGATTTCCAATCAAGTCCTGAACGCTTCGCTTGTACTGCAATCCAGTTTCATCACAGCGCTTGCATCCGCGTCCTTTGCATGCGCGGCAAGGCCAGCGAGTTTGCGGGATTCCACGTTCTAATTTCTTGTAGCGCCCGTAAACATAGACCGCACGAATATCCAAATCTACAGTAAGCGTGAGGACATCGATAAGCGCCAATACATCGGGCTTATCGTTGACCAATTCAATGCCTCCAAGTCGTTCATTGAGGCGGCGACAAATTTGCGCAACCAAGGAACTCTTGAGCGGGTCTGAACCACCAGCGCCGTATTGCTTTCTCATCACGTCCTCGCCTTCGGTTTGGTCCTTGGGGAAACGTGCACCGAGTTGCAATCGCTTCAATTCATAGGGTTTGAGCGCATCATAAATGATGTCTGCGAGCAAATCCACTTCCTCGAATAGATTTTCACAAAACGGACAAAGCGGTATCTCTTCACGAGCGGATGAAAGATGGCTGTCACGCTCAAGAACTGAAGCTCGGACTTCCTCGCCCGATTCTTCAAGAGATTGTCCAAATCGCTTTTTTCCACCCACGCGCCCGAGGCACGCATCACATGTTCCAAGGCGCACCAGGTGCTTGTGACCGGCCGGCGAAGGGGCGCGTGGAATTTCTTCCATATGGGAGTCGAGTTGGTCGTCAAACGCAAGGTCGCCAACTTCGGGATTCACATCATCCTGTGCTGGTGCTGCGTCTTCATCGTCCCACAGTGAATAGTCGGTTTCTCCAAATCCTGCATCCGCGTATTTCATCCAATCTTCTTCGTCGTCCTCATCGGGCCGCGTGCCTTCGTTATCGGTCATAATTCTCACCACTCTACCGGGGTCAACCCCAAGGACAGCAAACAGTCGGCAGGCTCAACCCTTGATGAAGGCACCGATGAAACTCATTCTTCTTCATCGGATTTGTTTTTTGATGGAGCGATGAGTCCCAATGCAGCCGTCGTTAAGATCAGGCTGGCCAATAAGGAGAGGGCGATCATCGCAGCGGAAAAGATTCCGAAGTTGCTGAACAGACCCATTGGAGAAAGAGCGATGACGGCAAAGCCGGCGATGTCTGAACTTGCTGAGCCGAGCAAGGCCAATCCGCATGCCCCACCGACTGCGGCGAGTGCATCGTTGTGCGATTCACCGTTTTCTCTTCCCTCGCGATAGCGTTCTGTGACGTGGATGCAGTAGTCAATGCCAACTCCCAATGAGATGGTAGCAATGGTCACGGTGACAATGTTTAGAGAAGAACCCGCAACATACATCAAACCGTACAGCCAAACCACCACCAAGAGAATCGGAACAAAGGTCACAGCGGCCTGCTTTGGGGAACGGAATCCAACGGTGAGGCATCCGAACACAAAGACGGAGCCAAGAATGAGGGACGATTGCATTTCATCCTGCATGGCGGTCGAGGCTGTGAAACGCGTAATGGGTCTGCCGGTGAGCATAACCCACGTCAGAGGTTTGTCTTCTTCGGTTTCACCGCGTTCTTCATAGGTTCCACTTGAGAGATTGGTAAAGACCTCAAGGTCCCTCCAAACCTCAGCAACTCCGCCTCTCATTCCAGGGAAGTCCTCAGGCGAGGTCATACCGAATCGAATTTGCATCATGTCGTAGCGGGCGGGTTCATCGTTGACGTCCAACCAAGGTTGGCTGCTGTTCAGTTGGGTGACAGGCATGATGTACAGTTGAACGATACTTGGAGGGATGTCAGGGATTGGCCCCACGCCAGGAACGCCGTAAATGGAGAGGAATCCGTAGAAGAATGCGAGGCAATCTCGGTCGGTTGTGTCCACCAGTGGGCCATTTCCTGCAAGAGAACAGTTCATCCCGTGGCCTTCGGTATCAGGTTCCCATCCAGCGGCTTCAAAGGGCGTACTGTTCAAGACCAAACTGCCTTGAGCAGCAAAGACCATCTCGTCAAGAGCGAGGATGTCAATGGTTCCGTCGGGTTGCCTGGTGATCTTGTTCGGGACGCCTTCTGGAAGAGCATCCATTTCCTGACGGAATACGTCAATGGCAGCAAAGACATCGGGGTCGAGAACATCGCCCATGATGAGGAGGTTTGCAGGTTCACCTTCATCGGCAAAACGCTTGCTAATCTGGTCAACTCCAATGGCGAAATCCGACCGTTCGTCGAGAAAGTCCTCAACCGCAAAATCCCCTTCGAGTTGGGCCATCCCGTAGGCAGCTGGGATGGTGAGCAATAGAGCCACTGAAGTGATGAGAAGAGCCGTCTTCCGTTGTCCTGAACCGTGAGTGACCCTTCGCAGCCAGTCGGGATTCACCAACGATTTTATTTCCTTTTCATCGCTCTTCACGGCTCGCTTTGCCAACCAGTCGTCAACGCTCACGCGGATGATTGGCGACCACATCCCAGTCAACACAAAGGCAGCGAAGATTCCCAACGCCGCTTCAATTCCAAACGAACGGAGTGCTGCGATGTCGCTGAACAGGTTGGCTGCAAAGGCCGCCATCGTTGTGATGGAAGTGAGGGTGATGGCTCGCCCCACTCTTGAGAGCGTGATGTTTCCGGCTTCTTCGGAAGATTTCCCAGCAGCCCGTTCTTCCTTGTAGCGATGCAGAGCATGCAAGGCATCGTCAATGCCCAAAGCCAAGACGAGAATCGGTAACAAATTCGAGAATTGTGACCGTGCGATAAGACTCAGGCCAAACCAGCCTGTCGCTGTCGCAAAGTGCCCGATGAGTCCTTGCATCCAAAGCAGCGCTGCCCCCAGCGCAACCATGACGATCGCAACATCCGACCATCGTCGTAAACTAACGTACAGCAGAGCAACGATGGCGAAACCCATGAGGACGATGAGGCCAGCACTTGACTGCAACTCCCGATTGACTTCGACGTTGACGCCTTGCCCGAGAAGCAACGTTACCGTTGCTCGGTCATGACTGCGTAGATGTCCTTCAAGGTCCATGAAAGACCATTCGGTTGAACATCCGGCTCCTTCGTTTTGCAATTCAGCACATTTGGCTTCTGTATATTGCGGTGGATGAAGGACGAGTTGTCCGTCCGCGAGGCGGTAGCCACCCACGCGGAAGCCTTCATCGGTGAATTGGACCTTTTTCTCTTGGTGTGCCTCTTTCCATACGACTTCCCAACCCATGGCCTCAAGTTTGGTTCGGTCAAGTTGTACCAAGAGCCACGTTGATGACGCTGTCCATCGACCCTTGCCCCAAAGTGCATTTTCCCACGTCCCATTGCCCGTCAAAACGCCCGAGATAGGCCCCTCTTGGAAGGCGGTGTAATCGGCTTTGAACCCGCGGTCAAGCGAGAGCCAGCGCAGGAAGTTGTTGTCCGATGCTTCTGCCATTCGGTGTGCGGCCATGTCGATGTGAGCCTGAGTCACGTTTTCATCGTCAAACTCAAGGCAATCGAGTGGAAAACAGTCCGTCCAGTTTGCAGGTGGTTCGGTCACGACCCCTAAGGCTGTGAGTCCGGGTTGGGTGAGGATAGAGGTGCCGTTCATGAATCCACGAAAATGGTCCGAAAGTGAAATTGCTCCTGGGGCTTGGTGGCCCGTAACGTCGTTGACAAGGGGCTTGAGAGCAGGCGCCAGAGCGTGTTGATTCACGAGGTCAACTTTGCTATCAATTTCTTGGAGCAACGTGAGATTGAGGATGCCTCCAGTTGGCGCATCAATACCACCCCATGGCTCTCCCGCAGCGAGCATTTCGGTTGGAGGGACGAGCGAAGCGTAGTCGGGAGCCCCGTCTTCCATCCTTGGTACCGGCTGCCACGATTCAATGGGCGGAACTTGGGTGGGATCGCGTGCAGAAACAAGGAACCCCAAAATGATCTCAGAATTAGGAAATTCATCGTCAATTACGGTTTGGGCGGTAAGTTCGGGTGATTCCATTTCATACGATTCCATGTCGATGGGTTGCAGGGCCGTCATCGCTCCGGGAATCATGAGCAGGGTGAGTAAAAATATGGCGATGTGGACGCTTTTCCGACGATGCAGCAACCATGCTGCCAGTCGATCATATCGTCGTTCCATGGACGAAACTCGGAGGCTTCACCTTTTGAAGTGATGTTTTTTCAAACTTTCCTTTCATTAAATAGACTCATCCTGCACAGAGTTCAATGACTGCCCGCGAGGGTAGACGGTTCCCAACGGTGATGTTCTGTGGATTTGGCTGTGCGTTACAAGGAACAATTGTCTTCAGCGAGGCAGTTTTTGAGCGTATCAGGGAAAGCAAAAAACGGTACTTCTATCAACGATGGCAGAGAGCTCACATTGTTGAAAAACAGAGCACAATGTCCACACTGCGGGATTCAATTTGAGGGTGGGAACCATAACACCGAGCACATCCATCCAAGGGCACTTGGAGGGGAAAATACCGATCATAACAGGATTCAGTTTTGTCTTGCTTGCAACAACGCAAGAAACCTCGTCATGCAAGCCATTCTCGGCCATCCACCTTACTTCAAAAATTATCCCGGAAACTGGGCCATGGTGGAAGAATACTTGCTTTGGTCTGAACTGTCCATCGATGATGGACTATCAGCCGGCAGTCAAGTGGATTTAATCCATCAAAAGTTCCTCATGTACCGTTTCTCAGGACGCCAACTACCAGCACAACTTATCAACGCATACGGACGGTTTTCATCATGGAAGAAGGGAGATTTACCAAATTACAAACAGGGTACTCGTCAGAGGATGGAAAGAAAGCAGAACATTCCCCAAAAAGTGAAGAGGAAAGGGATGTTCATCTCCGTACTTGACCGCCTTTTTGGATACAATGTCAATCAAGAGCCCCCGAAAGTGAAATCGATTGCGACTGCTCAGCCCGCCGCCGTTCAGAACCAAACCGAACAAAAAACAACGCTGCGTGACAAAGAGGTTGTTGCCGCTGAACAAAGTGACAATGTTTTGAAGTCCAAATTGACCCAGCGCCCAATGACGGAATTCCGTTCTGTGGTTCTCTCTTTTCTAACCGCAACCCCTATCACGATCTCTCATCTTGGAGATCACGTTAAGGATTACATGAATACTCAGGGAATGTCAGGTTCGACAACAACAGATTTCCTGAATCTATACGGCTTACCAAAAGGCCTGAAAAAAGCCCTCGAAACTCACCTTGCAGAAGAGGTCATGATCTCTGGGGTATCCCCTAAGCACGAAGTTGCACGAACCATTTCCTCAAGTATACGGGCCAATGAATCAATTCATCGTTCTATTGAAGAATTCCGGACAATCATTCTCTCCTTTCTCACTACCGAACCAATTCAGATCGCTGAAATTGGAAAGAAAATTGTCGCCTACATGGAGGGTCAAGGGATCTCAGAAAGAACAACGACCGACTTTTTGAAACTCTTTGGCCTTCCAAGAGGGATGAAAAAAGCCATCCAAGAACATCTTTCTGAAAAGGTAATCATCACGGGCTCCTCTCCAAAGTTTGAGGTGGCAAAAATTTCAGAAGGCACAGAGGGTCCGGCCAACACACAACCATCTCCGGAAGAACTCTTGGAATCTTGGCGGTCCGCAGTGATTGAAGGTCATGAACGCGGAACCCCGATAGATTTTGGAGTCTTTTGGGGTCTCATTTCGGGGGAACAAAAACGCTCGGGCCAAACATGGACGCATTTCCTGGCCCCCTTTGGAGTGAATTCCAAAGGGCCAATTCCTAAAAAGGTTAGACAATTGCTTGACCTAACTCAACTGAATTATTCAATTGAGGGCGAGGTGCCCAATCAAACGGTTATTTTAGATTCTACACCGATGGGCGAAGAGGAGTAGACGTTAACAAGAGGTGTTTACGCTGTTGTATGAACGCTGGCAAACCTATTATGAACGGGTCAATATCCATGTCATAGAGCACGAGGCGTAGAACATGGTAACAGTGAACGAGATTATCGATGAAGCAAATGCCATGGATACCTGGATGCAATGGTCAGCAGGGCTTCTCTTGACCTTGATTTCAGTGGGCATTGTCCGCTTTTTGATGAAGAAAATCGTACTTGACTTCGTCAAAGCAACCTCGTTTGACTGGGATGACCAGTTGTACCGTCCGGTCACACAACGCATGTATTCCTTCATCATTTTCGCCGGCTTGCAACTCACCATGCTTTGGGTTATGGGCAAAGATGAGGACCTCAATGTAGCTTTAGACCCAATCTTTCAAGCGGTGTATATTCTTCTGTCAACCTCTCTCGTAAGTGTTGCACTGAAGATTATGATTCCCGTTATTTTTGATAAATTTTCCAACCCCTCTTCAGTTACTGTATCGGGTAGTAATTCGTTGGTCATCTTCCTTCTTAGAGCGGCGGTCTGGTTTGGGGGGCTCTATCTGGCCATGGATGTGCTCGGTTTCGAACTCATGGGACTTCTTGCGTCTCTGGCGGTCTTTTCCCTTATCATCGGACTCGCCATGCAGCAGACCCTTGGAAACATCATCAACTCTTTCATGCTCGCTCTGGACCAACCCTTCGAGGTCGGTGACCGCATCGAGGTGGACGGCGAAATAGGTTCTGTTGTTTCCGTAGGAATTCTCTCAACTAAGATTCTCACGAATGAAGAAAACCTTGTTGTCATCCCCAACAACAATTTGATCAATTCCACGGTCGTCAACCATGCCCGTGGCGGTGGAGATGGGCAAGGTCGGAGAATTTCTTTGGTGATGGACATCGGCGTAGAATACGACGAAGACATTTCTCACGTCAAGTATACCGTTCTTCAACTGATGCGACAATGCCCCTATGTCATTGAGGCTCCAGAACCCCGAGTTCTCCTTAATGAACTTGGAGACTTCGCCAAGGTCTTCCGACTGTACGGGTGGGTTGAGGACTATTCGGATGAATTCGTTGCAAAGGATTGGTTGTTGAAAAATATCGCAGAAAGCTTTGCCGAGGAAGGCATTGGCATACCGTTCCCAACGGCGGTTGAAATCGCATCGGACAATAAGGAGTCCTACAACAAGCAACGCAAAGCAACGAACGTGCGCCGTGCTCGACTGCAGATGATTAAGGAAGACAAAGCGCTTGAACGCGAACGCGCACAAGCGAAGTGGGAAATTGAAGCCATCACCGAGAAACTCAAGGACCCTGAATTGGAGCGAAGCGAAATCAATACTTTGGAAGAATCCCTCAGAGAATTGAACCGTGTCTTGAGCATGTTCGAAGCCGGGGATAGTTGAAGAAGAGGTGACTTAATGTACCGGGTCCCGTTCATGATAGGTATGGACTCGGTGGATTTGCGATACATGCAAATTGAAATCACCCTCGACTCGGGAAGATACCTACCAGGAATTGTACTTACAAGCGATTTCAATAGAGTGGAGTTTCTAACAAGAATGAGCGCCTCCTCAGACGGAATTAATGCGCTTATCCGTGTCGATTACGATGACGCTTCAATTCTTGAAAAAGAACAAAATGCGTTTAAAATTTTAAAAATCTTAGATCAAAACGCCCATTCCGCCCTTTGTGAGGTCCTGGCTTCAGGACCGTTATCACTTGTTTTTGCTACCCTTGATCATGCGTGGTGGGTTACGCCTACATTTGTCCATCCGCAAGGAATGACACTGACGCTCCGAGGCACCAGAGACGCTCTACGTCAAGCGCGTGAAGATCTCAATGCCCTTCTTGGAGACGGATTTAAGATGAAGCTAGGCGCTGAATCCTTGCATAATCCAGAATTTATTGAGTTGCTTCCAGAGCGTCAACGAACGGTATTGGAAAAGGCCATTGAAATGGGTTATTATGACCGACCTCGCCGCTGCACTCAACGAGACATCGCCAATTCTCTCGACATCAAACAAGCCACAGTGAGTGAGCATCTACAGTCTGCTGAAGCGACCATCATTCATGCGTTCACAACCGAGCCGTGAGATGACTTTGGACGCCCACCTATCATGAACGGTATTAGTCCTTAAGCGCGTAAGACAATGGCTTGTCTATGTCCAGCGCACGCCACGCGAATTTCAACCGAGCCGTCGTTTTATCGCTCTTGATGATGATGATGACCCAAGTGGGTTATCTTGAATCCATGAACCCGTGGACAAACGGCGAAGAAACGCTGGACCAGAGCACCGACGTTCTCGAAACGGGAGGCGCGGGCGCAAGCAACTTCACCGCCAGCGTCGAAGGTGCGGAACTCACAGTCGGTGTGCCAATGACCAACATCACCTTCCAATACAATTCCAGTGCGGCGAGCGGCTCTGGCAGTGGCTCAAATCAATCGAGTTTCGTCAATAACATCGGACTGAGAAACACATCGGGTTCAGCCACTCAAATGATCAATGGGACAGCCATCACACCGATTGAATTCTCTCTTGAATGGGACAATTTCTCCCTGCCGAGTAATCTGAGTTCCAATGAAAAGGTGACATTCCCGTTCGACCATTCGTTCAACGACACATCGTCCACGCCCATGGAAAACTCAACCGTTTCGAACCTCACCTACGACCGACACGGCCGAGAAATGCACGCCCTGGATGATGAAGTTCTTTACGGTTGGAGTGCGACAAATCGCAGTGAATTGGCAATCAATTCAAACACCATTTCACTCTCTCTTTGGGTAAAGCCAACCAATGTTGGGACAGAGCAAACGATCATCAATAACCATCCACAATACA
>Ga0209602_1000937_pt1 | contig 27020 bp, 14 predicted proteins | sample COGITO_mtgs_1205_3_FD_184810 | JGI IMG/M metagenome (GOLD analysis project Ga0209602, IMG submission 184810) | Pelagic marine microbial communities from North Sea - COGITO_mtgs_120524 (SPAdes) (version 2) | ecosystem: Environmental > Aquatic > Marine > Epipelagic ...
TGGATCCCAGGGTCTGTGTGGTGCTTTAAATTGATACATCAACATAAAAGGTTTGGTATCGTCTTTTCTATTTTTTAACCAATTAATAGCATCATCTTTAATAACCATGGTAGAAAATTTTCCTTTCTCCTCAACAATACTATCATTTGCCATTTCAAAAACAGGATCAAAATAAGACCCTTGCCCTTCTTTATTAAAAAGAACTTTAAAATAATCAAAACCAGTTGGTGCAGTTCCTAAATGCCATTTGCCAATTACAGCAGTTTCATAACCCGCTTTTTGCAATAGCTTTGGAAACGTTTGTTGTGCACCATTAAAATCGCCTCCTCCTTCATTTTTAAAAAATCCATTGATATGTGCATATTGTCCTGTTAAGATTGATGCTCTTGAAGGTCCACAAATAGAATTGGTACAAAACATATTATTAAAACGCATGCCTTCAGTTGCTATTCTATCAATATTTGGGGTGGGTGCAACTTCAGACAGAAAACCCTTGTAAGCACTAATGGCAGCTAGAGCATGGTCATCTGTCATAATAAAAAGGATGTTTGGTTTTTGTAAAACTTCCACTTTTTTTTCAGTTTTACAGCTAAAAATTGTTGCTATTAAGATTAAAAGTAGGATACTTTTTTTCATTCTTTTTTGGTGTTTTATTTTGGCATTTTAGCATCTCTACCCCATTCTTTGTTTGGGTATTCTCCTAATTCTAAAGTTAAAGTTGCTCCTAGCATAATTTGCTCGTGGGAAATGTAGGGCGCTTGTATTTCTTTGCCGTTTATAAATGCTTTTTGAATGTATTTTTTAGTTTTACTTGCTCCTTTTGCAAGCACAGTAAATGTTCTTCCATTTTTGAGTTTAATACTTGTTTTCTCAAAAATTGGACTGGTGATGTTATAATAAGGCACACCTGGAGTTACTGGATAGATACCCATAGAAGTAAATACGACAAAAGCAGTCATACCTCCACCATCTTCATCCCCTGGGATTCCGAAAATGTTGTCTTTAAACCAAACGTCTAACAAGAAGCGTGTACGTTTTTGTGTTTTCCATGGTGCTCCAAAATAATTGTATAAATAGGGAATATGAAAAGAGGGTTCATTACCCATAGAAAACTGACCAACCATGCCAGTTGAGTTGGATCCGTCTATATAAAAATCGTTTTTTCTAATTCCTAAATCCTCTCTAAATAATTGGTCGAGCCTGTCTTGAGCTGCCTGTTTTCCACCCAGTAAATTAGTAAGTCCCTGAATATCATGTTGAACAGACCAAGCATAGGTCCAGCCATTATTTTCATCATAATAGTCTCTATATCCTCTACCACCATCTAATTTAGGGTTGATCTCTAAGAAATTACCATTAGCATCTTTTGGTATAAATAATTGGTGTTTAGAATTCCATAAAGTTTTATAGTCCTTTCCTTTTTGAGCAAATTTCTTATACTCTTCTGTTTTACCCAATTCTTTTGCAAATTCAGCTAATGCCCAAAAATCATAACTTATACCTAAAGTTACTGGTACCGGTTGTCTCTTTTCAAAACCATCTACATTACCAACAGTTTCTTTTTCTCCTTTTTTAAGTGAAGGAAAATATCCGTTTTCATGATAAAAATCATCTAATATACCCCTTGGATTTCCTTGACGCCATGGAATAAAGGTTCCTTCTAAAAGGTTTTTTTTGATTCCTTGGTAGGCTATTTCTACATCATATTTTATCAATCCTTTTCTGTATCCATCTATAAAAATTGCAGAAGAATGATAGGAATTCATGCACAAATGATTTCCAAATACCTGGGGAAATGTTGGCATCCATCCGGCTTGCTCATACATTAAAGTATAGGAATTTAACATCTCATTTTCCATTGGAGGATTTAAAATAGTGCGCAAAGGATGTTGCGCTAAGTAGGTATCCCAAATCCAATCATCTACATAAAAAGGACGCTTGCTTTTATGAATTTTTTTGTCATAACCACTGTAATACTCTCCATATTCATTGACATCTACCATACGTTCATAAGTTCTGTACAATGCGGTATAAAATGTTCTTTTTTGAGCTGTTGTTCCGCCTTCAACTTGAATCTGATTACTTACTTTTCCCCATTCCTTTTTTCCTGCTTTAGAAATTTCATCAAAAGTTTTTTTACCAACTTCTTTGTTGAAATTTTGCTGTGCTTGTTTGGCGCTTATATATGAAATCCCATACTTTACATAAAGAGTAGTTGAGGCGTTACCATCAGAAATTTGTAATTGAGAGTTGTTGTAACTAAACGTTACATTTTTTGCAGATAAGTTGTCTTTATCCAAAACTTCTCCATAAACATATATGGTGGTAATGTTGTCTACAGCATGTTCTCCTTTTGTTTTTTTACTTCTTTTTTCAATAATATTAAATGAAGCGTTCTTTGACTCAAAGCGCATGTCTTCAGACCCTTTCATTAAAATATTTTTTTGTTTTCCTTCAGGAAATTCAAACTTATAGATTGCCGATTTTTTTGAGGGTGTAAAACTAACTCTAATATCATCTTCAATTAAATAGCTAGAATACAACCAAGGATGCACCACTTCTAAATCGTGATCAATAGGCATCCCTTTTTTCCATAAATTGGGTTTTACTGTTCCAGAAGCCACTTTCATTTGTAAAATACCTGGTCTTCTATGCGCTGTTACTTGCAAGGGAAATCCTTGAACTATATCAGAAATGTAATCTTTCTTTACAGGAAACATTCGCAACATTTGATTGGGTAAATGAATCGTAGGGTAGGTAGGAACTAAAAATCTTGAGACATTACCTATGGTAGGGTCTATGTATTTTGTATTGTCTTCTTGCGCACTTAAACAAGTTATTGATACAATACTAGTCAAAAGTATTAAAATTGTTTTTTTCATTAAATTTATATTACAATATAAAAGAAACAAAAACCTTTAATTAATCATTAATATTTGTTTAACCAATGCTTAATTTATTCATTTTTTCAAAAATTTTATTTTTAAATAATCCTATGTAAATGTTATTGTAAACAACAAGATTACTTCTACTTTTTTCCAAATATTTGATTACTAAAAGTATTATATTCTAATTGGTTTATTAAAAATACACCTCTAATACTTTAGTATTAACTGCTTTTAATTGAACATTGTTTATTGAAGCTGCCAATAATAACGTTTCTCCATTATTTATTGTGTACGTTTTTCCTTCAGAAATAATATCAACTGTACCCTCTACACACATATAAATAACAAACGAGTCTATACCTGAATACTCTTTTTCTACAGATGTATTGATATCTAAAATATTCGTTTTAAAATATGGTGAGTGCACTAATGTATTAGATACATTTTTGTCTAAACTATAATTGGTTTTGTAATTTGCATGGACTTCATAATCTATCACATCGATTGCTAAATCGTTATGTAATTCTCTTTTTTCTCCTGTTTTAGAGTCTACCCTATCATAATCATAAATACGATAGGTGACGTCTGATGTTTGCTGAATTTCTGCCAATAAAACTCCTGCTCCAATTGCATGTACACGTCCTGTAGGAATGTAAAATGTATCTCCTTTTTGAACAGTTTCATGATGCATTACATTTAAAATAGTATTGTTTTTTAAATGTGTTTTGTAGTCATCCGTGTTTATTTTTTCATCAAAACCAACAATTAATTCTGCATCTTTATCGGCTTGCATTACATACCACATTTCATTTTTTCCAAACGAATTGTGACGCTCTTTTGCTACTTCATTACTAGGATGTACTTGAATGGATAATGGTGTTTTTGCATCAATAAATTTGATTAATAGCGGAAACTCTTCTCCAAACTTTTCATACACAGCATTTCCAACAAATTCGCCCTTAAATTTTTTTATTAAATCCCTTAAAGATTGGCCTTTTAGAGCACCTTTCGCTACAACAGTTTCATCACCAGAAACATCAGAAATCTCCCAAGATTCTCCAATATTTTCTTCTGTATATTGTTTATTTAATTCAGCTTTTAATTTTTCTCCACCCCAAATTCTGTATTTGTAAAGTGGTTTAAATTGTAACGGGTATAATTTCATTTTGAAGGAATTAAATTAACTTTCGTTTTGACACGCCATCGTAATGTTTCGAATTATTTTTTTTCAACCACTCTAATAAATTGGTTCTTAATTCTTCTGCTTTCTCATTATATTTTTTTCTATCCGGATTTTTTCCCAGCAAATTATTCATTTCGTGAGGATCCTCTTTTAAATGATATAAAACGTTTAATATTTTTGAATCTTCTGTATAGGGAATCATTAGTTTCCATCCATCTTTTACTATCATATAATTGGGTTGAATAGGTCCTCTATAATCCCATTCAGTAACAACATAATTCCCATGATTTGTTTGCTTTTGCTCTATTAAATCTCGTAAACTTTCGCCATCGGATTTATAATTTCCTATATTTAAATAGTCCATAATAGTGGCAAATAAATCTACATTAGAGACATAACCATTCACTGTTGTTTTCTTTTTAATTTCAGTAGGCATTTTTATCATTAATGGGACATGAGACGATTCTTCATAAAAAACATTTTTTTCACGCATTCCGTGTGCTCCTAACATTTCTCCATGATCACTTGTAAAAATCACCATAGTATGTTCTGCAACACCTTCGTCTTCCAATGTTTTCATTATTTGTCCAATCCAATCATCTAACTCAGTAATTAAACCATAATAATTAGAAATCATATATTTTATTTTTTCTTCATCAGCAAAAACAGTCAACTTATTTCTTTGATTTGCATTAATATAGGGAGAGTTTTGCATATCGTCTTTAATACTTGAAGGGATTGGCATTTTATCAGGATTATACATGCTGTAATAAGGCTCTGATGGAATCATGGGTGCATGAGGAAAATGAAAAGAGGTGGTGATGCTGAAAGGTTTATCCTTCAATCTCTTGATGGCATCAATGGTTTTATTGGCATAATATGCAGTGATGGTATGTTGGTTAGGAATGCTAGATTTACCATGATAATTTGGTTGAGAATGACGATGTTTTACTTCTTTTTTAACCTCATTGTATGTTTTTCCATAGTCTATATCTATTGGATCTGGAGTGTATGGTCTTTTCGTAAATTTATCTAAAAGTTCTCCTTTTTTTGGTTTTTTTCTAGGAAATACCTCGTCTAAATAATCAAGATACAACTGCCTTTGCCCTTGAGGTTCAAATATATATTTCCCGTTTTTAGCATACTTTCTTTTATTTTTATAAACTTCTGAATGCGAAGTTAAGACATGCCATTTTCCATAATATTCTGCGTGATATCCTTTCTCAGTTAGAATTTCATCAAACGTTTTCATGGTCATTACTGGAGTATCGTTATAATTGTAGGTTTTATCATTTGTTGTTACTTGGTGAGTATTAATTGTTGTACCAGTTAAGATTGAAGATCTTGCTGGCCCACAAACAGCAACAGGGGTGTAGGCATTTTTAAAATACGCGCCTTGTCTGGCTAACTTATCTAAATTTGGAGTTTTAACAATTGGGTTCCCAGCTATACTTAAGGCATCATAGCGTTGTTGATCTACAATAATAAAGAGCAGGTTTTTATCCTTTGAGTCTTGTAAAGTGGTGTTTTTTGTTGGGTAAGTTTTACACCCAAGTACAACCATCATAAAAATAAATAAATAGATGTTTTTTCGTATCATAATTAATTAAGATTTTTGTTTCTTGTATAAAAATCTTCTGTGAATTCTTTTCCCTTCTTTTATATGTTCACAAATAAAATTTGTATTCTTTTTTAATTTAAATGTCTTAACTTTTGATGAATTAGTCATGTTTATTTTAATATCATCATTCGTAAAAGAATAGTTAAATTCATGACGTTTTTTTGTCTTTATATTTTCGGTAAACCCTTTTCCATTTTTTTTAAAAACTACTTTTGTTTGGAGTCTTGTCCAAGAGCCTAACAGTTTACTTTCATTAATTTCTGATGATGCATATAGGTTTTTTAAACGCTTGTCTAATAAAGCTTTTAAAGAATTTGTATTTTTATTTAGTTTAAAACCATCAATAAATAAGACAGCAATCTCTAAAATACTTTCTTTAAACACATCTGGAATACTTGGATTTAAAGTAGTATGATTAATCTCTTTATGCAATACTACTTTGGCTTCACCACCTTGAGACTTTATTTTTTCTGCAAATTTTATACTTTGTGTATAATGGCAAAGAACATCTGCATCTCCATGTAACAATAAAGTGATCGGAGGTTTTTCCCTTAAATTGTAATAGGCAGATGCTTTTTCACTTTCTTCTTTTGTTACTAACCCGTAAGCTTTTCTTGCCTTTTGATTTGGAAACGTAGATATCTCTTCTGAATGTTCTACCAAATTATACATACCTTCTGCACCTAAAAGTAGTTTGCAATTCTCATATTTTTGAGCCATAATAGCAGCTAGAGTAGAACCTGCCGAAGCGCCTCCAAACCCAATTCTTGTTAAATCTGCATTGTACTTCTCCGCATTGTCAAAAAACCATTGTACTGAGGCTTTTAAATCCTCTATGGCATCTGAAAAAGTTGCATTGTTGCCTTTACATCTGTAGGCCAATCCCACATATATAACCCCTAACTGGTCCGCTAGATAATTCGCATCGTTACTCAATCCTGCTGGTGGGACATGCATTGCATCTCCACCATTCCATCCACCGCCATGCACAAAAAAATAGACTGGACTTTTGCCTGGGGCTTTTTTAGGTAGTTTTATTCGAATAGGGATATCATACCCAGCTGCTTTTGTTACTATAGTGTCTATGAGGTTTTGGGCAGTTCCCTCTAAAAAAGAAAAACACGCAAAAAGCACTAAAATTGATTTGAGTATTCTTTTCATGTCAATTCACAAATTCTGCATAAGGTCTGTTTGGAAACGTCTCTAAACTTTTTGTCAATAACAGTTTAAGTTCTGCTGCTTTTTCTTTGTTGTTTTTAAAAATATTGTCTGTTTCACGAGGATCATCAATTAAATTAAAAATTTGATCCGCATCGAAATAAAACGCGCTGCTTTTAGATGCGATATTTCCCAAATGAGCATTTCTTGTGTAATAAGGGTATTGAAGTTCTTTTCCTTTCCAACCTTTAAATGTCAAGCCTTTATTTATTCTGTTTTGTTTTTTATCATCATATCTTACAGAAATATATTTCCAGTCTTTCGTCATTACACTTCTTGCATACCCAAGTTCAAAAAACAAATAATCATGCACAGGTTTTTTATTTCCTCTTAATACCTTTTTTAAACTAACACCGTCTAATAGGGAGGGTACGTTCTTTAATTTAATACCAGCTAGCTCTAAAAAAGTAGGCGTAAAATCAATATTTTGAACTAACTCATTATATTCTTGGTTGGGTTTAATTCCATTTGGCCAATGCATCATGAGAGGAACTTTTGTTCCACTTTCATATAAGGTGGTTTTTCCACCGTTGTAGTTTCCATGGTCAGAAGTAATTATTATAATGGTGTTTTCATAAATACCTTCAGCTTTTAGTTTATTTACAACTGCACCAACAGCATAATCGAACCAACGCAACCAAGCATGGGCTACTTTTTTATCGAGGTTTTTGACTTCTTCTTTGATTTCTTCTCTGGTTGGTAAATACGAATAATCCGCATCGATCAGACCTTCTCCCGTAAATTTTGGATTTGAATCCAAACCTCTAAAATATTTTCCTTTTTTAATATTGTAGGGTGCTGGACCGTGAGGCACCGTTTCACTGTAATATAAAAAGAAAGGATCTTTTTTGTTTTGATCGATGAACTCTAAAGCCGCTTTATTTTTCCATTCAATATTGTGAACATTTAGAGAATCATTGTACAATTCTCTTAAATTTCCTGCATAGATTCCATTGGCATAATCAAAACCATATTCTTTGATAATTGCTGTCCATTTTTGATGGTTATTATACATTTTTTTAGATACTTCAGGATTATGAGGATCCGCATTTTTTGGATAGGTATGAAATCCGTTTTTTTTCCAATTTTTTTTATTGTTAACGATATTATGTTCTACAATATGACTTTTACCTACAAAACCTGTTTTGTAACCTTCTTCTTGTAATAATCTTGGTAAATTGGGTTTGTATTTTTCTATTTCGGTATTATTTTCTACCCTTGTCATTATTCCTTCGGGATGCATTCTCATAAAAGCAGGACCTTCAGATCTTCCTGCATAACGTCCTGTTAGCATTGAATATCTACTCGGTACACATACAGAACTTGATACATATGCTCTGTTAAAAATCATCCCATTTTGTGCCAAATCATCAATAATTGGGGTATGTACTTGTTTGTCTCCATTAAATCCAAAAGGACGAGATTGTATTCTCTTTTCTGAATCTAAAGGTACCACAGCACTTTGATCATCTGTCATAATAAAGATGATGTTTGGTTTTTTAGTATTTTGTGCAATTGATTTAGTAGTACCAATTATTAATAAAAAGACTATAAATCCAATAGTTTTGTAAGTATTAAATATCATTTGTAGTTATTTATTTTTGTTATTTATTTCTTGCATTCCAGTTCCGAAAACTTGTGTTTTAAAATCAGCATAAAACGTTCTAAGCTGCGCTATTTTTTCTTGATTTTTCACATCATTAATTCCATTATTTAGCTCTAAAGGGTCGTGTATTCTATCAAAAAACATATCTCCAAATTCTCTGTAATCTCGTCTAGGATTTACAGGATTTGGCTTCATAATCCCCAGTTTTTCATTTTTACCGATTACTGTGGCTTGAAACCAACTTTCAGATACGATATAATCTCTGTTCAATGGTTTTTGTTCCAAGATTAATTTCGCGAGTGATACGCCCTCAAAATTGTATTCTAAATCGGGTGTTTTTAAGTCTAAAACATCGATTAGAGTAGGGATAATATCTACTAAAGTTACCAGTTCAGCAGTATGTTTTCCTTGAAGTGTTTTTCCTGGAATTCTAATCATTAAGGGAATGTTTAAAATATCTTCATAAATATTATGACCAGCTGCAGCTTTCTCTACCATTCCATGGTTCCCAACAAAATCGCCATGATCTGTGGTATAAATAATGATTGTTTCTTCTGTGATATTTGCTTTGTCTAAAGCTTGCAAAATCTCGCCGACGTAATGGTCTACTTCTGTGACTAATGCGTAATAGGCTCCAATATAATCTCTCCAAAGTTGTTCGTCTTCAAAAGCCTTGTCCATGTTCCATACTTTATTACCTCCATTTCTTTGGAATTGTAATAAGGGCGGCAAATCTTTTGTGGGTTGGTAAAAACTTTCGGGCATCTTTATACCACTTTTTAATTTTGTGCCCTTTCCCCATTTGGAGACATCATACATATCCATAAATTTCCTCACAGGAGTGTACGGTTGGTGTGGTCTGTAGAAAGAAGAAAAACAAAAGAAAGGTGTATCACTATTTTTTTGTTGATCAATCATATTAATGGTTTCTAATGCAGTGTAAGCCTCCATTGTATATCCAAATGGTAATTTAGAAATACGTGTCCCTAAATTAGCGATGGGTATTTTGGCGTTTGCATCGTTACTACCAATGGGTCCTTTCCCGAATTCTGCAGCCCAATCATAAGAGAATTCACTTTGATAGCCTTGTTTTGTAATCCAGCTTAAATAGTTGCCATTATCGCCTTCTTCTGCGTGTACCTCTTTTTTAACATCCCAACCGTTGTCACCACCGCCTTTTAAATGTCGTTTCCCAAAAGCATAGGTTGTGTATCCATTGTATTTGAAAATACTAGCTAACGAAGTCGCTTGATCTGTAACAGAAGTTTCTTCATTATTATTCATTAATCCCAATGTTCTTGGAAAGAGCCCTGTCATTAAAGACATTCTAGAAGGGACACAAACACCTCTTGTTGCATAGGCTCTATCAAAGACCACAGATTCAGTTGATAGTTTATCGAGATTTGGAGTAATGACATCTGGATGATTTTCATAACCCATTGTCTTTTTGTTATGTTGATCGGAGAATAGTAACAACACATTTGGTTTCTTCTTGTGTTTAGTTTGATTTATAAGCTCATTTTTAGACTTGCAATTAAACATCAACAACAAACAACCAATAATTAGTACTATTATTTTATTTTTCATTTTAATTATTTTTCCAAATTTTCTTGGATGACTTTTCTATAATTTTAGATAAATAGTTTTTTATATCATTGTGAGTTACTAGAATCATATTTTTTAAATACTGTTAAACCATACCAAGCTATAAAGGCAAAGCACAATAATGGTAAAATAAAAGAAAAGTTTACTTCTGAAACTCCCATAATAGAAGTGTCTGCAACACCATTTCCACCAATATCAATAATAATTCCTTGTAATTTTGGCATTAATGCTCCCCCAACAATTGCCATAACTAACCCTGCAGAACCTACTTTAGATTGCTCTTCGGTTAAACTACCTAAAGCAATGCCATAAATGGTTGGAAACATTAAAGACATAAAGAAAGAGATACCCACTAAACAATATAAACCTACAATACCTTGAATAAAAACGGTTCCCAAAGAAAAAACCATTGCTAAAACAGCAAAATACATTAGTAATTTTCCTGAACTAATAAACCGTAATAAATATGTTCCAATAGCTCTACCAACTGTAAATAAAATAAAGGCAGCCATTTGATAATAACCTGCTGTAACGCTATCCATACCTATACCTTCTGCATATTGATAAATATAAGTCCAACACATTATTTGACCTCCAACATATAAAACTTGAGCCAATACTCCTAGTATATATTTAGAGTTTTTACCTAAAGCCACAAAAGTTTCACCAATTTTTGGCATTTCACCTTCCGCTTTAGATTGTGGCATTTTACTAACCAGAAAAATGACAAAAACCACACTAATTACCAATCCTAATGCTACATAAGGATCTCTAATCACTAGTAAATCTGTAGTTCTAATAAGTGTTTTAGAAGCTTCTTCAAGTACACTAAAGTCAACAATATCGTCAGACTTTAAGTTCTTTAAAACAAATTGTTGCGCTACAAGTAATCCAGCAATTAATCCTATTGGATTAAAGGCTTGTGCTAAATTTAAACGCTGTGTAGCTGTTTCTTTTGCTCCCATTGCTAATGCATAAGGATTAGCTGCTGTTTCTAGAAAAGCCAAACCAAATGTTAATACGTATAAACCCAAACAAAAGAATACAAAGCTTTCTGATTGCGCTGCTGGATAAAATAATAATGCTCCAGTTGCATATAAAGCCAAACCAATTAAAATACCCACTTTATAAGAATATTTACGCATAAACATTGCTGCCGGTAACGCCATACAAAAATACCCACCATAAAATGCCATTTGTACCCAAGCTGCTTCAGAATTAGATAATTCTAATACTTTTTTAAAAGCCTGAACCATTGGATCTGTTACAGCATTCGCAAAACCCCATAAAGCAAATAATGAGGTAACAAGAATAAAAGAAATTAAATTCTTTTTAGGTACTACAGGTGTTTTTTTTAAATCTTTCATTGTACGTTTAGTTAATGTTACTCATTTATTATTTGGGTAACTTACCCATTTTAAATTCCATTTTTCCTCCAGCAATTAATTGTTCATGAGTAAAAAATGGAGTATCTAATTTTTTTCCATTCAATTTAGTAGTTTGAATGTATTTATTTTCCTGACTGTTATTTTCTGCTCTTATAATGAACTTCTTTCCTGTAGGCAAGTCAATTTCTACCTCATCAAAAATAGGACGGCCAATAGAGTAGGTGGGGACTCCAGGGTTGAAAGAATAAAAACCCATGGCATTTAACACATACCAAGCACTCATCTGTCCACAATCTTCATTTCCAGCCAGTCCATTGGGATTATTAAAATACAATTCGCTCATAATTTGGTCTGTAATTTCTTGTGTTTTCCATGGTTGCCCAACATAATTATACATATGTGAAATATGATGACTAGGTTCGTTACCATGTGCATATTGCCCTATTAAACCAGAAATATCTCCAGAAACATCATCTCCAACCAATTCTGAACTTGCAGAAAATAAGACATCTAAATTTTTGATAAACGTTTCTTTACCTCCTACTAAATCTACCAAGCCTGGTACATCGTGAGGTACAAACCAAGACCATTGATACGCATTCCCTTCTGTGTAATCATCTTTTCTATGTCTTGAAAAACGAGGATCAAAAGGCTCTCTCCAATTGCCATCAGCATTTTTTCCACGCATAAACCCCGTTTTTGTATCGTAATATTGGGTATATTTCTTTGAGCGTTTCATAAAACGATTGTAATCGTCTGTCTTGCCTAGTTCTTTTGCCATTTGTGCAATACACCAATCATTATAAGCGTATTCTAGTGCTTTAGAAACCGACTCGTTTTCTAAATCAGCAGGTATATAATCCATTGTTTCATTATAGAATTTACCCATTGGCATCAAAATGTTTTTAATTCTTTTTGAAGGAAAAGTTATATTTATAGTGTCATAAGTAGATGCATGTACAATTGCCTTGTATGCTTTCTCTACATCAAAATCCTTGATCCCTTTTTTGTAGGCATCTACAATTACGGGTACAGCATGATATCCAATCATACATCCTGTATAATTTCCTTGTAATTCCCACATTGGCAATACGCCACCTTGATCGTATTTAGATAATAATGTCTTTATAAACTCATTGGTTCTGTCTGGATCTGTAATTGTCTTTAGAGGATTATAAGCTCTAAAAGTGTCCCATAAAGAAAAAACAGTATAGATGTTTTCTTTGTCCGTTTGATGAATTTTTCTGTCCATTCCTCTGTATCTAAAATCTACATCAGAAAATGTATTTGGAGCTATCGATGTATGATACAATGCCGTGTAAAAGATAGTTTTTTCATTTTCTGTGCCTCCCTTTACATTTATTTTTGACAGCTCTTTATTCCATGATTTATGTGCTTGGTTTTTTACTTTATCAAAATCCCAATTTTTTATTTCTAATTCTAAATTCTTTTTAGCTCCTAAATAATCTACGGATGAAATCCCAACTTTTGATAAAACTTCTTCGCCTTCTGAAGTATCAAAACTTAAAACAGCTACTAAACTTTTCGATTTTCCTGTTGGGACACCATCAATCTTTTTCCCATTTTCATAGAAAATAGTGGTAAAAGGTTTGTTGAATTTAGCATGGAAAAAAATATCTTGCGTAACCGCCCAACCTCCAGATCCTTTATAACCAGCTATTTCTGTATTGCTAATTACTTTAAATTGATGGTTTGGCTTGTGATCTGGGTAAATATTGTGAGATAAATCTATGATCACACCAGATTTACCGCTTTTATTGAACTTATATTTATGAAAACCTGCTCTTTTTGTAGTAGTAACTTCAACTTCAACATCATAGTCATCTAACAAAACTGAATAAAATCCAGGAGAGGATTTTTCATTAGAGTGATTGTATCTTGAACGATATCCACTGTCCGGATCTTCTGGAGTTCCAGGTATTACTTTTGCTTCACCATGAAATGGCATAAATAAAAAATCACCTAAATCGCTTATGCCCGTTCCACTTAAATGCGTGTGAGAAAAGCCTAAAATCGATGAATCTGTGTAATGATAACCTCCACAAGCATCCCAACCCATAGTTCTTGTATCCGGACTTAGTTGTACCATTCCATATGGTGTAGTTGCTCCTGGAAATGTATGGCCATGACCACCCGTACCAATGAATGTGTTTACATATTTGGCATTGTCAGAATTTTCTAAAAATGACTGACGTATGAATCGGTTAAAACCTGTGCATATTATTAACATAATTAATAATACAAATGAGAGGCGTTTTTTATTTTTCATTTACTTTAATTGAATAAGAAGGTTTTAGTTTTGTCATAGGAATTTCTTTTCGTAACATTTTTCCAGCTTTTCCTGTAAGCCATAAATAATAATCTGATGGTAAACCTTCGTAAGTTAAAAAGTTGCTTTTTTCGCTTTCCGGTGGATAGTTATCTATTTTAAAAATACAAGTCCCTTCGTCCATTTCATCAAACATGGCTACATAGATTGTTTTTACATCCGAAGAAATTGTATTGTAAAACTGTCTCCACAAAAAATCACCCTTTAATCGTGGAATTTGATTGAATAGTTTAGGATTTCTTTTTTGATTTGACCAGCTAAACCCTGGAAAAACGACAGGTATATAAAGGAGTTCGTTTTCATCGCACCACTTTTTATCTTCAACAATAGTTTTTTTGTGAAGATCAGCACTCTCCAGATTAGAATATCGTCCTGGTGTCCATGGATGCACAATGTCAGCAGATTTAATTATATCATGCAGTTGAGTGTCAGTCGTTGCGTCACGGGATAAGGTTCTCCACCCTGTAGGTACTCCTAAAAGCACATTACATCCACCATAAGTTGGATCATTTTTAAAGAAGTCAATCAGTACTGAGACATCCTCCAATGTATAATCCCTACCATCTTTAAATCCTACGCCCCAAATGGAAACGATGGGTTTACCTTTATGGGTTAAAATATTTGGATTTTTTGGATCATTTAACTCATGTTTATTTACTAACTTTTTCCAATCTTTTTTAATAATTTCGACAACATTTGTACTTTTAGAGCCCGACAAATCGTACATTAAACTAATCAACCTATCATGCTCTTTTGCACTCTTGAAACAATTATCAAATACTTTGAATAGATTTTTTTTTCTCTTTTTTTCTCTTGTTAAAGCCACTGAAAAACGCTGTACAAACACACCGTCAATACCGTATTCTTTCATCCACTTAAAATGGAGAGAAACTGTTTTATAATCTGCTGAGCTAAATAAGTAAGCCGTCTTATTATCGGAATATTTAAAAGGAGTTTTATAGGTGTAATTTTTAGAATATTCAGTCAAATCAGGCCAGAAGTCAATATTTGTACTGCCTGGTTTAAAACCTTCTTTATTACTGTAATGTTTCCAACCTAAACCAGAGTTATCTCCTTTGGCATTAAACCAGCCTTGGTAACCTGCTAAAACTTTCCCCTCTATTGAGTTATTATTTTTTGTAGATTTAGATAATGTATTTTTGTTAGGACTACAAGTAGTTAAAAAAATAGCAATACAAAGAGAGAGAAAAAAAGATTTATTAAACATTATTAGTTGACTTTAAATTCCTCTTTTACAATTTGAAGATATTGATCTCCATAGGTATTAGCAGATTCTAATTGTGTACCTCTATTCCAATCGTTAAAAGAATCAATTAAAACAATTTTATTTTTACCAGAGGCTCTTCTTGCAAGATTACTAAACTCTCTGAACCAAGTTTCTTCTTTGTCAAAAACGTGAATATTACTTCCTGGATTTATAATTTTTATATTTATGGAGGGAGATATAGTAGGTATATATTCAATATCATAATCTAACCATGTTTCTTTATGATACTGCCAAGCAATGTCTACGAATTTTTCAAAGTTTATAATTCGATCATAAAAATTTCGATTAATAGTTGCATAGGTGTTATGGGTTACTGCATCTACTCCATTTACAAATCTAAAATCATATCTTAAAGTTGGAGTCCAATCAATTTGCATACCTATTAGATATAGCTCAACACCAAGAGAGGATAATTCTGATCTCATTTGTTGGTACAAAGCAGAGTTATCATCTGAGTAAAGAATATGACTATTAAATAGATATACGATATTTTTTCCATCGACTTTCATGTAGTTCGATTGATTGAAAAAAGGAATCATTAATTTAAAATCATCTATAAATGTTTGAACAAGACCTTTCTGCTCAATTCGATTGCCATTACCTAATCCCATATTTCCAAAATTATAAGAAAGTGCAAAATTTACATCTTGAGCATTGGGAGCCGATTGTAATCCGTTTATGAAATTTATATCATTTGAATTTTGAGTTCCATTATTAGCAGAACGGAATCTAAAAATAAAGAAATCGATACCTGCTGTTTGAGCTTGATTTACATGCTGTTCATACACTGTAGGGTCACCAATATTACCATTGTAGATACCAATACTTGGTTCTTCAGGAACCGTACTTCTTATTCCAGACGTAATATACTGAGCGCCAACGATATAATTTATTTCTGCAGGTTCATTAGGAATCGTATAATTTAGTATACCATCTTCTCCGGTTACAATATCATCTTCCGTACAAGAGAAAGAAACTAAAAGAATAGAAATCAATAATAAAAGGTTAAGCTTTTTCATTTTATTCATCTTAAATAATTTTATAGGTTATACCTGCATCAATAAGATCGTCTTCAGAATCTCCATAAAAATTTTTCGCAAAATCTTGGGTGAATTCAACAATATCAGATAGGGTTTCCCATTTTATAGGTGTATATTCTTTATTCATTTTTAATGGGGTGTAAAGTGTATTTCCTCCAAGAGCATTGATAGCCTCTTGAAGTGCTTCGTTATTAAGCCCTCCTTCTGATAACGGAGGGTATATCATTCTTTCAGACAAGGGAGCATATACTAGATCACTTGATCCATCTGGAGCAAACTGATCGATTAGAGGTAAAATTCTTGTTCTTTTTTGCACACACCACATGTCATGTCCTTGATTATAACTTGCTAACCAACGTTGCCTAACAATTTTATCTAATGGCTCACTAGAAATACCGCTGGTTACTAAACCAAATAATCCTTTATCTCCAATACTTACGGTGCCCCATTTAATTCCATCTCTATTTTTGTATTCAGCGTTACCTGTTGATCCATATTGTTGAAAAGAAGCGTCTATGCCATCGTAATAATATTGCTCTGCTGATTTAGTTCCACCCCATTCTAATAATTTTGCTTCAGCTTTAATAAAATTTGTTTCTGCATATGTTATGATATTATATGTCATATCAGGAGTCATAAATAAATCTCTCTTCGGTTGAGAATAGCTTCTATTTGGAAGTCCATTTAACAAATTTTTGTTAGCGTCTAGGTCCCAACCCTCAACAACAGCAGAACCTCCTAGAGGTCTTCCAAAGTATGGGATATCATATTCTACTGTAATCTTCTCTGTTGAAGACCCAGATTTAAAAACCTCATCTCTAATGGTAATTGGATCAGATGAAGGCTCTGCAATGGCAATAAGTCGTGGGTCTTTATATGTTTTAAAATTTAAAATAAAATAAAAATTCAAGTAGGGTATTACATCATTGTTTGCTTGTATATTAACATATCTTGAGTAATTAAATGACCAATTTTCTTGTTCTGTACCCCATTTCATAGTTACATTCTCTGAATTTGAACTCACAAGATTGTTTTCATCAGCAATAGCTTCAGATCCATGTTGCGCCGCCAAAGAAGGAAAACCTACAGAAATTCTTAATGCAATTTTTAAACGTAAAGTGTTTGCGAATTTTTTCCATTTACTATTATCACCGCTAAAAATTGGATCCTGTTCAAGTATATCTCCAGAAACATCGATATTATTTGTTGCCTCTTTTAACTCTTCTAAAATATTAGTATAAATAAATTCTTCTGAATCATATTTTACAGAATTTAATCCTTTTGAAGCATTTTCGTATGGCACAGGACCAAATGTTGATACTAATATGGAATACACATAGCTTTTCCATATTTTTGCAATATAAACTCTGTTTGTATAGGCTGGATCATTCTCATAATTATCTATGATATCTTGATTATTTTTAAGAATATTTACATAAAATCTTTTCCAAAAACCATCTAAACCTGACTCAGTATAAAAGCTTCTATTAAATTGTCCTCCCTTACCTCCGTAATAACTGGCATATGTATTATAAAATTGGTCATTTAAAGTACCGCCAACCAAATCTAGAGTGTTTATTACTACTCCTGAGAATAATTCTTCTGGAGAAGCCTCACTAAAAATAAATTCATTTGTATTTATCTCCTCAAATTTATTTGTACAAGAAAATGAAAATAAAATTATTAATACAGCTGCTTTTATTTTATGTTTTTGAATTTTTAGTTTCATAATTTAGAATCTTAGTTTTAAATTAACCCCAATAGATCTTGTTGGTAAAAACGACGCAAACTCTAATCCCTGTCCATTGCCAGAAGTTGTTCCAGCTTCTGGATCTATACCTTGGGGGGTATTTCTATATATTGTCCATAAATCTCTACCTACAATAGAAAGTTTAATATTTTTCACCTTTTTCATTTTATTAATTATTCTTCTTTGAAAGGTATAGCCAATTACAACTTCTCTTAGTTTTACAAAAGAGGCATCATAAACATACCTAGATTGATCTTGAAGTCCATCAAAACCTTTTAATTGAGGGTTTAACCATCTTTCTGAATAAACAATATTTCCATTGACATCTCTTTCTGCAACCCAGTTTCCGTTGGCATCTTCTACACCTAAAGCAGCTCCTTCATAAATTGCACCTTTTGCTCTATTTGAGTCTGCATAATCATTCCCAAATAAACCTATCCCTTCACGTTCATTGTTAGTCTCACCTAAAATTATGGATGATAATAGGAATTCTTCTCTCCCTGGCAGAGTCTCTGCATGAATACCATGATTAACAGACTTAATCATAGTTCCAGAAAAAAGATCTCCCCCCATTTTAACGTCGATCAAAAAATTAAAACTAAAGCCTTTATAAGAAAATGAGTTTCTTATACTTCCAATCCAATCTGCTTGAGCATTCCCTAACAATTGATCACTTTCAAAACGAACTCTTCCATTTCGTAAAACTAAGGGCGTTCCGGTTTCTGGGTCTGTTGCTTGGACATTTCCTCGCAAGTTTCCAAAGGGCTGACCTTTTTCAGCATATACACCAACATTGAAAAAATTTCGTATTAATAATCGATCTACACTATCTGCTAATGAAACTACTGATGATTCATTTTTAGACCAATTAACATCTGTTTGCCATTTAAATTTATTATCAAATATTTTTGCGGATAAGAATAATTCTATTCCTTCATTTTGCACTTCTCCTGCATTTATGAATTTAGAGATAAAACCTGATGTTGGTGTTACTTGTACAGGGATGATCTGATTGTTTGTTGAAGATCTATAAAATGTTGCATCAAAAGAAATCTTATTATTAAACAATTTAGTTTCTATTCCTATTTCTGTAGACGATGTTAATTCTGGCTTTAATTCTAAATTTTTCCTTTGACTCTGAAGTTGTAACCAAGTTGTGTTGTTATAATTACCTCCCTCTACATAAGCATTAATTACTCTATCAAAAGAAGTATCACTTCCTACTTGAGCAAAAGAAGCTCTTACTTTACCAAATGTTATAATATCATTTCTAGGTATAAATTTAGTGAAGATTGTTGTAGCACCAATTGAAGGATAAAAATATGAGTTACTAAAAGAGGGTAATGTTGACGACCAATCATTTCTACCGGTAATATCTAAAAAATAAGTGTCTTTATATCCCGCTGAAATAGAACTAAAAATTGAGTTTATTGTTTTATTGTTGGGAAGATAAATAACGGGAGCAAATTCATCTCCGTTTGATAGACTCTTAATATCTCTTTGTAAAAGGGATATTGCAGTCTGTCTTGTACCGGATCTTCTTAAATCAAAACGATTGACACCTAATAAAGATACAATTGAAAAATCATTAAATTTTTTGGTGTAATTTAATATTGCTTCATAATTAGAGTTTCGTACGGAAGTACTTATTTCTCTGTATAATCCGTCAGGATCATAACTAGCTCCCATATTATTAAATTCAAATCTTTCTACCTTGTTAATAGCGCTATTTATTCTTGTTTTAAGATTTAATCCTTTTAAAATTATCCAATTAAAAGTTAAATTAGCAACAACTCTATTGGTTACGTCTTGATTTGAATTTTCGAATAAATTCCAATAAGGATTGTTAAAATCGCCTTCATAATTGAATGCATTATTGTTTTCATCTTTGTATGGAAATAAGTTTTCACTAGACATATTAGGTGTCATATACATATAGTTATTAGCAGGATTTCTCTGACTACCATTTCTATACATTCTATTATTAACCTTCTGGTTTACGTAAATTAAATTGGTATTTATTTTTATTTTTTCAGTTATATCTTGTGAAAAACGAAATGCCAGATTATTTCTATTTACTTATTCCATCCTATCCATCACATGATCTCCAAGTGTATTAGAATAAGATAAACGAAGACGGTTCTTATCAGTGGCTCTTGTAATTGCAATTGTATTGGTTGATACTGTCCCTATTTGATATAAATCTTTTACATTGTTTATATTTGGGCTGTATGTGCCAACTGTGCCGTTATAATCTAATACTTGTTGACCTAAAAGCGGCATTCCATAAGCTCTTCTAAAACGACCAACATTAGGGAATCCTGTTGTTGCATCTTGCATTGATGGATTTAAAGAAGTTCTTCCATTTTCTCCTGCTCCATATACATATTGGTACTTTGGATATTCTCTATTTGAAACTATGGATGTATTAGAGTTTATATCTACATAAATCTTACTGTCCTTTTTAGTTGCTTTTTTTGATGTGATAAGAACAACACCATTAGAGGCTCTTGAGCCATAAAGAGCTGAAGCATTTGCTCCTTTTAAAATTTGTATAGATTCAATATCATCTGGGTTAATTGCAGAAATAGGACTTCCTAAATCTATATCATCACCTGAATTCCAAACAGAAACACCACCATCTCCTTGAGAACTATCTAAAGGAACACCATCTATAACATATAAAGGTTGGTTATTACTGGTAATAGAAGTAAGACCCCTTATTAAAACTCTAGTTGAACCTGTTGGTGTTGATGAGTTTACAATTTGAACACCTGAAGCTTTACCTGCCAAAGCATTTAAAAAATTTGAAGATCTAGCTTCTGCCATATCTTCTGTATTTACTTCTTGGGTAGAGTAGGAAAGTGATTTCTTATCTCTTTTAATACCAAGAGCTGTCACCACTATTTCTTCCAATTCCTCAGCAGATTCTATCAATACTATGTCAAGATCTTTTGTGTTTTTTGTAAATTTGACATTTTTAATTGCAAATCCTAAATAGTTAAATACCAATACTCCTTCAGTATTTTGTTTTGTATTAATACTATAATTACCATCTAAGTCTGATGTGGTTCCTATTTGAGTATTTTTTAGTGAAATAGAGACACCTGGAAGAGGTTCTCCTGACTTATCTGATATTTTTCCTTTAGTAATATTTTTTTGAGAAAAAATGATTAAAGGAAAAAAAAGAAGTATTAAACTAAATTTTAATTTCACCATAGTTTAAAGTTTCGAAAGATTAAATTAATGATTGTTTTATAAATATGTAAACAAATAAAGTATGATTTATTAATTAAGGATTAATATTTCCTTAACTTTTTAATATTTTTTCAAAAAAATTAGAACGTTCTGAAAAATTGTAAAAAATGGTGAGCAACTTAGATTATTTAATTTTTAATTAGTTTAAATTGGTTTTCTAATGGAACACCAAATAATTTCTCAAGTTGATTCGCACTTAGTTTATAGAATTTAGAATCGGGGGGTAAATTAACATTCTTCCAAAAGTCTGTATTGTATTTGATGTTATAATCACCTATATCTTTTCTATTTACGATATTATCCCTAACTCTTATTTTTTTTCTGTTATCTACAACACCTAATACTATAGCTTCATGACGATATGATAATTTCATCTCATTGCTTTTCAATTTTAAAAGTTTTTTCATGAGTGGAGTCACTTTTTCATAAAAAACATATTCTCTATTATGATAACTCAGTACCAATTTTCCTTCTTTATTCTTTTTGTAAATATAAACAGCATTGTGCATGAAATTTTCTAATTTATAGATTCCCTTTGTGTCAACACCAATGTAAAGTTTTATCCATCTTTTTGGATTCTCTTTTTCTTTACCTTCCACAACAATTACCTCTTCACCATCATAAGAAGTGTCATCTATAACTTCCCATTTATAATCATTTCTATAAATTCTTTTTCTTAAAGGATTTTGTTTTGCAATCATTACCGCAGCATGAAACGTTTGTTTCTTTTTTACAAATCTATAGTCATTTGACTTTCTTGATTCTGCAATTTCTATTTGATCAAATTTTTCAGAGGCTGGGCCCCTATCATATACTTTTAGATAATGCTCCACTAAAAACCTTGAAACACCATTTTCATTCGAAAATCTTCTGTATAATATATTGAGTTGATGTCCTTTTGTTTGAGTTGTATTTTTTAAGTTTCTAAGTGCATCTTTTATAAAGGAATTATAATTAACTAATGTTATTTCATCAAGGGAAACAACATCTCCAACAAGCGTAATTATTTTCTCTTCAAGTTTTAAAAAATCTTGAACTTTTATCGTAAATGTTTTAAAACCTAGCGTAGAAACTGTGATTATATCATTAAGATTTTCTTGAGTTAATTTTAAAACAAAACCTCCATCATCATTACTTGCGGTTCCAATTGATTTTGATAAAATACTAACAGCAGCGTAGGGGATTGCATATTTATCTTTATCAACAATTAAACCCTCTACTGTTATAGTTTCTTGTGCATTAAAAACTAAACTTAAAAATAAAAATAGATAAACAACGTTGAATTTTTTTAACATAACGAACTTATTTGTGGTTAATAAAGAATAAATTTTGTTGTAAAATCTTTCTTTTTAATAGTTGCTTTTAGAATATAAACTCCACTTTTTAAATATGAAATATCAATTAAATCTGTTGTATACATTCTATTTTTGAGTATTACTTGACTTCCATTTATATTGTAAATTCTAACACTCATTAACGAAGATGGTACTGTTAGAATTTTAAGATTTTTGAGATTCTTATCATAATAAACTCTAAAATAATCCTTTGAAATTTGATAATAATCATCAGATAGAACGTACATTGAGTTCCAAGCACCAGCATCATTTCCGTCAATCCCATAATCTACAGGGGTGTCATCTCCATTTGGTGCTGCATCATATTCTACTTTTCCAGAGGTTTCATTAAAACGTAAATTAGAAGAGGCTAAAATTGCATCTATTTTTGAAGAGTCATACGTGTCATCCGATCCAAAACCTTTAGAAACACCTGACAATGAATTTATAAAATTTAATTGGACTCCTGAGGCAATATTTATATCAGATTCTGGGTTTTCGATATCACCCAAGATATTATCATAAAACAAGGAGTTTTTAATCTCGAAATTTCTATTCCCTTCAATTCTTATTCCTCCAGCTCTGCTTGTTTCTGTTGATGCTAACATTACTTTATTACCAAAAACAGTTATATTTTCTAGATTACTACTAGCATTTGAACCTCCAAAATAGATACCCCCACCTTGAAATGTTGCTTCGTTATTATAAAATGTATTTTTAGACATTAGTACTTTTCTACCATCTCCAAAAACATTAATTGCACCCCCATTGGCTCTATCACCATTTCCAAAAGTTAGATTAATATTTGCCGCTGTATTATTTATGAATAGCGAGCCAGTGATAGTTAAAGTTCCATCTCCAGAACCGCTAATTGCACCCCCATTTCCTCTCGCTAAATTATTTTTAAAAATTGAGTTTGTGATGGTTACATTTCCTTCACTAAAAAATAAGCCTCCTCCAGATTTATCAATACCTCCTGTTGAATTATCATCAAAAATACTGTTGACAAAAGTTAAATTAGAGTCCGCATTCATATTGATTGCTCCACCATTAATTGATGACTCTTTATTTCCCTTAAAAGTAATATCCGAAAAATGAACATTAAGATTTGGTTTGCTAATATGAAATAAACGGTCTGTGCCTTGTTTATTTGCATCTGGTAAAATTGTAGCATTATCTGTGCCCATAAAATTCATGCTTTTTTGAACTGAAATTTTAGAATTCTGTATTACAGCACCAGAGATATTAATTGTACTTCCTTCTTTTGCAAGATTGTAAGCTTTTTGAACAGTTGAAACGGCCGTTCCTGGACTTGTTCCTGTATTGGTATCTTCTCCAAATTCTTCCACATAATAATTTGTTATATCTGGTAAATCAGGATATGCCGGTTGTGCTGATGTTAGAGTAATTTCACCTCTTAAAGCTTCTCTTGCTTTACCTGTAAGCCATAAATAATAGTCATTTGGTAAGCCTTCATAATTTGTAAATTGACTTTCTGCTGATGAAGGTGGATTATGATCTACTTTAAAGATACAGGTACCTTCGTCTATTTCATCAAACATTGCCACATAAATTGTTTGTGAACCTGCATCTATAGCATTATAAAATTGACGCCATAGAAAATTTCCTTTTAATCTTGGTATGCTGTTAAGATCAGAACTCTGCTCTTGGCTTTTTTTTAAGTTTTGCCAACTAAAACCAGGAAAAACAACAGGCATATACAAAAGGTTTTCGTCATCACACCAAGCTTTATCCGCAATTATAATACTTCGATGACTATCAATACCACTGATATTATTATACCTTCCAGGCGTCCAAGGATGAACAATATCTACTGATTTTATGACATTAAGTAGCTGAGGGTCATTAACGGCATCTCCTTGCCCTGGAGTTCTCCAGCTTCTTGGAACACCTAATAAAACTGCACAACCATCGTTTTTAAAATAGTTGATCAATTCTTCTATGTCGTCTAAATCGTAATTATCCGTTCTATTGAAACCAACACCCCAGATTGCTACCACAGGTTTTTGTTGGTATGTTAATACATACTCTTTTGTGTTTTCATTAACCCCGTGTTTGATAGCCATTTCTTGCCAATGTTGTTTGATATCATTTACCATGGTTCCTGTTGCATTGGATCCGGATAAATCATACATAATACTAACTAATCTATTGTTATTTGCTTTTGCTCCAGCTATAATATTGTCAAATACAACAAGAGCATTGGACCTAGCTTTTGGGTTATTAGACCTTAAATTGGATGCAAATTGTTGAAAGAAAACTCCATCAATTCCATAATCATTCATCCATTTGAAATGACGATTTACTGTTTTTGTATTGGTTGAAGAAAACACATTAGCTTGAGATCCATCTTTGTGCGTAAAAGGTGTTGCATATTTTTCATCTGCATCTGCTTCACTCATGTCTGGCCAAAAATCTACAGTTACTTCTCCTGGCTCAAAGGCACCACTTGCAGTTTTATAATGCTGCCAACCACGATTTGAACCATCTGTAGGGGTATTGAACCACCCTTGATAACCCGCTAAAACTTTACCTATAATTGAAGTATTTTTTGTGCTAACCGACAAATCTACATTGACATCTGTAAATTCTTGATAAGGTCTGTTAGGAAAACTAAGCAATTCTGTTCTTAATATATTTCTTAATTCTGTAGATTTTTGAGGTTGTTTATTAAAAAGATTAGTAGTTTCATAAGGGTCGTTTTTTAAATCGAATAATTGATCTTTTATATTGTATAAAGGATATTGAGCCGCCGCTAAACCACCTAAAGAAACATTAGGAATATAATAGGGTAGTGGGACTTGAGTACCATTTATACCATTAAAAGTTTCTCCATTTTCAATTTTTGTATTGATGCCATCAGGATAACGTACTGTAACGTATTTCCAATCTTTTGTTCTTATTGCTCTAGAGTAACCCAACTCAAAAAAGAGGTGGTCATGCACTGGTGCTTTTGAATTGTTCTTAATTACTTCTTTTAAGCTTTCACCATCCATTTCAGAATTAGAAATATTTACCCCTGCTATATCTAAAAAAGTAGGGCCAAAATCTATATTTTGAACCAACTCATCATACGTTCCAGAAGTTGATATACCATTTTTCCAATACATCATTAACGGAACTTTAATTCCTCCTTCATAATTTGTAGATTTACCTTTGTTAAAATCTCCATGATCTGAGGTGATAATGATTAGCGTGTTATCTAATTTCCCTTTTTCTCTTAATTTATCTACAACTGCGCCTACTGCATGATCAAACCAACGCAACCAAGCATGCCTTGGATCTTTACCAGCAATTCCATTAATTTCGTTTTTAATTTCATCTCTAGTTGGTAAATAGGAATAATCTTGAGTTAAAACACCTTTAGAAGTAATATGTACATCCCCATCTAAGCCTGCATAATATTCGCCATTTCTTCTCCAATAAGGTGAAGGTCCATGAGGAATGGTTTCACTGTAATAAACAAAAAAAGGATCATTACCAGTATTGTCTATAAAATCTAGTACTGCTTTGTTCTTATACTCAATATTATGAATATTTAAAGCATCGTTTTTAAGTTCTCTTAAATTGGCAGCATAAAAAGCATCTACCACATCAAAGCCAAATTCTTTCATGCGATTTACCCATTTATCATGATTAAATTTCATAGCTTCAGTTACTGAAGATGTGTAAGGGTCTGCTGTTTTTGAATACGCCATAAAACCATTATTGCCTGAGGTATAACTCTCTAAGACATTATGATCTATGATATGAGATTTGCCAATAAATGCCGTTTTATAACCTGCATTTTGCAGCTGTTTGGGTACGTTTGTTTTGTTTTCTTCTAATTCAATATTATTAGCAATTCTACTCAAATTACCTAACGGAAAATTATTTATAAAGCTAGTGCCCTCAGATCTTCCAGCATATTTTCCTGTTAAAATACTATATCTGCTTGGACTACAAATAGATGAAGATACAAAGGCATTATTAAACACAATTCCGTTTGAAGCTAAATTGTCTATTGTAGGTGTATGAACTTTCGTATCTCCGTTAAAACCAAATGGTCTTGACTGATTTTGATTGTCACTGCTTCTCAAAGGAATAGAACTTTGATCATCAGTCATAATATAAACTATATTTGGCTGATCTTGACAGAATATCTTGTTGGACAAAAATAAAAATACACAAAAAGAGATTAAAATACTGATTGATTTTATTTTAATGAATAGTTTCATTTTTTTATTTTATCTAATTGATTAGTAATTTTTTAGAAAAATACTTTCCCGAAGATTTCCCTATTAAAATATACACCCCAGTTTTTAGTTGATTTACGTTTAATGTTGCTGTTTTGCTTACATTTTTTACCTCCATTACACTTGAACCTAAAATAGTAAATAATTTTACAGATAAACTTTGATCCAAGTCATGATTTATTTCTATGGTTTTTGAATCAGTATTCATGTAAACAGATACATTAGATTTTAGTAC
>Ga0209602_1000943_pt1 | contig 26937 bp, 9 predicted proteins | sample COGITO_mtgs_1205_3_FD_184810 | JGI IMG/M metagenome (GOLD analysis project Ga0209602, IMG submission 184810) | Pelagic marine microbial communities from North Sea - COGITO_mtgs_120524 (SPAdes) (version 2) | ecosystem: Environmental > Aquatic > Marine > Epipelagic ...
CTGTTATCTTGGGCGGTTCTATATAATTTTTGCCGCCGTCAAGTATTACCACTGCAGGTAAATCAATAATAATTTTTGCACCCGGTAAATGTGTTGCTGGAGTTGTTCCGTTTAATCCTCTTTGTAAACCACCGATAGTATTTAAAGCACGATCAACAAAAGAATAACTAATAAGTTCATTATCTATTTGTATCGTACCGTTAATTGGGAAACCTTGTGCGTTATCTACCATGATCAAAACTGAACCGATAGTCATATATTCGTTTAGTTCAGTTATCTCATAATTTGTTTGCCCAACTAACGACAATCCATAATTATTATACCAATTAGAATATTGTTCTTTCTGCCATATTGCATCAGTTGGTAAGAATTCGTTTGTACCGTCAACATTTGAATAAACTAATTGCGGAGAAATATAAGATTGAGTTGTTTCATTCCACTCAGCAGGTAAATCAAAGTCTGTTATGTTTCCTGGGTATGTGTCGATACCTGTATACTTAAATAAGAAGTCTTTAATAACTACGTGATAAGGTTTTGCTTCATTAATATATCCAGACAAGAATTCTTGGTTGTCTTGTTGATAATTCTGAATTGGTTTAAGTTCTCTAATAACATGAGATACATCTACTAATGAAGTCTTGTTTAACCAAGGCAGATAGTTTTGTGATTCATCTGTCTCACTTTGAATATATTCAAATAGAATAATTAGAGATTTGTTTCTAAACTCAACCAACTCATCAATATAAATTTGTTCGTTTAATGCACGAATAATCCAACGTGTTTCTTCACTTGGATATTCATCAAAGTCTGTTGTGTCAAAGAAATTATCTCCGAAGCCTGTTTTACCTGCGGCATAATCCCACAAGTACGTATTAAATTGTATTGTACCATTTTCTAAACCTATACGTGTCCAAATACTGTTGCCATCGTAACGATACATTTCCCATTTACCGTCACCGTTTGCCTCTACTGTAGCAATTGTTTTTATGTCTACGTTTAATTTTGCTAAGTCTGCATAAATTGCAACACTAACCGTTGATTTAGTATTATTATTATATTGTCCTACTGGATTAGTTGTTGGCAACCACCAGTTGACATATGTCCAATAGTCCGCTGTATCATAATATGTACCACTAGCAAATAAATATGTTGCATCTTGTCTTGTTTCTGAGATTGGATATTCAGCAAGAACTTTGTTTGCATATTCTAAATAATTTTCTAGTCCTAAGAATCTACTAAAAAAGAAACTTTGTCTTGGTCGTGCTAACACTCCTGACTGTACTGCTTTTGGCAAGTACGGATTAGGTACAACTTCACCTACTTCGTCAACACCTGACATAGAATCTAACAGACGATCATAAAGACCTTCTGGTCTGTTTGTCGAAGTTTGTGGACCAAACTTAGGTAGACCAGGTAAGAAATCATCTGGCTCGCCATCTTTAATTAAATTAAATTCTTGGTGTGAAGGATCATCATTGTTTCCTTCTGCAAAACCTATATGAAATATACTATCAGTTGTGTTTATATAAGATTGTGCATTATATAAAGCAAACGTATTTTGTAGTAAAGGTGTAAAATATGCAATACCTGATCTTGTTGGTTGACCGATATATCTTTGTATTGTACTATCACTTAATGTTTTGCCTATAGATGTTTCTACGACATTTGTGTTACGTACCCAAAAGTAGTAACAAGGTTGAACAGTATTAGATGCATTAATATCTGCTTCAACACTATATTGTGTAGTTGTTCTCGGTGTACCTGGTCCAGCATACTGTGCGGGTGGTCTAGTTGATTTGACCCATGTATAACATGCCACTTGAGATCCTGGGAATACTTGTCCCCAAAATCTAGCATTATATGATACATCATTTTGATGATAGTTTAACCACCTTACCATTGATGTGTCAAACCAAATATGTCCTATTTGATTTGTGCCCCAAGTTGCTCCTGAGTTAATTTCTCCAATTGCACTATTGTACATTGCAGGGTCTACACTATTAACATAATCAATATTTTCTCTGGCTGCGCCTAATAGTTTGCCTTGCATTGGATCCATATAATCTAAATTAATTAATGTATCGTTTGTTTCTGCACTATAGATTTGTGAATTTTGTATTCTGTTAATATCTACAATCGGTGCAGTTTGTCTATAAAGTACCCAGTCTTTAGCAGTGCCTGAGTTTTGGAACAATGTCATTTGTCCTTCTAAATCACCGACACTTAAATTAGGTGTACCAATAACAACTTGATTGTCAGTAAAGTCTAATGCGGTTGCATATTGAGGTTCAAAACCAAAAGTTTGTTCTTGGCTATTTAAATTTTGTGCGTATGCAAACTTGCCAGGGTCTGTGATTGATCCATTATAGTTTGCAAGATAGTCATACATGTAAAGTGCGCCTGCATTATCCCATGTATCTACCCAACGAGTTGCATTGTTATCAAAAATCGTATCGTTGTCTAAGTTTTCGTCATCAATAAAATCAAATGTTGTTCCCAAGAATCTAGTAGATACCGGAGCAGAAATTACTACTGAATCATGCTCATTAAATTTAATTGTGTTACCAAACAATGTTCTACTAACATTATGCGGAGCATTAATTGTTTGTGTTTCTGTATAAATGCTCAATCCTAATTCTGTAAATGTATCAGTGTCTGGTGCTTGTAATAATAGTTTTTCATTTATTAGTGATAAACTTGCATTAATAATTGAAATGATAAGTTTGCCATCGGATGCACTTGCAGTTATGTTTGTAATACCGTATTGATTAATAAGATTTGCAACACTAGTTGCAGTTCCACCGCTCGGTAACTCTACAAGATAACCATTAATTAATAATTTTCGATCAGTAGTAAGTGAGCAATCACTTGTACCTATTACAGTTCCGTATTTCCCACCACCATTAGTATATCTATAGACTGTTCCGTCTGTTTGATCTGCGCCATCTATTCTTATTTCACCCGGTGCGCCAATTAAAATTTCACTTCCGTATGAAGTCATATCAGAGTCGTAGCCCATAAATACACCAACTCTGTCATCTGCATATGATACCATTGTTTGTACCCATTGCATCCTACGAGTGCTGATTGTAATAATATCTCCTGCTCTGATGTCGCCGAAGTATCTAAAGTCTGATGTTCCACCACCGATACCATAGTTATTGTCATCAACAACTGTGCCATTGACTGAAACTAATAAAGGTTCTGTCTGTACTAAGACTGTAAATGAAACAGTGTCATCAGTAAAAGTTAGTGTAGTAGCACTTGATCTGCTTTCTTTTAATTTAAATGTACTACCTGTAATATCGGACAAATAATAAACTTGATTAGGTGTAATGCCTGTAGTACCATAGTTGCCACCTTCATTAAAGACTACTGGATCACCGTTACTATAACCAGTCATTGATGCGTTTGCTGTAATCACACTTGATGTTACATCACTCGCAGTTCTACCTAAGAACAATGTAGTCCATGCTAATGGATACTGTTGTGGCTGATTAGGTATCGCAGTGTATTGTGATTCTATGTTTTGTACTAAACGTGAGAATACAAAGTTGCTTCCCCAATTTGTTTTATTAGTTGGGGATTTTGTTTCAGGCGCGCCAATCGATATAGTGTCTCCATTGCTATCACAACTTACAGAGAAACCAAATTTATCCCCTGCTATTGCGTTAACTGGGGCGACTGTGCCATCGATATCATCTATCGCCTCATATGAAATTTGATTTGCTGTTCCAGTACCTGTACCTATGCCAGTTGCATTGAAAATAATACCTACTTTACCTTCTACTGCGCCAATGTCTTTCCATTGTTGGTCGGTCGTATTTCCTAAACTAGTAATTTCGTATGTTTCACCTATATTGAAATAACCTGCTGTTAAAGGTATGCGTTGTCTGTTATAAACTTGTACTGAATTATTACTAGGGTTACCTGCAAAGATATAATTTTGATCATTGCTAATTGCAAGACTTGTACCTGAACTAAATGATGAAGTAAAAGATTGCAGTGGTATAATATCATCTGATAATACAGAGTCATTTAAAGTATAAATTCTAAGTGTTGATGTAGTTGTTGTAGTCTCAGGCTCACTGATAACAAAAAGATTGTTAGAGTATGCGATTGCTGTACCGAATGATGCAGACTCTGTTATTCGATCTCCAGTGTCTTCATCAAATTGTTTTGATACAGGATTTAAGCCATATCGATAAACTTTACCTGCTTCTGAGTCACCGATTAAATAACCCATTCTAGGTGTATATGCTACTGAACTACCGAATTTTTCTCCGTCAGCACGATTTAAATTGTTTGTTAAACTATAGTTAATTGACTTACGATATACTCCCCAACCACCGTCACTTGCTTCATCTACCCAAACAGTATTTTTTGAAAACTCTGCTTCAAGTAAATCTAAATCTGCAATGTCTCCGGGTTTTTCTACACGTTGTTCAACAAATGACAATCCTAATCCTTGAGTAGGTATTATTGCAGAAGACGGTTCCAATTGCAAATTAATCATCACTTCTCTAGTATTAACGACTCTAGTTACAACATAATATCCGTTAATGTTTGGCCCAACACCAATAATTGATACTGGATCTAACTTTGATAAAGTATGCCTTTTACTAAATGTAATCGTAGTAGTGCTATCATTGTTTGGTTGAACTCGTGTAACTTGTGCAATTGGCTTAACTGAGTAAACTTTCCATTGCTCTTTGAAGTTAGCAATCCACATGTAATCTCTTACATAAAATTGACTAATTGGAATTTGTTTGCCGGCAATATTGACTGCTCTATTTGTTAATGAATTAAAATCATATGCAGCCATTTTAACGTCATTGTAGTTTACAAAACCTGCTGTTGGATAAAGACTTAATGGATCTTCACTTTTCAATGTAGATAAAATTTCAGGTCCGTCAATTGGTCTTGCATAGTTAAACAAATTGTGTACTGATACTTCTTGTTGAGATCCTATTGTAGGCGTACCTTCTGTTATAGATACTATACCCGGATTACCTGTTAATTTTGCTTGATCTAATCTAAAGTCAACAAAGTTACTGTTTAGTGTTCCACCGAACTGTCCAGATAGAATAGCCCAGTTTTCATAAACATCATAATCAATTCCACCTGTCGGTAGTTGTGTTCCCTTAAAGGCTGATACTGCATTTACTGTACCTTTTGATTTAATTAAATTTTTATAAACATTTACTTGAGTAATATCTGATAGATTTACACTTGCCAAATAATCTCTAGGTCTAAATCCGATAAGAGAGAACGACAATTGATCTGCATCATTTTCTAAGTTTGCTTTTGTACTATTATAATACAGTGTACTTTCATAAGAACGTGTTGCAGAGTTAGGTAATAAACCTTTTTGTATGTCATTGTAGTCTGTTTCTACCCAATCAACTTCTATAAACTTATCATTTGGTTGAATTGTTTTGTTTGCGATAAAGAATTTATTCTTATATCTGACTATCTCGCCTTTTGCATATTTGTATGCAGTTTGCCATTCTTTAATATTGTCTTGGTTAAGAATAAATCCAGATGCATTAACTGTTCCATTCCATTCAGCAGTTTTAGTACCTCGTAGATAAATTCTATTTTGTCTTAACCCTGTAATTAAGTTATAAATGACATCATTAAAAACTGTGTTATTATCAAACACAATACCATGTTCAATACTGCTCATATTGAATTGACCATATCCCATAGTATCACCAACATTTAAGGTTTTTACTTGGAACTTAGTGTCTAATCTTTCTATTGATAAATCTTTAGTTGAAATAGGATATAAGTTTTGATTTAATAAAAAGTTATCTTGTTCAATTGTTAATGGTTGAACTATATCACTATCTTTTTCAATCTTTAAATCTTGTGCTGCCGGGTTAACTGTTAGTAACGATCCGTTTTCCCAATTGAATTGTGTCCAATAGAGATATTCTCTGATCATTGTGTTCCAATTTATCTCTGCGCCATTTTCAATTAAATCAAACTTCATGCCTTTACGTTTTAACCATGAACCGTAACTTGCTAAAAATTGTGAAAGGGCTTGATACGTGTAAAACTGTGTACCATAAGGAACAATCTTTTCATCTGTTTTAGTACTAGTATAGTCATTTGCAATCTTAACTGTATAGGAATCTACTTCAATTGTATTCGTATTTCCATTACCTATAGGAGTATCAGTTGTAAAATAGGCTTGATCTTGTGAACTACCAAATACTTTCCAACCATTTTGTACAATTTGAATTGTAACATTTGAAAATTTAATTTGATCATTGGGTTGATTGTCATGTAACAACACAGAATAACTTTCATCTGGTATTAACAATGATGAATTATCAGAGTTAGGTGTTGCTTTTTCAACAAAGAATTTTAATAATGTTTTATCACTAAAACCTGCAAGTCTATAAATTAAACGAACATCTAAGTTGTTTAATAAAGTTGTAATTTCTGTAGTTGCATCAACACCCTGTTGTTTTTCATAATCAACAATCCAGTTTATGTAACTTGTTTTTGCTGTTCCGTCGCCGTAGATGTCAATAGCACCAATATCTAAATGACTTCTATCATTTACTAGATATTGTTTGAATTCTGTGTTATACTTATAATTGTCTAAATCTGATCCCAAGTTAAAAAACTCAGCAGGCTTAGTTAATGCAAATATTCGCATCAAGTCAAATGGATACGATGAACTTCTTCTGTATGAGAATTCAGCAGGAGCATCATCTCCTACTTTCCAATCACGTTGCAATGTATTAGAATCATATGCACCTATTAATGCATCAAATGGAGATAACAAATCACCATGTTCATCAACAGGAATAATTTTATTTAAATCTGGTCGTTTTAATTGATCAATAGTTATACTAGTTGTTCCACCTGTATTGTAGATAATACCTGCTTCGATGTCTCCCCACATAATTCCGTTTTCACTAGTATATGGGGCAGGGCCATAACGACTAGTCCACCAAGATGGCATTTCTGTAAAGCCTAACATCTCCCATGGTGCTATGTCTGGCTGAGATGTACCATAAAAGTATTCATACACTCCTCTCCAATAACCTTGATCGATTGGTGTGCCAGTTAATTTATTTCCTGACTGATAATAGTTCCAACTAAACTCATTACCTTTTGTAAAACCAGATTGAGTTTTATAATCGATTCTGTTTTGTCCAGCCCAGTTTAAAAACTGTGAACTGTAAATTTTTAAATAATCTTCAGTTGAATATGTTGACTCTCTAAAGAATCCAGGTAACACTTCGTAACGTTCAATAGGAACAAGTGTGCTTAATTTAATATTATTATAAATTCTAGTTTCAAATTCTAATAATGCTTGATCTCTAAAGTCAGTTAATCCTGTTGAAGGTGAATATTCAAGTGTATACAAAGATGTATACGATCCGTCATGTCCTCTCAACATATATGTTGGCGTTTGATAGTTTGGATCTAATACGATTTCAGGTTTCCATCTAGGATACATACCTAACTTACTAGGTGTATTAGGTACAAAGTTACCGTATGTTTGATTGTATTCTTTGATAGTAACAACATCACCTGCTTGTAAATCTTCTGTTACTGTTAGTGAAGGTGAAGTTGTCGATACAACATAATCTACATCTCTGATTAATTGAGTAGTCTTTGTTACACCACTAGTTGTTCTTGTGATATAAACTAAAACTCCTTTATAGTTTGCTTCTGTAAAGTCATACGTTTGGGCTAGAGGGTAAATAGACTCTTGCAATGCGTTTGCAAATGTATATGTGTTTGTTTTATATGGCGCTTGTGATGGTAACATGTCTGACCAAAAGAAAGAATCTCCTTCTGATTTTGCTGATACCAATTGCTCTAATGCTGTATCTAAAATATAACTAGGTTCAAATCTTTGTTCCCAATTAATATCATTTACAATCTTTACAAGTTGTTGTTTGTATTTTATATACTGTTCAGAATTATATTGCAATGCATTAAACAAGTTGTGTTCTGACTTACGCAAAAACACACTCGGTAATACTAATGATGCAGAGTTTTGAATGATCTTTGTACCATATGGAACTAAGTTACCCAAGTCTCTTAAATTGTTAGAGCCAAATATTGTTCCAGTTGAATTAGGATTATTAATAAAGATATCTTGGTACTGTGATCTAATGTCACCGATGTCTGCAAGTTGTAAATCTGTGTTAAAAGGATTATTGCTTAAGTTTATAGGTATGCTATAATAAGCAGTATCAGATGTTTGATTACTTAGTATTAAAATTTGTACTGGTGTATCTACTGTTGGTGCAGTATTTAATTTAATCTTTGTTGCATCATTTGTTTCAGTAACTGTATATGTAGATTCTAATTGATATATGTTGTTTACATATACTTGTATACGCGGCCATGAATCGTCTGTTTGTGAAATTACAGCAACGTCACACGTAAATTCGGCTGCGGACCCTTTATCATATTCTAGTTCAAATATTTGATATTGAACTGAGGGGGCAAGTGCTGTTTGCCAGCCCAACTCACGTGTTTTTTCTGTACGTGTAGAATAATTGTACACGTAACCTGTATTAACCTTTTCGGTTTCTGGATTTGTTCCGCTGACATATGAGAATGAATCAACATTAAGAGAACAATCGAAACTAATATCACCCACATTGTCTACTGCTGAGTATCGTAACGGGAAACCTAAGATTGCATCATTAATTCCAGTTCCTTTACCATAAGCAAATAATTTGTTACCTAAAAATGATGTACCTTGATAGACTGTAGTGTCTCCGAATGATACTCCGTTTTTGTCAAAGATATCAAACTTTGGTGCCTGATTGACTGTAAGTTTTTGTTGTGCTTCTTCCCAAACAGTCCCATCAAACCAAAAAGTAGAACCTTGATAATTATATCCTCTTACTGCTACTGTTTGATCATCTGTTGAACACAAGGCATCTTCTGCTTCAGTTAAAGTTATGACCGGAGAAGACCCAAATGTAATTGTTGAAAAGCCGACAACATAAATTTTGTTTCTAACTTCTAAATTTGTATCTGCTGTAAAGACAACTCTTGCACCAGAGAACAATTCATAATTGTTTACTGTTGTATCACTTCCTACGATTGATACATTTGTTTGTCCAACTATAGTAGATGATGCAAACTCAACTGTTAAAACAGTATTGGTGCCGACTATTTCGATATTTGTAATTTGTGTATTGTTGGGCAAAGCAAAATTAGAATCTGTTACATACATATTAACATCGAATGACGTATAAATGTCTGTTGTAGGAATAGTAATTGTTGTACTTGTGCCTGTTACACCTGCAATTGTAGCAGTGTAACTTGTATATGTTTCTATATCAGGATAGTATTGTTGCTTGTTTGCAACTTGATCAAATGCATTTGTTGTTCTTGTATCAATAAAATCTACAGGTGCTTTTGCAATTGTTCCTGCATCAAATAATTTTAAGTTTGGATAAAACTCAATAATCGGACGTTTTGCTTTTGCATTACCTGTAGCATAAGTTGTTACAATAGATGGGTCTTTATTGTAATCAGCAGTCGCATTAATAACATCAATATGGAACCATCTGTTAGAACGTGACCATGCATTTCTATTAATAGAATTTCTACTAATTGTAATATAATCTTGGTTTACAGGAATAAACAACTCTGTATCAAAGTTACCAATCGAATATGGTAGTGAGTCATAAGGAATATAATTTGTTCCTGTAAAATCTTCTGGTACTGTTAAGTCTGTAGTCGGAATCAAATTAATAGATTCTCCGACACCCTGAACATAATATTCACCTGTCAAATAATTTGAAGGAATAACATCTCCGTCAAATTCTACTTTTAATCCGTTTGTAAAAACTACGCCATTAGTAGATGTAAATGTTTTTTGACCTATAATATCTTCATCGATATCTAAAGTATTTGTTAAGTTACTTTCAATTAATTTAATTTGCCCAACTTTATTTGCATTTGTACCGTCTTGGTAGTATAATGTGTCTAATAATGCTGAAAGATAAGGTACTCTTGTAATTTCACCTGCTAATGATCTATAAAAGTCTAAGCCAATAAATTCTGTACCAAATTGAGCAGTAATCTTTTCCTCGGTTGGTATCACTCCACCGGGAATTAAACGAATTGTCGGATCTGATGAGTCACCTACATATGTAATTGTATAAAAGTTTTCATTAACATTTGTATAAAAGCCTTCTTCCCATAAACCTTCGTTGATATTTGCTACCATTGAGCCTGTTTCAGCAACTAATGATAAAGTTGGGCCGTTTAATGTTAATGAAATTGTAAATGATGTTGAATCAATAATATCTTTTATATAATAAATTGTATCAACGTCTAGTCCGCCAAGTAAAGGATCACTGTTAGGCACTGCTGTAAACGTTACAGTTTGATTAGCAACTAGGTCTGATGTAGTGCCAGATGATAACTTAAGTTGTGATGTTGTTGTCTCGTCAATTGATAAGGTTACAGGAGCAACGATTTCAGGAGATGTTAAATTAACATCATAGTTTGCACCACTTTCATCAAAGAAAGATTGTACGAATCCTATTTCATTTGGTTCTTCTGTTTGATAGAACATAACAGTAAGACCTTCCAATGAAGTTACACCGTCAATGTTTCCTACTTGACTAACTGTTAATCCGTTGACTTCTGAAAATAGTTTTGTACTTACAACACTTACTGTGTTTTCTCCGGGGAATAAAAAATCATTTTGTGCTTCTCTGCTCGGAACAGTAAATGTTACATAACCTGTACTTGCGCCGTTGTTATTGACACCTAATACATCTCTAGTATTCTGTGCACCGTCTAAGCCAGTTGTTCCTGGTACCCCTTGTATCCAAAATTGAGTTTCTTGGTTAACTGCAAATCTATAAGACCCGCCACGTAGCAATGTTAGAGTAGGATTGAGAGAACCTGATGCCGCACCTAATGCTTTAATACTATATGCATTTGATGTATCAGTTACAATGTAATCAGATTCTGAGAATACCGTAGCACTAGCAACAGTGACTGCTGGAGGCCCTTCTGGTATCCAATAGTATTGATTAAAGTTTATTAATTTATCTAGGTCTGTAAAAGAGTCCCATGAATAAAATTGACTGTTAAACAAACGAGAATTGTCTAGTGTTACACCACCTTTAAGTTGCAGTGCATCGATAAGTTCAGGATAAGTTAAAAAGTCTTTAGCAGTAGATTGATTTGTATTTAAAAATGCAGTACCGGGTGCTAATTGATAATCTGTTCTTGTTTTGTTTGGTTCAGTTACATAATAATCTTTTGCATTAACACCGTATCCAAACTTACTTCCAACATACCCTTGCAACGTTTCTGTTTTGGGTTCGTTGACTAATTGATCTAGTGTTGCTCCTAAGAACTGGGCATTGGTAGAGGTTTTAAATATCTCAGGTAAAAACTCTAATGTTCTGATCTTTGCCATATTTTATTTACAACCTTATGACTGCATTGTTGCAGGAGTTAATGCGGGTACGATTACAATGTCTTCTGTAGTAGCCGCGTTTACAAATATTTCGTATGGTCTACATTTAATTTCATATAAATCACCAAATAATTTTTCTGGATCATCTGAAACAAGTATAACCGAACTCACTAGTTCTCCTATTTGTTCATGTAGATACGCACTTAATTCTGAGAAGAAGAAAGTATCGCCAAAGTTCCAATTGTTAATATCAAAATAACTATCCATTGCCGCTAATACAGAACTTCTAATTTCACTGTTAGATGCATTTGTCGATTGTGATTTTACCACTTTAATAGTTGCTCTTAATGCTTGATCTGCTTTCGCTCCAAACAACGGTTTAAACGTAACACTATTTAATATAACTGAATCCGACAACATTTTATAATCTTGCACTAATGGATATGCAGTATTCAATTCATCAAGTGTTGGTTGATTGGGTTGTTTAACTGTATTTGTCGTGTCTTTAATATAATTATTAAATGCAGTATAATATGCTTGTGTCACTAAGTATAAATCAATAATGTTTGTTGTTGCTGGATCAATACGAGTAGTGTTATTAGCATTATGTCTATATTGATAATCTAATCCTTGTCTGCCTGACTTAACAGAATAATCCAACTGTGCAGTCATAATATAATTAGGTGTTGTTATAGTAGGATCTTGCACTGACTTATAAAATTTGTTGTCAGTATATGCATAAAATAATTGTCCTACAGGAAATTCATATTTTACAATTTCGATTTGATTTTTAGTACCATATGTATAAATGACATCTGTGCTGGGCACAATTAATTGTCTGGTTAAATTAACAGGATCAGTAACTGTTCTAAAGAATACATATACACCTATGTTTGCACCGTTGTTTACAAAACCCGTAATATCATTAAAGAAGTCTGGGTCTAATATTAATTGACCGTTATTAACATCTGTAGCGGCTACTTCGACTTGAAAGTCATTTACATAACCATCTGATTCAACAGTTTGTCCTAAAATATTAACTTTAGTATCTGCACCTAATGCATTTGCAGTGTTAAACACTGTATTAATACCCAACATGTTGATAAAGTCTTGTATGATTTTGCCAGTGAACGGGTCATATACTAATTCATCTTTACTATAGGTAAATCTTGTATCAGCAACACTACCAAAATAGTATGTTAATGTTTTATAAGTTACTGTATAACGATTGTTTCCTAAACTAGTAAACTTAACAAAGTAGTTTGCATTTGATGCCGATCCGATTGACCAACGTTCTTGGTTAATCAACAACGAGTTATTAAAAATTAAAGTAAAATCTTGTTGTAATTCTATCTTAAGAATTGCTTCTTGTATTACTTCAGATGATAACGAGTTATCAAATACTGGAATAATTTCTGTAAGTAAAACTCCGTTAGGTATATAACCATTTACTGTTACTGGTCCCTTACCGTTTGCAAATGTTCCTTCTCCGTTATTGTTACCATCGCCAACAACATTTAATATTGTTGACCATATATAATTTTTTTCTCCGCCAGTTGGGACACCTGCAACTAAACGATTGTCTGCATCAAAATAGTATCCTGTTGGTGCATCAAATTTTAATAATGCTCCTTGAGTTGCATACTTTGCATTAGTCGTTGTAAATGTTCCTATAGGTTGCGGTTGTTCTATTGTTCCGTTGAGTGAATAAAAATAACCAGATTCACTTGACGAATCTACTGAACTTGTTTTCCAATATAGAGTATTACCGCCGCCTGTTCCTGGATATGCATAACGTGTATAATTTTGTATGTAGTACTGGTTAGCACGATTCAATGCAAGTACTGATGCTAAATCATCAGTGAAGAATTGAATGATGTCTGATGTGTTGTTCACTTGCAATGTTAAGAAACCGTCTCCAGACTCTTGGTACAACGCACCGTCATCTCCAAATGAGTTTGTACTAGAATATTTTCCAGTTGGATCAAGTAAATCTAAATTTTTAGATACTCCGATAGAACTTCTATTAATTGCTTTTGATTTAACAATAGAGTTATAGAGAGTATAAGGGAAGTTTGTATAGTCTTCTCCGTTAACCATACGATTTTGTGTATAATATCTTGTTGGTGCCCTTTGTTTGATTGCTGAGATAGGTTCTCTTGCTTGAGCATTTGATACTACAACAGGCAATGAAAAGGTCAATGACATAGTTTGTGTACTACCTACTCTGTCAACATACACAATAGAAACACTAACACCGTTCATTTCAGAAGGGTCAATAGTATATGTCAATGCATTGCTTGATCTTACATATGCTCTAAAGTTACCTACGGGCATTTCTGAAAATACACCGTCACCAAACACATATGTAACTTGATCATTTACACGTGAGTTTACAGAAAAGATTTTCTTATCACTTGATTCTGTTTGTAGGTATGCATCTGCATAAACATTTTCTACTTGTTTCCATGAACCTAATGTGTTATCTGCACTTACTTGATATAACCAAGTATCTGTCTCGTTAACACCCACAACATCGACATTAATTGTTTGGTTTGAAATTTGTTGTTGAAAGTCAAAATTAAAAGGTGTTAATGATCCTTGTTTAAAGAAAAACATAAACCCTGTGTTAGGACTACCAAAACCTAATTTATCGTTCCTGTATAACATATTAAGTTTATTAGTCGGTGCAGGTGGAATCTCGTAAATATAATTTTCATCTAGTGAAGTTGCACTTACTAGTTCAAAGTTCATGCCTTGACCGTCAACCTGTGATGTAAACGGTACAATTGGCATCGTACCTTCAGGTAATCTTACTCCATATTCACTTGTTGTTACACCTAAAATTTCAGATGCATTTCCCGGTCTACCTATTCTTTGTGAATCTACCATCGCCGCATTGAATACAGCATTCATTTGATCTAACCAATTACTGTTAGATGGGTCGTTCCAACTAATCGGTGTATTACTTAAATTAACACCATTTGCATCTCTAACATTTTCAGTTGTTCTAACTGTTGTTACTTTTAAAAAACCAGATGCACAAGAATTTCTTTTAGGTGTGTAGCCAACTAAGTCTGCTAATTTTACTACAGAGTCTCTGCGTTCGGCCGTGTCAATGAAATTTTCACGTGTGTTTAAATCGTTTCTAAAAGCAAGACCTTGACCCATAAAAGCCATAACATCAAGTAAAGCAATATATTCTGAACTTTCAATATAGTCGTTGAATTTTTCAGGATAATAGAGTCTAATATAATCAATAAAACTTTTTCTTAAAGTCTCATAATCATATGATCGGAAGTCTGCCTCACGAAAGGTTTGGTAGATTGCTTTCCAATCATTTACTCCAAAGAGTCCTGATTGCCTTGAACTTGTAGCCATAGTTTTTCCCTGTTTCAAGTATTTATCTTTATGGAAAAACCGAGTTTTTTTATGCTACTGTGGCTGTATTTGTCTGAGAATCAAAGAATAATGCTATATCTCCGGCATTATTGTATGGAGTGATAGATAATTGAACTTCTATTAATATTCCATTTTCTCTAGGATATGCTTGGATTGTATTGATTATAAGACGGGGATCTAATCCAGCAACTCGTCTAACTTCATTTTGTATCGCAGTTTGAATATCACTTGTGTTGGGTTCAAAAATAAAGTCCCATAATGTAGTGCCATAATTGGGTTTGCCTACCTTTTCCCCGCGTCTAATATTAAGTGCATTAACTAAATCTTGTATAACAAGTTGTTCATCAGTTAATCTAAATTTTTTACCAAAGATAATAGGATTAGTTATGCCGTTTGCTTGTCCATCAATAGCCGGCACAGGATTAACCGTTCGTGCTTTGTCTGCGTTTATTGTTGAAAATCCTACATAAGTTGCCATAATACTATTTATATCCTATTTCTTTTTCCATTCAAGGGAGAGATCATCATAGTACCATGTAAGATTGCCGCCGCCATAATATGGTCCTACATCAACTCCTATGTTTTCGTTTATCGTAATTATTCCGTAATTTGTATAAACGCCGCCTTCTTGTCCTATACCCGGATCAGCATTACCTCCACCGATTACACTTTCGACTGTGTTGTCTGGAGCCGGATAACCTGCTATAACAGGTTTATAATCAGTCGAGTAAGGATCAGATTGGTATTGAGTTTTATCATTAGAAACATATGTTTTTGCAACAGTTGCTAGTATGTTTGAATATGTGTTGAGATCATTACTTCCCAAAGTTACAATATTTGGATCAACACCGGACGCTATTTGACTATCTAGTCCATAAGTATTGGTTGGAGTGTCGGTCCCTTGAGTAGTACCCAATTCACCGGTGCCTCCTCCTTCAACGACAGCAAAAGAATCGGCAGTATTACCACCAGACGAAGAATAATCTAATAAATTTTCTATATCACTAAACGGATTTGTTTCTGGTTGAATTGTTAGGTCTACACTAACAGTGTTAAATTGTTCTTGTGCGGCTTTAACTTTTTGTACTAATGTCGTATAGGTAGTCGAAGATGCGGCTTGTTGATATGCCGCTTCTGCCGCCGCAATTTCTGGTGACCCTGCAGGGAAGTTTGATTGTGCTTCAAATAGTGCCGATTTTTTCTTAGCAATTCCCTTAGATAGCACACTTAGTTGTTGTATGTCTTTTGACAATGTTTTCTTTAATTGTGTTATAGAGTTAATAGCACTAAGTGTACCTGAGGGTATTTCACCCAATAAGTTAGGTTTAGGCACAATATCATCTAACACAGAATCTATTAAGTTTGTAATACTAGATCGATCATATGTATTGATTGCAACAACAGGTAATTTAATAGTTGAGCCGCCCCCGGCAGTTAACGATGACAATGCAGATTGTAATGCGGCAGTTGTTCCTGGACTCAATGCACTACTTAGAGCGCCGGCTACTTTACCTGTTAACTGATCTGTCATTGCACCGGCCGCATCTTTGATACTTCCTAAGCCAGATGCTCCTTCAAATGCTATATTACCTGCATCAATGCCGGCAAATGCTTCTCCGCCTAAATCTGCTAATGCATTTGTTACCTTGCCTAGTCCGTCTGATAATGGATTAACTGCTCCTATCGCATTGTTTACTATAGAGCCAGCGAGGCTTTGTCCACCTGGCAGTTGACTTACACCCGATGCTATTGCTCCTGATATTTTTGAAGATGTTCCTGTTTGTACGTTTAATGCCGCGGCTTGTAATAATCCCTGTTGTGTTAAAGTTGTTGGGTCACCTGCAATTGCACTTATATCATTTACCGCAGAGTTAATGGCTGCTACTGCTCCCGGATCACCACTGGCTGCTATTTGTGCGGCTGCACCTGATGCTGTAGTTAATGCGCCAGAGAATGTATCTATTCCGGCGCTTCCGGCTCCAACTGCGGCTGCAAGACCAGAACTAATCGAGTCAGTATTTACTAAATCTAATCCAGTCATACCTGCACTTGCGCCTGCTACTGCGGCCGCGGCTGCACCGGCTGTTGCTGCCAAATCAATAGGGCTATTAGCAGGTAAAACAGGGAATGAATTTACAATAGACTTGAATGATGATGCCGCCGCACCAATATTTAAATCTGCGCCTACGCCCGGTAAATTAAGTCCACTAGTATTAAGTGTATCTAATGCTGATATAATACCACCCGTTCCACCCGAAAGTTCAGATGCCAGCATTGCTGATGCTCCGGTTTTCATGCTCTTTAACACTTGACTTGCTGATGCGGGTATATTATCATTTGATCCAATAGATTTCGTAATTATAGTTGATACATTCTTCACATTATTTGTTAGATTTCCTTTATCACTCAGTGTTGACATTGTACCCTGTACTATAGCACCTACTCCACCAGGTGATTCATTACCTGTCATTGCTCCTAATGTCTGTAATGATTTTTGTCCTTTCTGCATTACTTGTACAGCCGACTTTGCTTGTGCTCCTGATGAGTTTGTGAATTGTTCTAATGAGTTAACTCCTGCTTTTCCGGAAAATATTGATGCCGGCATAACTGAAGATAAAGTAGCAGTTTTAATTGGATTAGACACCCCTGGTATGGCATTTTCTTCGTTTGTCTTGCTTCCTATATCTCCTGCATTGGCTGAAATTAAGGTATTAACCATAGTATCTGCGCCCGGTTTAAGAATTCCACCTTGAGCCATTTGTGATGGAGTTTGACCAAATAGACCTACGGCTGCCGTTGTTGCAGTTCCAATAGCATTATTAGTCATATTAGTAAGTGTTCCGCCGAGTGACACGGCGCTTGATCCTAGATCATCAATTGTATTTGATAGTGCACCGGACAACATTTGAGATGTTGCATTTTTATCTAATGCTTTACTAATTCCGCTTACTTCACTAATTGATGCGGCAGTTGCAGGATTTGGTAGACTTGTAGGTCCTCCTAAATCTCCTGCTAATGCTGAATTTAAATCTGCTATTGTATCTGTTGGGCTTGTAGGAAGTGCGCCGGTTGCCGATGGGTCTACTTGTACATCTGCTCCTTGGTTCGCATTCATCCAAGGCATATGGGCAGGGGCACGTGAAGTAATGCTTGGGAGTTTTGCTAGTGCGGCAGCCCAACCTTTAGTATCGTCAAATAAAGTATCTGGATGCATAATAACTTCTATGGGTTCGACTACATCAGGAGACAAACTGGCTGCTCCGTCATTTAAATGTATTTTTGTTCCTTCATTAAATATTTCTGCATCAGATTTTATTCCTACTTGACCAATTGCTTCTATTGCAAGAGCCGCATCTGCTTTTATTTTTAAATCTTGTATTGCATAAAGACTATAATCTTCTCCTACTCTTTGTTTAAATTCTTTATCTGCATTTAAATAGGTATTTTCAGATGAATTTATGTTTACATTTTTTGCACTTAAGTTAAGTGTTTCGTCTGCATGTAAATTAAGATCACCTTGTGTACGAATGTTAACAGAGTTTGTACTAAAGACATCTACTGTTCCTTCTTTACCTAATTCAATATATGATTGTCCATTTGAGTGTAGGATAGATAACATCTGCCCGTCATCACTCATTAATATTTGATGTCCTAATGATGTACGTAATCTAATTAATTGATCTCTACCAATAATGTCTCCGTCATCCATAACAAGTGAGTGTCCACCACGTCTTGTTACTACTCTAAAGTCTTCAGGTTCATCTCCTAATTTACTAGGAATATCTTCATCTGTGGCTCCGCCTAAATAAACAGGTCTGCCCGGAGTACTCACACCCCAACCTACTCTACTTGATGCTTCTCTTGTTGCACTTGAGCCAATTGGTCCTCTATACTTGTCTCTGAGAACTCCTTGTTGTTGCATAATAGATGCAGTAAAACTATGGACAGGCTTTGCATCTTTTAGATAATTAACACTATTAGCAACATCTTTATTATTTGTATTAATATTGGTCGTAGGTAATCTAGTGGCGCCACCATATGATTGTGCTTCGCCTTCATTAAGAGTTACATTTTCAAATGCACCAATTGCCGGAATCATTGATAATGTTTCTGGTTTGGGTATTGTACCTATATAAAATCCATAATTGGGATCACCATTAACAAATATACAAATGACTTGTGTTTCTTTGTCCGGTGGTGCATTCCATTGTCCATAAGAACTAGGGTTTTGAGTATATGATCCATAGTCTCCTGTCTCGTCAGGACCTATAGGTGCTGTTTGCCCTGCAAATGTTGCTAACCTACCTACCCACAGCCAATTATCAGAATTGTATGCATTTTTATTAAGATTTTCAGAAGGATAAACTGCAATTCGTCCTTGGTGTGTAGGATCTACTGTACTCATTACTGTACAAATAATAGGTACTTGAATTACAGAGGCTACTCCCGCGCCAGGTTGATTCTTTTTTAATTTCCCTCTGGGTTTAAAAACATCAATAGCCATTATGTATCACCGTTTCCTTCTTCGTTTTCTTCTTGACCACTACCTTGTTCTTGTGCTCCTGCTTCTTCTCCTGTTGTTGCTTCTTCTTCAGGGTCAGCAAATGTATTAATTGCACAAGATAAATCTTGTGTAAATTTTCCTTCACTAAACGTACTATCTATAGTTATAATTTTATAACTTACTCCTTTAATTGTGTTTTCTAGCGCCGTCGGATATCTAAAAAATAAAATAGAATCATTGAGATCCATTACACCTGTTTCGCCATTGTAATCTATTGCTTCTTTAAAGTCAATTTCAATAAAGACTTGACCGCCATTTGCAGTTACTCTAAATCCATCGTCTCCGTAAAATCTTTGATAAACTTGATCAGGGCTACCTCGATGTTCTTGTACTAAAAAGTCTGGATCTCCTAATATCTTAATTTTTGCAGTAGCATATGAATCAGGAGAATACAAACTTGTTACATATTCATTTTGTGATGATCTTCCCCCACCTACAGCATTTAGTGTGGGCATAGATGTATTTTTGTTTGTTGCAACAGGAGTTTGTGCGCCGCCACCAGAGCCTCTACCTTTTTGATCGTTGTCTTCATTATTTAAATTTGCATTTCCTAATACTTCATTGTAAAATAAATTATCTAACTTTTGTGAATATTCTAAAATTTCTCTATTTTCTCCAGACCACCAATATTCATATCTTTTATGAGGACCATAATAATCTGTCGATGGATTAGTAACACTCGTAGTAATGATAGGTGTTTCATATTTTTCTATTCTAAAAATAGTTTGGTATGCCCAATCAACCACGATACTATCCCATTTGGCTTTTTGAATAACCGGTGTTACTTTATACCAAGCAACTTTTGTATTACTACCCGGATCTTCTTGAGGTTGTTCTCCTGTTGTCAAATTAGGAGTGGCCTGACTTTTATAAATGGCTTTTAATGCGTCATACATATAACCACTACCCTTAAGAACTTCGTCAAAGATTTCTATAAATGTAGTATCGCCATTAAATATTATTTTTCTATGTGCATCGTCTGGTACTGCTGTCGCGGATTCAGCATCGTTTGCTTCAGATGTGTTTAATGCGCCGCCGTCTGGTCCACACCATTTGCTTTTGTCTGTATCAGTAGGTAAAATAAGTCTAGCATCTTTAATAGCATCTACGCCATCTCCTATATACTCTATAGAATAAACATTTGCAAACTCTGCTTCCCCGTCCTGAACTTTTTGTGCTTCTATATTATTAATTTGTGTGAATAAGCCTTTACCAGGTATATCATTGCCATTAGCATCTTGTGATCCGCCTCTCATAGCCTGATCAAATGTTTGACCAGAAATTGTTTTAGTTGAATCTATTCTACCTCTTTTTACACCGAATGCTTTTCCGGGAGATAATGCTACACCTGACAATGCATATCTTGTTGCACCACCTTCAATTGAAAATTTAATACCCGTAATACTAATATCATAGTATGTTTGAAATATAGAATTACCACTCGCATTTGCATCTAATACATCTCCTTCAAAATCTTCTTCGCCGGATATTAAATCACCATTTTCATTATAACCCAAAAACTTAACACCTATGATAAAAAACTGTCTGCTTGGGTTTTCAACTACACCGTTGCCTGAATATCCTGTTTCATTATAATATGATTGTAATTGATCACTTGCTCTTTTTAATTTTGTGTTAAAAGAAAACCCGTATGGTTCTATAATATCAAATGTCACAGAATAAGTATTAGTAGAAGATTGAGTGGCTTCACCATTAATTGCTTGTTTTAATCTGAAATTATCTATATAATAATCTAAATCAAAGCCCGGTGCTCTTTGAGATTGATCATTATTAATTCCACCTGACTGTGCAATTAAATATGCACCACCTGTGTTAGTTTGACCAGTTGCTTCTTGTAATGCATTAATTGATCTTCTACCCGTTGCATTAAAAGCATCATATGCATCCGGAGTAATCATATACAAACTTAGTTGATATGTATAAGAAGATAAGGCTCCTAAAGGATTCTTTAATCTTCTTCCTGGTGCATCAGTTGGACTAGGCATTAAATGCTCAATACCTTTTTAAGAGTATCCATAGTAGGAACAAATATTTGTGCTCCTGATGTAAAATTAAAATATGGATCAGGTCCTAATAAATTAGGATTCCGGGCCGCAAACACCCACCATAAACGTGAATCATTGTATAAATGTTGTGCTAACATGTCAGGTCTAAATTCATATTGCGGCGTAATAGTAAAAGATGCATCTGATTGCAATCTAGGTATATTTGGATACGGTTCCATGATGCCTAAATATGTGCCATCAGTAATTTCTGTTCTATTATATGGACTTGTTGGTGGATATAGATTATTAGAAGCCATTACCAAACTCCCGGTTTATTGTTTTGTGATCCACGCAATAATTTTCCTGTTGCGTATTCTTTAACACTAAAGTCATTACTAATAGTATTTCTACTAACAACTGGAACACATGTTATTGTCATTGTAATTTTTGTCGGTACATATGTGATTGCTTGATCTGTTTGTGCTTCAAACGTTGCAGGTGGTCTATTTCCACCTGGTTCTAATTGACCGCCTATCAATGATAAATTTGATGTTCCGGATGCATCGTCAGAATTTGTTGCTCTAATATAGTCAACATTGTTGGGTAAGTTATATGTAAAATTAGTAACAGCAACCGGATGATTATCTAATTGAAATGCTCCCAAGCCAAAAAGAAATCCTAATGGGGGAGGTGTTCCGTTAGTTGGATTCTGATCTTGACCATAAAACATTTTAGTCATTGATTTAAAGAAGTGAATAGATGCCAATAGATAGTTTGCTTCAAATGTATCTTGTGCTGTAAAATCAGCAGTAACCGTGACTTGCTCTACTGAACTATTCATGTATTGTTGAATTCTATAGTTTGTGTGAGTAGGCAGTACACCGTCATAGTTTGCCATGTATGATGTTGCAACTTGCGGAGTGTATGGGAAAACAACGCCATCTGTTTTTACAAGGGGTGCAAGAATCCCAGGTACGTTTGCTTTGTATAGATAGTTTGCTGTAGGAGCCAAAGACATGCGTACTCTCCAATCGGCAAGTCTAATATCTGCGGCTGAATCTTCTTGTGTTTCTCCAGGTGTATCTGGCATGTATATTTTCTCCGAATATTTCCCAAGACTTACCTATTTGTATAAATAGTAGTCTTACATGATATATTTATCTATTACAAAAACCACTAAATTTTACCCGTTCGACTTGCATTTGGTTAACAAGTCTTGTAGAATAGATATATCGACTCCATACTTGTCGAACTAATTAAACTAGAGGATTATTAATGCCAGCACCGCGTAAAACAACGAATTACCTTAACAATAAGGACATACTAAAAGAAATTCACAAAAGCAAGACATCTTATTGCTACTTCACTAAGAAAGATTATCATCAATATGATTTAATCACTGACCTCGATCTTGCTACTGAAGGGCAAAGCGGTATAGAAAAGAGTTTAACATGGGCACTTAAGCCTGAACAGATTCAACAAGCAAAAGAAAACAAAGCCGCTAGACTCTCAGCAGAGCAAGGGTTAACTGGTAAAAACAAAATTGACCCTGCAACTATTGAGACTGACGGTTTAATGTTTAGAGTTATGACTTGGGATCATATTCCTGTTGCTCAGAAACAGCCTAGAAAAGTTGTTAAGAAAAAGAAAGCAGTTGACATTATTGATTTTGAAGAAGATTTAAGTGCAAACCAAGATTTGTTTGCAGATATCGAAGACAAAAAAACTAAGAAAGAAGTACAAGACTTAGTTCACGTAAAAGTTAATTTCCCTCCCTTTCAACACTTTCGTTTAGATGCTGAAACAATGTCTACTCACTTAGTTGGCAAGTCACATTGGAAAGGCGGTCTTAAGACTGGTAAATTTACTGCAACAGATGGTAACCTTACAGACAAGTTAGCACGTATGTACATTATGTTATGTGAAAAGTATGCTATGAAGTTTAACTGGCGTGGATATACTTACAATGACGAAATGAGACAAAGTGCTATCCTTCAGTTGACTTATGTAGGTTTAAGATTTAATGAAGCCAAGTCAGCAAATCCATTCGCATACTATACTGCGGCAATTACAAATAGTTTCTGTAGAGTTCTTAACTCTGAAAAACGTAACCAAAATATCAGAGACGATATTTTAGAAATGAATGGGTTAAATCCTTCATTCACTCGTCAGATGAAAGACTACAACGGTTTAGGTTACGAAAAGAAAACAGAAGCATACTCTGAATAAAACTTTTGGGCAAGCAAGGCATCCAAATGTCTTGCTTTTCCTACCTCTGTCATGTATAATTAATGCTGAATACTGGGAAAACTAATTATGAGTAATCTTTTTAAAAAGGCAGCCGTATTTACAGATATACATTTCGGTTTAAAAAGTAATAGCATACAACATAACCGAGACTGTAGTAATTTTGTAGATTGGTTTATTGAAAAATCAAAAGAAGAAGGCTGTGAAACATGTTTGTTCTTAGGTGATTGGAATCATCACAGAGCAAGTATTAACATGCATACCTTACAGTTCGGACTTAACGCATTAGAAAAACTAAACGATGCGTTTGAAAAAGTCTATTTCATAACAGGTAACCACGATCTCTATTACAGAGACAAACGTGACATTCATTCAGTTGAGTGGGCTAAACATCTTAAAAACGTAGTCATTGTTGATCATTTTATCGAAGAGGGTAACTGTGTTATTGCTCCGTGGTTATGCGGTGATGACTATAAACTTCTTAAAAAGAAGAAAGGTAAGTATTTGTTTGCTCATTTAGAGTTACCGCACTTTTATATGAATGCTATGATAGAAATGCCTGATCACGGAGAGACTAATGCTGACCATTTATCTCATTTTGAAACAGTATTTTCTGGGCATTTCCATAAACGTCAAGCAAGAAAAAATATTTGGTATATGGGCAATGCTTTCCCACACAACTATGCAGATGCAGGTGATGATGCTAGAGGTATGATGGTACTAGAATGGGATAAAGAACCCGAGTTTCATTCATGGCCTGATCAACCTGTATACAGAGTGTACAAACTAAGTGAAGTATTAGAGAACCCAGAAGGGTTGCTAATTAAAAATGCTCATGTTAGAGTACATTTAGATATCGATATATCTTATGAAGAATCAAACTTTATAAGAGAACAATTGATACCAAAACATGAATTAAGAGAAATGTCGTTGATTCCTGTTAAGAATGATGAACATGCACAAGACTTAGCACCCGGTGAGATTTCTTTTGAAAGTGTTGATTCAATTATTATCGAACAGATTAAAAACATAGAATCTGATTTCTATGACAAAGGTGTACTATTGGAGATTTATCAGTCTATATGATCAATTTAAAACATGTAACTCTCAGAAACTTTTTAAGTGTAGGATCAGTTACACAAGCAATTGACTTGCAGAATGAGGAACTGACCCTCATCTTAGGTGATAACTTAGATTTAGGTGGAGACGGTGCTAGAAATGGTACTGGTAAGACTACTATTATACAAGCAATCAGTTATGCATTGTATGGTGTTCCGCTTAACAATATCAAACAGAACAATTTAATCAATAGAACTAACGGCAAAGGCATGATGGTCACATTAGACTTTGAAGCCAATGGTGTTGAGTATCGTATTGAACGTGGTCGTAAGCCACATGGCATGAAGTTTTTTATCAACGGAACAGAAGAAGAAGATAACGAAGCACAAGGCGAAAACAAACAAACACAAATACTAATCGAAGACATCATAGGAATGTCTTCAGTCATGTTTAGAAATATCGTTGCACTTAACACATACAGTCAACCGTTCTTAAGTATGACACAAGGACAACAACGTGATATTATAGAGCAGTTGCTTGGAATAACGTTGTTATCAGAGAAAGCAGAAAAGATTAAGATAACAATTAAGAATAACAAAGAAGAAATTCAACAAGAAGAATTTAAAGTCCAAGCAATAGAAGAAGCAAACAAACGAATAGTAGAACAAATAGACAGTCTTAAAAAGAGAGCAAGACTGTGGGATAACAAGACAGCAGAAGACATTAACACGTTAAAAAGTCAAATTACAAGGCTAGAAGAATTAGATATTGATGCCGAATTACTTGGGCACAAACAACTAATTGTATACAATGCGTTAGTGAAAGATCATGCAGATATTGACAAATTGATTACTAGAACCAATAACGATGTTAACCGAGAAGCAAAGGCTGTTAGTAAATTTGAGCAAGAATTAGAGATATTAAAACAGAACAAATGTCACACTTGTGGACAAGACTTCCATGATGATACTCACACAAAAGTATTAGCAGACAAAGAAGAAAGCCTAATAGAACATACTAAACATTTAACCGATCTAGCAGAAGTACAAGTAGAGTTAGAGGGTGAAAAGAATTCGTTGTTTGAAATAGGGGAACGTCCTGACTTGTTTTATCAGTCAGAAGAAGAGGCGATTGAACACAAAAACAAGATTAAAGACCTTAAGGGGCAAGTGTCTCGTAAAGAAACAGACGAAAATCCCTATACAGATCAAATACTTGAAATGGAAGAAAGTGCATTACAGGAAGCCGATTTTGACAAAATAAACGAGTTGTCACGTTTAGGTGACCATCAGAAGTTTTTATTAGACTTACTTACAAGCAAAGATTCGTTTGTGCGTAAAAAGATTATCGATCAAAATTTATCTTACTTGAACTCACGTTTAACAAATTATTTAGATAAGATGGGTTTACCCCATCAAGTTGTGTTCCAAAACGATTTAACTGTAGAGATTACAGAATTGGGTAGAGAATTAGACTTTGATAACTTATCAAGGGGAGAACGTAACAGATTGATCTTAGGATTGTCATTTGCATTCAGAGATGTTTGGGAGAACTTATACTTCCCAATCAATACATTGTTTATTGACGAATTGATTGACTCAGGTCTTGACACTATCGGTGTTGAAAATGCTATGGCTATTCTCAAAGACATGACACGTAGACGTAACAAATCTGTTTGGTTAGTTTCGCACAGAGAAGAACTAGCAGGAAGAGTTGCTAGTGTTTTACAAGTTATTAAAGAAAACGGATTTACAACATACAATTCGACAACAGAGTTGGAGGAGTTGTGAGTCTAGCCTTATGGCATTGGCACATTGAGATTAGCAGTAAATGCACTCTTAAGTGTCCTAGATGTCCTAGACAAGAAGTTCCTGATACATTAGTCAGCACTGAACTTAAACTAGATTTCTTTAAGCAAAACTTTCCTGCATTTTTTATATTAGAACATGTAGAAAAACTAACGTTCTGTGGTGATGATGGTGATCCTATCTATGCACACGACTTCATTGAAGTCATCCAGTATTTCAAGTCTATAAAGCCTAGTATAGCAATCATTATCGTCACTAACGGATCATATAAAAACGAAGACTGGTGGACAAGACTAGCAGAATTGCTAGACGAACAAGACCAAATACACTTCAGTATAGACGGTTGGGACCATGAGAGTAATAATATCTATAGAATCAATTCTAATTGGTCTAGCATCATCACAGGCGTCTCTA
>Ga0209602_1000985_pt1 | contig 26222 bp, 22 predicted proteins | sample COGITO_mtgs_1205_3_FD_184810 | JGI IMG/M metagenome (GOLD analysis project Ga0209602, IMG submission 184810) | Pelagic marine microbial communities from North Sea - COGITO_mtgs_120524 (SPAdes) (version 2) | ecosystem: Environmental > Aquatic > Marine > Epipelagic ...
TTTTTTGAAAAGTATTTCATAATATAGGGTGCTGCGAGTTTTAAAATAATTTTTAACCCGTAGTACACTAAGAGGATAATTGATATCGTTTTAAACAATGTAATCATATCATCATAATAAGATTCAAAAATACAAATAGTGCTACAAAAACCCAGCACAAGGGTATTAAATAAATGATAAATCTTATATCTTTGGTATTAAACAAAGCCTATGAAATCTGTTTCTTTTTTTCTTACCATCCTTACCTTCTCATGCTATTTTACAGCATCTGGACAGTATACAGAAACAATCAACAACAACAGGCCAGGAGGCTCACAAGGAGCTTTTTCTGTGGGTACAAACGTATTACAGTTTGAAACTGGATTTGGTATAGGCCAAGAAAACCACTCTTTATTACAAACCCAGGCCAATGCATTTGCTGTAGACTACAGTGCGCGTTTTGGATTTTGGAAAGAAGAAATAGAGGTTATTTTAACAGGAGAGTTTCAATCAAACAACATAACAGATACGCGCGGAGCCACTAGCTCACAGTATGCGCAGCGTAATTTTAGAAGCAATACCCTTGGGATGAAATACCTAATGTATGATCCATATATAAAGCGAGATTTAAAAGGGCCTAATTTAAAGAGTTGGAAGGCTAATAACAGATTTAGTTGGGAGGAGTTAATACCTGCAATATCTGTATATGGTGGCGCTAATTTTGATAGCTCTAGTAACCCGTTCACACCAGAAGATCCATTTTCTATAAGCCCAAAGGTTTCCATTCAAACACAAAACAACTTTAGAAGTGGCTTTGTACTAGTCACAAACATTATTGCAGACAGGTTTACTACGCAAACTCCAACCTATGGATATATAGTAACCTTAACCTACTGCCTGTCTGACTGGTTTTCATTATTTGCAGAAAAACAAGGCTTTGATAGTGATTTTTATGCAGATAATATCGTGCGTTTTGGCGCAGCAGCGCTAATAACTGCTGACTGGCAAGTAGACGCCTCTTTTTTATATAGCCTAAAAGACACCCCTTCCAGAACCTACGGGCGTATTGGAGTTTCGTATCGTTTTGATTTTCATGACCAGGATGAGTTTCTCGAAGAAAAAGGAAAAGCAGGCAGAGAAAAGAAAAAAATAGAAAGAGAAAAAGCCAAGAAAGAAAAAAAGAAAAAAAAGAATTACTTTGAAGTTGATGACGGTGATGGCGATCTTTAAGGATCGTAAAACTTGATGAATGAATATTGATATATGATTACAATACAAGAAGTTACTACCAACAAACAACTAGTGCAATTTGTAAAGTTTCCTTTTAAACTTTATAAAGACTGTCCATATTGGGTTCCTCCCTTGACTAATGATGAGTTGGAAACTTTAGATAAAACAAAAAACCCTGTATTTAAAAATGCAGAGGCTAGCTACTTTCTTGCCTACAAACAAGGAACTATTGTTGGACGTATTGCCGTTATTTTAAACCATATAGAAATTAATGAAATTGGCAAAAAGAAAGTTCGTTTTGGCTGGCTAGACATGGTAGACGATATAAACGTTACCAAAGCCTTACTTGCCAAAGCCTATGAAATTGGAGCCAAAAACAACTTAGCATATCTCGAGGGGCCTGTTGGATTTAGCAACATGGAAAAAGCGGGTATTTTAACCAGTGGTTTTGAGGAGTTAAACACTATGATTACCTGGTATCAATACCCTTATTACGCTGCTCATTTTGAGCAATTAGGCTATGACAAACAAGCAACTTGGGTAGAATTTAAATTAACCATCCCACCAGTGCTTATAGAGAGAGTTGAGCGGTTTTCTAGCATTATTAAAAAACGGTACGGCCTTTCTGTAATTGATTTTAAAAGCAAGAAAGATATTATTCCGTACGTGGATCAAATGTTTGAACTGCTTAACAAGACCTATAACAGCCTTCAAACATTTGTACCCATACAGCAATATCAAATCGATTATTACAAAGAAAAATATTTCAGTTTCATACAGCCAGATTATATTGCCTGTGTACAAGATAAAGAAGGAAAACTCATCGCATTTTCTATTGTTATGCCCTCCTATAGTACCGCATTAAAAAAAGCGAATGGTTCTCTTCTGCCATTTGGTTGGTATCACTTATTGCAGGCGCAAAGAAAAAACAATCGCGCTTCTTTATATTTAATTGGTATTGATCCAGAGTATCAAGGCAAGGGAGTAACTGCTATTATCTTTGAAGAGGTACAACTTCTTTTTAATGCAAAAGGTATAGATAAGGTAGAAACCAACCCAGAGTTAATAGAAAATACCGCCATACAACAAATGTGGAAAGATTATAAACCGCTGCAGCACAAAGAGCGTAGCACTTTTAAAAAGATGCTATAACATAAAAAAACCACCGTTTACCGGTGGTTTTTTTATGTGAAAATATAGAGTAAACTATTCTCCAAAAGCAGCAGCAACAGCGGCTGATAGCCTTTTGTATGTTCCGTTTTCTAGACGCTCTCTAATTCCTGAGAAGGCCTCAAGAGTTATATCTATATCCTCCATGGTATGGGTTGCCGTAGGTATCATACGTAGTAAAATCAAGCCTTTAGGGATTACAGGGTACACCACAATAGAGGTAAATACTCCATAATTTTCTCGTAAGTCTTTTACTAGCGCCATTGCCTCTGGTACAGATCCTTTAAGGTAAACAGGAGTTACACAACTTTGAGTAGTTCCTATATCAAAACCTCTCTCTTTTAAACCTCCTTGCAAGGCGCGTACGTTAACCCAAAGTTTGTCTTTATACTCAGTACTTTCGCGCATCATATCTAGACGCTTTAATGCGCCTACAACTAGTTGCATTTGTAAAGACTTGGCAAACATTTGAGACCTAAGATTGTATTTTAGGTAATCCATTATTTCTTGGTCTGCGGCAATGAATGCTCCAGTACTAGCCATAGACTTTGCAAATGTGGCAAAATATACGTCTATATCGTCTTGTACTCCTTGCTCCTGGCCTGCTCCAGCACCTGTTTTACCAAGTGTACCAAAGCCGTGTGCGTCATCTACAAATAATCTAAAGTTGTATTTTTTCTTGAGGGCAACAATCTCTTTTAATTTTCCTTGTTCTCCACGCATTCCAAAAACACCTTCAGAAATCAATAAAATTCCTCCACCTGTTTTTTCTGCCATTTTAGTGGCACGCGTCAAGTTTTTCTCGATACTTTCTAAATCATTATGCTTATAGGTAAAGCGCTGTCCCATATGTAGGCGTACACCATCTATAATACAAGCATGCGCATCAACATCATACACAATTACATCATCCTTTGATACTAGTGCATCAATTGTAGAAACCATTCCTTGGTATCCAAAATTTAATAAATAAGCGGCCTGTTTATCTACAAAAGCTGCCAATTCTTTTTCAAGTTGTTCGTGCAAATCTGTATGTCCACTCATCATTCTTGCTCCCATAGGGTATGCAGAACCATAGGTAGCAGCAGCCTGAGCATCTACTTCACGCACTTCTGGGTGGTTTGCCAGTCCTAAGTAATCGTTTACACTCCAAGTAATAACTTCTTTACCGTTAAATTTCATACGGTTAGAAATAGGACCTTCCAATTTTGGAAATACAAAATACCCTTCTGCAACTTCTGCCCACTTTCCTAGAGGTCCTTTATCTTTGTAAATCTTATCAAATAAATCTTTCATTACTATATGTTGGTTTCAAAATACACAGCAAAATTAGGCAATTTTATTCTCTTTGCATAGTTAAAATTTTGTTGGAATTGCAAAATTTGTAAACAAATGATAAACAAATATAATCACTAATAAATAAAGAAATACTTCAGGAAGATGTGTTTTGTAAAAGGAGATTCTTTAAATAAAAAAAACTGTAACAAGGGCATGTTACAGTTTTTAATGAGTTTACCGGTTGTTCTATTTTGTTTTGGAAATAGCAACTACCTCTTGGTCTTGGCCATCTAGAAAACCTTGTTCTTGCATCCAATTGTCACTATATATTTTACTCATGTATCTAGAGCCATGATCTGGAAATACAACTACAATGTTACTGCTAGTATCAAAAATACCTTCCTGGTTTAATTGCTTTAGCCCTTGCATTGCAGCGCCACTAGTATACCCAACAAAAAGTCCTTCTGTTGTGGCAAGCTCTCGGGCTGTTAGGGCACTACTTTGATCTGTAACTTTTACAAAACGATCTATGCTATTAAAATCTGTAGCTGTCGGGATTAAGTTTTTACCAAGTCCTTCTATTCTGTAAGGGTAAATTTCATCGCGATCTAAGGCGCCAGTTTCATGGTATTTTTTTAAGACAGAGCCATAGGCATCAATACCTATAACTTGAACCTGCGAGTTTTTTTCTTTCAAATAACGAGCAATCCCAGAGATGGTTCCACCGGTTCCACTACAGGCAACCAAATGTGTTATTTGACCATTTGTTTGCTCCCAAATTTCTTTACCTGTTGATTGGTAATGCGCCTCTATATTTAATTTATTAAAGTACTGATTTATATATACAGAATTAGGCGTGTTTTTGTGTATGGTTTTGGCAACTTCATAATAAGATCTAGGATCATCTGCACTAACATGGGCAGGACAAACATGTACCTGCGCGCCCATGGTACGAAGCATGTCTATTTTATCTTTAGAAGATTTTGAACTCACAGCCAAGATACATTTGTATCCTTTAATGATACTGACCATTGCAATGCTAAAACCAGTGTTACCACTTGTGGTTTCAACAATAGTATCTCCAGGTTTTAAAATTCCTTTTTTCTCTGCCTGCTCAATAATATATAAAGCGATTCTATCTTTAGAGGAGTGTCCAGGATTAAAGGCTTCTACTTTAGCGTAGAAATTACCCTTAAAACCAGCCGTTATCTTGTTAAGCTCAATAAGCGGCGTGTTACCAATAAGTTCTAGAATATTTTTATGTGCTTTAATTTGTTTTGTCATAGAAGAATATCATTGCAAAGCCATTGTTTTTTGACTCTTTATAAAACGTTACAAAGATACATAAATATAATTATTTGCTTATTTGCTCTAAATCAAGCAGGAAGCTATAATCTTTAGCCACCTCTTTTAAAGCCTCAAAACGTCCAGAGGCTCCACCATGTCCAGCGTCCATATTAACATCTAAAAACAGCACATTATCATCTGTTTTTAATTCTCTTAGACGCGCCACCCATTTGGCAGGTTCAAAATACTGAACTTGGCTATCATGTAAACCTGTTGTGACAAACATGTTTGGGTAGTATTGCGCTTTTACATTATCATAAGGAGAGTATGATTTCATGTACTGGTAATACTCTTTATTGTTTGGATTTCCCCATTCATCATACTCACCAGTGGTTAGCGGAATGGTATCATCTAACATTGTGGTAACAACATCTACAAAAGGAACTGATGCAATAACACCATTATAAAGTTCCGGGGCTAGATTAACAACAGCGCCCATTAACAGGCCTCCTGCAGAGCCTCCTTGAGCATATAAATGCGCTGCAGAAGTATACCCCTTATCTATAACATGTTTTGAGGCATCTATAAAGTCTGTAAAGGTGTTTTTCTTTTTTAGGAGTTTTCCATCTTCATACCATGATCTGCCTAGGTATTGTCCTCCACGAATATGTGCAATTGCAAAAATAAAACCTCTATCCAACAAACTTAGGCGAGTAGTAGAAAAGTAAGGGTCGATAGTAGCTCCATAAGAGCCGTAGGCGTACATCAAAAATGGATTTGAACCATCCATTTTCATGCCTTTTTTATACACCATTGAAATTGGCACCTTAGTTCCATCTTCTGCTGTGGCCCAAATGCGTTTAGACTCGTAATTATCTTTATCAAAAGATCCTCCCAACACTTCTGTTTCTTTTAAAACAGTTTTTTGTTGGGTATCCATATTAAAATCAATTATAGAAGATGGTGTGGTTAAAGAGGAGTATCCATAACGCAGTATTTGAGAGTCAAAATCAGGGTTTGACATCGCTCCTGCCCCATAGGTCTCATTATCAAAGGGAAGGTAATACTCCTTTGAGTTATCCCACCTTTTAATATGCATTTGGTTTAAACCGTTTGAGCGCTGTTCAACAACCAAATAATCTTTAAATATTTCTATATCTTCTAGAAGCACATCATCTCTGTGGGCAATTTCATCTACCCAATTGTCTTTAGAGGTCTTGTCTTGAGGAGTCTTCATTAATTTAAAGTTGGTAGCACCATCTTTATTTGTTACGATATAAAAACTAGTTTCATAATGTGCGATGCTGTACTCTAGCCCTCTCTCTCTTGGCTGAAATATCTTAAACTCCTGATTTGGAGTATCTGCATCAAGAATTTGATACTCTGAAGACAGTGTGCTTGAACTACCAATAACAATGTATTTTTTTGATTTTGTTTTGTACACAAAAGTGTTGAAGGTTTCATCCTGCTCTGTAAATACGTTTACATCATCTGCTGAGTCTTCACCAAGGGTGTGCTTGAATATTTGATTTGAACGAAGTGTTTGCTCATCTTTTTTAGAATAAAAAAGAGTTTTATTGTCATTTGCCCAAGTGGCGCCACCTGTAGTTAATGGTATCACCTCCTGCATTAGTTTGCCGGTAACTAAATTTTTAATGTAAATGGTATACTTTCTTCTACTTAGGGTATCTACACCAAAACTAACCATGGTATTGTCTGGGCTTACAGAAATTCCTCTAAGATTATAGTATGAATGCCCTTTAGCCATTTTATTTACATCAAATAATATTTCCTCTGGAGCCTCTAGGCTGTCTTTTTTACGCGTGTATATAGGGTAGTCTTTCCCTTTTTCAAAACGTGTGATATAGAAATATCCATTTAACTTATAAGGCAGAGAAGCGTCATCTTCTTTGATTCTAGACTTCATTTCCTCAAACAGCTCTTTTTGAAAATCTTGGGTATGCGCTGTCATTTTTTGGTAATAATCATTCTCACGCTCTAGGTAATCTATGACCTCTGGGTTTTCTTTTTCATTTAACCAATAATAGCCATCTTCTCTGGCATCACCATGTGTTTCTATATTTTTGGCAATTTTATCTACTGTTGGTGGGGTGTGATTCATAGGAGTGTGTGTGGTGTTATTGTCTTTACAAGCCAACATCAAAAACAATGATATAAGGCTTAGTATGGCTATTTTTTTCATAGAATAAGGTATGGGTTGTCTAGGGGTAAAATTACAGCTTTTACAAGACATTAAAAACTAATTCGTGCCATTAGATTATACAAAAATACCGCAAAAACTTTGATGTATACCGTATAAAGAATTAATGTTTATAGGCGGTAAGGGTATCCAAAAACACGCTGTGCATTTGGGGGGTATAATCATGGTGGGTAACAACGCGTAATTTTCCTTGCCCCATATCACTGATACGAATATTTTTTGCAGCCAAAGCGTTTATAAAATCTTCTTGATTAAGGCCGTCTTGCATATAGAAAATTACAATATTGGTTTGTGTGGGCTCTACTTTTTTAATGTACGATAAACTCTCTAGATGCAAAGCTATTTGCTTTGCCTTTTGGTGATCCTCTTCCAGGCGGTCTACTTGATGCTCCATGGCATAAAGCCCAGCAGCTGCCATAAAACCAACCTGCCTCATACCACCGCCTAATACTTTTCTAACTCTAATAGCGTTTTTCATCAGTGAAGAATTTCCTATCAGTACAGTTCCCATGGGGGCGCCAAGGCCTTTACTTAGGCACACAGAAATGGTGTCAAATACATCTCCGTAGTGTTTAGGGTCTTCTTTATTAGCAACAATAGCATTCATTAAACGCGCACCATCAAGATGCAGCCCTAGATTATGTTCTTGACACACTTTTTTGATTTTTATTATTTCATCCATTTCATAACAGGCGCCGCCCCCTTTATTGGTTGTGTTTTCTAGACATACCAAAGAAGTTAATGGGCTGTGATAAAAATCTGGAGGATTGATACTCTCCAATACCTGCTTGGCAGTAATCATACCTCTATGGCCATCCACTAACTTGCAAGACACACCACTATTGAAAGAAACGCCTCCCCCTTCATAATTATATACATGGGCCCATTTATCACAAATAAGCTGCTGTGAGGGCTGTGTGTGTAATTTTATAGCGGCCTGGTTGGCCATACTTCCAGTTGGGAAATACAGCGCAGTATCCATACCAAAGAGTGATGCCATTTTATGTTCAAGAGCATTTACCGTTGGATCTTCTTTGTAGACATCATCTCCAGTTTGAGCTTGCATAATAGCATCTAGCATTCCTGGAGTTGGCCTTGTAACAGTATCGCTTCTTAAATCTATAATCATAGCGGGGTTTTATAGTATGTGTTCTCTCATTTTGTTTGAAGATAGAAATGCGGTAAGGCCACAACTAGCAAAACAAAGATGATTTGAGTGTTTGAACTTTAAAAATATAAATATAGTAATAACTCATTTTACTTTTGTTTGTAATGCTTTTCTTTTTTCTAAAAATCAATACCCGTATTTTTACATTTCTTTTATCAAAGAGATGATATAATAAGATTTCAAATAAAATCTATATACAAGGTATCTATATGATTACAACAGACCAACTCCAAGACCTTCGCTCTAGAATAGAGTTGTTAAGGCAATTTCTTTGACATTGCTGGCAAAGAAATAGAAATAAACAATGAGGAAGAAAAAACCTTTGACCCAGATTTTTGGAACAAACCCAAAGAGGCAGAAGCCTTTGTAAAGGTGTTACGTACCAAAAAAAAATGGGTTACAGATTACAAAATGGCGCTCTCTTTACTGGAAGATACTGAAGTATTGTTTGAGTTTTTTAAAGAAGGAGAAGGAACACAGCAGCAGGTTGAGGAGCGATTTACACAGGCCCATGAGCTTACAGAATCTCTTGAGTTTAGAAATATGCTAGGCCAAGATGGAGACGCAATGAGCGCTGTGCTTCAAATTACAGCCGGCGCTGGTGGTACAGAGAGTTGTGACTGGGCAAACATGTTAATGCGCATGTATTTGATGTGGGCAGAGAAAAATGGTTTTAAGGTAAAAGAGCTTAATTTTCAGGCTGGAGATGTAACTGGGGTAAAAACTGTTACCCTAGAAATTGACGGTGAATTTGCCTTTGGGTGGTTAAAGAGTGAAAATGGAGTACACCGTTTGGTGCGTATTTCTCCTTTTGATAGTAATGCAAAACGCCATACTAGTTTTGCTAGTGTATACGTGTACCCGCTTGCTGATGACACTATAGAGATAGACATTAACCCCTCAGAAATATCTTGGGATTTCGCCCGCAGTAGTGGCGCGGGAGGTCAAAACGTTAATAAAGTTGAAACCAAAGCCATTTTAACACACAAACCAAGTGGTATTATAATACACAACAGCGAAACTAGATCACAGCTTGAAAACAGACAAAAAGCAATGCAAATGCTAAAGTCTCAATTGTATGAAATTGAACTGCGCAAGCAGCAAGCACAAAGAGCAGAAATTGAAGATAGCAAAATGGCCATTGAATGGGGAAGCCAGATTAGAAATTACGTACTACAACCCTACAAACTTGTAAAGGATGTACGCACAGGCTATGAAAGCACCAACCCTGAAGCTGTATTAAATGGCCAACTAGATGGTTTTTTAAAGGCGTTTTTAATGATCAGTGGCCAGAAAGAATCTAGTAACGAATTGTAATAACCAAAGCATAGCATACACCCCAACCAACAAAGAGTTGAAGTGTTTCTATTTTAATAAAAAATCAACTATTTTTACAAAATAATAAACCCATTATGAAATACGCAATAGTAGCCCTTTTACTTTTTAGTCAAATTGCCTGTACTACAGACACCAACTCCTATACACTAAGTGGTAGCGCAGATGGATTGGAAGATGGCTCTAAAGTCATTATATACTCTTTAAAAGATAACCGCACTAATGTAATAGATACCTTGCTTATTAAAAACGGTAGCTTTTCTGGGAAATTTCCAAAAATAACAGAGCCGTCTATGTATTTTATGGTTGTTAGTAATAGTAGCATCCCTTATTTTCCTGAAAGTGAAGATTTAAAGGCAACTATCTATAAAGATAGTATTCAGGCCTCTTTTGTCACTGGAAACCTTCAAAATGACTCGTACAGGGAATTTGCAATAAATTCAAGAAAAGTAACAAAACTAAGAACAGAAATCTCAGACAGTTACAGAGCCGCAAAAAGAGCAAATGATGGTGATTTGATTAAAAAACTGCAACAACAAAATGTTATGGTAACCAACAATGAGGTTGCTTTCAAGAAAAATTTCGCTAAAGAAAATCCAAATTCTATTTTTGCGCTATTGCTAGTTTCTGAAATGCTAAACCAAAAACAACTAAACGCTAGAGAGGCCTCTGATCTGGTAGCAAACTTTAGCCCAAAAATTGGCAGCACAGACATTGCAAAAGAAATAACCGCCACTGCGCAAAACTTAAAAAATAGTGATGTAGGAGGTCAGGCCCCTGCATTTACTGCGCAAACCCCAGAGGGTACAAACTTATCTTTGAAAGATGCAATGGGAGAATATACTATTATAGATTTCTGGGCATCTTGGTGTGGGCCTTGTAGAAAAGAAAATCCAAACGTTGTGCGCGTATACAATAAGTATCATGATAAAGGGTTAAATATCATTAGCGTTTCTCTAGACAAAGCAGGACAAAAAGATCGTTGGATAAAGGCAATTAAAAAAGATAAGATGGACTGGTTTCATGTATCTAACCTAAAATTTTGGCAAGACCCAATTGCAAAGCAGTACGGGGTTCGCGCTATACCAGCTACCTTCTTGCTTGATAAAAATGGTATTATTATAGCAAAAGACTTAAGAGGTAACGCCCTTGATGCTAAAGTAGCGTCACTTTTAGACTAATAAAATTATTTATAAAAAAAGCGGCTGGTAAAGGCTATACCAGCCGCTTTTTTTATGCGCTAAAATTATAATGGCTACTGGTTAAAGTAGGCTGCTACATTATGTTGTATTCTAGTTTCTATAGAAGAAACCTCCGCCTTTATAAAAGGCTCACCAGTAATATTCTCGTACAGCTCTATATAACGCTCGCTAACCGTTTCTATATAGGCATCACTCATAAAAGGTACTGTTTGCCCCTCTAGGCCTTGAAAGTTGTTTTCTATAAGCCATTGGCGAACAAACTCCTTAGATAATTGTTTTTGAGCCTGGCCACTGTCCTGCCTTTGCTGGTAGCCATCTTTATAAAAGTAACGAGAAGAGTCTGGGGTATGAATTTCATCAATAAGTACAATCTTACCCTCTTTGGTTTTACCAAACTCGTACTTGGTATCTACCAAAATAAGACCTCTTTGAGATGCTATCTCACTACCTCTTTTAAAAAGTTTACGTGTATAATCTTCTAAAACTAAATAATCTTCTTTGCTAACTATGCCGCGGGCTAAGATATCTTCTCTAGAGATATCCTGGTCATGGTCTCCCATTTCAGCTTTTGTGGCGGGTGTTATAATAGGGCTAGCAAACGCATCGTTCTCTTTCATCCCTTCTGGCAACTCAACCCCACACAACATACGTTTTCCTGCCTTGTACTCTCTTGCAGCATGCCCAGCCATATAGCCGCGTATCACCATTTCTACTTTAAAAGGGGTACAAGCCTCCCCTATTGCAACATTAGGATCTGGAGTTGCCCTAAGCCAATTTGGCACCAAATCTTGGGTGTCTTGCATCATCTTGGTGGCAATCTGGTTTAAGATTTGACCTTTAAAAGGGATTCCTTTAGGCATTACAACATCAAAGGCGCTCAACCTATCTGTGGCTACCATTAATAATTGATTATCGGCAAGGGTATACACAGAGCGTACCTTACCGTGGTACACACTTTTTTGACCTGGAAAATTAAAATCTGTTTTAATAATTGTATTACTCATGTAGCTAGTTTGATTGCAGAATTGAACCGCAAAAATAAATCAATAGGTTTGTTATTATAGCATTTCAGATAAAAAATTAAACATCTAAATTCTCAATTCCTTTATAGGCAGAAATTATCTTTTTCACGAGTTTATGACGTATCACATCTTTATCATCAAGATATACCATACCCACGCCATCCACGTCTTTTAAAACCAAAAGTGCCTCCTTTAATCCAGAGGTTACACGGCGAGGTAAATCTATTTGCCCAGGGTCTCCGGTAATTAAAAACTTAGCGCTTTTTCCCATACGGGTAAGAAACATTTTCATTTGTGCATGGGTTGTATTTTGAGCCTCGTCTAGAATAACAAAAGCATTGTCTAGGGTTCTACCACGCATAAAGGCCAAGGGTGCTATTTGTATGGTTCCATTTTCAATGAGGGTTTCTAATTTTTCTGCAGGAATCATGTCTCTAAGACCATCATACAAAGGTTGCATGTAGGGGTCTAGCTTTTCTTTTAAATCTCCTGGCAAAAAACCAAGGTTCTCTCCTGCCTCTACAGCAGGACGGGTCATGATAATACGCTTTACCTGTTTTTCTTTTAATGCTTTTACTGCCAAGGCAACAGCAGTGTAGGTTTTACCTGTACCAGCTGGACCCACAGCAAATACTAAATCTTTGGTTTTTGAAAAATCTACAATTTTGCGCTGGTTGGCAGTTCTTGCCTTAACAAGCTTACCGTTTACACCATGAACCAGCACATCTCCGCTCTTGGATGAGGTTTCATAGTCTGCCTTACTGGTACTGGAGAGTACGCGCTCAATAATATTTTCGTCGATTCTGTTGTATTTGGCGAAATGCTCTAGTAGCATAGCAATGCGTTTATCAAACTCTTGTAAAACCTGGTCATCGCCAAAGGCTTTTAAATTGCTGCCTCTAGCAACCAGCTTTAATTTGGGAAAATATTTTTTTAATAGGTCTATATTGGCGTTTTGATTCCCAAAAAAGTCTCTTGGGTTAATCTCTGTGAGTTCGATACTTAGTTCGTTCAAAAGCGTTGGCGTTTAATAGAAATTAATAAAAGTTGTTTATAAGTCTTAATTCTTATAGTAAATATAGTTTTTTGAATTCATAAAGTAGTTTAGTTTTGTAATAGTACTGTCAACAATATATCAACAATACACTATGGCCATAATTACCCTTACTACAGACTTTGGTGAAAAGGATCACTTTGCTGGTGCGGTGAAAGGAGCTATCTACAGTGAGCTAGAGGATGTTAAAATTGTTGATATCTCACATTGCGTGTCTCCTTTTCATATCATGGAGGCTGCCTATATTATTCAAAATGCTTACAGTAGTTTTCCTCCAGGGACCATACACATTATAGGAATAGACAGCGAGCTAAACCCAGAAAACAAACACATTGCGGTACTGCTAGATGGTCATTATTTTGTGTGCGCTAATAATGGTATTATCTCTATGTTGGCCAATGAAATAAACCCTCAAAAAATTGTTGAGATTAATATCCATGATAGGATTATCACTAATTTTCCTGTACTAGATGTATTTGTAAAGGTAGCATGCCACATTGCTCGTGGAGGAACCCTTGAGGTTATTGGAAAACAAATAGATACTATTAAAGAATTACGAGGCATACGCCCTACTATAAATCAAGAAGCCACTCAAATTATGGGCAGCGTGATTTATATAGATAACTACGGAAATGTGATTACCAATATTACCAAAACTAAATTTGAAGAGATTGCAAAAGGCAGGTCTTTTAAAATAACCGCAAGAACTGCAAACTTTGATACCATACACAGCCATTACAGTGATGCTATTAATTTTGATACTCCTGTAGGAAAAAGAGATGAGGATGGTAAAAAAATAGCACTCTGGAACTCCTCAAACTATCTAGAACTCTCTATTTATAAAAGTAACCCTGCAACGGTAGGGAGTGCCAAGTCTTTGTTTGGATTACAGTATAGAGATACCGTTACCATAAATTTTAGTGCTAGCTCTTAATAAAACAGTAACCTTACATAAATATGTTTACACGCATTGTAAAAATGGAGTTTCAAGAAGATAAAGTAGCCCAATTTCTGGCTAATTTTGAAACAGTAAAACACAAGATAAGAACCTTTAAAGGCTGTATGCATTTAGAGCTATGGCGAGATAAAACCCAGCCAACTATTTTTTTTACCTACAGCAAATGGGAAAAAGAAAGTGATTTAGAAACCTATAGAAACAGCGAATTGTTTAAGGGTGTTTGGGCAACAACTAAGCCTATGTTTGCTAGTAAAGCAGTTGCTTGGAGTGTAGATACACATTGCCATGTAGCGCTGTAATACAAGAAATTACAATAGCATGATTGCACTTATAAAAAAAAGAAATACTGTCATCAACTCACTAGATGATACGGGACTTATAAACATACGTTGCAATAATATTTCGGTCTTATTTTTGGAACCGCGAAAATAGCTTCAAACCCGCAGCCTTTGGCAGGTATTGCATATAGTGCTACCACTAATGGCGCTACTACTTTTTGTTTTGTAGTTTGGGTTTTTAAGAAAAAAGAAATAGCAACTCGAAGTGTTAATAAGTTCGTGTTGTAGTATGCTACATTTGAGATATATTTGTAAGTAGACAGATATGTCTTAACCTTTGAAATTTTCAATATAATATATAACCTCTAGAAAACAAATTACATGAAATTTATTGTATCTAGTTCCTACCTTTTAAAGCAACTACAAGTGCTTGGAGGCATTATAAATAATAACAACACCTTACCTATTTTAGACAACTTTTTGTTTGATCTAGACGGTAATGCGCTAACGGTTTCTGCTTCAGATTTGGAAACAACTATAGCCTCAAACCTAGAGGTTGAAAGTAGTGAAAAAGGAATTGTATGTATTCCTGCACGACTTTTACTAGACACTTTAAAAACATTTCCGGAGCAACCACTAACTTTTACTATAGAAGATAACAACACCGTAGAGATAAGCTCTAATCATGGTAAATATGCACTAGCCTACGCACCAGGAGATGAGTTTCCTAGCACCATTGAGCTAAAAGATCCATCTTCAACGGTTTTGCAAGGTGATATTTTGGCAACTGCTATTAGCAAAACAATTTTTGCTAGTGGAAATGATGACCTTCGCCCTGTGATGAGTGGTGTATTTTTCCAGTTCTCTACAGAAGGGTTAACCTTTGTAGCTACAGATGCACATAAATTAGTAAAGTATACTCGTACAGACGTTGCTGCCTCTCAAAGCGCAGAATTTATCATGCCAAAAAAGCCTTTAAATTTATTAAAGAGCATTTTGGCAGGTAGTGAGCAAGAAGTTACCATCGAGTACAATGATAGTAATGCAAAATTCACTTTTGATCAAACAGTGCTTATATGCCGCCTTATAGATGGTAAGTATCCAAACTATGAAGCTGTGATCCCAAAAGAAAATCCAAACAAATTAAGTATAGACCGTAATCTGTTTTTAAACAGTGTACGTCGTGTTTCTATTTTTTCTAATAAAACCACACATCAAATACGTTTAAAGATAGCTGGGGCAGAGTTAAACATCTCTGCGGAAGATATAGATTACAGCAACAAAGCAGAAGAGCGCCTCACTTGTGATTACCAGGGTGATGATATGCAAATTGGCTTTAACTCTCGTTTTTTAACAGAAATGTTAAACAACCTAACTAGCCAAGATGTTTCTCTAGAAATGAGCCTGCCAAACCGCGCAGGAATTTTAACTCCTGTAGATGGCCTAGATCAGGGAGAGCTTGTAACTATGCTGGTAATGCCAGTGATGTTAAACAGCTAGTTTAAAAATTACTAAAAAAAAAAAGTCTCGCAATTTGCGAGACTTTTTTTATGAATAGAAATCAAGCTATTTAATAAAATCAATGTTCATAAAATACACTGGGGGCTCCTGATTATTGACTTTAATTGCATTTACAATAGGAATCACTACACTAACAATACAAATAGCAATAAGGGTGAGTATTCCAAGGCCAAAAACAAATATCAAGGGTATGGAAAGTAGACTATACACAATAAGGCTTAATTGAAAATTTACAATCTGTTTTCCTTGGATGTCCATACTAGCTACTTTATCTTTTTGGGTAAGCCATAAAATTAGGGGCACCACTAGGCCCCCAAAACCAGAAACATAGGTAAGGAGTTGGCATAAGTGGGTTGCCACAAGTAGATTATTATCTACCCTTTTAAAATCTTGGTTATACTGCTCCATAAAAATTAAAATACATATTTAATTAAAAGCGTGGTAATACCATAGGCGGCTATAGAGACGCCTAAAAAAATAAGGATACTTTTAACTAAGGGGTTGCTATTTGGTTTTTCCTGGGTCATGGTATAAAATTTATACTATTAGTACCTGTTTTATTATAAATGTTACACCGGCATGTTAAGATGCTTATACTCTAGCATAAATGTTTATTTTTGCAAACTAAATACAAATACATCACAGATACCTATGACGCATCATGACACTATAGTAGCATTGGCAACGCCTTCTGGCGCGGGAGCTATAGCAGTTATAAGACTATCTGGAGAGGATGCTATTAATATTGCATCAAAAATATTTCATTCCATATCTGGAAAAAACCTTGCAAAGCAAAAAACCCATACGGTACATTTGGGCCACATTAAAGATGGCAATAGAATATTGGACGAAGTACTAGCCACGGTGTTTAAAAACCCAAATAGCTATACCGGTGAAGACACCATAGAGTTTTCTTGCCATGGAAGCTCGTTTATACAGCAAGAAATCATACAGCTGTGTTTGCGTAAAAATGCTAGAATGGCAACCCCAGGAGAGTTCACCCTACGCAGTTTTTTAAACGGCAAGATGGATTTAAGCCAAGCAGAGGCTGTTGCAGATCTTATCTCTAGTGATAGTACGGCAAGCCACCAATTGGCCATACAACAAATGCGTGGTGGGTTTTCTTCAGAGATAGCAGCCCTTAGAGAAGAATTGTTAAACTTTGCCTCTCTCATTGAGCTAGAACTAGATTTTGCTGAAGAAGACGTTGCCTTTGCCAACAGAGATGATTTTCAAAAATTAATTACTAAAATATCCTTTGTATTAAAACGCCTCATTGATTCATTTGCTACAGGAAATGTCTTAAAAAATGGGATACCTGTTGCCATTGTTGGTGAGCCTAATGTAGGTAAATCTACCCTTTTAAATGCTCTTTTAAACGAGCAGCGCGCCATAGTGAGTGACATTGCCGGAACCACTAGAGATACCATAGAAGATGAAATAAGCATTGGCGGTATTAGCTTTAGGTTTATTGATACCGCAGGAATTAGAGAAACAACAGATACCATAGAAGGCCTTGGCATTAAAAAAACATTTGAGAAGATAGACCAGGCTCAGGTAGTTGTTTTTTTAATAGACAGCTCCAGGTTATTATCTGGTGAGGTAACGGTAGCAAATTTACAAATAGAGATAGGTAAAATTAAAAATAAATACCCTCAAAAAGCACTTATAGTTGTTGGTAATAAGGCAGATATTATTACAAGTAAAGAAAAAACACACTTAAAAGACAGCATAGATTCTCTGCAATTAATTGCTGCAAAAACGGGAGAGGGCGTTGAGGGCTTAAAAACATCACTGCTAGAATTTGTAAACACTGGGGCGCTTAAAAACAATCAAACCATTGTAACAAACACTAGGCATTATGATGCGCTGTTAAAAGCATTAGAAGAAATTACTAGGGTACAAGAAGGTATTGACGCGGGGCTAAGCGGAGACCTTATGGCCATAGATATAAGACAAGCCTTGTATTATTTTGGAGAAATTACCGGTGAGATTACCAACGATGATTTACTAGGCAACATCTTTGCCAATTTTTGTATTGGTAAATAAAGACAGTTGTTACGTGATTTTATAGATTAGTAAAAATCTGCGTGTACGCGCCTATCTCCAAGATTGAAATTTAATCCTACAGAGAAATTTAAAAAGCCTCCCACTAGACCTTCTGGCTCAGAGGAGTAAAAACTTCTACCCGCATAATCATAATGCTGTTTAAAATTAACGATATAGCTTAGATCTGTGGTAAGGGCAAGCCCTTTTGTTAATCTAAACATAGGTCTTATACCAAGTATGATGTTTCCTATGCGGTCTATACCTGTTTTGGTTTTTGAAGTAGCAAAGGTGCCACCAAGGCCACCGTGGAGTTGTATCTGGAAGGTTCCTCTTCTATTAAACCTAATATCAAAAAGCTCAGAGACGTTAAATACTGCTTCTAAACCAAAACGATAAAAACTGGAAGCTAAACTAGAACCGTCATATTGAAACCGATCATAGGCATAGCTTAGTTTAAAACCATACAGCTCACTCACCATATACCTAGCGCCAATATCAAAGTGTTTTGGACCTGCAAAATCAGCTGCGCCAACCCCTTCAAAAATAGGTTTAGCAAAACTGGTAGGAGCTATTGGGTAACTTAAACCAAAAGAGGTTTCTAATGAAAATTTATTGAAATTATCATTTTGTGCAACGGTTGTAAAAGAGCAACAAATAAGTAGGGAAAAAATGAGGTTTTTCATGTATAGTATATAAGTTAAAAAACGTCCAGATGCTTTTTGTGGAATATCAAAAATATCTAATTAACTTAGTTTAAACGATAAAAATTATAATTAATTGTTTTAATATATTTGCTTATGTTTTTTTAAGTAGGGTTTTAAAAAATGCAAAAATAGGTTTTTATAGACAATACTACTGCTATGTCAAAAAAAGGAAGTGCCAAAAACACCAAAAACAAGGCCAAACATGCAAGGCTTATGGCTCAAAAAAAGAATAAACTAGCCAATGAAAAAATTGCTAGAAAAGTAAAATTAAAAGTATTACAAGAAAAGATAAACAAGGGCTAAAGTATATATTAGCTATACATTTTTATGCCAAACCTATAGCAAATAGCGTGGTTCCCCAAACAATAAGAGATGAGATAATAATACCAATTGCATTTGCTTTAAAAGCGGTTTTGGTCTCTACTTTAAAAATATAACCTGCTATACTACCAGCATAAACACCGGTTCCTGGCAATGGGATCATCACAAAGAATATCAAACCCCAAAATCCATATTTTTTAATTTTATCTCCAGAGCCCACTTTGGCTCTTCTGGCAATCCAGATTGCCATTTTTTTATAAGCGTGCCATCGTAAAAGATTGCGATTGATGTGTTCTAGGAAAAACATCATAATAGGAAACACCAATATATTTCCCAAAATAGAGATAAACAATACCCAAAAGATATTTAAATCATGAAAGATACCATAAGGGATACCCACTTTGGCTTCCCCAAAGGGTGATATACTCCATAAAAAGGTAATGATAGAATCTTTAATCAAGGGGCTGTTTATTTAAAGTAAAGATAGCATAACCTTAGCCTTAGTTACAAGCTAATAAAAGATTTATGAAACTTTTAGCTTTTCGATAATGGCATCTACACAGTTAATGCCATCTATAGCCGCAGATATAATGCCGCCGGCATAGCCAGCACCCTCTCCGCAAGGATATAGACCTTTTACATCTATATGCTCTAGGGTGTCTTTGTGGCGGGGTATTAACACCGGAGATGAGGTTCTACTCTCTGGGGCATGCAAGACTGCTTGGTTGGTGTAATAGCCGTTCATTTTCTTTCCAAAAGCTACAAAAGCTTTTTGCAAGCGCCCAGTTATTAATTTGGGTAGTACTGTATTTAAATCTACAGAGACAATACCCGGTTGGTAGGAAGTTTTTGGGAAATCTTTTGAGATGTTTCCTTCCACAAAATCTACCATTCTTTGAGCAGGAACACGCTGCGTTTTACCAGCAGCCACCCAGCAAGCATGCTCTACTTGTTTTTGAAAGTCTAGACATACAAAAGGATCATTGGGGGTGTAATTTGGCAAGTTTTGAGGGCTCACGCTCACCACGATACCAGAGTTGGCATAAGGGTTGTTGCGCTTACTAGGGCTCCAGCCGTTGGTGACCACCTCCTGCTGGCTAGTAGCACAAGGCGCAATAATACCTCCAGGACACATACAAAAAGAGTATACCCCCAAGCCATCTACCTGCTCCACCAGTGCATAAGAGGCTGGCGGTAAATAAGGATTCTCTCCATCTCCGTGGTATTGTATGGTGTCTATTAATTCTTGCTGGTGCTCTACCCTCACCCCAATGGCAAAAGGTTTGGCTTCTAGGGCTATATTTTTTTCATGCAATAGATAAAATATGTCTCTTGCAGAGTGGCCTGTGGCAAGAATCACGTCAGAGAATGTGTAGTTATCTGTATCATTAATTTGAAGCCCTGTAATGGTATCATCTTTTAGGGTAATGTCTGTCATTTTAGCATTAAAATATACTTCTCCACCTGCGGCTATGATGGCTTCACGCATTGCGGTGATAATTTTGGGGAGCTTGTTGGTACCTATATGTGGGTGGGCGTCTACCAAAATATCTGGATCTGCGCCAAAATGCACAAACCACTCAATGGCTTTTAATACATTGCCTCTTTTTTTACTTCTTGTATACAATTTACCATCACTATAGGTGCCGGCGCCACCTTCTCCAAAACAATAGTTGGACTCTGGGTTTACAGTTTGTTCTTTATTGATAATAGCCAAATCTCTACGGCGCGCTCGTACATCTTTACCTCTCTCAAAAACAATGGGTTTAAGACCTGCCTCGATAGCACGAAGGGCTGCATACAGCCCGGCTGGGCCTGCGCCAATAATGGCTATTTCTTTTTTACTAGAAACATCCTGGGCTATAAATGCGGGGATAGTTTCTTTTTGCTCGTATTGAAGCCAAAACTCTACTTGTAAATTTATTTTTATAGGTACCCGTCTAGCATCTATAGATCTTTTACGGATGCGCCACTGGCTTATATCATTGGCATATAATTTAGCCTTTGTTAAAGCAAGCTCTTTGATAAAGGGCTCATCTTCTTGTTGGCGGGGTAAAACAGAAATTTGCACTAGTGTACTCATACGCTAGCAAAGATAGTAGAAAAGCGCCTTAGAAATTTAAAAAACCATGCTATTAAAATTGTACAGGGTTTTAAAAACTACCCGTTTTTTTAATGCTTAAAAAAGCGCCAAAATTTTGGGGTCTATAGGTGCCTGCGTCAAAAGCAAAACTGGCAGATACATCAAAGGGTAGGTTGAACTTCTTTTGTGGGATTACTATATCTAAGATTCCAGAAAACTGGTAAGGGTTAGGGTCATACTCTTGGCCAAACCACCCGTAATAGGTGGTGTGGCTTAGCATTGCTTTATAGCTAATTTCTTTTACAAATCCAGCAGCGCCAATATTAAAGGCAGCAAACCTATTATCTCCCTGTATTACGCCGCTTGTAATACCATTATCATCTACTGGTTTTGGAGTAAAATAGGGAGACCCTATGGTGTTGCCGTAATAGGTCCAGCCAGATCTATAAATACCGTTGTTAAAATAATTATCTGGACCACTGGCAGATCTGGGTATGTTGCTCATGGTTTTTGTGTAAGTAAACTCAGTTAACAAATGCGTTACAAGAGCCTTTTGTTTTTTTAGGTCTATAAAAAAACCATACAAACCGTCTTGCCAATTGGTCATCTCTCTGCCAGAGGTATCCTCAAAAGGGTGCGAGTAGTAAAAATTAAGCCCAATGTTTTCTTTGTTGTAGTTAAATTGTAATAAGTAAGCCCCAACATGATTTCCAAGAGCATTAAATTGGTCATTCTGGGTTGCGCCATCTCCACCTTCTGCGCCAAAAACAACTTTAATATAGTCTTTTAATGATTTAGGTTGCGCGCCATACTGTGGGGAGCTTCCTCCCCACTGTGCGTAATGATCTAAACCTGCTATAACCTCGAAAGTTGGGCTAAGTGTAGTTTTAAAATGCAAGCTTTTATGGTGCAAATTGGTATTATCTACAAACCTGGTGTCATTCATAAAATAATGGGCAAAGTTTGCTTTAACCTCAAGCCAAGACTTTGCAAAAGGAAGTGTTATAAAATTATTGGTTTTAATATTTACACCAGGCATGGCCCTTGCATTGATTGATTTTATAATGTTACCATTAGAGGAAGATAGATTATCCCATAAAACAGCATCATTTTTAGCGCCAAGATCTAGTACAATGTTTTTAAACCTAACACCAAGGTACAGCTCGTTTAATAAAAGTTTGTTTTCTTGAGCTATAATAGCAGTGGCGCTCGCTTTATAAGACAAGTCTAACAAGGTCTCTGGGGTATCATAGTCTTTAAAAATAGCGGTGTTTAGAAGGCCGTAATCACTATTAGGCACAGCACCATACTGGTTTGCAACTAGCCAAAAGGGCAATGCGGTATCACTAGAGAGACCCGTACTTGAATGTATAGTGTAACCAACATCTTTGGTTTGGCTTTTTAAAGAACCAAAAATAGTTAGAAATAATATAAAAAGAAATTCTATCTTTTTCATAAAAAAAATGTTTCAATAGTTGAATTAAAATAAATTTTTGTAAAGTTAATTGAAATAAGAATGTAAATTTGTAGTTATTTAGATACAATACAAACTGTAACATAATTTTACACAAAACTAGACATGAGACTATTTTTAATATTAATGTTTTTTTCACTTTTAAGCTTCGCACAAACTAACAATTCAGAGGCCAACCAAGCAATTAACACCGCAAAGTCTCAAAACATAAAAACCAAATCTCAAGTCCAGAATGCCCTTAAACAAAATGGAATTAGCGAGAGTCAAGCGCGTCAGATGGCCCGTCAAAAAGGTCTAAACTATGATGAGGTTTTAGATTCAAATTTTACAGACGATGCTGTAACTCCAAGTGAAAGTTTTAAAGATGCTACAGTTTCTGATTTAGAAAACAATGCTGATCTAGAATCAGATACAGACGATGTAACAGAAGAAGATACTCAAGATCCTGTTTCTGTGACTGCTAAAAACCCAAGTAGATATTTTGGCTATAATATTTTCAGAAACAATCCCTACTTAAATAAAGAGTATTTATTAGGAAACATTGATGAAGGTTATCTCATCGCTCCTGGTGACCAAATGAGAATAATTACCTACGGAGATAACTCTCTAGAACAGAATGTGACCGTTGACAGGAATGGAAACATAAACATTACTGGATATGGATTATTTTTTGCATCTGGAATGACTTTTAAAACTTTAAAATCACGCTTAAATACATTTTTAGGCAAATACCTTTCTGGGTTAATGACTTCTCCACCACGTACCTTTATGGATGTGTCTCTAACACAACTTAGACCAGTAAAAGTTGTAGTTCTTGGTCAAGTACAGTCTCCTGGACCACATATTTTGAACACATCCGGATCTGCCCTATCTGCTTTGTATGCTGCTGGTGGTATTAAGTATAGTGGATCACTTAGAGAGATTAAAATCTATAGAAATAATAAGCTCTACAAAACGATTGATTTATATGACTACATCACAAAAGGAGAGCTTAGACAGGATATTAGACTCACTAATAATGATATCGTATTTGTTGGAGCCCGAAAAAACAGCATTCAGCTTAGGGGAGAATTGTACAATCCAGCCATATACGAAACTCTGCCGGGTGAAGACTTAAATAGCTTGCTTAAAATTGCAGGAGGCTTGCCGCCAACTACCCAAACCAATAAAATAAATATTAGCCGAATCATACCAAGTGAAGAGAGAACACTTGAAGTTATTTCTGACCGAACATTGCTAACGGTTGCTCTTGATGATACTAAAATCGACCTTGTAGATGGCGATACAATTACTTTTTTCCAAATTCTTGATATTGAATCAAATGTAGTTACTATCTCTGGTCATGTGTTTGATCCGGGCGTTTATTCATTACAGGGTTATTCAGACTTGAAATCATTAATTTTTGATGCTGCCAAAGGCATCATGCCTGATGTATACCTAGAAAGGGTTGATGTGATAAGTATTTTGGATGGAATCGAAAATTATAATAGTTATGTTTTATCAGAAGTAATCTCTGGTGATGTTGCAGTACAACTTGCAGACGGCGATCGCGTTGTTGTATATAGTAATGCCCAGGTAGAAGGAGGTAAAACAATTTCCATTGGAGGTTATGGGGTTAAAGCCCGTACCATTGCTTGGAAAGAAAACTTTAGTTTGTATGACTTTATATTCTCTGCCAGTGCGTTAGATAGCCCTGATTTTTTATCAAATTTGTTACGCTCACGTATTGATTTGAAGCGGTATAATATTGAGACCGGAGACTATACGTCTTTAATGTATGATTATAACGATATTGAGGCTCTAAAAACAGTCTTGCTAGTTCCTAAAGATAAAGTGGTGATCTACGGAAAGTCGTTAACTCAACCAATCGATAAAAAAGTAGCCATTTATGGATTTGTAAATAGAGCAGGCGCTTTTCCACTTCAGAAAAACATGTATGTTGAAGATCTCATTTTATTAGCGGGTGGATTTACATTCTCTGCCAATCAAAAAGTAGCTATTGTCAATAGACAAGAAATTGATCCAGTGAATGAACGGCTCATAAAAAAGTTTGAAGTAACCATAGACAAAAGCTATTTACTGGGCCTTAAAGACACACCAGATAATGGATTTCTTTTAAATCATAAGGATTTAATCACTATAAAAAAGCAGGAAGGATATTTAGAAGCCGAAAGAGTTAAGGTTAGTGGAGAAGTAGTCTTTCCGCAATCGGTAGTTTTAGAATTTAGGAACTCTACCCTTGAAGATATTTTAGAAGGTTGTAATGGATTAACTAAATATGCTAATCTAGAAGCTTCTTATTTAATTAGAAATGGACAAATCATTATTCTAGATTTATCAAAAGTAAAAAACTCTGATAGAATATTTCAGAACGGTGATGAATTATTTATCGCATCCAACAAAGGTGAAGTTAGTGTAGATGGGGCTGTGGAGAATCCATCTGTGTTTATATGGGATAAGAAAATCAGAGCCAAGAAATATATAAGAAACGCTGGTGGAAAAACAAAGAAATCTTCAAAATCCTTTGTAATATTTCCAAATGGAATGACTAAGAGAATTACTTATTTCAATAATCCAATAGTATTTGCAGGCTCAAAAATTGAAGTCACACAAAAAGAAGAAAAGGAAAAAGGTGATTTTGGGAAGTCTTTAGAAAAGTTTGCTTCAGTATTTACAATTATAGCATCGACACTAACAACCATAATATTAGCGTCAAAATTATAATCTTATGAAAGACATGCAGCCGGATATACACAACTACTCAGAAGAAGACTCAATTGATATTATTGCTCTGTTAAAGACAATCTGGGAAGGAAGAAAATTGATAATAGCTAGTGTAGCCACATTCTTTATAGTTGGGTGCATCGTAGCGCTTTTAAGTCCAGTTGTTTATACATCTGAAACTATTTTTGTACCTCAAACATCTGAAGATAAGACGCCCTCATCCAAAGGTTTGGGTTCTTTGGCCGGCTTAGTTGGAATCGATCTAAATGCAGTGGGTTCAACCAGTGAATCATACCTCTCTCCGCTATTATATACTAAAATTTCGGACTCAGAAGAGTTTTCTATTGATTTGCTAGATGAAACTTTAGTTAGCATGGAAGGGGAAACCTTAACTATCAAAGACTACCTCTCAAAAAATGCAGGTGTCTTTAACTTAATCGGGTCCATAAAAGGGTTGTTTTCTAGTGATAATCCAGAAAGGGCTTCGTTAAATCCTGCTTTGGATGCTTATAATTTTATAAGTGAAGAAGATTTTGGAATGATCGGAAATCTTCAAACAAAATTCTCTGTAGAAATAAATGATGAAGAGGGTTTCATCAAAGTGATTGCTACCGATGAAAATGCCTTTATAAGCTCGCAAATAGTAAGCCTGGTAACTAAAAAATTACAGTCTAAAATCATAGCTCTTAGAACCAATAAAATTAAAGAACGCTTAGACTACTCAAAAGAGCAGTACGATTTAAAACGTAGTGAGTTTGAAAACTTACAAAACCGGGTTGCAAAATTTAAAGATGCTAACAAAAATATTTCAACAGCTTTGTTTTTATCAAGACTTGAAAAACTAGAATCTGAGTATAACTTACAGCAAAGTATTTTAATGGGTCTGGCAAACGAGTATAATGGTAATAAAATTAAACTAAATAAAGACACGCCAATTTTCTCTGTGATTGACGAGGTTTCTGTACCTAACGAGAGGTCCGCACCTAAACGGACTCAGATTGTGATGATTTGGGTGTTCTTAGGATTTATTCTGGTTATGGCTTATATCTTGGCTAAGTCGTCTGTAATTAGACTAATAGACGAGCTTAAAGGCAATTCTTAAAGCCTCCAGACAAACGTTTTTACGAACTATCTTCTAAATGACTACAGTCCGGCGCTAATTTA
>Ga0209602_1000993_pt1 | contig 26020 bp, 26 predicted proteins | sample COGITO_mtgs_1205_3_FD_184810 | JGI IMG/M metagenome (GOLD analysis project Ga0209602, IMG submission 184810) | Pelagic marine microbial communities from North Sea - COGITO_mtgs_120524 (SPAdes) (version 2) | ecosystem: Environmental > Aquatic > Marine > Epipelagic ...
AAATTACAACAGAATTTAAGGTTTCTTGTTTTAAACTGGATACTATTAAGGATTGAGTATTTTTCAATTTTTTTATTTCAAAGATAATAAACGAGCAGAACGAAAACTAACCAAAAAAACATTCTTACACGAATGCTTTTAAATGTGTATCTTAGACACATGTTTAAAATGATGTTTAGTTTGCAATGGAAAGAATTTAACAGAGGAAAATCTGTTGGCGGTAAACTAGTTGCTAAAATTTTCAAATGGTTTGGTATTATATATTTTGCTTTTATGGCCTTTATGATGGGAATAATTGCATCTGCCTATGGAGGACCCTTAGCTGAATTTCCTCTTAAAGAAGATTCTATAGCCCCCTTTTTATACGTCAATAAACAATTAATATACGTTTTTGCTTACTTGATTGTTATGCGTTATTTTGTTCAGTCACTTCCGGTATTAAACATTAAAGCCTTACTGTTAACACCTCTTTTAAAAACAAAAATTGTTCGGTTTTCGCTTTTAAAAACTGTTTTAACATATTTTAATATTCTACCACTCTTTTTTTTAATTCCCTTTTCATTTTTGCTTGCGCAAACCGGTAAATTTGAGATTATTGGATTAATTTTTTGGAACATTAATATATTAGGACTTATATATGTTACAAATTTTTTTAATTTTTTATTAAACAATAAAGACAAATTACTTTACGCAATTGGAGGAATATTAGCCTTAATTAAAGGTCTAGAGTATTATTCTATTGTTGATTTTACGGAATACTCAGAACAGTTTTTTTATTTATTTTACTCCCAGCCATATGCAGTCTCTTTCACATGGCTCTTAGTCTTTTGGCTTTACGATTATGTTTATAAATACTTGTTTCAAGGACTTTATATCGACACTGGATTACAGGTAAAAACAAAAGAAGGCAAAATGGAAGATTTTAGCTTTCTTGATAGATTTGGAAAGACAGCAACATTCATTAAAAACGACTTACGCCTTTTAAAGCGATCCAAAAGAGCGCGGACAGCTGTTTATATGGGAATAGGCATGCTTTTTTATGGAATTATTTTTGTCCCCTCAGAAGAGATCCTTGGATCTGGTTTTCTTTTTTTTGGATATCTTTTTTCCACCGGTGGATTTCTGTTTATGTTTGGATCATTTGTACCAAGCTGGGACAGCCAATATTACCCTCTTATGATGACTCAAAATATCGAGTACAAAGAATACTTAAACTCGAAATGGTCGCTTATGATAATAGGAACTGTCGTCTCAACTGTACTTGCGTCATTTATTTATTCTTTTTTTGGAGTAAATGCTGTTTACGCTGTTCTGGCAGGAGCTTTTTATAACATAGGAGTGAATGGCTATTTGACACTCTGGGCAGGAGCTTACACAAAATCACCGATTGATTTAAATTCAAGTGCTAACGCTTTTGGAGATAAAAAAGCATTTAATGCCAAAACAATGCTTGTGGGGATTCCTCAAATGCTTTTGCCTGTCTTGGTGTATTATTTTACAAGTCAATATTATGATCACTTTACAGGATGCTTGGCTGTTGCTGTTTTAGGAACGCTTGGAATACTTCTAAAACCTATTGCATTTAACTTAATTTTAAAAGCTTACAAAACTGAAAAATATTCGACACTTAAAGCCTATAAAACAAATTAGTTGTTATGATTAAAATTGAAAATCTCACTAAAAAATATTCAAAACAAACCGTCTTAGACATTCTATCTCTAGAAATTCCATCTGGACAAACTTTCGGGTTAATTGGTAATAATGGAGCTGGCAAAACAACACTTTTTAGTTGTTTGCTAGACTTAATAAAACCAACAAAAGGGAAAGTCATTAATAATGACGTTGAAGTTTCTACAAGTGAGGACTGGAAATCTTTTACAACAGCCTTTTTAGATGAGACTTTTTTAATTGGTTACCTAATGCCTGAGGAATACTTTTATTTTATTGGAGAATTAAGAGGGTTATCAAAAATTCAAGTCGATAATTTTGTTTTAAAATTTGAAGATTTTTTCCACGGCGAGATTTTAGGAGGAAAGAAATATTTAAGAGACCTTTCAAAAGGAAATCAAAAAAAAGTTGGTGTAATAGCCGCCTTAATTGGAGAGCCAAAAGTCATTATTCTCGACGAGCCGTTTGCAAATCTTGATCCTTCCACACAAATAAGACTTAAAGAAATAATAAAAGATTTGAGCAAGTATAAAGACACCACTATATTGGTGTCTAGTCACGATATTCAAGATGTTACAGAGGTTTGTGACCGAGTAGCGCTTCTTGAAAAAGGTAAACTTATAAAAGATATCAAGACAAATAAGGAAACCCTCAAAGAATTAGAAACTTATTTTAAAGGTTAATAAAATTAAATTTCTTTATTTTGATTAATTAAGAGATTCAGCTTCTTAATTAATGAAACATAAGTTTGAAAAAATTAACAACATTACTTATTGTAATATTATTCTTGGGTTGCTCAACTCAGAAAAATAAAACCTTAAACAAAAGGTATCATTCAACTGTTTCCACTTTTAACGTTTTATTTAACGGAAATGAATCAATTAAAGAAGGTAAAGAAAGTTTTTTAAAATCCTATCAAGAAGATTTTTGGGAAATTTTGCCAGTCGAACCCATTGAGTCAACAAACAAAATCATTACTGTTGACGGTCTGGAAAATAAAAGCTTTTTGAAAGCTGAGGAAAAAGCAGCTAAAGCCATTCAAAAACATTCCATGCTCATAGGCGGAGTACAATACAACCCTAAAACACAAGATGCGTATTTAATGCTTGGAAGAGCAAGATATTTGGATCAAAGATACGTTCCAGCGATTGAAGCTTTTAATCAGGTTTACAAATTAAATATTGATAATCAGGCCTGGAAGCAGTCTGTTATTTGGAAAGCAAGATCTAACATTCGTCTGGAGCAAGAGCTTGTAGCTGTTGAACTTCTGCAAGAACTTTTAAAGAATAAAAAAAACAGTTCAGAAATTGTTGCAAAGGCTTACTCGGTATTGTCTATGGCGTATTTAAAACTCAACAAAACAAACGAAGCTTTAAAAACTCTTGAAATTGCTCAAAGAAACACCAAAGATAAAAACCACAAAGCAAGACTCTTATATATAAAAGGCCAATTGTACGAAAAACAAAACGAAATAGATTCTGCAAAAAACTCTTTCAATAAAATTTTAAATTTTAAAAGAAAAATTTCTAGAAATATATATATAAACGCAAAGATTAAAGCTCTTTTATATTCTGAATCTCTTAACTCAAAAAAAGAGTTTTTGAAACTGATTAAAAATGAAGAAAACAAACCCTACTTAGATAAAATATATTACAATTACTCTAAACTTCTTTTCTCTACCGGTTCAGTTGCCATGGCAAAGAATTTTTTAAATATGTCAATAAAAGAAAACCCCGCTGATAAAAAATTAAAATCAAAAGCCTACATAAAGTTTTCAGAATTAAACTTTAACGACACAAATTTCTTAACGGCAGGAAGATATTTAGACAGTACGCTTCAGGTTTTAGATAAAAAATCCAAAGAATTTTGGTTTTACGAAAGACAAAAGAAAGGAATTCAAAAAGTTGTTGATTTAGAAGAAAATCTAATTTTTTATGACAGTTTAATAAGGCTTTCAAGCTATGATAAAAAAAAGTTAGATGAAATTTTAAAATCAATCAGTACAGAAAACAAACAACAATCTGAAAAATCAAGTTCAAACGAAGTAAGACAAGACAGAGTTTTTAAAAAAACTAATTTTTATTTTTACAACGACAAAATAGTGGCTTTTGGAATTAAATCTTTTAAGTCTGTTTGGGGAAACAGAGAACGTAATACTTATTGGAGATCTGAAAAGTCGATTTTAAAAAACAATATATCGTCCGATAACACTGCAAACGAGGAGGGCTCCAATAAACCTGTTTCTGAAAATGAAACTCAGTTCTTAGAACTATATAAAGACATACCTTTTTCTGAATTTAAAAAAGATAGTCTTAATAATATTATTGACTTATCTAAACTAGAGCTGGCAGAATTATACACTCTTAAGTACAAAAATTATAAGCTAGGAGAAACCGTTTTAACTCAATATTTATCTAAAGATCCAAATTCAAATAGAGCCACCAAAGCCAAATACTTGCTTTATAAACTATATAAAATTCAAAATAACGAAAAATATATAAAAATTAAAGAGGATATTATAGCTAGTGATTCACTTTCTAGATTTGCAAAAATTTTATTAAAAGATCCAGACATGTTAATGGATGAAAACAAATCTTTAGCACTTAGAGACAGTTTGGCTAAAATGTTTAACAATCAAGATTTTGAAAAAATTATAAAATCAGTAGACCTAAATATTGATATTGTTGAAAAAGAAGAAATTAAAGTCGATTTGGAATTACTCAGAGCTCAGTCTTATGGAAGATTAGAGGGCATAGAAAAGTACACTGAGCTTCTCAAAGAAATTTCAAAAAAATATTTAGAGAACAAAACCGCTATTGATTTAAACAAAACTATTTCTATGATTGGTAGAAAATGGAAAACCCCAATAAGCTTAAAAGCTTCAAAAGATTTCAAACTAATATTTATTGTTAATAATAGTGATTTAAATAAAAGTGAGATTTTAAAAATTAACAACAAAATAAGTACTGAGTTAAACAGTATTAATAGAGTGTCTTTTGACGTTTACAATAATAAAAATAACCTAATAGTTATTCACGATTTTAAAAGTGAAGAAAAAGCAGAGGACACTGCCCTAAAAATAACCGTTCAAATTCCTGAATTACGACTTAAAAATAATTTTGTAGCTTTGTCTTCCCAGTATAAAAACATGCTGATTTACAAGACTTTAGACTTGGATTAATATTATGGCGTTTAATTTATCAAATAACAAACAGATGCAACAAAATAGAGAATCAAATAAAATTGATATAATAGAAAAAACAACAGTAATTGTAGGAAACATAACCTCTCAAGCTGATTTTAGAATTGACGGAAAAGTTGAAGGAACTATTTCAACATCTGGAAAAGTGGTAATTGGAGAAGAGGGAATTGTTTCTGGAAAGATTGTTTGTGAAAACTCAGATATTGCAGGGACCATCAAGGGGAACTTAGATGTTTCAGGAATTTTATCGTTAAAATCCTCAGCCAGAATTGAAGGCGAGGTTATTGCGGGTAAATTAGCCGTTGAGTCTGGAGCAAATGTCGATGCGAGCATTTCTATGAAAGGCGCAAAAAAAATGAAGGCTCTTTCTTCAACTGAAAAAACGCATTCTGAAAAAACAGCGTAACCCTTTTATCGTTTTTTTTGGTCTTGTTACCCAAATGGGTGTTACAATTTTTTGTTCAGCTTCATTAGGAAAGTATATTGACAGTAATTATAATTACGACAAAACCTTTACGGTTAGCTTGACTTTATTAGGAGTTGCGTTGTCGTTTTACATACTTATAAAACAACTAAAAAAAATAAATTAATTCTCAATAAAATTTCTTCTTTCTTAATTTTTGTTTTTTAGTTAATAACCTTACATTTGCGCACATATTTTAATCCAATAAGCAAGGCTTAAGTTGAAAAATTTAAAACATTCTACAATCATAATACTTACCTTGATTTTTGGGCTAACAATTTCTGCAGCTCCAATCGAAAACGAAACAAAAGACCCTAAAAAAGGAGGAGATCTTAAAACAGAAATAAAAGAATACATTACGCATCATTTAAAAGACAGCCACTCTTACTCAATTACATCTTGGATTGACAAAGAAACTGGTAAAAAAGTTTATATAGAAATTCCTCTTCCAGTTATTCTTTACGATAAAGGATTTCATTTTTTCATGTCTTCATCCTTAAAACACGGAAAGAAAGTTGTTGAAAGTAACGGAAACTATTACAAGTTAAATTATCACGACAGTAAAATATATAAAACCAACAAAGAAGGGGTCTTAGATTACGACAGTGATGATCACCCACTAAACGAAACACCTCTTGATTTTTCAATAACAAAAAATGTTGCTTCTATTATTATTGTTGCAATTTTAATGTTTTTGTTGTTTTCAGGACTGGCTAAATCATTTGCTAAAAATAAAGGGATTTCAAAAGGCTTAGGAAGATTTTTTGAACCAATAATACTCTACATTAGAGATGAAATTGCAATCCCAAATATTGGAGAAAAAAAATATAAAAACTATATGAGTTTTTTACTAACGGTTTTTTTCTTTGTTTGGTTTTTAAATATGTTAGGACTAACCCCATTAGGGGTTAACGTAACCGGAAATATAGCAGTTACTTTTTCGTTAGCGCTTCTTACATTTATAATTACAAACTTCACAGCAAATAAAAGTTATTGGGGACATATTTTTTGGATGCCAGGAGTGCCTGTTCTTATAAAAATAGTATTGGCTCCAATAGAACTTTTAGGAGTTTTTATCAAGCCATTTTCACTGCTCATTAGATTATATGCTAATATTCAAGCAGGACACATAGTGTTATACAGTTTAATTGGGTTGATGTTTATTTTCAAAGGTTATGTTGGCTCAAGTTTATCGTTTGGACTAGCCTTTTTTATCTCGATTATTGAGATTTTAGTAGCGTTATTACAAGCTTATATTTTCACAATGCTATCAGCATTGTATTTTGGATTTGCAGTTGCGGAGGAGGATCATTAAAAAAGAATGTTTAATTAAAATTATATAAATATGGAAATACCAGTAATCGTAGGTGGAGGATTAGTAGTAATTGGAGTTGGAATTGGAATCGGACTGACGGGAAAGGGAGCTATGGAAGCTATCGGACGTCAGCCAGATGCTAGTGGAAAAATTCAAGTTGCTGCTCTTATTTTGGCTGCCCTTGTTGAAGGTATAGGCTTTGCTGCACTTTTTGCACTATAGTCAATTATCAAAACTTTTTACAGCACAGCCGACCCAGCGAAAGCGTGCTGTAAAAAGATAATTTAAATAACTAAAAAATGGAAAAACTAATAACAGAATTTTCGATTGGTTTGTTTTTTTGGCAAACAGTTATATTCATTTTCTTAATCCTATTACTTAAGAAATTTGCTTGGAAGCCTATTTTGGATGCAGTAAACGAAAGAGAAGAAGGAATAAAAAACGCATTGCTTTCTGCAGAAAAGGCTAAAGAAGAAATGGCTTCTTTACAATCAGATAATGAAGAAACCTTAAAAAAAGCTAGATCTGAAAGAGATTCTCTCTTAAAGGAAGCAAGAGAAATTAAACAACAGCTAATTGATGAGGCTAAAAGTGAAGCCAAAAATGAAGCTAAAAAAATTATTTCTCAAGCTCAAGAAACTATTCAAAATGAAAAAAATGCCGCTATAGTCGATTTAAAAAATCAAGTAGCAGGACTTTCAATTGATATTGCTGAAAAAGTTTTAAAAGAAAAATTATCTGATGATAAAGCTCAGATGAAATTGGTTAAAGATCTTGTTAAAGAAGTTACATTAAAATAAATGAAAACAAACAGAGCTGCAATTCGTTATGCTAAGGCGTTAATTCTAGAATCTATTGAAAAAGACAATCTAGAGTCGATGTATTCCGATATGCAAATAGTTCTTAATACATTTAAAGAAAATGAAAACTTACAATCTTTAGCTGAAAGCAGAGTTGTTAAGAACAGTATTAAATTAAGCACACTTAATTTAATATTTAAAGATCTTAGCAAACTTTCTATTAGCTTAATCAATGTTCTTTCAGAAAATAACAGAATTGATCTTTTAGAGATTATATCTTTTAAGTTTATTGAATTATACAAAGAACACAAAGGAATTCAATCGGCACTAGTAACAACTGCGGTTCCTTTAGACGAAGAGATGAAATCTCACGTATTAGAAATTATTTCTAAACTAACTAATAAGAATACAATTTTAACGAATAAAATAGACAATAGTCTAATTGGGGGGTTTGTATTAAGATTAGGAGATATTGAATATAATGCTAGTTTTAAAAACAAACTTAAAACTATAAAACAAGAATTTACAAAAAATACTAATTTATCAACATCATAGATTATGTCACAAATTAAACCTGCTGAAGTTTCAGCAATACTTAAAAAACAATTAACAGGATTAGACGCTTCTGCTTCGTTAGACGAAGTTGGAACAGTATTACAAGTAGGTGATGGAATTGCCAGAGTTTACGGATTATCCAATGTTCAGTACGGCGAACTAGTTCAGTTTGATTCTGGACTTGAGGGAATTGTACTTAACCTTGAAGAAGATAATGTAGGAGTTGTTTTGCTCGGTCCTTCTAAAGAAATTAGTGAAGGTGATACTGTAAAAAGAACACAAAGAATTGCTTCTATTAATGTTGGAGAAAAAATAGTAGGAAGGGTTGTAAACGCACTTGGGAAACCTATTGATGGCAAAGGAAATATTGAAGGTAAATTATATGAAATGCCTCTTGAAAGAAAAGCTCCTGGTGTTATTTTTAGACAGCCAGTAAATGAGCCATTACAGACAGGTATAAAATCTATTGACGCAATGATTCCCGTTGGCCGTGGACAAAGAGAATTAGTAATTGGCGATAGACAAACCGGAAAAACAACTGTTTGTATTGATACAATTTTAAATCAGAAAGAATTTTATGATGCTGGAGAGCCTGTTTATTGTATTTATGTTGCTATTGGGCAAAAGGCATCAACAGTTGCAGGAATTGCAAAAACTCTTGAAGACAAAGGCGCTATGGCTTACACTACTATTGTAGCTGCTAACGCTTCAGATCCTGCACCAATGCAAGTTTACGCTCCTTTTGCTGGAGCTGCAATTGGAGAATATTTTAGAGACACAGGACGACCTGCACTTATTATATATGATGATTTATCAAAACAAGCTGTAGCATATCGTGAAGTGTCACTTTTATTAAGAAGACCACCAGGTAGAGAAGCTTACCCTGGAGATGTTTTCTATTTACACTCAAGATTATTAGAAAGATCTTCTAAAGTAATAGCAGATGATGCAATTGCAAAAGACATGAACGATTTACCTTCTTCTTTAAAATCTGTGGTAAAAGGAGGCGGATCTTTAACTGCGTTACCAATTATTGAAACACAAGCGGGAGATGTTTCTGCCTATATTCCAACTAATGTAATTTCCATTACTGATGGTCAAATATTTTTGGAATCTAACCTTTTCAATTCTGGTGTAAGGCCAGCAATTAACGTTGGTATATCAGTTTCAAGGGTTGGTGGTTCTGCTCAGATCAAGGCCATGAAAAAAGTATCAGGAACGCTAAAATTAGATCAAGCTCAGTTTAGAGAACTTGAAGCTTTTGCTAAATTCGGATCTGATTTAGACGACGCTACATTAAATGTTATAGAAAAAGGAAAAAGAAATGTAGAAATTTTAAAACAAGCACAAAACGATCCGTTTACTGTTGAGGATCAAGTAGCAATTATTTTTGCAGGTTCAAAAAATTTACTTAGAAAAGTTCCTGTTAATAAGGTAAAAGAATTTGAACGAAAATATATTGACTTTTTAAATGCAAAACATAAAAAGACAATGGAGACAATTAAATCAGGAAAATTAACTGATGATGTTATAAGCGTTTTAACTAAGGCTGCCGATGAACTAAGCTCTACCTATTAAAAGAATAATTAATGGCAAATCTTAAAGAAATTAGAATTAGAATTGGGTCTGTGTCTTCAACGATGCAGATAACTAGTGCTATGAAAATGGTTTCTGCAGCTAAATTAAAAAAAGCTCAAGATGCTATTACTGCAATGAGACCTTACTCAAACAAGCTTTCAGAACTAATGCAAAGTTTCAGTGGAGCTAGCGGCGGCGGCGGTAAATCTTACACAGAAAACCGAACACTCAAGAAAGTTTTAGCTGTAGTTATAAGCTCTAACAGAGGATTGTGTGGCGCTTTTAATGCAAACATAGCAAAGGAAGCATTGGTGTTTAAGTCAAAAGAGAAATTTAAAAACTCACAAATTGATTTTCTAACAATTGGGAAAAAAATTAATGATACCCTTTCCAAAACTGAAACAATAATTCAAAACGATAGTGACGTTTTTGAAGAATTAAACTATGATAACGTTGGTAAAATTGCGGATGAATTAATGAATCGTTTTATTTCCAACGACTACGATCACATAGAAATCATATACAACTCATTTAAAAATGCTGCAACTCAGATAATTAAATCCGAACAGTTTTTACCTATTCCTCTAAAAGAAAATGAAGGATCAGATAATTTAGATTATATTTTTGAACCTTCGCTTGAAAGTATTGCAAATACTTTAATTCCTAAATCTTTAAAAATTCAATTGTTTAAAGCGATTAGAGATTCTTTTGCAAGTGAACACGGAGCAAGAATGACAGCAATGCATAAAGCTACTGATAATGCCTCTGAACTTAGAGACGAACTTAAGCTTACTTACAACAAAGCAAGACAAGCCTCAATTACAAACGAAATATTAGAAATTGTTGGTGGAGCAGAAGCTTTAAACAACTAGAATAAGATTACTGTTTTATCAATTATGGCATTAAAAATAGTTAATAAGTCGAATAATAAACTCCCAGAATATGAAACTGAACTTTCAGCCGGAATGGACGTTAGATCATTTATTGAGAACCCAATAAACTTAAAACCATTAGAGCGAACACTTGTAAAAACGGGGCTATATGTAGAATTAGAGAAAGGATTTGAAATTCAAGTTAGACCAAGAAGCGGTTTAGCTCTTAAAAAAGGAATAACTGTATTAAACTCTCCTGGGACAATTGACGCAGATTACAGAGGTGAAATAGGTATTATACTTATTAATCTTTCACAAGAAAATTTTATTATTAATTCAGGAGATAGAATAGCTCAGCTTGTAGTCTGCAAGTATGAACAACCAATAATAAAACTTAGTGATTCTCTAGGGGAAACCAAAAGAGGTAAAAAAGGATTTGGAAGCACAGGCGTAAATTAAACATTATGAAGCTAATAATTCCTATGGCCGGCAGAGGATCTAGATTAAGGCCTCATACTTTTACAACCGCAAAACCACTTGTTAAAATAGCTGGCAAGAGTATTTTAGCTCAATTAATAAAAGATGCTGTCAAGATGATTGATGAACCTGTTGAAGAAATGGCTTTTATAGTTGGAGACGAATCTTTTTTTGGAGATCAAATTATTCAAGAGCTAAAATTATTAGCAAAAAAGTACAATTCAATCGCTACAATCTACAGACAGCTTAACCCTCTTGGAACTGGTCATGCAATTATGTGTGCAGAAAAATCTTTAAGCGGAAAAGCTCTAATAATTTATCCAGACACATTAATAAAAACTAATGAGCCTTTTGATAAGGAAGCAGATGCTGTTATATGGACAAAGGAGGTTGAGAATCCTGAAGCTTATGGAGTTGTTAAATTAAATGAAAAAGGTAACGTCACTGCTTTGGTGGAAAAACCTACTGAATTCGTTTCAAACCTTGCCGTTATCGGTCTTTATTATTTTAAAGAAATTTCACAACTCAAAAATCAACTTCAAAAAGTTATTGAAGAAAATTTAATGAACTCAGGTGAATATCAAATTAATGACGGGCTATTAAAGATGATGAGTAATGGAAAAACATTTAAAGTTGGGAAAGTATCAGCATGGCTAGATTGTGGAAATGTTAAAAGCTCAATTAACTCCAACAAAGAAATGCTTAATTTTCATAATAATGATAAATTAGAGTTGATTTCAAGTAATATTAAATTAATTAATTCAAATATTATTGAGCCAGTATTTATTGGTGAAAATGTAATTATTACAAACTCAACTGTAGGGCCACATGTGTCAATATATAAAGACACTAACATCTCTAATTCCAAACTAGTAAACTCTATAATCGGGGAGAATTCGGAAATACTAAATGCTGACATTAAAGGCTCTATGATTGGTAATAATTGTAAATATAACGGCAATTATAAATCTATAAATATTGGAGATTTCAGCGAGTTGATTTAACTTGCTGTAATGAGAAAAATAATTTTTGTCTTTTTTCTATTTATATCTAGCTGTAATTTAACTAAGAGCTCAAGCTCAAGTGCAGCTTTAAAAAAAATACCAACAAAAATTTTAAAAGAAAAAATAGAAAATAATAAAACTAAATTTTCTTATTTAATGTTGCGTTCACAAGCAACGATTGTCAATAACGGATCTACAAATCAATTTAATCTTTCAATTAGATTAAAAAATCAGGAAAAAATTTTAATAAGCGGGTCTCTTTTAATTCCACTATTTAAGGGATTGCTTTCTAAAAATGATTTTGCATTTTACGAAAAGCTTAACAAATCCTTTTATAACGGTAATTACGATTATATCTCAGATTTGTTAAACTTTGATTTTTCATTAAGCTCATTTCAAAATTTAATTACTGGGAAACCTATTGTTAATTTAGAAAATCAAAAATTAAAGCAAAGTTTTGAAAACAAAAACTATGTGTTAAGTTCATACGACAGAAAATCTAAACTGTATCAAATGTATTATTTTGAGCCCCTTACATTCAATTTAAAAAAACAGGTTCTCACAGATAAAAATAATAAAAGACTAACAATCGAATATCGAGATTACAAGGTAATTGAAAATAATTTTTTGCCACAAAAAATTATAATAATCACAAAAAATAACGATAAGGAATTAAAAATAAGTCTCAATTCTAAAATCAGAAGAATTAATGAAAAAATTTCTTTTCCATTTAAAATACCTAACGGATATAAAAAGCTTCGATTATGAATTTTGTGAAAGCCCTGCAGTGTTCACTATTAATAGCTATCATAATAAGCTTCGATTCCTTACATGCTCAAAAATCTACACAAAAACAATTAGAAGAAAAAAAAGCCCTTTTAAACAAGGAATTAAAAGTAATAAACGCTTTACTTTTTACTAATAAACAAAAAAAAACAGCTGTATTTAATGATGTTGAAAATTTAAATTATAAGATAGAAAGAAAGCAAGAACTAATTAAACTTACAAATCAGCAAATAAATTTGTTAAATCTTGAGATAGATATAAATTCCGAATCTTTAGAAAAACTTGAGACTGACCTTTTTGAAGTAAAGGAGGCTTATAAAGAAATGATTATAAAATCTTTTAAATCTAAATCAGGGAAAAACAGATTAATGTTTATTCTTTCTTCCGAAACTTTCTTTCAAGCACTAAAACGCACTCAGTACATAAAGCAATATTCAATATTCAGAAAAAATCAGGCCAAAAAAATAGAATTAATCTCTAAACAGCTTAACGAATTAAAAAAAGAACTGCTTTATAAAAGAGATATAAAAACAGATTTACTAACAAAAAATAGATCAACTCAAAAAACATTAGAGCTGGAAAAAAAAGAAGCAAATAATATAGCTTATAAACTAAGAAATCAAGAAAAAAAATACAAAAGGAATATTTTAGCCAAACAAAAAGAAAGTCAAAAAATAGATAAGGAAATAGACAAGTTAATTAGAGAAGCTATCGCTAGATCAAACAAAAGCAAATCAATTAAAAACTCCAAAAGCTTTACATTGACACCAGAAGCCAAAGCTTTGGCAAAAAAGTTTGAATCAAACAAAGGGAAATTGCCATGGCCGGTTTCAAGGGGGGTTGTCATTCAAAAGTTTGGAACACAGCCTCATCCTGTGGTAAAAACAGCTAAAATAAAAAGTAATGGAATTGTAATCGCAACAGAAAAATCTCAAAAGGTAAAAACTATTTTTGAAGGCAGCGTACTTTCAGTTCTACAGTTTAGAGGAAGTAATCCAACTGTATTGATTCAGCACGGAAACTACATAACAGCATATAAAAACCTTTCCAAAGTATTTGTTAACAAAGGAGATAAGGTGAGTTCTAATCAATATATTGGCGAAGTTTTTACGAATTCTTCAACAGGAAAATCATCTATTCAGTTTAGTATATTTCAAAAAACTACCGCACTAAACCCTTTGTCATGGATTTTAAGAATGAATTAAATTATTTATAGTTCAAAGCCATCTTGGCCAAGTACTTTCCAAGAATGTCAAATTCTAAATTAACCTCATCTCCTTTTTTTAAATTTTTAAAACTTGTGTGCTTATAAGTGAATGGAATAATAGCGACTTTAAATTGATTCGGTCTTGAGTCAATAACGGTTAAACTAACTCCGTTAACAGCAATAGACCCTTTTTCAACAGTTATGTTATTGGATTTCTGGTGTTCAATTATAAATTCCCAGCTTCCATTTTTTTCTTCAACATCAATACATTTACCAATTTGGTCAACATGGCCTTGAATCATGTGACCATCTAATCTATCTCCAATTTTCATAGCTCTTTCCAAATTGATGACATCGTTAATCTTCCAGCTTCTGATTGTAGTTTTGTTTATTGTTTCTTCAATGGCAGTTACCGTATATAATTTATTGTTTATTTCAACTACAGTTAAACAAATACCATTATGTGATACACTTTGATCTATTTTTAGTTCAGAAGTAATTTCACTTGACAAGGTAATGTCAAGGTTGTTTTTAGAGTTTTTAATGTCAACTATTTTAGCCAGCTGTTCAACAATTCCTGTAAACATGATTATTAATTTATATCTTTAAATATTTGATAAAAATAATAATAATAAAAGAACAAATTACATGAAGAATGAAACTTTGCCTATTGTAGGAATTTCTTGTGGAGATCCAAATGGAATAGGAATAGAAGTGATTTTAAAATCTTTAACAGATAAGAGAATATTAAGTTTTTTTACCCCATTAATATTTTGCAATAATCAATTAATCTCTAGCCAAAAAGAACACCTAAATCTTGAGCTAAATCAAATAAAAATCAATATAAATCAAAACCCAGTTAGCGGAAAAGTTAATATAATAAATGTTTGGGAAGATGATTTTGTAACAGCATTTGGTAAGCCAACAAAGGAATCTGGAACAAAGTCTTTTTTATCTCTTCAAGAAGCCGTTAAGGCCTTAATGAATAATAAAATTGATTTATTGGTTACTGCTCCAATTAATAAAAATAATATTCAAAGTGAAAAATTTAAGTTTCCAGGTCACACGGACTATTTGGCAAAACAGCTGGGTGGAGAAAGCTTAATGTTTATGATTTCTGATGAATTAAAAATAGGCTTGATAACAGACCACGTTCCATTAAAAGAAATTAGTACGCATGTTACAAAACAGAGAATAGAACAAAAATTTTCTTTAATTAACGAATCTTTAAAAAAAGATTTTGGAATTCAAATACCGAAAATTGCAGTTCTTTCAATTGATCCTCATGTTGGTGACGGAGGAGTAATAGGAAAGGATGATCGAGACATATTAAAGCCAGTATTATTAGAAATTGCATCAAAAAATAATCTAGTTTTTGGGCCATTTTCAAGTGATAGTTTTTTTGGTTCGGGACAATACAAAAAATATGACGCAGTTTTAGCCATTTATCACGACCAAGGCCTTATCCCTTTTAAAACCTTGTCTTTTGGCTCAGGAGTTAATTACACTGCCGGCTTAAATAAAGTAAGAACCTCACCTGACCACGGAACAGGCTATGATATTGCAGGCAAGGGGCTTGCTGATTCAACGTCTTTTAAAAATGCAATTTTTTCTGCAATAGAAATTTTAAAATCTAGACAGCTGTTTGAAGATTTAAACAAAAATCCATTAAACTTGTCTAATTCTAAAACAGGAAAAAAATAGGCTGTTAAAATTATAATATTTCTTATATTCGCAGGCTCAAACTTAGCATTATGCAGTTTTTAAATCAGTTTGTAATTAGTTTTACTGGACTTAAAGAAGGAGAGCATGAGTATAAGTTCGAATTAGAAAACGAGTTCTTTGAACATTTTGAATATAATGATTTTAATAGTTGCAAAATAGGTGCAATAGTCATTTTGAATAAAAAATCTAATTTATTAGAGTTTAATTTTTATTCCAAAGGTAAGATTAACCTAAACTGTCATGTTTCCAACGAGCCTTTTGATTACTCTCAGGAGCATAATATGAAATTGGTTGTAAAATTTAGCTCTGAACTGTCAGATGATAATGAAGAACTTTTGGTTTTGCCGGTTGGTCAAACACAAATAAATATTGGAAAATACTTATTTGAAATGATAGTGTTATCTTTACCTATTAAAATTATTCATCCTGGTGTAAAAGACGGCTCTTTAGAAACAGAAACGTTAAAAAAACTAAGGGAGTATGAATCAAATGTTCTAGAGAAAAACGATAAAAGCGATCCCAGATGGGACAAATTAAAAGATTTAATATAAAATATTATGGCACATCCTAAAAGAAAAATTTCCAAAACTAGAAGAGACAAAAGAAGAACACACTACAAAGTTTCAGATTCTCAGATAGCTACATGTAAAACTACGGGAGAAGCTCATTTATACCATAGAGCTCATTGGCATGAAGGTAAATTATACTACAGAGGTAAAGTTTTGATAGACAATACAGTAGAAGCAGAAGCTTAATATATTTTTGAAAAAATGGTGTTTTTGGCCATTTTTTTACATTTTTTTGCCATTTTTTGCCATTTTTTTGCCATTTTTGATCAAAATTCTAAATAACGAGTTTGAAAAAAATTAATGCTTCAATAACCGCAGTAGGGTCTTTTTTGCCGGAAAAAATTTTGAACAATGCAGATTTAGAAAAAATCGTTGATACTAATGACGAGTGGATAACTACTCGAACCGGAATAAAAGAAAGAAGAATTTTAGATAAAGGCATAGGAACTTCACACATGGCAATCCAAGCCGCTAACACCATAATTAAAAAGAAAAAATTAGATCCTACAGAAATTGACTTAGTCGTTGTAGCTACTATAACACCAGATATGCACGCAACGGCAACTGCAGCTTATGTTGCTTCTGAAATAGGCGCATCTAACGCATTTGGATTTGATATTAGCGCAGCTTGTTCGGGATTCTTGTATGGTTTGTCTACTGCCTCTGCATTTATTGAATCAGGCAGATATAAAAAAATTATTTTAATTGGAGCTGATAAAATGTCTTCAATAGTTGACTATTCTGATAGAAATACGTGTATTATTTTTGGGGATGGTGCTGGGGCCGTTTTATTAGAGCCTAACACTGAGGGTTACGGCGTTAAAGATGAATATTTACGGTCAAATGGGTCAAATAGAGATTTGCTTAGAATTGAAGCTGGAGGATCTCAAACACCCACAACAAAGAATACGGTAAAAGAAAAAAAACATTTTATATATCAAGACGGTAAAAACGTCTTTAAACATGCAGTTTCAAATATGTCGGACGCTTCTGATCAAATCATGAAACGCAATAACTTAACACATTTAGATGTAGATTATTTAGTTGCACACCAAGCTAACAAAAGAATTATTGACGCTACATCTAAAAGAATGGGTATTAAGGACGAAAAGGTCTTAATGAATATTCATCGATATGGTAATACTACCGCAGCAACAATTCCTTTGCTTTTATTCGATTTTGAATCTAAGTTTAAAAAAGGAGATAACATTATTTTTGCCTCTTTTGGAGCAGGCTTCACTTGGGGAGCTATGTATTTAAAATGGGCCTATAACCAATAATTATTTTATTATGAACATTAAGGAAATTCAACAGTTAATCAAATTTGTAGCAAAATCAGGAGTAAGTGAAGTAAAAATTGAATCAAAAGATTTAAAATTAAGTGTCAAAACTGGAGCCTCAGGAAAACTTGTTTCACATGCAGAACCAGTATTACTAAACTCGCAGCCATTAGTTCAAAATGTTTTATCAGAAACTTACTCAGAACCAGAAAAAGTTCAGGTTTCCGACACCTCCGAAGACAATCATTTAATTACTATCAAGTCACCTATTATCGGAACTTTTTATAGAAAGCCCTCACCAGACAAGCCTAATTTTATTGAAATAGGAGATTCAATAAAGGAAGGAAGCGTATTGTGTGTAGTTGAGGCCATGAAACTTTTCAACGAAATAGAATCGGAATATTCAGGAAAAATTGTTAAAATTCTTGCTGATGACGCATCACCAGTTGAATTCGACCAACCGTTATTTGTAGTCGACCCTTCTTAATCATATACTTATGTTTAAAAAAATATTAATTGCTAACCGAGGCGAAATAGCGTTACGAATTATAAGAACTTGTAAGGAAATGGGTATTAAAACCGTTGCGGTTTACTCTGTAGCTGATCAGGAAAGCTTGCATGTTAAATTTGCTGATGAAGCGGTTTGCATTGGCCCAGCTAATAGTGCAGACTCGTATTTAAAAATACCAAATATTATTGCAGCAGCTGAAATTACCAATGCGGATGCTATTCATCCAGGATACGGTTTTCTTTCTGAAAATGCTAGATTTTCCAAAATATGTGATGAACATAAAATTAAATTTATTGGAGCTTCTGCAGAAATGATTGAAAGAATGGGCGACAAAGCTTCTGCAATTGCAACAATGAAAGAAGCTGGTGTTCCAACAATTCCAGGATCTGGAGGAATTATCGAGACTTTTGATAAAGCTAAAAAAATAGCTAAAAAAATAGGATACCCAGTAATGATAAAAGCAACCGCAGGTGGTGGAGGAAAAGGAATGAGAGCAGTTTGGGATGAAGAAAGCTTTTTAGATTTATGGGAAAGTGCAAAACAAGAAGCATTTGCATCATTTGGAAACGATGGAATGTACATGGAAAAGTTAGTTGTAGACCCTAGACATATTGAAATACAGATTGTAGCAGATAAATTTGGAAAAGCTTGTCATTTGTCTGAAAGAGATTGCTCTATACAAAGAAGACATCAGAAATTGACAGAAGAAACACCTTCTCCATTTATGACGGACAGTTTAAGAGAAAAAATGGGTAAAGCAGCTGTTAAAGCTTCCGAATATATTAAATACGAAGGAGCAGGAACAATTGAATTTTTAGTAGACAAAAACAGAAATTTTTATTTCATGGAAATGAATACTAGAATTCAAGTTGAGCATCCAATTACCGAGCAAGTTATTGACTATGATTTGATTAAAGAACAAATTAAAGTTGCTTCTGGAGTAAGAGTTTCAGGAGAACATTATTTTCCTAATCTTCATTCAATCGAGTGTAGAATAAACGCAGAAGATCCGTTTAAAGGATTTAGACCCTCGCCAGGCAAAATAACTAACCTTCATTTGCCGGGGGGTCACGGAGTTAGACTGGACACGCATGTTTACAGTGGCTATATTATTCCTCCTAATTATGATTCTATGATTGCTAAATTAATTGTAACTGCTCAAAATAGAAATGACGCAATTGATAAAATGCGAAGAGCTTTAGATGAATTTATTATTGAAGGAATAAAAACAACTATTCCATTTCATAGACAATTAATGGATCATCCAGACTATATTTTGGGGAATTACACCACGAAGTTCATGGAAGATTTTGAAATTGAAGAAAAATAGATTAGAGGAATTTGGCAACTACTTTTTCAGCTATTTGGACAGCATTTGTTGCTGCACCCTTTCTCAGATTATCAGCAACTACCCATAGATTTAATGCTTTTTCATGAGAAAAATCTTTTCTTATTCTTCCAACAAAAACTTCATCTTTGTTTTTTGAGTATAAAGGCATCGGATAACTTAGGGTTTCAATATCATCTTTAACTATAACGCCCGAAGTTTCTTTCAATAAACCTACAATTTCTGAAATATTAAATGAGTTTTCTAACTCTATGTTTATTGATTCACTATGCCCACCCATAACAGGAATTCGTACAGCAGTAGCGCTAACACTAATTGAAGAATCTAATATTTTATGTGTTTCGTTTGAAAGCTTCATCTCCTCTTTAGTATATCCATTTTCTAAAAAATCATCACAATGAGGAATTGCATTTTGATGAATTTTATAATTATATGCCATTTCTCCCTCTAGGCCTTTGTATTCGTTTTCTAGCTGTTTTAAAGCCTTAACACCTGTTCCAGTAATAGATTGATAAGTTGAGACAATAACTCTTTTAATTTTATATTTTTTATGAATTGGAGCTAGAACCATTAGCATTTGAATTGTTGAGCAGTTTGGGTTTGCAATTATTTTATCAGTTTCTTCAATTTCAGAACCATTAATTTCAGGTATAATTAATTTTTTTAAAGGATCCATTCTCCATGCAGAGGAATTATCAATTACAATTGTTCCGACTTCTGCGAATTTAGGAGCCCATAACAATGAAGTTTCGCCTCCAGCCGAAAAAATAGCTATTTCTGGCTTTTCTTGAAGAGCTTTATCTAAGCCAATAACAGAATAATCTTTACCACAGTATGAAATAATTTTACCAATTGAATTTTTGGACGCAACAAGAAGAAGCTCATCAAAATGTAAATTTCTTTCTTTAATAACATCCAGCATCACATTCCCAACCATTCCTGTAGCACCTATAATTGCAATTTTCATTTTTTTAATTTTAAACAAAAATAAATATTTATGATTAAGGAGATTGCGACCTACGCAAATAAGTCAATTTTAAAACAAAAAGTTAAAAATATAACACTATTTAATTACAACTCTTTTAATTCTTCTGGAAATAGAACTAATTAGTTCATAGGAAATAGTGTTTGCCTTTTTTGAAAATTCTTCTGCAGAATAAGAGTTGTCATCAAAGAATACAACTTCATCTCCTTCTTTACATTTAATTTCAGTGACATCTATCATTAACATGTCCATGCAAACATTGCCAACTATTTTAGCCATTTTATCTCCAAGAAGTACTTCTCCTTTTTTATTTCCGTATTGTCTTCCAATTCCGTCTGCATGACCAATTGGAAGAGTAGCAATAACAGAATTTGCTTTGGCAGTAAAGCCTTTATTGTATCCAACAGAACTTCCTGCTTTAATTTCATGAATTTGAGATATTATTGTTTTTAATGACAATACAGGCTTCAGGTTGTTTTCATATTTTATGTCATTCCCGAATCCGTATAATCCAATGCCAGACCTTACCATATCAAACTGATATTCAGAAAAGTTTAAAATTCCAGATGTATTTAAAAGATGTTTTTTTAAAGGAGTTGTTAATTTGTTTTCTAAAGCTTTATCAATTGAAATAAACTCTTCAATTTGTTTTTCAGTATATGTTTTTTCATCTAAATCCTCAGAAGCACCAAGGTGAGAGAAGATATATTTTGGAAGATTCGGCTTAATTAGTTGTGAGAGTTTGTCTATATCTTTTTTTAAAAATCCAAGCCTGTTTAATCCAGTATTGAATTTTATTTGATATGGGTAGGATGTTTTATTTTTGTTTTTTAAAGCTTCAATAAAAAAAGATAAAATTCTAAAAGAGTAAATGCTTGGCTCCAATTGATTCATTATTATTTCTTTAAAATCGTTTTCTTGAGGATGTAAAACAAGAATAGGAATTTTAATCCCAAATTTTCTTAAATCAACTCCTTCTTGAGTATAAGCAACAGCTAAATAATTAACTCCTAGTCGTTCTAATTCTTTAGATACAACTCTTGAGTCGCTCCCATATGAAAACGCCTTTACAACCGCCATAAATTTAGTTTGGGAATTTATTTGGGATTTTAAATAATATAAATTATTTTTTAAGTTCTTAAGCTTAATCTCTACAGTTGTTTCTTTAATAGACATTATTATAACTTTCTTTTATTCATTTTTTTAATGAAAACCTCTCTGGATAAAGGCTCATATTCTTTTTTTTCACCAATTAAAACCAAATCTTTACTCTTCTCTTTTCTAAAGCTGTATCCAGCAGAATTTCCTGTTTCAACACATATTGCATGAACTTTTTTAACTTCTTCTGCACAGGCCATTAAATTAGGCATTGGCCCAAAAGGATTCCCTTCATAATCCATGTCAAGCCCAGCCACAATTACTCTGTACCCATCGTTAGCAAGCGTATTACAAACTTTAACAAGCGACTGCTCAAAAAACTGAGCCTCATCAATACCAATCACATCTAATCCTTTACAATTTTTTAAAATCTCTTTAGAATTGGAAATTATTGTTGCTGAAATTTCGTTTTTAGCATGAGAAATTATTTTATTATTGGGACTTCTAGAATCTGTTTTTGGCCTGAAAACTTTATATTTTTTTCCAGCTAATTCAACTTTTTTGATTCTTCTAATTAGTTCTTCAGTTTTTCCAGAAAACATAGATCCGCAAACCACCTCTAATCTTCCTTTAAACTCATACTTTTTATTCATCTAATTAATATTTATTGAAATCTTATACAAAGTACTTAACTTTAAAGATTCGACAAAGGTCCAAAAATTAATTCAACATGGCAAAACTATATATTGTTCCAACTCCAATTGGAAATTTAGAAGATTTTACCTTTAGAGCGATTAATGTTTTAAAGGATGTGAATTTGATTCTATGTGAAGACACAAGAAGAAGCAAAAAATTATTAATTCATTATAATATTGAAACGCCACTACGTTCACATCACAAATTTAATGAGCACAAAGAGATAGGAAAAATTGTAGACAAAATTTTGTCAGGAGAAAAAATTGCATTGATTTCAGACGCGGGTACACCCGGAATTTCTGACCCTGGTTTTTTAGCCGTTAGAACATGTCTCGAAAATAATATTCAAGTAGAATGTTTGCCAGGTGCAACAGCGTTGATACCAGCTCTTGTGAATAGCGGAATTCCTTTTGACAAGTTTGTGTTTGAAGGGTTTTTACCTTTAAAAAAAGGAAGAAAAACTAGACTTGAAAAGCTTTCTGAAGAAAAAAGAACAATGATTTTTTACGAGTCTCCTCACAAGCTTTTAAAAACATTAAACGATTTTAGTAATAGTTTTGGTTCCGACAGAAAAGCTTCAATTTCCAGAGAACTTACTAAAATATATGAGGAAACGATTCGTTTAAGTTTGGAGGAGAGTATTAAATTATTCAATGAAAAACCTCCAAAAGGAGAATTTGTAATAATTGTTGAGGGATGTAAAAATTAATAATGAATTGGGTTATAAAAGAAAATGTCGATAACGAGTTTGTAAGTACACTTTCAAAGGAATTAAACATCTCTCCTATCTTGTCTTCAATGCTTGTCAAAAGAGATATTAAAACTTTTGATCAAGCAAAAACATTTTTTCGACCAAACTTTGAGATGCTACACGACCCTTTTTTAATGAAAGATATGAGTATTGCGGTTGAAAGAATTCAAAAAGCTATAGAAAAAAAAGAATCTGTAATGATTTTTGGAGATTATGATGTTGACGGCACTAGCTCTGTTGCCTTACTTTCTTCGTACTTGGAAGCACTTGGACTTTATGTTACAAAATACTTGCCTGATAGAAAAAACGAAGGCTATGGCATCTCTGTTAACGCAATAGATAATGCATTCGATAAAAAACAAAAACTTATTATTGCTTTAGATTGTGGAATTAAGGCTCACAAACAAGTAGATTACGCTAAAGAAAAAGAAATAGAGTTTATCATATGTGATCACCATAATCCTGATATAAAAATCCCTAATGCTTTAGCCGTTTTAAATCCAAAGAGAAAAGATTGTGCTTATCCATACAAGGAATTGTGCGGATGTGGAGTTGGATTCAAATTAATTCAGGCATTAGAGTCTAGGCAATCAAAAGATAATCAAATTATAAACTATTTAGATTTAGTTGCTTTAGCCATTGCAGCAGATGTTGTTCCGTTAACTGGAGAAAATAGAGTCTTGGCTTTTATTGGTCTTCAAATTATTAATTCAAACCCTAAACTGGGAATTCATTGTCTTCTAAAGAAAAATATTAAAAAAGAATACACGATAAGTGATTTAATGTACTATGTTGGCCCAAGAATAAATGCAGCAGGACGAATCAAACACGCATCATTGGCGCTGGAACTGTTAATGTGCAATGAAATAAATTCTGCAGAAAAATTAGCTTTAGAAATAGAGGAATTAAACACCTCAAGAAGAGAAATTGAGAAGGACATAACTAATCAGGCAATTGATCAGGTTGAGAATTCAAGTAAAAAACTAAATTCTATTGTTGTTTTTGATTCAGATTGGAATAAAGGAGTTATTGGAATTGTCGCATCTAGGCTTGTAGATAAATATTATAAACCATCAGTAGTTTTTTGCGAGTCATCTGAAGGATTTTTAACGGCTTCAGCTAGATCAATTAAAGGGTTAAATCTTTACTCAGTAATGAGTAAGTGTAAGGAATACATTGATCAGTTTGGAGGGCATAAATATGCTGCTGGATTAACAATTAAAAAAGAAAATTTAGAGGGTTTTAAAAAACGTTTTGAAAATATTGTTTCACAGACAATTGATAATAATGTTTTTGAACAGAAATTATTAATTGAATCAAAGATTAATTTAAGTGAGATTACTCCAAAATTCTTTAGAGTTTTAAAACAGTTTGAACCTTTTGGTCCAGGAAATAAATCTCCAATGTTTTTGTCTGAAAATCTAAAAATAAATGGGAAGCCTTTGGAGCTTGGAAAAGAAAAAGAACATATAAAATTAAATCTTACTCAAGACAATAAAACTTCATATTCATCTATAGGGTTTTGGTTTTCTAATAAATTCAATAACCTTGAAAACAAAGAAAATTTTTCAGCAGTTTTTAATATTGATGAAAACAATTGGAAAAATCGCTCTAGTATTCAATTAAAATTAAAAGACTTAAAATAAAAAAAGCCCCTTTTCCAAGAGGCTTTTTTTAAATAAACAGAAACTCTGTTTTTATTAGAATCTGTAAGTGAACCCTACATTCCAAGTTCTACCCCATCCAGGGAAAACTTTGTTTCTTGTATTAACACCTAAGTAAGTACTATCCCCAGGTCCAGCCTCATAGTTTGTAGCTGATTCTGCGAAGTAATAATTATCAAAGATATTGTTTATGTTGGCTCTTAGGTAAACAGTTTCACCAGCAACATCTAGCTTGTAAGAAGCTCCAAAGTCAAACAGGTCATATGAAGGAAGCATCATTGCCTCATCTTCAGGACTAGTGAAATCTTCTACATTAAAATCTGCATATAAGTCAGAAGCACTAAACATACTTATGTTAAACTTAAACAGATCAGAAGGTGTAACAACTAAATTAACTCTTGATGTTGTTTGAGCAGCATCTCCAACCTTAACTCCATCTAGATAAATTACACTGCTTCCTAGTAATGTATTACTTGAATCAAAGACATCTGCAGTTACATCCCCTCCATATTCGTAGTTTCCTAATGTAAGCATACCTTCTACTTTAACAAATGGGCTAATTTCATAAACCCCATCAAATTCAATCCCAGTGTGTACTTGTTCTATTCCATAATAATTAGCATTACCATTCACTCCATCTACTCTTACTCCATCTCTTAGGAATCTGTCTTTCCAAGTCGTTTTATAAATGTTAACGTTGAAATTAAAGTTACTAGATCTGTATCCGTATCCAGCCTCTAAACCAACAACTTCTTCATTTCTCAAATCAGGATTAAGATTGTTTCCATAATTAATATAAACAGCATCAAAGTTTGGTTGCTTAGAGTAAGTCCCTGCATTAACATAAACATTGCTTTTAGCATTAATGTTATAGTTTGCACCACCTTTTATATTTCCTCCACTAATGTTTTTCCAATCAGTTTTCTGATTTCCAGGGGTTTCGTTAAAAAACTCTTCTCTTTGGAAACCTTGATTAGACACAGCTCCTTGAACAAATACAGAAAGATCGTCATTGCTGTATTCTAATTGACCAAACACTCCACTCCATCTCACAAACCCATCATTGTGATAATCAATTTTTTCTTCATTATCAGTGTCTTTAAAGACATTCCATAAATCGCTCACATTAGATCCGTATGTAGTAGTTCTAACAGCGCTTCCGCCAGAATAATTTACATTATCAAAATCTCTGTATCCGTCAGCACCTAAAAGGTGATCTAATCTTCTGTAGTGTATACCTCTATAATTTCTTAAATCAACTCCAAAATCTAAAGTTAATTTATCAGAAAGTTCTTTCTTTAAATTGATAAGACTACCAACAAAGTTGTGTGAGTTTACAGAAGCTCTTCTTACAAAACCGTTTCTTTTTACACCATCAACTCTTTCGTCCTGGTCGTTCACAATATATAATCCAGTAGCAGCATCAACAACATTGTTGTAGCTGTAGCCTCCGCTCCAATTACCTC
>Ga0209602_1001014_pt1 | contig 25742 bp, 25 predicted proteins | sample COGITO_mtgs_1205_3_FD_184810 | JGI IMG/M metagenome (GOLD analysis project Ga0209602, IMG submission 184810) | Pelagic marine microbial communities from North Sea - COGITO_mtgs_120524 (SPAdes) (version 2) | ecosystem: Environmental > Aquatic > Marine > Epipelagic ...
AATATCAAAGCTAGTAGGTTTTATGATATGATTTCTATGAAAAAGGTAGTTTTTGTGTTCTTTCTTGAGAAGGCCAATACCTATTTTATGAAACCATCCGCCCATAGGGGTTTCTTCGAAACCTATTGGACTCGTAATTCCAAATTCGTTGTAAAGCCCTTTTCCTAAAAAATTGACATCTTTAGATTCTGTATCTTCAATAGTAGTTAGAGGAAGGCTCTTAAATTTGACAGAAGAAATTTTTCCAGTCCAATCAAACCTTGAACCTTCATAGTTTTCTAATGGTGTATCAATGGCAACCTCTAGCGTATCATTCTTTATAATATGAGTCATAATTAAAGTATCAGAAAGATATTAAAAAGAGTTTTTCCAACCATTGAATACAGCTCACAGTTATTTAATTTTTCAAGGCTTAGTCCCAAAAACAGGATCAATTACGTTTAAAAAAATTTCTAAAAAATTTAACTGCCACCAGCACAGGGAAAACACATCCCAAAAGTAAGGAGGGTAACATGGTTAATTCATGATAAACCCCAATTAATGTGTGCTCAATTTTAAAAAAGTTTAACGTATATAGCATTAAAACATTTATCCAAGGGATAATTGAAAATGTGATTAACTCCTTATAATTCATCATTAAAACAATTAATTATGTAAAACAGATATTAGCTCACTGTTTGGTTTTTCTTTAAGTCTTCATAAAATTTTGCATTGCTAACTTGTATGTAGGGGCTTAGCCATAAAAAACCAATTCCGAAGGTCAGTATACAAAGTAAGGCCCAACCGATGAAACGTAATCCTAGACAGAAATATTTCCATTTATAACCATTCATCATTTCTTTGCTTTTTCGCAAAGCGTCCATTGAGCCAATGGTATCATCTTCTGCTAAAATATAAAAGGTTTGCGAGTAAGCAAAAGCTGCAATTATACCAGGAATTATTAATAACAAGGCCCAAAGGAAAATAAAGATAGCCATTAAAAGATAGGCGCCTAAGACGGTACTATAATTTTTAAATCCCTCAAAAATTTGTTCCAATCTTGCATTTTCATTTCTCGAGAGGCTCAAGGTAAACATACAAATACCAACTGCCATGGGTCCAGCAATAAAAAGTCCTATTACACTTCCAACTACAGGAATTACTTGAAGTGTTCCAACAATTATTATGTATACCAAAAAGGTACCCACTGCAAGTCCCCAATTACCAGAGAGAGATGCTCTAGCCTCGGCCATTAGTTCTTTATTTTCCTTCATCATTTTGTGTATTTTTTTGGTTAATTATTTTATAGTGATTATTATTGCTAGGCAAGATAGTAAATAAACTACAAGCTAATTAAACATAGATTTTATTGTTTTTGCTCTAGAATAAGCGCAGGAATGGCTAATGTTTTGAAAAGACTGTTATAAGTTTGCATTTCAGTATTAATGATAGTATCACGTTCATTTTTGTACACTTGCCAGTCTTTCATTAAATCCTCAAATCGTTCTTTAGCACCATTAGTAACCTTTGGGTTTGCTTGATCTATATAACTTTTTAGCTGGATTAATTGAGCATTTAACTTATTGTTAAAATTAATAACATCTTGGAACGTTTTTTGCTTTGCCTGTATTAGGTTTTCTTCCCAGCTATTAATGCGCTTAGTTAATTCCTTCCCTTTTTCTAACAAAGCATCGGCATTTTTTGAGTCTTTTAAGAGCTTAGCATAGTGGCTAAGCTGTGTTTTTGCAGAACGCATTTGGCTCACAGACTCATGCATTTCTTTGACAGTATTTTCTATAGAAACTAGCATCTTTTGTTGCGCTATAAAATCTTCAGAACTTGAAATAACTTTTGGGTTTGGAAGAATAGTTATCTCAGTTTCAGAGATAACATCTCCTAATGTCATTCTTAACGTATACTTTCCGGGGGCCACGCTAGAGCCGGCCAAGCCTCCAAAAATGAATACTTTATGTATAGACGGCAATGGGGCTCTTCTGAAATCCCAAGTAAAACGATTAACACCTTTTTTTGATCCTAAAACTTGAGGTTTAGAGGGGCCACCTGGCCATGATTTAAAATTAGGATCTTTCTTATTGGTATAAGTTCTTATAACTTCAGAATTCTGCAGAACTTCCAACGTTAGTTCTAAAGAATCAACATTCTTATTTAAATAATAATCAAAGGTAACTCCACTTCTTGGGTTTTGCCCCTGCCCAACAGCTTTAGAGTTTCCTCCAAAGATGCGATAAGTATCTTTAGGGGGTACAATCTCAATAGCTCTTGAATAGCTACGTTTATTTTGAAGCGCCCCTAAATCATCTAAAATCCAAAAACCTCTTCCCGATGTTGCAGCCACTAAATCATTATCTTGAATCATTAAATCGTTGATAGCTACTACGGGTAAATTTAGTTTTAATCGTTGCCAATAAGCACCATCATCGTTTGAGACATATAGTCCTGTTTCTGTTCCTGCATACAATAACCCCTGTTGTTTTTTATCTGCTCTAACTACTCTAGCAAAACCATTAGGATCATTTAAACCGTTTACAATTCTAGTCCAAGTTTGCCCATAATCATTGGTTTTAAAGATGTGAGAGTTTAAGTCCATAGATTTGTATCTCATAATTACCACATAGGCCGTTGCAGGGTTGTGTTGGGAAATGTCTATACTATTTATGATACCATCCTTAATTCCGTTGGGTGTAATATTGGCCCAGCTTTCTCCTCCATTCTTTGTAATGTGTATAAGTCCGTCATCACTACCGGCATATAAAACGCCTTGTTCGTGCTGAGATTCTACCAAAGCTGTAATTGTATTATAATTTTCCCCACCGGCGGCTTCGTTTGTGTAAGGAGCACCTCCTGGACCATGTTTCTCTACCTCATTTTTGGTAAGGTCTGGGCTTACTACGGTCCAATTAATTCCTTGGTTAGTAGTTTTAAAAACAACATTTCCAGCATGATAAACAGTAGTTCTATCATGTGGAGATGTAATGATTGGAGCATTCCAATTGTATCGATATTTTGAATCTTTTGGGGCTATACTTAAGCCTAATTCTGGATATTCTTTAATTGATTTTTGTTCTCTTGAAGTTCTTGACCATGTGCTAATATTTCCTTGATAGGTACCTCCATAAACCAATTCAGGGGCATCTGGATCAAAAGCAATAAACGCACTTTCTCCTCCAGCTACAGAATACCAATCTTTCCAATCAATACCCCCATCATTGGTTCTACTAGCAATTCCAATTGCAGAATTATCTTGCTGTCCGCCATATACATGATAAGGTACTAAGTTGTCTGTAATTACTCTATAAAATTGAGAGGTTGCTTGATTTTGTTGCGTACTCCAGCTTTTTCCTCCGTTGAAGGATATATTAGCCCCACCATCATTAGAATTGATGAGGTTTTTGTTGTCAGTTGGGTTTATCCATAAATGATGATTGTCTCCATGTGGAACAGGAATGTTTGAAAAACTTTTTCCTCCATCTATAGACTTCATAACGGGTGCATTTAAAACATACACCGTATTTTCATTTTGTGGGTCAGCAAATATTTCCATGTAATACCAAGATCTAGCAATATTAACTCGATTGCTATTAACTTGCTTCCATGTTTTCCCTGCATTATCTGAACGGTATACACCGCCTTTTTTACCAGCAGCTTCAATAACTGCAAAAACTCGATCTGGATTTGCTCTAGAAACAGAAATTCCTGATTTTCCAAAATCTTTTGGTAGGCCTAATTTCATCTTTGTCCATGTAGTTCCTGCATCCGTAGATTTGAATAATCCAGAATTTTCACCACCAGATTCCATCACCCAAGGATATCTTTGGTGCTGCCACATAGCAGCATATAAAATACGAGGGTTTGTCATATCCATAGATAAAGAAGAAGCTCCAGTGGTATTATTCACAGAAAGAATATTTTTCCAGGTTTTCCCTCCGTCTGTTGTTTTGTAAATTCCTCTCTCCTTTGAGGGAGCGTATTGTGCGCCTTGTGCAGTAACATATATGATATTTGGATTGGTTGGATGGATAACAACATCAGAGATATGACGCGTTTTATCTAACCCTAGATGAGACCATGTTTTTCCCGCATCCATAGATTTGTATACGCCATCTCCCATTGAGGTCATTACCCCTCTAGCAGCATGTTCTCCCATACCAACTACAACAATATTAGGATCGCTCTCAGCAACAGCGATAGCACCTACAGAACCGGTTTTAAAAAATCCATCAGAGATGTTTTTCCAAGTAATTCCATCATCAGTAGTTTTAAAAACACCTCCTCCTGTAGAGCCCATATAGTAGGTGTGAGGTTTGCCAATAACTCCGGTTGAAGTCACGCTTCTTCCACCTCTAAAAGGCCCAATATTTCTCCATTTTAAACCGTGATATAAAGAGTCTGTTATAGCAATAACAGGTTTTTGTATTTTCTTTTTTCTTTTTTGTGAGTTTACAGTAATTGGCAAGATAAGAAGACAGATAAAAATAAGTTTGAGTGTTTTCATGAAATTGATTTTGGCTTGTTATTAATGAAGGTATGGATAGATTTTAAGAATTAAAGTTACCAAATAAAAACACAAATATAAAATCAACTGGTAGATTTTATAATTGAGGAGTATTCATTTTAATTTCTAATTTTAATTGAAACGCTTAATTAAATGGTATGAGAATTCTATGATTTCTTTGTAATTTTCTTTGCTTATTTTTTCATCAATTCCATGAAAACGAGTCCTTGTTTCTGGGCTCAATCTAATAGGATAAAATCGGTACACATCATCTGAAATATCATAAAAATAACGAGCATCAGTTCCGCCTCCAACTAAACCAGGAACTACGATACTATTAGGAAACATACTTCTTATTGTTTTCTCTAATACTTTATAGGCTTCGGAGTTAATTTCTGAAACCGGTGAAGGATTGGTTAAAAAGCCAACAGGAGCAACCTTTATTTTATTAGAGATGGTATTTTCAATATGTTTTTGAACAGACTCAATGGTTTCTCCAGGAAGAATTCTAAAATTGATAGTTGCCTTAGCAACAGTGGGAATCACATTATTTTTAACTCCACCACCTATAATAGTTGGTGCTGTAGTTGTATGGGCATTTAAGGCTTCTAAAATGGTATTTTTAAATAACCAAGGATTGGCAAATGCTAGTTTACTAAAAAAAGGCATTTCTGCACCCATATACTCAAATTGGTAATTAACAGGAGCTACCATTTTGAATGGCAATTGATTATTTTCAAGGTCTACGATAGCTTGAGCCAACATACCAATAGTATTTTCTCTAGGTGGTTGAGAGCTGTGTCCACCTTTGGTCTCTACTGTTAGTTCAAAAGAAGCAAAGCCTTTTTCGGCTAAATTTACCATGGCAACAGTTTTATCAACCCCTGGAACCAATCCTTCTGCTAAAAACCCACCTTCGTCTAGTGTCATAGCTGCTTGAACTCCGTTAGATTTTAAGTATGAAGCTATTTTTGCAGCTCCATTAGCGCCCCCAACTTCTTCATCATGACCAAAAGCAAGGTAAATTGTTCGTGTTGGTGTAAATGACTCTTCCAAAAGCTTTTCAACTGCTTCCAACAATCCAATTAGAGTGCCTTTGTCGTCGATGGCTCCTCGTCCAATAATTGATGATTCAGATATTCTACCTTCAAATGGGCCAGCCTCCCAATCATTTAAAGTGGGTTGATCTACAGGAACAACATCTTGATGTGACATCAATATTATTGGTTTTTTTGATGAATCTGACCCTTTCCATGTATAAAGAAGACTATAGGTACTAATTTTTTTAAGCGAAAGTTTTTCATGAGTTAAGGGGAAAGCTTTTTCAAGAAAACGATGAAAACCAAAAAAAGCTATTGAATCAGGGATTGCATTTTCACTATAAGAAATTGTAGGGTATTGCAGCCCTTTTGAAAGATTTTGAAAGACATCATTAGAGAGTGCTATTTTTTCTAGATTTTCTGATGCTACTTGTTTAGATTTTAGCATTAGGGTGTTAAAAAGTAAAACACCTATAATAATGACAGCAGCAGTGACAATTAAACGAATTATTTTTTTCATAAATAGTAGTTGTTACATTATAAGACTCATTTTATTTTGTAAATTCTTTATACTCTTTTGACGGATCATAATCGTTGTTTGTTTTTATCGAATACAATTCACTTTTTGGGTCCTTAGACGAGATTATTGGGAAAAAAAGTTGAACATACCAAGGTTCTTTTAACCTGTTCCAAGCACCAAATTTAGAGGGGTATTTTCGAGTAATTTTAGCCGTTCCAAAAATAATATCCCATATAAAAAGTAGATTTCCATAGTTGCCGTTTGGATGAGAAACTCCGTCTTCGGCGGTTAAACCATGATGAGCAAAATGCGTACTTGGCGTAGAAATAGTTCTTTCAATAATCCATGCTAAAGGGCTTAAAATTTTATACCGATACAGAAACTTATCCCATTTAGTTTCGCTGTGCGCCAATAGAATAACAATTAATTTTATGGGCAGATAAAATAAGTATACATACCCCATTCCCAGATAGATTAAAACAGCTGAAAACCAAATTCCAGGCATAAATGCATAGTATAAGACTGCGTTTCTATAGGTAACAAGTACTCCCATTTCTTCTACCACATGATGAGGCCTGTGAAGCTTCCACATTTTTTTGTTTATATGCGATAGTCTATGCCACCAGTATTGAGTTAGATCATCTAGTATAAGAAAGGCAACAACCTGCCACCAAAGCGAAGAGGTGATATAGTAATCTTCTAATCCAGGAAAACTAGCTCCCATAAACCATAAAACAAAAAGAAAGATTCCTGGCTGAATTAATGTTGGTAATGTAATAAGACTAAGTAATTCTATAGAAAAGTCGTTTTTTGTTCTTCTATCATTAAAATATAATCCGCCTAAAGCTTCAATAATACCCAAAAATAACAGAACTGATACAGGGATAAGTTTACTTAAAGCTTCATTTTCCATGATAATTAATTTGATAAGTAATGTAAAAAAATTATTCTGTTATTTTTATTTTAGAATTTTCACCCTTGTATTTCAAGTCTTTTTCCATCCCCTCAATCATTTTTCCAGCAATATCTTTATTAGATATACTCTCTATCCCTTCTAAACCAGGAGATGAATTAACCTCTAGGAGCAATGGACCCTTTTGACCTCTAATGATATCTACACCAGCTACTTTTAAACCTAGAGTTTTAGTAGCTAATAAAGCCACTTTTTTCTCCTCTGATGTTATTTTTACACTAGATCCGGTTCCACCTAGATGTATATTCGCCCTAAATTCTCCAGGAGCAGCAGTTCTCATCATGCTGCTAATCACCTTGCCATTTATAACAAAACATCTTATATCTTCTCCTTTGGCTTCCTTAATAAATTCTTGAACCAAGATATTCGCTTTTAAACTTTTAAATGCATTTATTAAACTTTCTGCAGCTTTTTTTGTTTCAGCCAAAACAACACCCTTACCTTGAGTTCCTTCTAAAAGCTTAACAATTAGAGGAGCACCTCCAACCATATCTATTAATTCATCTGTGTCAAGAGGAGAATTTGCAAATCCAGTTGTTGGTATAGGCAGTCCTTTATTAATTAGCATTTGTAATGAAAATAGCTTGTCCCTAGATTTTGTGATTGAAGCGGCTGTGTTAAGCGTATAAACTCCCATCGCCTCAAAATGACGTGTTAACGCACAACCATAAAAGGTCATACTGGGTTTAATTCGAGGAATTATTGCATCAAAATCACCTAAAACTCTACCTCCTCGATAATGAACTTCCGGGTTTTTACCATCTAATTTAATGTAGCAATCCTTTATATTTAAAAATTCTATATTATGACCCTTTTGTTGTCCAGCCTCTATTATTCTTCGGTTACTATATAAATTTGGGTTGCTAGCAAGAAGACCAATCTTTAAACCAGAGTTCTTCACTACTTTTGAATGATAATGTTGTTTAAGTAAATCATGTGTTGGTTCACCCAATAAAAATGAAGATTCAGGATCAACTAGCATTTTTCCAGACATTGCTTGCCTACCTAGAAGCATTCTATGCCCCATAGAATCTCTATTAGTTAATGTAAGCTCAACCTCCCAAGTGTTTTCGGCTATAGATAAAATTGTTTTAATTACATACCTAAGTTCACTATTCCCACTAGAACTTTTAACTCTTCTTTTATCAAAAACAGGTGCTTCACAATGAACAACAGTTCTTCCATCATCTTGAATAGGATGAACATCAAAACTAGCCCATAAAATGTTGTTTTTTTTAAATGTAGTAATATTAATTGCATGTAAGGCAGAGGTTTTGGCGCCTGAATCTATTCTGGCTTTTATTGTTGGTATATTTATTTGTGGAAAGCTACACCATTCAACACTTCCTATAATTATCTTTCCCGAACTCATTTATTTTAGTATAATTTTTTGTGATGTATATTTTATATTGTTTTGAAAACGCACTAAATTAGTAAATAAAAATTTAACAGTTCTAAAGTTTTTTTTGGTAGCTGGTTATCTGGTGAGATAATTTAATTATCTTATAATCAAGATTTTATCATTTTAATTCCATCGGAAATAAGGGAGTTTAATTTAGGATATAACACTATTAACTTCTCCAAATAGTCATGAATTGATTGAATTAAAGAGGACTTGTTTGCTGCTTCCATAATTTCAAGAAGTAGCAGCCATTCTGCAGGATATTGGACTATTATTTTTTTAAATAAATCTTCTAGAAATTCAGGATCATTGGTGTTTTGGTTTCTGTACTTTCGTAAACTACCGTAATATTTTTCTAAGGATACTGTAGACTTAGATGTTATTTTTTTTATGGTTTTTGTTGAAGATTCAGCATACAAATTAGGGAAAGAGTTGCTATCGGCAGCACCGGCAAAAGCAGATACAATGTCCTTGCTAATAATCATGTCATAAATACCATGCTTTGGTAAAAATAAAAACTCTTCTTTATAGGTTATGGTACAGTCTTTTAATCGGATTAAAATTAACTTTCCTTTTGCATTTCTTATCCCCGTAATATTTAATCCTTCTACTTTTATTCCACTTTCAAATTCAAAAGAAAGCCATTCACCATCATGAAAATGATATGTTTTTAAATCATTAGGCCCCATATCTTCAATAGCAAGTTCAATGTTTTTTAACTTTCCTAATGGAGAGCTTATCCCATTTTTATGGTAGTTTATTCCATGACCAATTAACTCCTTTTCTCTGTATGCTAATGCCGAAGGCCCTTTGGTTTGATAGAAGACAACCTTATTATCTTCATCTAATAGTATCCTAGAAAACTTGCCTGACACTTGTAGCCCGGTTGTTAACTCTATACTTCCAACCATTTGAGATTCTATTAGTTTCTGAATTCCTTCTTTTCCTCCTTTTCGTAAGCTTAAGGTATCTGCAAATTCCTCAAGAACTTCCATTAAATGAGGAAAATTTGGAGTAACATATAATTGTGGTTGTGGTTTAGTAACATCAAATGGTTGTTGAGCAGCAGCTACTGTGTATGGAATTTTTTTTACCTCACTTTTTAAGCACGAAATACTTTCACCAATAGAAGATAATAGTCCTGCACCATATATTTTTGGATTGTTGAGATCTCCAATTAACCCGTATTCAACAGTCCACCATTGTAAATTTCTCATTTGCGCCATCTCAGAGAGCTCTACTTTCTTACTTTGAAGGCTATGAATCTCCATTTCTACGGTATGAATTTCTTTTTCACTAATACCCTCAGCTTCTTTTAGAATAGACAATTTCCTAACAGCTTCGTATAAATCCATATCATGTTTAGACAGAATGGCTTTTGATCCAATATCTCCTAATCTTCTTAAATATTCTGCATAATCAGGGTTTGCAATGATGGGCGCATGACCAGCAGATTCATGAATAATATCTGGTGCAGAGGTGTACTCAATATTCTCGAGTTGCCTGATGTCTGAAGCAATAACTAGCACTTTATATGCCTGGAATTCCATGAATGCATTTGGGGGTATAAACCCATCTACAGCTACCGCAGCCCAGCCTATTTCCTTTAGAATTCTATTCATCCCATACATGTTTGGGATTTCTTCAACACTTATACCGGTTTTTTCTAATCCAGCGAGATAAGAAGAATGGGCAACTTTGGTTAAATATTTTAATAAGCGTCTCATTACATACCTCCATACTGATTGGTTTATTGGAGAATAATCCTCATAATTTTGAGGCTTGATAAACTGTTTAAGGTGCTTAGGCAGTCGATCAATTAATTCATTGCTTCTGTAGTCTTCTTTATTTGACATTCGATTTTTTTAATTTTAAAGTATATAAATTACTAAAAAACCTAAATAGGTACCTAAAGCATTTCCTAAAGATCCTACTAAAATTGCGGGTACTATTAATTCTTTTCTGTTAAAAGATTCTGCTAAAGCAATGGCTGTAGAACTACCTCCTACATTGGCTTGACTTACAATAGCAATCATTTCCCAATCACGATATATAAATCCTCCAACTAAGATAGTAATTACACCGTGAAATACTACTGAAAAACCTGCAAACAAAAACAGGGTAAGACCAAGATCTTTAAGATCTATTACAGCAGTAAGTTCACAATATGCTCCAATGACCGCCAAAAATAAAAATACTAAATACAATCCTAAATTATGGCTTCCTTTTAATTTAGAAACAAATGTTGTTTGAGCTAATAAGATTCCTAGGGTTGAAATGGTTATAATAGAAGGAACTTGAGGGATATGCCTTTTTAATTCATCAGATACAAAGTAAGCACCTAAACCTAAAAAAACCAACCACATAAGTGATGTTAAATTGATGCTTTCATCTTCAATAAATTCTTCATTTTCTCGGGGTCTTTTTATTCTTGTTTTACTTGGCCAAAAACGAGAAAGAAATATAGGAAACGCCAGAGTTACAATGATCCACAGTGTGGTAATTACATTATCTACGGCGATAGTCCCTGCATACAAAGCGCCTTTTTTTTGAAATCCATATTCTAAAGCAATCGCATTAAAATTTACACTGCCACCAGTATATGTTCCTGTGAGCATTCCCGCAATAATTTTACCATCTTCACCTAGGGTGTTCTCAGGGGATAATAAATACCATGAGACAAGAATGCCTAATGCGGTTGCAAAAGACCCTAAGATGAATAAGCCTATCATTGGTATTCCTGCTCTTTTGATAGACGATAAATTGATATTTAGTAATAAGTAAAAAATAGAAATCGGAGCAACATAGGTAAAAATACCATCATACAATGGAATGCTTGTTGATGCAGACGGAATCACTTTCAAGTTGGCAAGTAGGGCTGTAAAAATGATAATTAGTAACGCTGCTCCAAGATGTTTACCAAGTTTAGTTTTACCAACATAAATGCCTAAAATAACCACAAGGCTTAATACAGTTAAAACATATATTGGATTGTTTATAAAGCCCATAAATAAGATGATTGATTAATGCCTCTGAAATATAAATTAACTGAGGATAATATTACAAAATCTAATTTAACAAATCCATATCAAACAGAAAACTTGATACAGGTTTTATTGACACTTTCAATAATCAAAATAGCATGCCCTTATCCCTTTTTAGAGATTAGTTTTACCTCAACCCATTAATATCATATCTAGACATAAAATTCCAAACTAATTTAGAAGCATTTTGACCCTGATAAGTTTTGCTAAACCATACGTGGTCTCCGCCAATATATTTATAATGTTCAACAGAAACTGAATTGTCTCCTTGATCATATACAAAATGTTCAATGGTCATTCCACTAGTATTATCACTATTTATGGTAGGTGTAGAAACTGTGTTATTGAAATTTGTCCAATAGTCTAATGTGCTTTGCACGGAGTTGTAATCATTACTACTCTCATCATAGGCGATAACACCATCGTTAGTTCCATGAAGATGTAGGACAGGCATTGGATGGCTTGTATTTCCTAAACAGTCAAGCATAGATCCAGAAACAGAGGCTACTGCAGCAATTAGATTACTTTTATAATTTGCAAGCCCATAAGCCATCATACCTCCGTTTGAGTATCCAGCAGCATAAATTCTTTCCATATCCAGATTATACTGAGATGAAATCTCATTAACCATAGCTTCAACAAACCCTAAATCATCGGCTGAACTTTTATTATCTCCATCTATGGGGCAAGGATTCCAATGTGAAGAGCCATCTAAGCAACTGCCTTGGGGATATACTAAAATAAACGAGTTTAATTCTGCCTCTGCCCTCATATCTGCTTCTTGTATAAATTGACTTGCACTACCTCCAAAACCATGAAAATTAAATAAGATAGGTATTGCAGAAGTTTCATCATATGAATTAGGTACATATAAAATATATTCTCTATTCATGCCGTCATGAACTATTGTTTGTGAATTGGTATTAGAATAACACCCTTCTGAATTATCATAATCTTTGGCGTTATCATTATTACAACTGCTGATAATTGCCGTTAGAAAAGAAAAAATTAAAATCAGTTTCTTCATAAATTTTTAAACTTTTTATAAAAATAAACGTTATTGATTTAAATCGAAAATTCAACGACCAACTTTTGTAACATTTTAACACACTCATTAAGTTGTTCTTGAGTGGTATATTCATTGGCCCTGTGTGCTTGTTCGATAGAGCCTGGACCGCAAATAATACTTTGGTAACCCGCCTCGTGAAATTGTCCAGCTTCTGCAGCATAAGAAACAGTTTTCCAAGAATTTTGACCAGATATTTTTTGAGTTAACGCAACAATATCATCGGTTAATTTGGTGTCTAGTGCTGGTACTGGTGGGTGAACAAAGGTGTTCGTAATAGTAAAATCAGGAAATTGTTTTCTGACCTCTAGCTCACGTTCTTTACAAAACGAAAAATAATCGTTAAAAATGGCCTCAATATCATCTTTTGGAATTACCCGTACATCCCATTCAAAACGAGTATAGTCAGCAACAATGTTTGTAGCTACGCCACCACTTATTTGTCCAACATGTAAGGTAGAATGAGGAGGGTTAAATCGGTGATCTTGGGTAGCTTGAGATAATTCTTTCATCTTATTTTCTAACCATATAATAAGGCGTGTGCTTTCATGGATAGCACTTATCTCTTTGTGAATTCCACTGCTATGTCCAGCAGAACCATTTACTTCTGTTAGTACATAACATACCCCTTTTTTACCAATCACAGGCTCTAAAGATGAAGGTTCTCCAATAATGGCATATTTAGCATTTTCAGAATAGGTTTTTTGGATGTGCTCTATAAGCTCTGGAGCGGCTAAACACCCAATCTCTTCATCATAACTAAAAGCAAAATAAATGGGTTTTTTTAAATCTGCCTTGACTAAAGTTGGCAATGAAGCTAAGCAACAGGCAATAAAACCTTTCATATCGGCACTTCCTCTTCCAAATAGTTTACCGTCTTTTTTAGTTAGTGTGAATGGATCAGAATCCCAAGCTTGTCCTTTAACAGGAACAACATCTGTATGGCCAGATAATATCACTCCACCGTCTACAGAAGGTCCAATTCTACAATGCAAAGAAGCTTTAGTTTTTTCTTCATTAGGCACTAGAGTAGTTGCTATTCCAAAGGGTTCAATATAGTTTTGTATCCAATGGATAATCTCGAGATTATGATCTCCTCCTAATACTGGAAAACTTACTAATTTTGCTAAAATATCTTCTACTTTCATATTATTGATATCCAATAGTTACTGCTACAATTAAAGAGATTGCCGAGAGCATAAATACAATTATTGCCACCGGAAAAATAAATCGCAACCATTTATCTAGCGGCACTCGACACATGCTTAACATGGCAATTAAGCCGCCAAGAGTTGGGTTTATAAGATTAGAAATTCCATCACCAATTTGAAACGCTAAAATAGTGGTTTGTCTTGTAAGACCAATCACTTCTCCAAGAGGAAGCATCACTGGGAGGGTAGCTAGTGCTTGTCCGCTTCCAGAAGGAATAAAAAAGTTGATGATACTTTGGGAAATAGACATTCCAATAGCAGATAAATACAAGGGCAATGTTTTTAACACCTCAGATAAATGAAAAGAAATAGTATCACTAATGTGGCCCATTTCCATCAATACCTTAATGGTGGTTGCAAAACCCACCATAAATGCTCCAGGAGCAACATAGGCAACAGATTTTAAAACCGTTTCACTTATTTTATTCCCTTTCATGCCTCCTATTATGCCTGAAGCAATAGTAACCATTAGAAAGATGGCAGATATTTCGTTGATATACCAATTTAGATTAAAAACACCATACAAAATGGCTCCTAAACCAACAATAAAAGCACTAATGACCAACCAATTATTTAGAGAAATAGAATAGTCTGTTAAAGGTTTAGAAAGTACAATTCCGTCTTCATTTAACCCTTTTCCTAATCTACTATCTGGGTTTTTTGAAATCTTTTTTAAATAGCTAACATTGTAAAAAGCTAAAAAACTTAGGGCAGAAAAACATAAGATACTTCTTAATAAAGCGCCAGAAAACAAAGGGAGTTCTCCAATTTTATGTCCAATACCCACCGTATATGGATTTATAGGAGAAAGTCCAAAACCTATAGTTACCGCACCAACCGATATACCGGCTGCCAATACCAAGTCTCCACCAAGCGCTAAACTGACTACAGCAGCAATAGGGATTAGTGCAATATTATGTTCATATCCAACAAAAATTCCCATAGCCCCGTAGATGAATGTCATGAGAACAACTGCTAAGTATTTTTTTTCTCGTCCAATTTTATGAACAAAAGTACCTACAGCATTTTCTATGGCCTTAGTTTCTTCCATCACCCCAAACATAATTCCTCCAGAAAATACCACAAACATCACCTCTATGGCCGCTTTAAACCCTAAAGGGATGGCTTTAAACATATCTAAAAAACCAATAGGTGTGTTAGGAATAATGCTATAAGATCCCGGAATAACTCTATTTCTTCCCTCTATTAATATGCGTTTAAATTCACCTGCAGGGATGATATAGGTTAAAAGAGTTACAAAAACAATGATTAGAAACAGCATGGTTACTGCATGCGGAATTCGTTCGTACCAATGGTTAGTTTTCATAGATGAAATTGTAGAAAATAAAAGCCCCTAAAGTAAGCGTTTTTTTAAGAACTATCGGTTTACTAAGTAAGTTATGACTCTTTTTTAAATCTAAAATTAGCTAAGAGAGCTATTAATTAATACTATCAAAAAAATAACTAAAAAAGCAGATGTAGCCTATTCATTTTTTCTATTAAGTCCCCTTTAATGGCTGCTACCACAGATTTAGGGATGTTGTCTTCATCAAAAGACCATGTACTTGCAGGATTCTTCAGATCTTTTGTTTGCTAACCAGGGTGCTGAACACTTAAAAATAATGTTTTTCCATCTGGAAAAAACCAGGTTTCTGTATGCTTTGCATCTTTAGGTGCAGAAACAATAAGGGAAAGAAGATTAAACGTAACTGTTAAAAAAGTCTAATTACAATCAGAATTTAACCGGAACAAACTATATTCTGGTGTTTCAAAAATAGCCTCTCCACCATCACATTCAAATGTAATTGGAGTAACTAATTCATTTCCAAAATTCAAGTCAACTGTTAGAATATTATCTTCAACGGTATAATTATTTGTTCCTGGAAGATGATTTCCATCATTTGCTTCGTATGAATTGTACAAAGCATTACAATCATCTGCCACACAGTAATACGTGTAACGCACTCCATCTTCATAGAGATACATCGTGTTTCCCGCAGGAATAGTCCCTTCTATTAACCATTTACCTTCTATAGAATAATATGGTGCCGGAAGATTTTCTGAATTTTCACATCCTATAAGTAGGATGGCTACAAAACCAAAAAGTATAATTTTTTTCATGATGGGGTTTTTAATATCTAGATAACAAATATGCAATAATTCTGTAGTATTAGAATCATTTATTCAAGTGGAATTTATCTATGTTAAAGTTTTAGCAAGACAAATACTATCTGGAATGTCCTTTAATTTTCCATAGTTTTCTATGATAGAAAAGTTATTTCTTAGATACAGTTTCAAGGCTTCCGGTTGATTTGCTCCCATAAATAAAATGCATTTGCTATGCCCTAATTCTTTGGTCCAATTTTCTAATTCGGTGAGTATTTTTTCTCCTAGTTTTTGACCTCTATGTGCCGGAGTTACATACATTCGTTTAATTTCCATAGCAGAAAGATCGGTCTTAGCAATTGCACCACAACCAACAGCCTTATTTTTAAGATACACCACTACAACATGCTTTAGATGCGTAATTTCATTAAACTGAGCTAAAGGATGGTCTTTACCATCTCTTTGTGCTAGGTCTTCATTTAAATGTCCTACAAGTTCTTGAAATGCAGGATTTACATAAGTTGTTCTGATGATCTTCATAGGTTTTTTAAGTATACACCAAAAAAAGCCCTCTGAAAGAAGGCTTTTGTGTGTTTGTAAATAGTAAGATTATTCTTCTGTAGCTGCTTCAGTATCGGCAGCTAAAGAATTCATCATTCCTCCAAAATCAAACCAATCTCCACCGCCAGATATTTTACCATCTGTAAATGCAAAAGCATGGTATGAGGTTAATTTAACAGACTTTCCAGAGGCTACATGATCTGCAGTCCAAGTACCATATACTCTTGTGCTTCCATCTAATAATCCAGTAGTTTCATCTACTCCAGGCAACCAGTAATCTGCTGTAAAATTCATATTGTCAAACTCTTTTTGGTAATTTACAAGAGCATCTTTTAAGCCTTGTGCATCGGCCATTTCAGAACCGTAAACGGGCATATGCCATTCTAAATCATCGTGAATCATTTCAAACATTTCTGCAGATTTTTCTGCTTGATGTAGTTCAAAATATTTTTTTGCAGCTGCTGTGTTTTTTTCAAAATCTGCATGATTTCCTGTTGAGCAAGCAGTAACTAATACTGCCATTACTAATACTTTAAATACGTTTTTCATTTTTTTAAAATTTAATTAATAGTTATTGTTATTAGAGAGTTTTTTTAATTAGTAAATCCAACCACCAACAGAGGTTCTGTATTCAATTGGATAGGCTTTTAATAGCTCTTTTAATTCAGTTGTTGCATTTCCAGCAATAATAAATTTATCGATTTCAAACATCTTCATAAAAGGAGCAAAGTTTGGCCCACCTTCAAAGTTATTTGCATGCAATATCATGTCTGCAGAGGTTAGGTATTTTTCTACTAAAAATACACGTTTTCCATTTTCAGAAATAAAGTAGGTATAGTCATAGGTGTTGGGCTCATTAGCTCTTACAAAATCATTTAATTTTTTAACCAATGTTTGCACATCTTCTTTAGTGTTGCCTTTAGTTACTTTTAGTTCTAGTAAAATCACTAATTTTTCTGATACATTATTGGCAGCTTGCATAGCATTGAGTTCTTTATCAAAAACAGCATTATCAAAAAATTGAACTTCTCTACTTATTTTTAGACCGTCCCATTGATAGGATATGTGAAAAGGGAAACTTACCTTTTGTCCAGTGTATTTTCCTGTAGCGCTAAAGGTATTCCAAATATTGGTCCAAACAATTCCATTGTTATAGACTGTTGTTTCTATTTCAGAACCCGTAGCATCTCCGTCTACATCTTCAAAGCTAATTTCATCAAACATCTCAAACAGTCCTTCAACTCCAGCAATAAATCCTGCTTTGTCTTTTGTATTGTTTCTAGCGTCTACAAAGGTCATGTCATCAGAGAATACCTCTTTCAGGTAGTCTATATTTTCTTCACTTACGTTTTTAAAAAGAGTTTTAATAATTTCAGAGCGTTCATCGTTTGTGGTCACTGTTCCATTTGGGTTTTGGCAGGAATAGATAACCACCACCAATAACAGCAATAATAATTTTTTCATTTCTGTATTTTAGTTGTTTAAAGCTACTAATATAGGAAAGAAATTAATCATTTGAAACTAGGTCAAGAGATTTGAAGAGTTTGCTTACTTTTTTTTCAAATTATTTATACCCGATTTCTTCGGATAATACTATTTTACTTCTGGTAAAATTACCTGTTCCAAAACCGATTTCTTTTCCTTCAGAATTGTATAGGTTGGCTTCAGCTACAAATATTTCCTTTGATGCATACTTTAACTTGCCAACAGCTTTTATTAATCCTTGATTTCAAACGGAACTCCTAAATCTCTTGCTCTTGGCTTTTGCCCATAGGATTGAGAACAAATAAGCATTATAATAATAATTGAAAATATTTTTTTCATATTGTTGTTTTCTTTTTTAAAGATTTAATCAAAAAATAGAGCATTGGAATAAAAATCATTCCCATAGTTAAAGGTAAAAACCAAGTTCCAAGCCCGTCTGCATGTCCGTTTACAATTTGAATTTTTCTAAAAACTATTAATCCAAAAAGTACTACAATAACTAATTTCAAAACCCTCATCATTCGAGTTGCATTTGTATATTGATGTACTGCATTTTCTTTTGTTATTTGACTAGGATAATTAAACATATGAGGATGCTTATTTAAAGTTGTTAATCCAATAAATAAGAGTGTAGAAATGATAGGCAATATAAATATATGTGTCTTATTACCAAATCCATCAGCTTTTCCAGCACCATTAAAATGTATTGGAATTATTTCCGGTAATATAGAATAGTTTGTTAATGTTAAAGCCCATATACCAACTACAGAAACCCAACCAAGAACCTCAAGTATCTTGTCAGTTTGGTTTAATTGTAATTTCATTCGTGGTCTTTTATTCATATTGATAGGGCTCTTTATTATATATCATTCCCTTAATATTCTCCAACACTCTTTTCATATACGTTTTCCAGAAAGTTTTGCCAAAAATCCAACATAATGGGAAAAGTAAAAGATTGTTAGAATGTAAACAGTATGTGTAGTTAATTCGTATTTTTTGATTCGCTAATTTTTCCGTTTCCCATCTTCCAACAAACTTGTAAAAACTAAGCATCCAAGATTGAAAATTATCTACCTGAATTATCCAATATTGATTTTCTTTTCTTTCAATTAGATTGTCAACAGAAGCAAAACCTCCTTTTTGGGTTATCGATTTCGCAACATATACTTTTTTACAAGAGCCAGGTTTTCCCCAATCCTTGTTGTCTGTTGTATGTGTAACTTTCGGCATAATTCCGAATCCAGTATGAATCTTAGAAACATCACAAAGCATAGGTGTTTTAAATGCTCTTTCGAGAGAACATTCGTAAATAGTTGAAACAGTAACTTTTGTAATCATTTTTTGGTATTCGTTTTACCTAGCTGGCCTAACGGTTGGTGTATGGTTAGTTGCGAGTCTCGCGCAACTAAATTAGCAAAAGGAAATCGAACCTTAGGGAAATCCGTAGGATTTTCCGAGTAACACAGACCTAAGCAATAAATTATATACGGTGTTGGCAGTAGTATTTGTTTTACTAAATGTAAAGTTTATTTGTCTAATAGTTTTATTTGTTTTACATTTGTTTAAAATTAAATCTGATTATTATGAAATTAAATTATCTATTTCCTAACAAGTACAAGAAAATCGGTTGGTTAATACTTATTCCATCCGCAATCATTGGTTTGATAACTCTTATTTTAGAGTTCGAGCCTAATTATTTGGATTTTAATGTCCCTGCTATTTTTATTGATGAGTTTTTTGGTGATAAGCATTTTATAGGAATTGTTAACAACAATGTTTTAAATGAAATTTTAGGTACTCTAATAATATTGAGTTCATTATTAGTTGCTTTTTCTAAAGAAAAGTCAGAAGATGAATATATTTCAAAAATTCGGTTAGAATCTTTAGTTTGGGCTGTTTATTTAAATTACGCAATTCTTTTAATATCTTTTCTATTCATATTCGATTTGTCTTTCTTATGGGTTATGATATTTAATATGTTTACAATTTTACTGTTTTTCATTATTCGGTTTAACTGGCAAATTTCTAAACTTAAAAAATCTGCTCATTATGAAGAATAGTATTAAAGTTGAGAGAGCAAAAAAGAATATTACGCAAGCTGAATTAGCTAAATTGGCAAAAGTTAGCAGACAAACAATTAATGCAATGGAATTAGGGAAATATGTTCCGTCAACAGTTTTGTCTTTAAGATTAGCTCAAATTTTTGAAGTTGAAATAAGCGAAATTTTTACTTTAGAAGATTCCGATTGGGTTTAGATCATATTACTGCCAACGGGTTTGTGTATGATTTGTAGTGTTGAGGAACTAAGTTAGCAAAAAGGGACGAAGATTTCAGGAATACGGCAGATTTCCCTGAACCATTATTAAACACTATGAATTATACACGTTGTTGTGGCACGTTTTTTTCTTTTCTTTTCAGAATTTGACTGGTAGATTTTAAATCGTATCCTTCATATACTTTTTTATATTGGTATCGGTATAGATTTTCTGAACTACTTCAGTATACATCTTTGTGAATTTCTCATTTTTAATAAGATCACCAAAAAGAGATTCTAGTCTTATAAAGGCTAATGGGTCGGTTGTGGTTTGTTCGGCTGCTTGATGAAGTTCGATGCTCATGACATCTATAATTTCGATTGGATGTCCATGTCTATCCATTCCTTTATCACTATAATAACACCAAGCGGCAATAACCAATGTTGCATATTTGATACTGCCACCAGTTGCTAAATTATCATGTACTGTTGCAATTAAAAATTTAGGTAATTTGGCGGAGCTTTCCGAACAAATACGACTGACACTGTCTTTGATATTAGGATTGGCAAAACGCTCTAATAGACTGTCTTTGTAGTCCTCCAGATCAATGCCTTCAATGTTTCCTAAAATGGGTGTCGCTTCTTGGTCTAGGAAGGTCCGCAAATAGGAAGAGAATACTTCATCTTCTATACAGGCATTAATGGTGGGGTGACCATGAAGGGCTCCTAAAAGCCCCAAGACCGAATGCCCCGCATTTAACAACCGCAGTTTCATTTTTTCATAAGGCCCAACATCGGGTACGAATTGTACGCCTACTTTTTCAAAGGCGGGTCTTCCGTTGGAGAATTTATCTTCTACCACCCATTGTATAAAAGGCTCGCAGGTAACAGGCCAGGCATCAGCTACGCCATAGTTTTGTGCAAGGGAATCGATATCCGCTAGAGTGGTTACTGGCGTAATACGGTCAACCATACTATTGGGGAAGCAGACTTCTTGGGCTATCCATGTTGCCAAGTCTGCATCTTGTCTTGCGACAAAGGCGAGCATCATCCTACGCGTTATATCCCCATTATGTTCGATATTGTCGCATGACAAAATAGTAAAGGCAGGCAATCCTGCATCGCGACGTCTTTTTAAGGCTGTGGTTAAAAAACCATAAACGGTTTTCGGGTCATTAGGGTTTTGTAGCTCGTGCTGAATGTCCGGATTGTCAAAATTGAATTCCCCAGTATTGGGATTAAAATTGTAACCTCCTTCGGTAATAGTCAACGAGACGATCTTCGTGTCGGCAGCTGCGATTCGGGCGATTACGGATTCGGGGTTCGTGATTCCCATTTTAAAATCAACTATCGACCCGATGACTTCAGGTTCGATTTTTCCGTCGGGGTGTTTGACGATCAGGGTGTAGAGGTGGTCTTGTTTTTTGAAAATATCGTATAGTTTGCTGTCCGCTTCACGTAAACCGATTCCACAGATTCCCCATTCTTGGGCATATCCCTCCTTATTTAATAGGTGTAAATAGTAGGCTTGATGTGCGCGATGAAACCCGCCGACGCCGATATGTACGATTCCTGTTTTATCCGAAGCACGAGAATAGTTCGGCACGGGAATATGGCTTCCCACTTCCTGTAGATTAGCTTGGTTGAGTTGTATTGGTTTTTCCATGCTTATGCTGCTGTATTCGATTTCCCGCGTTTGAGCGCCCAATAAGCGACTACGAAATAAATGACGGTACTAATGAATGCGTAAGTGTAAAAGAGTTCTCTATTTGCGATATAATCCGTTTCCGATGCACTTCCGAATAGCACATTACAAGCCAAAACCAAGGTAGCGACCAAAGCCGCAATCGCTACAAATTTCAATCCTTTAGAAAACAGGGAAAGATCTTTAGAAATAACAGGCTCCTCATTCGCTTGCTGTTCTTGAAAGCGTTCAATCGTTTCATTTCGAACTTCCTCATCTTTTGCTTCCTTCGCATAGGTCTCTTTTGCTCCATACTTAGACGCGAGCAACGTGTACACCGCGATGGTAAAAAACCAAGTTGGGATAAACAGGTAATAGAAAGAAATCACATCCAAAGCATTCAGTCCAAAACCGAAGACCAATCCCAAGCCCCAAGAAGCAACGGCAGGCATACTAAAAGTCAGCTTGCGGTACGAAGACCAGTAGCGCGTATAGCCAATTCTAGGGAAAATTTGATGCTCTGTAAACACAATTGCCCCCACAGGAACGACAAGTAGCCCAGCATAGGTCAGTAACGGCAGTATTTGTGAAAACACAAAGGGGAAACAGGCGATGACAACGGTGACCAAACCGACTACAATGGTCGTTCTCTTTCTAGAATGATTGAAGAAAATCGCTTGTGCAGCTAATCCTGCTCTATATAAATTGGTGATTGCGGTCGTCCAACCTGCCACAATAACAATCACAAAACCTGACCAACCGAGGGCATAATAGGCCACATCACCCGGGTCGAGTTCTACGATAGACTTTCCTAAGATAACAGCAGCACCCGCACCCATGATTCCCGCAGCTATCCAGGCCACATAGTGACCGAACATCATACCGGTGCTGGTGGCATATCCGTAGTTCTTCTTTTTTGCAAAACGTAGGAGGGCCATATCAATCAATCCGAAATGGGTGATGGTATTGGCGGCCCAACCAAAGCCGATGACTTCGACCAATCCGATGCCCGGAGCTCCGTCACTATTGATGCCTGTCCAGATACTCTGGTCGCCGAGGGTCATAAAATCGGTCAATCCGCCCGGTAAAGTTTTATCTAAAACATCTAACGACAAAGCAGGCAGGAGTACCATAGCGCCACTTGTAAACATTACAAATAGCCAAGGCGCACAAATACCTGAAAATTCAGAAACGGCATTAAAACCATATAGCGCAATAGAAACCACAAAAATACCTACTGCCAAAACAATTAAAATAAACCAAGCATTGGTAGGGTACCAATTGAGTTGCGCAGGAATATCAAAAGCAAAACGTACCGCCGTCGATGAGACCGTTATCATTGCCGCCGAAATCACCGAAAAAATGATGACATTGGCCCAATTGTATAACTTGGTCATCGAGTCGCCCGCAATCTTATTCAGATAGGTATAGAGGCTCAAGCGCGTATCAACGGCAATTGGGGAAGTGATGAATCTCCAACTCAGTACGGCCAGAATATTACCGATTAAAAGACCGAGTATGATATCCATCGTCGAGGCTCCAAGCGCAACAAAGGTTGCTCCGATCACAAACTCTGTCGCTGCTACATGCTCGGCAGCGTAGAGTCCCGCAAAATGGGTCCAATCGTGTAATTTATGTTTGGCTACTGGTAATTGTTCTTCGTCAAGGTTTTTAAATTGTTTAAAATCTTCTGTTGCATTCATAGTTTTAGTTAGCTTTCGAAATTGATTCCCATAAATATTGCGGTTGGGTTTTACTATTTATAAAAATGTTTTGACGTAATGTGCCACAACGTGTTTGTGTATGGTTAGTTGCGTTGGCTAGGACTAAGTTAGTAAACAAAAACGAACCAGAGGAAATTCCGAAGGAATTTCCAAGTAGGCGATAACCAAGCAATTGACTATACACGTTGTTGTGTGCTGTCTTACTAGCGACTGATTCCTTTAGCCCAATCACCTCTGTAAATTATTTTTTGGTCATGAATTTTAAAGGTGAATTTACCATACCTAACTGATATTCCTGCTGATGCATTTACAACCCAGCAATTATCAGGAATGTTAAAGAAATTTTCAGAAGTAATTACTTTTTTATCCATTTGGTCTTTAACAGAAACTGATGCCTGAGGACCTACGTCCCAACCAAGGTGTGTATTATAACTAACTATTAAATCGCTAATTAATTTAAAATTTTCATTGGTTTCTATTGTTGTTTTAATGCTTCCAATTTTTACGTTGTTTAAATCTTTTTCAGGTGTGACTTCTATAGTTAATTTAGGCAAGTCTATAGCTGTTTTGGAAGCAAGAATTATAATAGATTCGTTTTTAACACTATTATCTTTGCTATCAAAAAACTCAAAAGCAAGTTCCATAGCTTCTAATCCTACTGGATTTATTGTTAATTGGTCTGCAAAATAACCTTCTTTTGTTATGTTTTTAGAATAGATTACTTTATCACGATTTTTCACAACCACTTTTTTAATACTCGCATCATTATAAAACTCTAAAGGTATAGTTGTATTGGTGTGTACTGTTTTGTTCTTTGGACTTATAATAAGTCCTTTCATATAATCTTGCAATGCAAACCAAACTGGACGTGGCGAACCATATTTGTCGTTTATATCTTTATAACCCCAAAATCCAAACCATTCTTCTGGTTGCTCTTTATTATGTATACTTTTTTCTCCACCTTTCCACCAACCATCTGCATAATAAAATGGGCACATTCCTACAGCTCCAGCATCCATTAAATCTCGGTAATTAGAAACAAGTCCTTCACTTTGTTCTTTTAAAGTTCGTGAGCCAAAACTACCAAAGCCTCCTTTTGGTGATACTGAATGTCCAAATTCAGTAATTATAAATGGTTTATCTAATCCGTTTAATTCATTTAAACCTTTTATATAATCTCTAAATCCCATTGTTGCTGTTTGGCCTTCATTGTAGCCATAACAATTGTAAGCGTATACATCATACATACTCTGGTCCATCCAATCACTAATCATTGCATTTGCAGAAAGGGTTACTGGAATATTTGGATGATTTTCATGAATCATATCTACCATCATTTTCATAAGGTCTTTAAACGCCTTGGCTGAAACTTTATGAATGTGATCAGTTTGAGGTTCGTTAATAACCAAATACGTAATTATGCAATCATATTTTGGTGCATATTTTAAGATGTTTTCAAGCTGCGTTTTACAATGATTTATAAATTTAGGATCACTATAATCTTCTTCTGGATTAACTTCTAAACCCATAATAAGTTTTAGACCAGATTCTTGTACCAATTTTAATTGTGTTTCAGAAAATTGACTCCAAGTTCTTATTGTATTATAACCACTTTTTTTAATGTTTTCAAGATCAAATTTCATTAATTCTAAATGATCTTTCCTTTCATCTTCATAAGGATGTTGTCCAGGACGTGCAGCTATTTCGTAACCTATTGCTTTAATAAAAAATCTCTCTCCATTAAGGTAGTACCAATTGTCTTTTAGTTCAATTTTTGTTGCTTCCTTTTGTTCAGTTTTAGACTTTTCCAGTTGAGAACAGCCCAAATTCAGTTGGATAATACATAGAATGAGTATTGATGTTAAATTTTGTTTCATTTACTCCGTTTTTTTGATTGCACACAACGTGTTTGTACAAGGTTAGTTGCGTTGGTTAAGCAAGAAAGTTAATAAATAATTACTGACAAAGAAAATCCGCGAGGATTTTCGTAAGTAGAGTAGAACTTAGCAATTAATTATACACGGTGTTGTAGGTAGTTTTTATACTCTAACTAGTTTTTATTCTCCTTTCAGTTCGTTAAATAGAATTTCATTATTAAATTCAACTTTAGAAATATGTTTGATTTTATCATTCCAATCTAGTGGTGTCCAATATTTTGGATATTTCACAACAATTGAGT